>Ga0137300_1061_pt1 | contig 34039 bp, 39 predicted proteins | sample RamsorwD2O_NANAE_FD_97190 | JGI IMG/M metagenome (GOLD analysis project Ga0137300, IMG submission 97190) | Mouse cecal microbial communities from Vienna, Austria - N-Acetylneuraminic acid amended with D2O_NANAE | ecosystem: Host-associated > Mammals > Digestive system > Large intestine > Cecum... | reverse complement strand
TAAGAGCGTCACTGGTCCGAGCCAAATGTCGAGACGCAAGGCGACTTCATGCTGCATGGATTCGCCATAGGACTCGAAGGACTCTCTCGTCGGAACTCACACAAACTCACGTTGTTCGGAATGGCGAGCGGAACGATTCGAATCTTCGTCTGGTGTAATCCCCATTAGCTCGTCGCAAAGACGTGATTTGTTATGACGTGTTCGGGGGGCGGCGGCGACACGGCAACCTCGGTTTGCCAGGTTTCCGTTGTAGGATCGAAGAACAAGCCTACCTCGCCGACTTTGCAATCGAGAAAGTCATTCCCGAGTAGTTGCCCCAGTGGTTGAGCTGCACCCGCTTGGTCGACCAACTTTCTATTGGCGTGGTTATGCACCACGTCTTGTGCGAGGCATGCGGTATAGTGATTGGGCCGATAGTCGACTACGATCCCTCACCCGCCGTCTCGATCATATCCTGCGCTTGCTTTAGCAACTTTCCGTCCGTCGATCGCCATTGCTTCTTGGACTGGAATGGAAGCCCCTTTCGCCACTTCCCATTCTCGTCGCGGACCTCTATTTGAAAGATGCCGTCCGCGCCGAGAGACTTTTCTGGCGCACCGCGACCTCTGCCTCTAATCTTTTGGTACGAGATCTGGAACTCATACCGGCGCATCCCATCATTAAAAATTAAAGGCTGCGCCATCGAGAGGTTGTTTCCGAGGGCACCCGACAGCGAATCTTCGTCGGCAGAACTAAACCGGTATTTTGCTTCTGCATCAGCTATTCCGGCTAGGTATCGATCGCGAACAATGCTCTTGAGCCCAGGTGGCAATTGAAGGTCCATTTGAAAGCTCACAAAAAGCGCAATATATGGAACTCAATCAGAACGAGCATTTTCATCGAATCTGCGCGAGCTTGTAAAAGCCTATTCCCGAATAGCTCTAGGGTGGTGATTATGAACGAAGGAATTCCCGACCCGATACCAGCGGACTTTGATCAGCGACGGAGGCTTTGGATATACGCCTCTCTCTGGCTGAACAGCACTGGATGTCTTTACGCAAGTCTCAGCGTCCAGACGCTTGGATATGCGGAACGCATGATCTTGGATATGGAGAGCAGGCTCGCCGCACTCGTCAAGGACCATGCCGGCAAGAAGGCGCGCGACTGGCTCTTATCGGAGTGTTCGGCCCATTCCGTCTTGTGGGTGTTTGGCCTCTACGAAGTCCTGCGAACCGTCCGCGCATCGCAAGCACCAGAATTCTCGAGGCTGCTGCCGGTGTTCCAGAAGTTGGAGGCGCTGCGAATGCCATTGGCAAAACATGAAGCGAAGAGCCATCACGGCGCCGCACCGTCCCACTATCCAACAAGCTGCTGGGATGTAGATAGCGGACAGGTTGGGTGGAGCTTCTATGACCCCCGGCTGGGTACAATGCAGACCTTAACTCGTACGTCCCTCAGCGACGAATTCTTGCAGGTCGCTGCGGTAAAGCCCGAGCATCTTCCCCCATTCCCGATTGGAGGCCCCCTCGGTGATTTCGAGGCATGAGTTTCTAGAAGCTGCAATTAGGCTCACCACTTTACGTGTTGGGCAGTTAGACGATGTTGTTCTTGGAAATGCTCGCTTCGTGTTCTCGGACCAACGCTTGGAAGGCCGAAAACGCCTCCGTACCGAGTCGATATTGTTCATCCAAGAGCCCGGCGACGAAATCTAGGCCAAGGGCCGGCATGCCACCAAATGTATAGCGAATGGATTTTTCTTCCGCATCGACTTGGCGTGTGACGATTTGCGTGATCCCGATGACGAAGCGCGGCGAGAACCGGTGGTTATATGCGTTTCGAAAATCGCGCGTTACGCTCTGATATTGCTTATTGCCAAAGTTCTCTACGCATCGTTTGAATGCGGGGTATGCTCCCCACGGCGCTCCGAATTTGTCCGCCGCCTTGAAGTACACCTCTCTATCCAGAGGAAAATCGTCTCGCCACGATGCGCCCTCACGTGATCGGCTTGCCTGATGAGACAAATGCGCGGCCGCAAATATGAATCGCGATCGGATCACATAAGGCAAGTTCAGTCCAGTGGTCGCAATTGGATCTATAAACTCATGGACGGTATCGAGCTTCTCCTTGTCGTCCATAGGAGCGATCACAGTATTCCAGACCCTCAGACGAAGACTGTAGTCATTCAACGTGTTGAGGCTGTTTGCGATTTCTCGTGAGAATTCATTGAACATCTCACTGTAAGGAAGCCATACTCCGTTGAGGGGATTCGGCAAATTGCCCCAGTTGTAGGCGACGGGCTGGGCTCCCTGGACACTGGCGTCCAGCGTTTCGCGATATTGGCGGTACAACTCAACAAGCACCGTGATGAATTCCCTTCGCGCGTTTTAAATTCTCGCTGACTATGACGGCGTGCATGCAACAAGCCGCCCTATCGCGTGGATGCGGATTGTCGGAACCGCATTATCGACATCAGACGAATCAGACCGAGTTGCAGGACAGCATGGATAAAGGACCACGGATAGGCGACGCTGTTCTGGGCGGACGCTATTCGTTGCTCGCGCAGGTGAAGGGATCGATCGGTAGAGGTACTGTGTTCCTCGGCATAGCAGGACGATGCCGCTATTGCGGTCAAACAGATCGCGCCCGCTTCCGAACGGTGGCCCACGCCTTCCCCGAAGCTCTCGGCAACAAGTGGGTCATTTCACGGGACGAATGCGATGCCTGCAATCAGATATTCTCAAAATACGACGACGCTATAGCGAGAGCCGTGAGCCCATTCCTGACACTTGGTGGAGTGAAGGGAAAATCCAACAAGGTCCGGCAAACGGGACGCTCGGAGGGTGACGCGGTCATATCGCGGCGGGGCGGAACTGATGGGCACGGAATAAATATGCTTGCAAGCAATGCAGATCTCGCTCAGCATTTTACGGCAACCGCGGATGGTCTTATCCGCATGACTATGCCGGTCCCGGACGTGCCCTTTAGACCACGCCGGGCTTACAAAGCGCTGGTAAAGATGGGCATCGCGCTGCTGCCCGAGGAGGAGCTGGATCACTATACTAAGCTTCGTGCCTGGCTTCTCGATGCCGACGACGTGGTCGATTTTCCCAATCTCGACGTAGGTATGTCATTCGCTTCCGTTGGGAACGCGCCATCCATTGCCGTCGGAGCTCTGCTTCGCCGAACAAACCCCACTGACGTTGTTCCGCATATACTTTTCATTTTCAGTGCGGGCTCAATTTGCATGCAAATAGACCTCATGTCTGATCATCTGGAGGATCATCTCCCGCCTGTGCCCACTGACTCCATCAACATCGAATGGTCTAACGTCGTCTATGATCCTAACGGACCAGAGACGATTGCGTTTCGTTACGGAAAGCCGGTTCATCTCAATTGGTCATCGCTCGAAAGCGAACCGCAGCCAGTCAAAGCCGTGATTCTAGATTTCAATCCCCAGACTTGCGCCGGTTCGCTGACGCCTATCTTTAGATAAGTCGCTATTCGGTTCGGCACGCGCCCCCGTCAACCTGGCTGCGACCGCTCGACTTGCGCATCCGACGCCTGAAAAGGCTCGCCTTCGGCTGGCTTGATTAAATAGGCATGCACGTGATTGAGGAGCAATCGCTCAACAACACCAGATTTTCCGGCCAGCGGACCGTCCTTCACGACCAAGGGGTCGCCAACACGAAAGCGCAATTTTGCCAGCGCCGCCGCGCCCCGCACATGCTCCCATTCGCCCTTGATCTGTAATGTCTCTTGATGCTCGATGCCGAGCATTCGGTCGGAAAAGACGTAGGCTTTCCGCATGGGTTCAACCGCATCGTTGGGTTGATCGTTGGAGAGAAGTTCGCGCCCTTTCTGGAGTTGCTCAAGCCTGATCCGTTCCAGCATGGAATCGTCGAAGGGATAGGTAAACTTGACCCACTCAGAAGTTTGGCCTTCGGGATTGCGGACTTGAAACTCATAGCCTCGCCATGACAATGGACCTTCGATGGGATCGTCATGAGTTGAGACTTCAAGGTAGTTGCCCCAATAGATATTAGGCAAACGCCAGGATTGCGTACGACTGGACTCGCTTTCAACGCCGCTACGCCGCGTCGTCCACGTAATCCCAGGTACAAAATTTGCCCCACGAAAGACGATCCCTGCGCGGTATCCACGGTGAAGGCCATTTTCCATGTACGATAGCGTCTCCCACGTTGCGCTGGACAGAGTTGGCTTAACGAGCTGCCCGCCGGCGGCTGCGTGATAGCCCCGCAAGGCAACCTCTGCCGAATGGTGGAACGGTACCCGGCTCGGCTGGGGTGGCATCATCGTCCTGCGAATATGGTCCAACCAGACCACATCCTTTGCAGCCGAATGGGCAACAAGGTTTCGGGCAGCCGTCGCCTGTTGCATCACCTCCGAGAGGCGCCGCTCAGCCGCGGCTTTCTGCCGTTCCAAGTTTTCGATCTTTTCGCGCGAGGCTCCCTCGACGCGTTCGAGATCGGCGTCGATTTCGGCGACCCTCGCCTGCAAAGCATCGCGCTCAACAACGAGATCTTCGTTGAGGGCTTCCGCGATCCGCTTGCGGGCCTCGGGTGGTGCATCCTCTAACTTGCCCAAAAGATACTGCGAGAGGTCCGCTCGTTCTTTCTCACGCTCACGCAGATAGTGATACAGTTGGTTGATAATCTCGCCGTTGAGGGACGAAAGAAGCGTCGCGGCGTTGCTGAAATGATTGATCCAAGGCGCGGGGTTGCGCCTCTTCAACTCGTGAAACATCTCCAGCGTACGGATGTCCAATCCCGTAGGCGGCGCCGAAGCAAATGCGGCCGGATTTTTGCGCCAGACTTCGTAAAAGGTCCATGTATCGTCGTGGACGTAGAGAAGAACCCTCTTGCCCATGTCTAGCGCATGCCGCAATTCGGCATGCGTGGGAGCGAGCCCCGCATAGCGCTGATACGGCCCCCAATCGTCGAACGGGTGGCCGTAGTATCGGTCGATAACGCCGATGACGAGTGGACATTCTTCAAGGGTCGGAAGGCAGGCGGCGTACGGCGGCATGCCATCCGCATGTGGAAAGTCGCCGGCCTCGCTTAGGATCGGATTGAAGCCCCGGTCGCTTAACCACTGGCGAACGGTGGCGCGAAGATCCCGCAGTTCATAGCACGACGAGCTCAGAAATACGTTCGGTGAAAAACCCATTGGCGAATTGTTACCTAGTTTGCCAGAACAGCAAAAGCTCGTGTCAGGCGCTCGCAAGATTGCAATGTTCGGTTGGACTGCCAAGCGACCGCGTGTGCGGCCTAGAACTCGGCAATGCCGGGGCTATGTGCTCTCAAGAGGTTCGGGGGGCGGCACCATGAGACGCGGTCCTCGAACCGGCCAGTAGAACTCCGCTCGCTGCGGTCTATCCTTTCGCCGCCGCAGGTAAGCAAAGTGATCGATATTACGCAGTAGCTTGATTCCCTTTCGTTTGATGGCTTCCGCTTCCATAAGCGCGAACGCGTCATCGTCACGATGAACGCCCTGATGATAGAAGTCAGCAAAGTCCTCCAAGTGGGACTTGTGCCAGGTGAAGCCGTTTCCACAGAAAACGAGAATACCAGGTCCTTGTTTGATCGCCTTGGCAGCCGCGAGCCGCGTTTCGAATTCACGCGTGTAATCCAGGAAGTGTGATCGCGAGGCGAAGACGTTGCCGTAGATCGCCCCGCCCATCCAGTCTTTTTGCACGATGAAATTCACGTTCGGCCGATGCTTCCCTCTTCGCGCCAAATACTTTTGCCAAGCCTCATCCGTATCGGCGGTGTTCGGATGGACTGTCTTGACCTCGACATAGAGATTGTCAGCCCCGCGATCGATGACGAAGTCGATCTTGCGACCATCGGGCAAAAAGCCAGGCTCGTAGGTCACCGGCCACGTAAGAGTGGGATCGTCAATCAAGAGTTTCGCCACCGCCAGCTCGTTGACGCGCTCCGTAATCTGCCGTTCGCCGTTTGCAGCATGTGTACGATAGGCCGTAACGGCGTCCTCAAATTGCCTCCAGAGAACACCGCCGTTGACCACCTTCGTTGTAACCGAGGCATTATACTCGCCGCGGATCGCAGCTACAAAGGCATCGATGTCGAACTCAACCCGGCGGTCGAGCACACGCACTAGGTGACCTACCTTTGCGATCATTCCGCGTGTCTCGGGAGTATCCTCCAGCACACTGAGCCGGCCGAGCCGGTTAAGCCGCAATCCGATCAGGGTTTCGCGCTGCTTGTGGTGGCGCCGTATCGGGCTGCCAATCTGCTCAACCGTTATCCACGCTCGGTACATCGGTGCGCACCCGCCGTAGCAGCCGGTTTGTTGTCGGCTGCGAAAAGAAATTCGCGTCCTGTAGTCCACCGAACCGCCACGTCATCGCAATGAGTTTTTGTGCCGCTTTGTGCCAGTTTTGTGCCGTGGAGTTTTTAGGAGCGATTGGGAATCGCCGACGGAAGTGATGTAACCCTTTGGAAAATAATGCTTTCCATTGGTAATGCTTGGGAAGTGCTCGTAAGGCATGAAAAAGCCCGCCGGAGGCGGGCTGATTCGTTGATCCAGCTAAAGAAAGCTTGGTTGCGGGGATAGGATTTGAACCTATGACCTTCAGGTTATGAGCCTGAGGTCCTTGGGCCCCGTTTTTGGCGCGGCCGAAGAGACGCAGCCGAGAGACCTGCGCCGCCGGCGCAAGAGAGGCTCTCTTCGACAGCCCAGCCCCTCTCCCATTAAGCCACCCGATAGAAGCCCCAACGCGTTCAAAGGCCTGCGTTGGGCCCGTTGCGATCGAACGCGGCGCGCGCGCCTATAAAGGCCTGACAGAGGGGCACGGAGCCTCGCCGATCTCAGGATTCCACAAATAGTTTCGTTATGGGCACAGAGAGCGCCCCTGCGATTCTCGCCATGACCAACAAACTGGGATTTCGACGGCCCCGCTCTATGCCACCGACGTAAGTTAGATCTATTTTCGCCTCGAATGCGAGCTGCTCTTGCGTCATGCGCCGCGATTGCCGCAGCCGCCGCACATTTCCTCCTACGATGCTGCACCAATCCTGCATTGCAGGATCGGGCACCATGAGGCATATAGTCTCTAGGGAATATAGTCCATATCGCCTCTTTTTTGCGGTGTAGACAGCGCGCAACTATCGAGACGTTATGAAGCCTCAAGCGTCTGACCTAGAACCGTTCATTGAAGCACCCGGTGCGACCTCGCCCCTCGCCGATGCGTACCGGTTTGGGTATCGGTTGGGAGGGGCGGTCGTTTCGGCCGTCTATCTACCGGCAGAGATTGTTGAGAAGCTCTTACTCTCGAAAGCCAGGCCGTCGGTACGTATTACGCCATGCGGCGAGATTGTCCCAAGTTTATCAAGTCCGAATATTCTTGGTGAAGTTGGTCACGTAGTGGAGACCGTCTTTTCGATTGATGACCTCATGAGAGAAACATTGAGTGCCGAAACACTGCGAATGGAAGAGGCAACCGCGGACGACCTCGTACTTTTATTCACCCGACTCGAACGCGCGATCACCTTGGTAAGAACCGCCATAGATCGGGTATCAAACCTTTGACTCAGCCCGCCTTATCGACGGCAAACCTATCGAGCCGTCCAGACCGCGCGTGGGCTCCGCTTTTAAGCAGACCGACGCTGCAACCTTGCCGGTTGCTTTTTTTGCACCTGCCTCCTTTACCTGCTTCTTGCCGGCAATAGGCATCAGCATCTCTTTCTGACCACTTGCAGCCTTGCGCGGCTTCTTGGCCGACTTCTTCGGAGCAATTGCAGGCTCCTGTGACTTCTCCCGCCCGACGCTCTGCCGTAGCGCCTCCATCAGATCGACGACGTTCTCACCCTTTGGCCGCTCTTTGGGACGGATCATCTTGCCGGCCCGCTTCTGGTTGATCAGTTCGACCAGCGCGCCTTCGTAGTGGTCCTCAAACTTCTTGGGATCGAATGTGCCTGTCTTCTGGTTCACGATGTGCTTGGCAAGATCCAGCATGTCTTTGGTGACTTTGACGTCCTGAATCTCGTCGAAGTACTCGTGCTCGCTGCGGACCTCATAGGGGTAGCGCAGCAACGTTCCCACGAGCCCTTTGTCCATGGGCTCAAGAGCAATGATGTGCTCGCGATTGGTCAGTACGACGCGGCCGATGGCGACCTTGTTCATTTCGCGGATGGTCTCGCGGATCACCGCGAAGGCGTCGTGGCCGACCTTGCCGTCCGGACGAAGGTAGTAGGGTCGGATCAGGTAGCGCGGGTCGATGTCTGACTTGTTGACGAACTCGTCGATTTCGATCGTTCGGGTCGATTCCAACGCGATCTCTTCGAGCTCCTCCTTCGTCACCTCAATGAACTGCCCCTTCTCCAGTTCATAGCCCTTGACGATGTCCTCGTTGGGCACCTCATCGCCAGTGTCCTGGTCCACCTTGATGTACTTGATGCGGTGGCCCGTCTGCCGGTTGAGCTGATTGAAGGAAATCTTCTCGGACTCTGAGGTCGCTGGGTACAGCGCCACCGGGCAAGTCACGAGGGACAGACGCAGGAAGCCTTTCCAGTTGGCGCGGGGGGCCATGTACGCAGAACTCCATGTTGGACGGCTTGGACTCAAGGCGATCGAAAGCAGCTGATTCCGACAATGTCGGGGGCAAATAATTCGGCCGGCCTCCTTTGGTCGGACTCGATTTTTGTTCTCTTTATGTTCTAATTCCATCATGAACGATCGACCTGCGAGTTGGCGGATGCGCACCCCGAAACAGATGGAAAGGCTAGCCGCCTCAATGGGAAAGAAAGCCGCGAGGGAGCATTCGCCCGATCCCAAAGACGACATGCCGGACGAATACTGGCGTGCGCTCCTCGACGCCCATGACCGGACAGCGCCGTCGGGAAATTCGAGCCCCGGTCGGTGCCTCTGTGAAATGCCGCAGCATGTCCTGCGAGTTTCCTGTCGCCGGTGCGAGCGCATTGTTGAGATCCAGAAAGTGGATGCTGTCCGTCTCTACGGAGAACAGGCGAGCTGGAAGGAGGTCGCGCAACGTTTGCTGGACAATACATGCCAGAACCGAACCGGCCGCCACGAGGAGGACGGTTGCTGGCCGGCCTTCGGGCCCGGTTGACCGATTACCTGCGTCATCCCGAATGGCTCCTAAGCATCACCCGACGCCGCTCTCCGGCGGCGACCGGAAGGCGCTTGGCAAGGAGCTCGGCAAGGCACGCGCGATGACCACGATCCTGGCCGAGCAGTCCGCAGCGGCTCGCGCCAAAGGTGAAGCACTGATTGAACAGGCGGATCGCCTCCTCTGTGAGAGCTGGAACGAGCGCATGTGGGCGAATGGCGAGCCGATTGATCCTTCGCCGGCGATCGATCAGGCGATCAACGGCGGTTATCCTTGGCTGGAGATCCAATGCTCCCGCTGCAAGACCCGACGTGACGTTGATCTGGCTGTATTGCCGCATGCCTCAACAACCGCTGTCCATGACCTGGCTGGCAGGCTCCGGTGCAACAAATGTGCTAAGGCGGGACGCCGTCCTGTGGCGACGCTACTGCAGCTCGTGCGCCGCCCCCGCCCCGCTCCTTCAGAGACGTGACGATGTACAATCTCTACTCGATGACCAAGAACGTTGACGCAATACGTAAGCTTTCTGGAGCGTTGAACAGTCGCGTCGGCAATCTGCCGAGCATGCCAGGTATCTTTCCCGACTATCCCGCGTCCATCGTCCGCAACGCCGCAAACGGACGCGAGATCGTGATGGCACGGTGGGGAATGCCTTCGTCCTCGAAGGCCTTGATGGACGCAACGAAGAAGCGAGCCGAGAAGCTCGAGGCAAAGGGCAAGCAAGTCGACTTCAAGGAGCTGCTCCGAATGGAGCCAGACTCCGGGACAACAAATATCCGCAATACGAAAAGCAGCCACTGGAAGCGATGGCTCGGGCCGGACCATCGCTGCCTGGTACCCTTCACCAGCTTCAGCGAGTACGACACGATCGATGGAAAGAAGGTCCCTGTATGGTTCGCCCCCGATGAGAGCCGCCCCCTGCTCGCGTTCGGCGGAATCTGGACCAACTGGACGTCTGTGCGGAAGGCAAAGGAAGGCGAGGTCACGGCCGATGTCTTTGGATTCCTGACCTGTGATCCCAACGCGGAAGTGAAGCGAGTCCATCCGAAGGCGATGCCGGTCATCCTCACAACGGCGGAAGAGTACGACATCTGGATGCGCGCGCCTTGGGACGAGGCAAAGGCGCTGCAGCGGCCGCTCCCCGACGGCGCGCTGAAGATCGTGGCGTCCGGCGAGAAGGAAGACCCAGCCGCGGCCTCCTAGTGTTGTTCAAAAAAGAGAGCGGAACACGTGGACAAGATCCTGCGCCGGCGATTTCGAATCCCTGCCCTGTGTTAACCGACCGGAACGACGACGAGGGACTAGGATTCGTCTCGGTGGAGCGAACTCATGCTGATGTTTAGGGAAAGAAGGCCTGTGATCCGCACGCTGCGCGGCTGGGCCATTTCAGTGCTCAACGAGGCCGGGGCCATCAGGGAGTGCGTGGAGCACGGCTGGATGCAAGATCGCGGCGACCCGCACGCCCATAAGCGTGCATTCGATGTAGCGCGGCAGAATCCACCGGAGGGGTATTCTCCGGAGGCCGCCGCGGTGGCGATCGCCGAAGTCCTGGAATCGATCGGCGATACATGCCCGGAGTGCCCGGCCGAGGAGATCGTCTAAAGTACGACAAGCCGACTGCAAACCTCCGCGCCACGACAGTTCGGCACAGTCTTCAGCCGCGGCGCGCATCCGGCGTTGAACGTACCGGCAATTCGTGCGGCCGAGGAGACACAGACGCAATTGCGCAAGTCCGCTATTGCGTTAGTCCGAAGGTAGCGACAGTGAGGATCCTGAGAGCGCCAAATCTTGGATGTGCAGACAACCACTTAGCCGCTCGTCGGCGACAGTGCTTTTATCTTGCGCAACACCCACTGCTCACTGCTCACAGCCACCTGATCTCGCTTCCTCTCTCTGCTGTGACAAGGTCCTCGCATCGACGCCAAGCAGCGTCGCCTAGCGCGAAATTCTGTCGCGCGGCGAGCATCCGAGAGAGACAATACTTGGCCGAAACACAGGAAATCCAGGCTCGCAGAATCACAAATTCAAGCCTTAGAAATTACGCGAACCGGTGAAGATTCTCGCGTCGGCCGAGTGAATTCCTCCGGCTGGAGCGAGTGCTAGACTAGTGTCGGGGAGACAAAAAAGGCCCCCGCGCGACGCGCGAGAGCCCGGGATCTTGAGCTTAGTCAACGGGATTCCAGATCAGGAAAAAGCCGCCGTCACTGTAAAGACCGACCGATCGGCCAAGGTTGGCGCAGAGCTTGCGGGCCCCGATGTCGGGTGCTGCGAGTGATAGGCTGATGTAGTCGGAGCCTTGGTTAGCGCCGCGCAGGATCCGGCCGGCTCCCACCTCGACGCCCTGGGTGAAGATGCGGAAGTCGGGCGACGTATCGCCGGACTTGTCGCGGTTAGGAACGATGTCAATGTCAGCGCATACGGGCAGAACTTTGAGCTGGCCCCTGAAGCCGCCGTTGGTCGTACGGGTGACGAATCCGATCGCAGTCATGGTCTGTCTCCTTCGTTGCCGCAGGGCCGATCCCCTGCGATGGCGAGACCGTCATGGCGGCCGGCGCGCATCCGAACCCGTGGGGCGAAGCGCAGCGGCGCACCCAAGCGCGCGCCTTTTTTGCAGCGAAGCGGCCGCGAGGAGCCGGCCTGCCGGCGGGGAAAAAAGGACGCGGCGAGGGTTTCGGATGGCGGGACGGCTGCCATAGGTCGTAGCGCCACAAGCAGGGATCGTGCCTGCGGACGAGGGAGCCAAGCCTGCTCGCAGAGCGTCATTCCTCGCGCAAACGACGGCGGACAACGGCCGATGTTTGATTTCCTTGTGATCCAGACAAGTTCATCTCGGTCGGCAATCCGCGCAGTTTCGTACCCTGGGGCACGATCCGGGAACCAGCTCTCAAACCGGGATAGTCGCCCGCGCAGACCGTGCTTGAGCGGTCGAACCGGCCGCGAAATCGCATCCTGGAGCTCGCTTCATTCGCGTCTCGGCTCCTCGAATATGTCCTGGTATGCCTCGCCAATCTGAGGCTACGGCCTGCATTTCTGGCAGAGAAAATGCTGTTCTGCCTCGCTTCAAAGCTGCGCATGCAACGCAGAAAGGCCCCGCCTCCGAGGAGGCGAGGCCGTTGATCCGATGGGATCAGTCGCCGCTGCGGCGCGACCAAATCAGGCTGAAACCCTCCTCGCTTTCGACCTTGACCAGCGAGGCGTAGATCGGAGCGGGGAAGCTCGGGTCGTCGAGCTTGACCGAGAGATATTCGCGGTCGCTGTCGCGGACGGTCTTCTTCCAGGCGGCGCCGAACTCGGTTGAGCCTGCGAAAATCCGGTAGTCGGGAGCCTTGTCGTTGTCCTTCTCGGAGGCCGTGAACTTGGCCTTGATGTTCAGCGTCAGCGTCTTGATCGAACCGGTGTAGCCGTTGTCCGAGGCGGTGAAGGTGCCGATGTTGGCCATGGTAATGTTCCTCTGTTGCTCGGGCCGCGACCATCGCAGCCTCGATGGCTGTCCCTGGCCCGGGGAGCGATCGGCCCGCAGCCTTTGAGGCCCGGAGCGCCAGCGGAGGACGGCGAAAGCCTGCTTTTTTGACTTCGCGCGAGGAATGCCGCGCTTGGCGGCAGGGGAAAAAAGCAAGCGTGAGCTGTTGCGGGAAGGCGATCGAGGCCGTTGCCGTCCCTCGGGCCTGATCAGCCCATTCGAGGGTGTGTTGGACGCGAGCCCGTGCCCAACTGACGGGGATTGCCATGGCTGCCAGCGCCCTCGCAGCATCGGAGAAAGGCGGATTGATCGCAAGAAAATCAGCGTCTGCACAGCAATTACAAGCACGCTGCCAAAGGCAAATCGCGGTGAACCGGCTGCATTTTCGGTCAAGGGAAACGACAGCGCCGCCAGAATTATCAACCCGCCCGCGCTCTCGATGCGCGAGATCCGGACATGTTCAGAGCCGCAAGCCTGATGACCCCGTCCCTGAAAAAGGGAGGCGCTCTACGGCTACCCTGGGTACTCGCGGGCGACGTGGATTGGACGGCCCGGCGCGGCTTCAAGGAGGCGCTGGCGACGGCCTGCGCCGCTTCACTTCCTCTAAACCCGCCGCGCGCCGTCAGGTGCGCGGCCGCAAATTTAGAGTGTGCCGGAGCCGTCGTTGCGGCCCCGGCACACCATTTACTCAGCAGCTTGCGAACGAAGATCATCGCCTTGCGCCATGTCTGGCGCATCAGTCTGATCCCCCGTTCTGGCCGTTCGGAGCAACGACGGCAGCCAGCCGGTTGCCGCCAGCAGCTGCTCGGCGGCAGCCGCCATCTCGGCCTTTTTCAAGCCCGATAAGCGTTCGGCGGCCTCCTCGCTGACGCCTTCCCGGACGGCCTCAAGGATGACCGCCTTGGTGACGCGGCCGAGATAACTGCCGACCGTCGGCCGCCAGTATCCGGTCATGTCGAGGGCCACGGCTCCGGCCAAATGCGCGGCTGCCGCCAGCGCGCGAGGCCTGCGGTCGAACGGCAGCTTGACCGCATTGACGGTCAAGGCCGCGCAATGTGCGAACAAAGCCATGCGGCTGTCGTGATCGAGTCCGGCCACGAACTCCCACAGCCCAGTCGGGTCTTTTGGCATCTGCCGGGCCCAATTGGCGTGGCGATCCGACCACGCCTTACCGGCCGCCGTGTCCTCGATTCCAACCGCATGCACAGACAAATCCGTCTTCACCGGTTGGATGCCGACCACATTTGCATTGGCCCCGAAGTAGAAGATTTGAGCTGCGAGCGCGTGGGTGACCGCCACGATGGCCACATCCGGCTGCTCGCTCAGATTGAGGCGCAGCCCCAATGTCCGATGCGCTGTGAGGTCACGAACCAGCGTGTCGGACAGCCGTTGATCCTCGTCCTCCTCGTCGCTGGTACTCTCCTCTTCTTCACCGTCGTGCGCAGCTTCAACGCCTCCTTCGCCCTCCTCTTTCGCTGCCTGGCCGTCCCCTTCATGCCCCGTTGCAGCGTGGGGTTTCTCGTCCTCGGGGCGGATGAAACCTCGCTCGACCCGCACCGTGCCGTCGTGGTTGAGGGCCACGAAGGCGCCGCCGCGCGCGATGTCGGCGGGATCGTAGGCCTGCCGCTTTGCCTCCAGCCGCTCGATCTCAGTCTCCAGCTCGCCGAACCGCGCGTCCACGTCGTCGGGCAGTTCCTCGGCCGTCTCATGCTGTTCGGTCAGCCGGTCGAGCTCGGTCTGGACCGCCTGAAGGGTGGCCTGATCTTCCGCCGATAGCTCGACCGGATGCGGGTAGACCCGGCGCATGCCATGGGCATGCGGGAAGTCGAGATGGGGCTCCGTCCACTTCCAGCCCTCGGTCGCCCGCAGGCTATCGGCCTCGCGGCCGAGCCTTGCCGTCACCAGCAGATCGAGCAGCGCCACATCTTCCAGATAGCCGCCACGATCCTCGGTGAAGAGGTCGCGCAGGACCGTTCCGCCCGCCTCCGTATAGGCCTCGAGCCCGACGAAGCGAGCACGCCGATCCGTGGCAGGAACGTGGGTTTCGGTGAGCAGACGGCGGATGGTGGCACCATCCGGGTCGAAGGGCAGGCGCTCATAGACGGCTTCCTGCCGGGCATGATCATCGGTGATGGCAAACGCCATCAGCTGCTCAAGGGTCAGATCGCCGCCGCGATAGAGCTGCACCAATTTGGACGAAACCGCGCCGAGCCGCAGGCGTTGCCGCACCACATGCGCGGTGACGCCAAAGCGCGCCGCGATCTCCTCCACACCGAGGCCACGTTCATCCGCGAGCTTCCTGAATGCGTCGAACTCGTCGGCCGGATGCATCTTCTCCCGGGTGACGTTCTCGTCCAGGCTGATTTCGTGAGGGTCGTTCGCGGTATCGATGACGCAGCGGATTGGTTCGTTTTTCTTGATTTCCTTGCGCTTCACCCGCAGCAGCTGGGCCAGCCGCCGGCCCTCGCCGATGGTCACGCAAAAGAACCCCGTCGCCGCCCCCTCGCCATCGACCTCCGGCTCGACAACCAGATTCTGCAGGATGCCTTTGACGGCGATGCTCGCCGCCAACGCCTCGATTGCCGCCTCACTGTGCGGCGTCTTGCGCGCATTCTTCGGCGACTTCTTGAGCTTGCCGAGCGGAATCCGAACCTCCGTTCCGCTGGGTATTCCAACTGTTTTGGCCGACATGATCATTCTTCCTTTTGCTTCCATGGGTGCAGGGCGCACTCCGCGCCTGCGCCCCTGCCCGTCGGCGAGACCGGGGGTAGCAAGTGCCAGGGCGACCCGGGCGGAGGGGGATCGCCCGCCCGCAAGGGCCGCTCGAAGAGCGGGTCTGCACGGGCGCATGTCAGCCGTTCGAGATATTGAGAACTTGCAAAAGCACGGAAGACCGGGGAGACCGCTCGGGGCGGCGCCGGCGAAAGCCGGCGCTTTACCCTGGCGCGCGCGAGGGGCAGCGCCCCATAGGCGCTAACTTAAGATTTTGTCGGTCGCTCGTCTCTTACTGCTGGAGCTGTCCGTATTTGGTCTGGCAGAAGTTGCACGTCGATCACCGCTTCAGATCGCGCTCGCTGAGACGTCGTGAACGATTGGATTTACTGCGTGCGGGATACCTGCATTTCACCGTGTGATCACACCCGAGCGCGAGTGAGTGCGCGTTTGGGCTTCCTCGCCGATCGTGATCAACGTCGATTGGCGGCCTGATCAAGCCGCGGTAGACTGGCCACCGTATATGCTTGAATCAGTCGTCGCCGCGGTGGTTCACAAAGATGTCGCGCGAAGGCAGCGCTGTTCAGCATCAGATGATCGAGGTTGAATGCACCTGAGATGGCCATCAGCAAAGCGGCGTGCAAGGTCTTGTGGATTCTCCAAAGAGATGGCACGCGCCGCGTAGCCGGTTGCTGAGGGGGAAGAGTCGAGGACTTTGCGGGTCCTCGCGTCAATCAGCAGGGCGACGATAAGGTGGGTAGCGAGCCAAGATCTGGCTAGATCTCGGTCTTTCGCCGGTAGTCGGCCGATATGAAGCAAGCTCTTCAATCGCTTGAAAGCCAGCTCGACTTGCCAGCGTAATCGATAGAACGACAGCACTTGCTCCGCTGGGTAAGTTTCTCGTTCGAGGCTGGTAAGGAGGATTAGATAGTCAGCCGAAGCAACAGTCATTGCCGCGGGAACCGCATAGCCCTTCTTACTGTTGCGGCGAGCGAGGCGTTTGCGGCTCCGATCAGCCTGTGCTGCCGTCTTCGGCAGAACGATCAATCTCGCTGGAATGCCCGGAAGATCAGACGTCCTCTCATCGATAATTACCAATTGATCGCTAATGCCATGCAGCGATGCATGATGCAACGCCGCTGCTAGATCGATGACACGTCTGTTGCTGTCGAGCAGGCGCTGTGACTTCCAACCAGCGCGAACGATAAAATCGGCACCGGCGTCGCGAGCCGATCGTAAGCCAGTTCTGCGAGCATAGGCTCTATCGCCGATGACAATGTCATTAGCGGAAAGAGGAAATCGATCGAACGTCTCACCTCCATGCACGTCGGTTAGTTCGAAGCCGTTGAAGGAACTCGTTGAGAGATCGTAGGACACATGGAGGCGCCAGTCGGTGCCGCTACTTCCGGGTTTTGATATCGATGTAGCGTCGAGCAACCGAATTGACCGCGACTGGTTGTGCTGAAATGCGGCACGATCAATCGTCAACAACCGGTCGACAATGGCACAAAGCCAATCGGCTGCACCACGAAGACGGTTGAGAAGAGCGACATCCGAAAGGCTGGCAATGCCACTCATCTCGGCCCATGCCGCTGCGGTCCGGAGCGACAACCCGCCGGGACCATAGCCGAGTGCTAGTCGCAGAAGCTCCTCGGCGCTTCGTATGCCGCGACGGCGCTGGAGTGCCTTATGATCGCGGGCCGTCCTCTCAAGATCGACTGATCGACGCAGAGTCGATGCCACGGCGGACCAATGGTCCGCGAATCGAGATGCGCGTTGCATCTAGAGCATGAATCACAGATCGATTCTGTCCGTCCACCGTTAAGTTAGCGCCTATGGGGCAGCGCCCCTTCAATGTCTTCATTCAAGAAAAAAAACGCAAAGCGGCCGTCGCACCGAAGGTGCGGTGGTTAGGTGATAGCAATGGTGTGATGCTCTCAAGCGTGAAATTGCTGGGCAAAGCAAAGGAAGTGTAATCAAGCCAAGAGCGACCAAAACAAAGAGCAGCCGACGAGAGGGCAGTGATAGCGACGCGGGCATGCAATGACCGCGGGCACCGAGGCGACTGCAGTCGCGAGACCGGTCTAAAATGGCACCCGAGCGCGTGACAGTGATAACGACGCCGGCATGCACTGCCGGCGGGGCCCGCGGGCGAGTGCCTCCGGCGAGCGACACATTATATATCTGTTACTTGCGCGAGGGATCGCAGCCAGGTGGCCGAGACGCCGTGCGGCTCGGTTCATATGTGGACGGCCCCCGACTTGCAAGGATTGGCTCTGGCAGCATGCTCGGATCGCTTGCGCTCATATGTCCGGCCTGTTTTCGGGTCTTGCGACCACCGGCCAAGATGGGCTTCGCAGACAGTGAGATCCAAACACGAGAGCGGCATTTTCTGCCGGTAAACCGAGCGGAGCATCTCACATGTCCGGCTCGCGCCGAACGTACCACCTCTTCCTATCCTGCAAGTTCCGCCCTCAGCGTCAAACCTAACGGTCTAACGCCAAGCTCTGCATTTCGTTTAAGCCTAGGCCGGCGTCGGCATCGGTATGACGCTGCCAGCAGGTCGGTAATGCTCGCCACTGACCATCAGTTTCCAAGCGATCCGCGCCAGCTTATTTGCCAACGCTATGGCGACCAGCTTCGGCGGCTTGCGCGCGATCATGTCTTTCAGCCAGGGCCAGGAGCGACCCTCGCGTCGCCGCACATCTGCGATCACAGCCGTCGCGCCAGCGACCAAAACGGTTCGCAACATGCCGTCACCGGCGCGCGTAATCACGCCGAGCCGGTTCTTTCCGGCCGTTGAATGGTTCTTTGGTGTCAGGCCAAGCCAAGCAGCAAAGTTTCTTGCCGACTTGAACCCACCTGCATCCACGACCTTGATTGACAACAGCGTCGCGCCAATCGGACCAATTCCCGGAATGGCAGCCAGTCGTCGGCTCGTCTCGCTACTCCGGTGGAGGTGCATGAGCTTCTTGTCGAGCTTAGCGATCTGGTCGTCGACTCGCGCCAGCTCTGCCGCCAACGATTCCACGAGCTCCAGCGCCAAGTCGGGAACTGTCTCATCAGCCCGAATATCGATCAGCAACTGATGAAGGCGCGAAAGCCCCTTGGGCGCGGTAAAGCCAAATTCCGCGGCGTAGCCGCGGATCGAATTGGCGAGCTGGGTACGCCTGCCGATGAACTGGCTGCGCACGCGTGTCAGCATCTGCGCGCCCTGCTGCTCGGGACTCTTGATCGGCACAAAGTTCTTGCGCAGTTTTGGCCGACTCGCCGCTTCACAAATCGCCTCGGCGTCCGCGGCGTCGGATTTCCCACGCTGCACATATGGCTTGACATATTGTGGCGGGATCATCGCCACCTCATGCCCGAGCGACCGTAGCTCCCTCGCCCAATAGTGCGATGCTCCGCAAGCCTCCATCGCGACAAACGCAGGCGGCAAACGCCTGAAGAACTCCAGAACCTGGCTGCGCCTCAACTTGCGCCGCAAAACCGGCTGCTCCATCCCATCAACGCCATGCAACTGAAACACACTCTTTGACGTATCCAAACCGATGCGAACAATCGTTTCCACGGGCGGCTCCTTCATTTGAGGTCAGCGACCACCTCGGTCTAGCCAAACAGAGTGGCGGAAGGGGGCCGTCCACCCCAACACAAGAGCCCGCCGCGGCGCTTGCCGCACGCGTTCAAACCAAAACCAGGAGAGCCAAGACGAGAGAATCGGCAACTTCCGTGCAAGATTTGGTTTGTGCGTCAAACATTTGAATCCGACACATCAGGAATCGATCGCGGCACTTCGAGAAGCCTTGGCGCGTCGTTCACAACACGCCCAACCACGCTCTCTCCACATTGCGAAGCACGGCCCTGTGCTAACGGGGGAACGAATACCAGACTTAAGGATTCGTCGTATCGGGAGCCATCTCAATGCTGACGACGCGCGAACAAAGGCCAACGATTCGGACCCTGCGGGGATGGGCGATCCAGGTGCTCCAGGAAGCGGGCGCCATCCGCGAGTGCGAAGAACACGGATGGATGCAGGATCGCGCCGATCCGCACGCGCGAGAGCGGGCCTTCGATATCGCGCGTGGAGACCCACCAGCAGGCGTCTCCTCTGATGCAGCTGCGGCCGAGGTGCTCGACGTGCTGAGCTCGATCGGTGATACCTGCCCGGAATGCCCTCCAGGCTAGCTGAGCGCTATAGAAGGGCTTGTGCCGAGCCTCGACGCCAATCCGACCTTTACCATTTCAGCGACCAGCTTTTTCGCTCCCCTTTTTCGCACATTGACCTAGCTAGCTCCGCGCCCGCCGCAGCGCAGCTTCCAGTCGCGCCTTCTCCTTATCCCAGCGGGCTTCTTCGGCCTGCGACCTCCTCTCGATAGCCTCGACCTCGGCCTGGATGGAAGCGGCCCGTTTTGCGTGCTCCTGTTCGGCCTTATCAAACGCAGTTTGCGCCTTGTCGACCACCTGCTGATGGCGTTCGCGCTCCTTCTGCCTGACGGCCTCCTCTTTTGCTCGTTCAAGCTCGCGACGCCTCCGTTCCCGGTCGTAGTCAAGAGCAGCCTTGCGCGCCGCAACCTTGTCGACGGGGCGCGAGGAATGCTTCTTCGCCTTGGAGCCTTTCAACTTGCGGGCAGCTTTGGTTAGTCTGTCATCGCCGAGATCGGTTGGCAGCTCGGCATGTTCGCTGAAAGGTCCGTCAGATCCGACGGGGCGCCTGAGCACGACGCCGGGCTTTGCGATGGTCGCGGCGATGACATCCGGATCATCGGTTTCCTTGGCCGCGCCCTGATGAAAGAGATTGCTGTCTGCGCCCCACGCTTCCAGCGCTGCTTTCATGGAGGGCGCCGCTATCGCCAGATCGAAGAAGCCCAGCGACGTCTGGTAGGTTTTCAGTTTTCTGGCCATCGGTCTAATCGGGCCCCCGTTCGATAGTTGAGGTCGCACACTCTGGGATTTGCCGCGGCGTGTGAGGGAACATGCCATGGCTTTAGGCGTTTCTTCATTCTTGAAGGACGTCCGTGCATTACGCAACACGCTCTGAAGGATTGGCCCTTGAATGAGCCGGACGTCGACCCTGCCCAAGCGCCTACAGCCGATGCTCGCGACGCTCACCGATGCGCCGTTCGACGACCCCGGCTGGGTTTTCGAGGACAAATACGATGGGTTCCGAATGATCGCGGAAATCCGGCGGGGCAAGGTTTCGCTCTACAGCCGCAACGGCAAAATCATCAGCCGCAGCTATATCGAAGTCGCCCAGGCGCTAGAGGGCGTGAAGGGCAACGCCGTGATCGACGGCGAACTCGTCGCGATCGGAAAGGACGGTGTCTCGCATTTCCAGGTGCTTCAAAACGCGCTGCGTCATGAAGCGAATCTTCTGTATTGCGCCTTCGATCTTATATTTCAGAACGCAGTTGACTTGCGCAAACGGCCTCTTATCGAGCGAAAAGAGCGGCTGAAAGCGATCCTGCCGCGCCACCGGCTGATCGCCTTCAGCCGTCACCGCAAAGCGAACGGCACGAAATTCTTCGCCGAGGCCGAGCGGAAAGGTCTGGAAGGCATCATGGCGAAGCGCGCCGACAGCGCGTATGCGTCCGGAAGCCGGACGGCGGATTGGCTGAAGATCAAGACGGCAAAACGGCAGGAAGTGGTGATCGCCGGGTTCACAGCGCCCAAGCGCACCAGGCCGTTCTTCGGCGCCCTGGTCCTCGCCGTGCGGGAAGACGACACATGGCGCTACATCGGACATGTCGGCACTGGCTTCAGCCACAGGGTCCTGGAAGACCTTCATGCCAGACTCGTGAAGCTGACGACCCCAAAATCTCCCTTCCCTGCCAAAGTGAAAGACGAGGCCGCCACGACCTGGGTCAAGCCCTCGTTGGTTGCGGAGGTCAAATTTGCGGAGTGGACGCGTAAGGGCGAACTACGCCAGCCCGTTTACCTTGGGCTCAGGTCGGACAAGCGAGCAAAGGATGTCGTGTGCGAGCGAGAACGTCCGCGCAAATAGCGCTTCTCTTCGGACGTAACCGACAAACGGACGGATTGACGCACTCGCTACTTCGCCGTGAATTCCCTCCGCGGTGGCGCTCAGTCGCCTCCCAGGTCTTGGATCTCCGGTCGTATGCCCTCAGGCGTGACCTCGAGCGTCGCAAGCGTGATCGCCAGCTTGAAGCGCCGCGGTCCCGCGCTGCCGGGATTCAGGTAAAGAACGCCGCCGACCATGTCGATCTTCGGCACGTGGGAATGCCCGGAGACAATGACGTCGATGCCGGCGCCGGAATCGGCCTTCAGCGTCTTCAAATCGTGCAGAACATAGATCGACTTTCCCGCCAGGCGCACGAGCTTCGTGTCGGGGTAGTCGCGGGCCCACGCGCTACTGTCCACGTTGCCACGAATAGCCGTGACGGGCGCGATGCGGCGAAGCGCGTCGACGATCTCGGGGCGCCCGATGTCGCCGGCATGGATGATGTGATCGACGCCCGTCAGGCCTCGTTCCGCCTCGGGCCTTAACAGACCACGCGTATCCGAAATGATTCCAATCCTGAACATCATTCCCGGGCGCTCTCAACCGCGATCGCCAAAAGACGATCGAGAAGCTCAGCTTGAGCGGACAGCATCTTGGTCCGCGCGAGCTCGATATCGAACCATTCGGCGCGGTCAACTTCGGGAAAGCTCTGCCGTCGACCGCTTCGAGGCGGCCATTCGATATCGAAGGTATTGCTGATCAACGCCGCCGGGTCAAAGTGGCCCTCGCCGGCGAATGCGATGACGCGCTTCCCTCCTCGCTGTCGGACCTCCCCCAACGCCTGGAGTGGACCAATCAAAGCGCTCGAGCCGAGTTCTTCGACAAACTCGCGGCGCGCGACGTTTTCCGGAGGATCGTTGGCATCGATTTCGCCTTTTGGAATGGACCAGGCGCCATCATCTTTCTTACGCCAGAACGGACCGCCGGGATGAACAAGCAGTACCTCCAGCCCACGAACACCCTTGCGGTACGCGAGAATGCCCGCACTCAAGGTCGATCTCGTGGAAGTCTTTTTCACCGCAGCCATGTCGCTCCTATTATGCAAGTAGCAATCGAGAGCTGAGCAGGCGAGGAGCACTGAGGCCGACGACTGGCTAGTTGCACAGCATAGATCGTTCGAAACAGGCCAGTAGCGCAGCGGGCCCCGGGTACACCTCCGCGCATCCGGCTTTCCTCAATTCGTCTTCCGAGAAGCCTCCGCAGAGCACGCCGACCGTGCGAACTCCCGCCTTACGAGCCGCTTCCGCATCGTACGGCGTATCACCGATCACGACAGCGTCGGCGCCATCGATCTTGAGCTTCTTGAGAACGACATTGAAAATGTCCGGCGCAGGCTTCGATTCCTCGGCATCATCTGAGGACGTCGTCACATCTACCAAGTCCGTGATGCCAGCGATGTCGAGATACTTATCGACTTCATCTTTCTTGGCCGATGAAGCAACCGCGATCCGAAGTCCGGCGTCGCGAACACGTCGCAGCAGGTCAGGTACCGCCGAGAACGGACGCACGAGCGGCAGATATTCGTTCTTGAACCGATTGCCGCGCCACTCCTCCAGGTCCTTGCCATGTTCGCGTTGTTCGTGGGCGGACAGAAAAACGGGTATGAGCTTGTCTCCCCCTTTGCCTATCTGGCTTCGTACCTGTTCAAAACTCACATCGTGGCCGAACTGGAGCATGGCTTCCTGCCAAGCCAGCGCGTGGAGATCCACCGAGTCGAGAAGCGTGCCGTCCAGGTCGAAGATAGCGGCTTTTGGATGTTTCACGACACTAAGCCGACTTCCGCTGTGGCTTGGCTGACGGCTTCTTCGCCGCAGCCTCTTTCGCCGGTTTCTTGCCTGCGATCGGCATCAGCATTTCCTTCTGCCCGGCCGCTGCCTTGCGTGGCTTTTTGCCTGGCTTCTTCGGCGCCTCTGTTGCAGCCACCCCCTCTCTTCCAATGCTCTTGCGCAGCGCGTCCATCAGGTCGACAACGTTCTCGCCTCGAGGGCGCGCCTTCGCGGTGATGGGCTTGCCGGCGCGCTTCTGATTGATGAGATCGATGAGGGCAGTTTCGTACTGGTCTTCAAACTTGTCCGGCTCGAAATGACCCGCCTTCTGATTGACGATGTGCCTGGCGAGATCAAGCATGTCCTTCGTGACTTTGACGTCCTGGATATCGTCGAAATATTCCTCCGCGGACCGAACTTCGTAGGGATAGCGCAGCAGCGTCCCCATCAGCCCCTTGTCGAGCGGCTCGAGCGCAATGATGTGCTCGCGATTGGTCAGCACCACGCGACCGATCGCTACCTTGTTCATTTCGCGGATGGTTTCGCGGATCACGGCGAAGGCGTCGTGCCCGACTTTGCCATCTGGAGTCAGATAGTAAGGGCGGATCAGATAGCGCGGATCGATCTCGCTGCGATCGACGAACTCGTCGATCTCGATGGTTCGCGTCGATTCCAGCGCGACGTTCTCGAGCTCCTCCTTCGTCACCTCGATGAAGGTGTCGGTGTCGACCTTGTAGCCCTTGACGATGTCCTCGTTGTCGACTTCCTCCCCGGTATCAGCGTCCACCTTGGCGTACTTGATGCGGTGGCCGGTCTTCCGGTTGAGCTGGTTGAACGAGACCTTTTCGGATTCCGACGTGGCCGGATAGAGCGCTACCGGACAGGTGACGAGGGAAAGACGCAGGAAGCCTTTCCAGTTGGCGCGGGGGGCCATCGCGGGGAAACTCCGTTACTCGTGTGGATTCAAGACGAACGGCACGGCTTGGTTCCGACACCTCGCCCCTCCAGCGGGAGGATTTTTTCAGGCAAAGTTCAGAGCGGACTCGACATTTGTTCTTGTTATGTTCTAATTCGGAATGACCGATCGACCCGCGAGCTGGCGCATGCCGACCCCGAAGCAGATGGAAAAACTGGCCGCTGAAGCTGCCCGCAGACCGGGCCCCTCCTCTGCGCCTTCGGATGCGCCACTTCCCACGGAATACTGGGAATCGATCCTGAAAGACCCTCGCGCCCACGAGACCGGAGCTGAGAGGCGGCAGCGACGTCTTTGCGATATTCAACGTCACGTGCTGCGGGTCTCCTGCCGCCGTTGTGAGCGGATCGTGGAAATCCAGACCGCCGATGCCGTCCGATTGTATGGCGCCAACGCGCGTTGGAAGGATGTGGCGCAGCGCTTGCTCGACAACACCTGCCAGCAGCGCACCGGCAGGCATGAAGAAGACGGATGCTGGCCGGCGTTCGAGACGCCGTAAGCCACTCCGGATTGCCGATCCGATCTCTGAGCGCCTGGATGTCCGGATGGCCCCGAAGTATCACCCCACGCCCCTGTCGGGCGGCGATCGCAAGGCTCTGGCAAAAGAGCTCGACAAGGCACGCGCGATGGCAGAGCCGCCCGTTACCCGGGACAGCAGCCGGGCTCGCTATTTCAACTTCTGCTTCTCGGCTGGGGCGAGCACCACCGAGGCCTCGGTGGTCAGCACCCGGAAAGTGAACGTCTCCTGGAAGTAGAGCCCGACCGTTGTTTCGGTGTGGTTGAGGTAGCCGATCGAGAGATCTTGGCCGATATCCAGTTCGAAATCGCCTCCCCGCGTTGTTAGAACAAAGGCGCCGTCGATGGCAGGCGCCCAGAAAACTCCGCCATCAACGAGCCGTTCGACGTGGTGAAAAACCGGGTATCCCTCGTCGCTTCCGCCGGTGGCCGCGGTGTACGTCTCTGCCCCGAGAACCAGGGCATACGGCCCGTTGCAGCCGGCAAGCCTGAGTTCACTGACCGCTTGCGCGACGGCACTTGAATAGGCTCCTGCATTTGTCGGAAGAACAAGCCTGGAGTTGCTGCTGGCCTGCCGAATGCCCTCGATCCCTGCGGCCGCATAACCGTCGAAAATCGCACGATCCTCCGCAAATGCGATGCTGCGGGCGGCGTCTTTGACCGGCGTCCAATCGGCGTCAAGGGCGCCGCGCTCGACGTCATCAATCTGCTGGCGGGAGAGCTGGAACGGCACGCGCAATTCGACGAGCGCCTTCATCTCACGCTGGTGTGCCGTGATGCCCTCGCCTGGAGCCTGGAGTTGCTTGACATGGCCTGTGCCTACCCCCGAAAAGCCGCTCCCCCTGGCTTCGGGCACGTCGACCACACGCCGGCCGGCAAGGTGTCGCTTCAGAGTACGGGCAGCTTCCTGCTCGATTTGAGCCCATGCCGCGTCGGATATTGGAGCGAGTTGCCGGTGGAGATCATTCATGGTTCGCCTTCTTGTTTAAGGAGCCAATTCCAAGCGACCCGTCGCTGACGGACAGATGTGTACGAACGGGATCTGACGAATCTGCCCCAAGCCGCTCAACGTCGACCGGCGCCTCCTCGTTGGAAGCCGTGGCGGCAATACCTTCAGGCGAGACCTCGTCGAGAAATGTTGCTGACGGCACGAAGAACAGAGAACCCGTAACGGCGCGGCTGAAATCCAGCAACCGATCGTAGTTGCCAGGTGGTCGGCCGACAAACATGCTCCCGAGCATCTGTTCGATCCGGTGAGGCGAACGAGCGTAGCCTATGAAATAGGTGCCAAATTCGCCCTTGCCGATCTCGCCGAAAGGCATGTTATCGCGCACGATCTCGAGCTGTTCGCCATCTTCGATGATCGTTGTCAGGACGTTATGCGCATAGGGTGCCTTGGCCGAATCCTGCTGCTCGATGTCGGACAGCTTGTGGCGACCGATGATATTCTCCTGCTCCGGAATGGATATGGTACTCCATCGCTTCAGGTCATGCAGATATTTCTGGGTGACGACGTAGCTTCCGCCAGCGAATGCAGGGTCCTCCTGGCCGACGGTCGTCGCGTTGACCGCATCCTGATCGGTCGGGTTCTCGGTCCCGTCGACAAATCCGAGCAAGTCGCGATCGTCAAAGTATTTGAATCCATGAACCTCGTCGATCGTCGTGACGGCAGTGCCTAGTCGGGACATGATCTGCGAGGCGAGCTCGAAACACAGGTCCATGCGGACGGACCGAATATGAAAGAGGATATCGCCTGGCGTGGAAACTGCGTGATGTACCCCGTGGATTTCCTTGAAGGGGTGGAGATCCCTGGGCCGCGGACGACCAAATAGTCGATCCCAAGCATCGGAGCCCACCCCCATCACGCATGATAACCGCGCTTCGAGATCGCGAAAGCCGACGGCTCGCAGCAGTGCCGACAGATCGGCACATAGACCTCGCACCTCAACTTCGCTGTCCTTTCCAGGATTGATCCTGACAACGAGAAATATCGCGGCTCGCGTCAGTTTCGCGATGACAGGCTGTGGAACGACGGATGGCACGATCACTCCTTGGCGGCCGGTCCGGAGCCCCTCAATGCGCCGGGCGCGTCCGTCCGCCCGAACATCGCGCCGCGGCGTCGGTGCAGCCGCGGCCCTTCCAAACAAGGCGTGGAATAACCGGCAACGCGATCGGGATAGCGGAGACACCAGGCCGCGGCATCCCTTGAGGTGCATTCACTCCGATTGGTCAGGCCGAAACCTGGTCAATCCATATCCCGAAAGGCATGGCCATCTGCCTTGACGCCCTCGATCACGCTCGGCGGCAAAAGATCCTGAGCGGAAGTCCCGTCAAAAACCCAATCGCCCTTGTCCGCGAGGTCCGGGAGCTGCGCGCCCTTGCGGACGTAGATCCCAATCGCCGGCTTCTTCACATTGATGTAGAGATCGTATTCTTCCATTGGGTCGATGCTTCCCTATTGCTCTGTCGGGCCATTCAGCCGCTCTGGAGCAACCGCCATGCCAGTCTGAGTGCATCGCGATATCAATAGCTTATGCCAATCTGACCGACTGGCTCTGACAAACTGTCCACTCCGGCAAGGACAAATTGTCCAAGCCGGGCGCGCAACGGCTCACGCGCATCGAGTCAGATGCTGTTGGCGTGAAGTCGAGCGGTGCTCCGAGACGAGAGCCGTCGCGGCGATCCCGCCGCAATCTCTTGGTTATCCGAGATTGACCGGCCGCCCCGACGGTTCTTCTTCCAGTTTCAGCGCGATGTCGGCATTGGCGGATAGGCGCACCTTGTCGCCTTCGACGCCGGCGACGAATCCCAATTCGATATAATGCTGATGACCTCTGTGATGTCCAAAGCTGTCACTCTTCTTCAGCTTGATGCGATTTCCCTCGACCTGATCGACTGTGCCGACATGCACACCGTCAGCGCCGATCACTTCCATTCCGCCATTGATCTTGTTCATGACCGCACCTCTCCGTTGGATTCCATTGCGATGGTTGTGTGAGCTATCCTGCACGCACCGCTTGCGTGGCCGCCGACTGTGCGTACCGATTTCTATTTGACGGGGCGTCCAGACTTTTCTTCCTCGAACAGTCCGACGATGTTGGCATCGGAGCAGAGCCGCACCCTCTGATCCGCGACGCTGTCCACGAAATCCATGCCGATGTAATGGTGATGCCGCTTGTGGTGGCTGCCGCCGCTGTCGCTCTTCTTCAGCTTGATCCGGTCGCCCTCGATGCCGTCGACGACACCGATCTGCACGCCGTCAAACCCGACGACATCCATGCCTTCCTTGATCTGATACTTCATTAGTTTCACCTGCTCGTTCCATGTTACTCCCAAGCCTGACGCTTAGATCGCCTCGTCATCATCCGGTGGCTTCACGGTCTTCCCATTGAACGTCAAACCGTCCTTCCCAGAGGAAATCTGCACTGTGGAGCCGTCGCGGACGTCGCCGGCAAGCAACATCTCAGCCAGCGGATCCTGCACATAGCGCTGAATCACTCGCTTTAGCGGCCTTGCGCCGTAGGCCGGATCCCAGCCTTTCTCAGCCAGCCAGTTCTGGGCCTTGGCATCCAGCGACAACGCGATCTTGCGTTCATCGAGGAGCTTGCGCAGCCGCGCAAATTGAATATCGACGATCCGCCCCATGTCGTTCTTCTGCAACCTCTGGAACAGGATGATCGCGTCGACGCGATTGAGGAATTCGGGTCGGAAGTGCGCGCGGACCATCTCCATGACCTTGTCGCGAACGGCGCTCGTCTTTTCGCCTTCCCCCTGGTTGACGAGATATTCCGCGCCCAGATTCGACGTCATGATGATGAGTGTGTTGCGGAAATCGACCGTACGCCCCTGGCCGTCGGTCAGGCGCCCGTCGTCCAGTACCTGCAACAACACGTTAAAGACGTCCGGATGCGCCTTCTCGATCTCGTCGAACAGCACGACCTGATACGGCCGCCGCCGCACCGCTTCCGTGAGGACACCGCCCTCGTCGTAGCCGACATAGCCTGGGGGCGCGCCGATGAGCCGTGCGACCGAGTGCTTCTCCATGAACTCCGACATGTCGATACGAAGGATTGCGTGTTCATCGTCGAACAGGAACTCCGCAAGCGCCTTCGCCAATTCCGTTTTACCAACACCGGTGGGACCAAGGAACATGAACGAGCCCATCGGCCGGTTCGGATCCTGCAGTCCTGCGCGAGCCCGTCGCACAGCCGTCGACACGGCACGAACGGCTTGTGTCTGCCCGACGACGCGCTTGGCGATCATCTCCTCCATCTGGAGCAGTTTTTCCCGCTCACCCTCCAACATCTTGTCGACTGGAACGCCGGTCCAGCGCGAGACCACCTGGGCTATGTTGTCGGCCGTGACCGTCTCGCTGATCGAGCTGCTCTCGCTGGCTTCAACGGCAGCCAACTTCTTTTCGAGTTCGGGGATCATGCCGTAGGACAGCTCGCCTGCACGCTGATACTCACCTTTGCGCTGCGCGTTGGCCAGCTCCGTGCGCAGTTGCTCGAGCTGCGCCTTCATTTTCTGGGCGTCCGAGAGCTTGCTCTTCTCGGCCTGCCATTTCGTCGTCATGTCGGCGGAGCGCTTCTCGAGATCAACCAGTTCTCCGTCGAGTGTTTTCAGACGGCTCTTTGATCCGGCATCGATCTCCTTTTTGAGCGCCTCCTGTTCAATCTTGCGACGCACGATTTCGCGGTCAAGCGAATCCAGCTCCTCCGGTTTGGAGTCGACCTGCATCTTGAGCCGTGCTGCCGCCTCGTCGACGAGATCGATGGCCTTGTCAGGAAGAAACCGATCGGTGATGTAGCGGTTGGATAGGGTTGCGGCAGCGACCAGCGCGGTGTCCGAGATCCGCACGCCATGGTGCTGTTCATATTTGTCCTTGAGGCCACGCAGGATCGATATCGTGTCCTCCACCGTGGGCTGCGACACGAAGACCGGCTGAAAGCGGCGGGCGAGCGCGGCGTCCTTCTCGACATGCTTGCGGTATTCGTCGAGCGTGGTCGCGCCTACACAGTGCAACTCGCCGCGAGCCAGCGCCGGCTTGAGGAGATTGGAAGCGTCCATCGCGCCATCGGTCTTGCCCGCACCGATGAGTGTGTGCATCTCATCGATGAAGAGGATGATCCCGCCATCCGCAGACGTCACCTCGGAAAGCACCGCCTTCAACCGTTCCTCGAACTCGCCGCGGTACTTGGCGCCCGCAATCAGGGCGCCCAGATCGAGCGCAAGCAGTTTCTTGTCTTGCAGGCTTTCGGGCACGTCGCCGTTGACGATCCGCAAGGCGAGCCCTTCAACGATGGCGGTCTTGCCGACACCCGGTTCGCCGATCAGGACGGGATTGTTCTTGGTCCGGCGTGACAGAACCTGGATTGTGCGGCGGATTTCCTCGTCACGACCGATCACCGGGTCGAGCTTGCCTTCACGCGCGGCCTGCGTCAGATCGCGCGCGTACTTCTTCAGTGCGTCATATGCATTCTCGGCTGACGCGCTGTCCGCGGTGCGGCCCTTGCGGAGCAAATCGATCGCAGCGCCAAGCGCCTGGGCATTGACACCGCCCTGCGCCAGGATCTTCGCCGCTTCGCTGTTCTTGTCCGTAGACAAGGCCTGCAGCAAGCGTTCAACGGTGACGAAGCTGTCGCCCGCCTTTCCAGCCAGATCCTCGGCGGCTTTAAACAGACGCGCGGTATCGGGCGCCATGTAGACTTGTCCCACACCGGAGCCAGACACCTTCGGCAGCTTCGCCAAAGCCGCTTCCGTCGCGTGCAGGATCGCTCGCGAATTGCCACCTGCCCGGTCAATCAGACCGGCGGCCAGGCCCTCATTGTCGTCGAGCAACACCTTGAGCACATGGAGAGGCGTGAACTGTTGGTTGCCCTCTCTTGTTGCCAGAAACTGCGCCGACTGGATAAAGCCCCTCGCGCGGTCGGTATATTTTTCAGCATTCATGGCGTCGCCTTTCAGACCCGTGGTCTGTCGTCAAATGGTCAGGAACGAAGTTGCGATCCGGCTCGTGCAACGGGCTGCATATCAGTATGGCTCGCTCTCCGCCTCAACGCGGCGCGGCTCGGGCGGCCGCTGACCGCGCGATCTTTTCATCGAGGCGTTTTCTCAGCCGGGCGAGTTCAATAACCATCCGCTCGTGAGTACCTCTGCCCATCTCCTCGATTTCATCGACAGCGCTGACGGCAAACATGATCCGGCGCCCTTCGACCGCCGTGACCTCGGCAATCGCGGTCACCGTCTGTCCTACTGCAGTCGCAGCAAGATGCTGCACATTGACCATGGTGCCGACCACGCTCTCACCCGGCTCGAGATAGTCACGAACGGCGTTCAAGGCCGCGTTCTCCATCGCCATGATCATGACCGGCGTCGCCAGCACCGGCGGCAGGATGCTATCCTTGACGCGGTTGGCGAGGTGTTCGGGCTTCACGACAAGCGCGAAGCGTCCTGTTGCGCCAATCGGTACGACCTTCATTGATCATGCCGCCTGCTTGAAGAGATCATCGACATATTCCCAGTTCACGAGGTGGTCGAGAAACGCCCTGATGTAATCCGGCCTGCGATTGCGATAGTCGATGTAGTAGGCGTGTTCCCACACGTCGCAGCCCAATATGGGCTTTGCCCCATGAACGAGCGGGTTCTCGCCGTTGGGTGTCTTTATGACGATGATCTTGCCGTCCTTCACCGCTAGCCAGCACCAGCCAGATCCGAACTGTCCGACACCGGCCGCGATGAACTCTTCTTTCATTTTTTCGATCGAGCCGAAGTCGGCCTTGACCTGCCTTTCGAGTGTCCCCGGCAGGGCTGCTCGAGCGTGCGGCTTCATCCATTTCCAGAAATAGGTGTGGTTCAGGTCCTGGCTCGCGTTGTTGAACAGGGGAACGTTGTGCCCGAAAGAGCCGATCACGACGTCCTCGAGGCTCATTCCCTCCCATTCGGTACCCTTGATGAGGGTATTGAGGACATTCACATACGCGGCGTGATGCTTGTCGTGGTGATACTCCAGCGTTTCCGTCGACATGTACGGAGCGAGCGCGTCATGTGCGTAGGGCAGATCGGGAAGTGTGAAGGACATGGACATCTCCTCTGGAGAGAACATCGGCGACGGCATGATGATTGCCACGCAACCGCGCTGCTGCCCCGAGATCCTCAGCAACTCATGTGCCACATCGGAAATTCTACGATATCAATCAGTTGCGCCGCAGGAGGGCAGTGCTTTCGGACAACTTGTCGAAGGCAAACCGGACAAATTGTCCTGCGTGTCGGTTTGGAGCACGGCTCACCAAACTAAGGATGAGGGATCGCTTGTCAAAAGCGGCGTTCGATATGGATCGAATCGAATGAGGGCGATCGGTCAGCAATGACCGGCTCTCTGCGACGGCCATTTCGTCGAATCGGCCAAAATGGCGCGAAAGGTGCGGCGCAAACCCCGCAAGCGATTCGGAGCAAAGCATAGAGAAGACGGCGCGGCTAGTCGGCCTCATCGAGTGGCGGTCGAGCCACGCGAAATCCGTGCGCGTCCGCAAAACGAAGTGCCTCGACGATGATCGTCTTCACGACCTTGGGCTCATCATCGTGATTGAGCTCGTACTCCAACAGCATTGAGGCAAACGCCTCCTCGTCAACCTTTTCCAGCGCGTCAGCCAGTTCAATCAGCGTCATCACGCATCTCCTCGATCGCGGTCCCGCCTGCCGCTGGTGCAGCGAGGCACCCGGCTCGCCTAGGCCCCCTGATCATACATGATCGCGAGGGCGGCAAGGGCAAGCAGGATATACTCGCCATTGTAGTCGGCGTCCTCGTCGGTGGAGAGATCGAATTGCTTCCAGACGCCGTCCAGCTTTCCGGCATCATGCTCGGCAACGACTTTGACGGCAACTTCGCGGATAGTATCGAACTGCGAAAAGTCGAAGTGCAGCCCCTCGCCGTCCATGAACAACCCATGGCTCCGCAAGAAGGCCGCCATCGGCATCGTCGTCTCACTGATGTAAAAGAGCAGGTCGTCCGCTTCCAACGGCCGATCCTGTGCCTGGGGCATGAGACCGACCTGATTGATGAGCAGATGTGCTTTGGCCTGCATATCCTTCGATAGCTGCTCGTTGGACACAACAGTCATTTCTGAAGCTCCTCGTTCTTCGCACGCCAGCCGAGCGCCGTCACTGCCCGCAGGCAAACATCGGCCGGCCTGACATCATTTGATGCGGCGTCCCTGGAAGTAACCCTTGTTGGTGGTGTTCTCGCGGATATTTGCCGTATCACCCTGTTCCGCGTAGTTATCTTCATGCTTCTTCGACGACGTATCCTTCTGGGCTTCGGGATCCCCGCCGGTGCCCTTCGGGCTGCGGTTGGCCGGCGGAACAGGGGGCATTTTTCCATGATGACGTGGCATTGCTGCGTCCCCTTCTCCTTGACCTCGGATTCATTGCTGCACTCGGCTCCGACCGCCCTTGGCTATTCCAGCAACCGCCATGCCAGGCGAGGCTTCTTGCGATTTCAATCGCTTGATGACTGCATTCAGGAGCCGACGGACATTTTGTCTTTCCAGCGGGACGAAATGCCATCGGCTCTCCGGTCACCATCAGTCCTCCGCAGGCAGCCAAACCGTGAAAGTGGTACCCTTGCCGGGTTCGCTCTCAACGGAAATCTTACCACCCTGGCGCGTGACAAGCATCTGGCTGATCGACAGCCCTAACCCGGTTCCCTCCCGCCTCTTGGTGGTAAAGAATGGATCGAAGATCCGCTGCACCACGTCCGGCGTCATGCCGCCACCGGTGTCCGTCACATCGATCACGACGCCACGGCGCCTTCCCTCGCTCCGATCGAAGGTTCGAATCGTCAAACGCCCGCCTCCGGACGTTGCATGAATTGCGTTGACGAGGAGATTGACGAGCACCTGCTGCAATTCGGTGCGGTTCATCGAGATCAGGCGTGAGGCGTGATAGTCCGTTTCGACGCTGATCGTCGTCTTGTTCAGAAGATGTTTGACGAGCGGCAGCGTGTCGGTGACGACGACAGCAGGGTCGTATTGATCGGTAAAGCCGGCATACTCCTGCGGCTTGGCGAATTGCAGGAGCCTCGTCACAATTTCATTGACGCGATGCATCTGCTCGTCGATGAGCCGAAACTCGGTTTTTGCTTCGTCGGCCCTCGCGCCCATCATGTCCCTGATGATCTCCAGGTTACCCTGCATCACCGCGATGGGATTGTTGATCTCATGGGCCACGCCGGCGGTGATCTCGCCAATAGCGGCGAGCTTTTCCGACATGATGAGCTGCTTGGTGGTTGCCTCGAGTTGCTGGTTCGCGTGCACGAGCTTGTTTGTACGTTCCTCGACGCGCTGGTTGAGCTCCTGGTTCCATTGCCGCAGTTCGGCGTCGCGCTCGTGGATCTGATCGAGCAGCCGATCCAGATGAACCGCAACCTGCTCGATCTCGTCGCGCCCATCGACGGGTCCGGTTCGTGCGCCCAGTTCGCCGCCTTCCACCTTCGAAATCGTCG
>Ga0137300_1056_pt1 | contig 38230 bp, 36 predicted proteins | sample RamsorwD2O_NANAE_FD_97190 | JGI IMG/M metagenome (GOLD analysis project Ga0137300, IMG submission 97190) | Mouse cecal microbial communities from Vienna, Austria - N-Acetylneuraminic acid amended with D2O_NANAE | ecosystem: Host-associated > Mammals > Digestive system > Large intestine > Cecum... | reverse complement strand
AGCAACTGGTGTGATACCGATGGGCGCCAAGGACGCGTGCCAGGGCACGTCGCACACTGTCGTCGTCATCGACGATACATACCGTTGGCTGCATTGCGTTCATCGTTCTTTCCTCCGTGATGGAGCGGATGGATGCCGCGCGGTGCCAGTGGCAATACCGACCCGCGCAGGTCCTGCGACGCGTCTTCCGTGCGCAGCGATAGTTCAAAAGTCATACCCGTGTTGCTGTTGCGGATCGCCGACAGGCGTCCGCCATTGCGCTCCACCAGGGCGCGGCTGAAAGACAGCCCCAACCCCATGCCCTTGTGCTTCGACGAATAGAACGGCTGGAAGATACGCTCGAGCTGCCCCGGTTCGACGCCGCAGCCGTTGTCGCGCACCGAAACGACGACCATTCCATTGCGTTCCTGCGCCAGGATCGACGCTGAGCGTTCGCCGTGCGGGCGCACGGATTCGACCGCATCGAGAGCGTTGCTCAGCAGATTGAGCAGCACCAGCTGGATTTCCATCGGGTCGCCAACGGCGCGGGGCAGCGAATCGGCAACTTCGCGCGACACCAGAACGCTACGTGCCCGCGCATTGGCATCGACGAGGGCAATCGCCTGATCTACGACCTCGCCGACATTGAAGTGAATCGCCGAAGGGGCTTCGCCCAGGATCAATGCCCTCACCCGCCTGACGATCTCGCTCGCGCGAGACGCATCGGCGACGATATCGTCCAGGATCTCCCGCACCTCGGCGGGGTCGCAGGGCCCCGATGCCAGATACTCCCTGGCCGCCTGAGCATTGCTGGTGATAGCCGTCAGCGGCTGGTTCAGTTCATGCGCGATCGAGCCGGCTAGTTCGTTCATGCCGGGCGCGGGCGACAGATGGGCGATCTCCCTTGCATGGTTGCTGGATTGCACTGATTCCGTTGGCCCGCCGGAATGCGACCTGCGACGCCCGAAGCCGGGAACAATCGCGGCGGCGAACGCCACGCCGCTGGAGACGCCTACCAACAGGAAGGACAGCCATCGCATTGCTGTTGTCCTTCAGCGGTGGAGTGAATGAGGCTTGCTGCGTTGCCGCAAATGACGGCCGCTGCGGGCATTGGCCCGTGCGCGGACACGAGAGAGTTTCGCCACTGCAATCAGGGACGCCAGAGCCGACAGCACGACAGGCAGGACAACAAATGACATGACATCCCTCCAAGATGCTGGGGATGTCCCGGGAACGGAATAACGGCGTGTCGCCGCGCGCGAACATTGCAAGCCCGCGCGGCTATCCAGCTCGATACGGCATCCCTGAGCGCTTACCCCAAGCGACTACGACAAAATCCGACTCAACGTCCGGCGCCAGTTCCAGAGGAACCGGCCAGGAATCCGTGCTGGTGACCCAGGCAGATGTGGGCCACTTCGTTTTCATTGGTTTCTAACTTTGCGTCCTGTCAAAATTAACTCGGGCCTTTAGGGAAAGCAATCGCAACTTCGCGGCGCAAAAAAAAAAGAAGCTCGCATTACTGCGAGCTTTATCTCACTAGTCAGATATCGTGAAGTCCGAAGCGTAGTCTGCGGTACTTCCGTCTGCTAATTTCCCGCTAGGGTGCAGTGGCGGATACCTTGCTCCATCCCGGCACCGGATCGAAGGACTGGATGCCATCGGCGCGCGCACTCGTGTTCTTGCCCAGATCCCGTTCGTAGACCTGCCCTTCGTGATTGACGATGAAGCTCTTGATGCCGGTTTCGCCGTACTTGACGGGCCACGCCAGTACCGCGAACCCGCCGAACAAGCGGCCATTCACGAGGTAGTTGTACTGTCCGCCCGGTGCCGCAGGCCCCTGCGACGTGAGCAGCTTGAATCGGTAGCCGTTATAGCCCTCTGCACTGGCATTGCGGCCCACAGCGCGCAGGAAGGCTGACCCCAGCGGGCTCTCGGGCTCGCCGGCCGACGTCGGCCAATACAGGCCGTCACGCTTGCCAGGCGAACTGACCAGATGCGCGGCGTAGACCAGCATTCCGTCGCCCGAATGATCGGTGCTCGCATATTCGCGCTGCGCATCGTAGACCGCCAGCATGGTCTGGATCGTCGACAACTCGTTACGGCCGATCCGGCGCAAGCGGATTTCGGTCAAGCCGGCTTGCGTATCGAACTGCCACTGTCCGTTGCGCCTGACCAGTGGGATGGGCATCGTCCAGCCATCATTGCCGACGGCGATGCGGGCAGTGTTGTCGTCCTGCTTCTGGATCGAGTGCGACTGGCTCCAGGCGGACAGGAACTTGTAGCGAATCTCGGCCCCCAGTGGCGGGATCAGCCGACGTGCCTGATTCCCGAAAATGGCGTCGATGGCGGTGTCGTTGCTCGTGGTGACCGCATCGCCAAACGCGTTCATCGCGGCCTCGGGAGTGGCGAACGACTTTTGCGCATGCGCGGCCGGCACCAGGCCGAGCGTCAGCATGAGCGGCACCGCGGTGGCCGTGATGGCCATTCGCAAGATACGGGTCAAAGCGAGCATGAATGTCCCCTTCTGCATACCCTGGTGTGTCGCATATCAACGCCTTCCGCCGCCGCCACGGCCACCACCACCGCCGCCGCGTCCGCCGCCGCCGCTGAATCCACCACCGCCGCGTCCTCCCCCTCCGCTAAAGCCACCGCCACCGCCGCCACCACGCTGACCACCGCTAAATCCTGCCTGGCTGGAACTGGCCCGGCCACGATCCAGGTCACGCTGGGCCGTGCTGCCGCCGCCTACGCCCTGGAATGCGTTGTCGCGTCCGCCGCCACCGTAGCTGTTTCGATTACCGCCGCCCGCGCTTCGGTCGGCAACGCCGGCACTCCGGTCTCCGACACCCGCGCCACGATCCCCGCCTCCGGCGCTCCGGTCAGCAACACCCGCACGATCCGAGCCGCCCATGCGGTCACCCGTGCTGGCGCGGTTACCGCCACGATCGCCGCCCCTGTCACCACCGCGGTCGCCCGCACGATCCCCTGCGCGGTCGCCTTGCCGATTTCCGGCCCGGTCACCTGCCCGGTCTCCCGCGCCATCGCGGCCACCTTCGCGGCCACGGAAGTCCTTGCGCCTGTCGGCGCCGCCCACGTTGTTGCCGAACTTCTCCCGCGTAGCGTTATCGCGATATGCCACGCCCTTGCGATGGCTGGAATCGTGCTGCCAGCGGTTGCCGTTCTGGACCTTGGTCCGGTCGAAGTTGCGGTCGATGTTCGCCGCCTTGTTGACGTTGATATTGACGTCGCCACCGCCCCAGTTGCAGTTCGAGAAGATCGCGCCAGCGGCGGCCAGTCCAACGCCCCAGGCGAAGCCGGTCATCAGAGCGCCACCAGGATAGTAATAAGGTGACGGCGGCCAGTAATACGGCGGGTAGGGAGGGTAGCTCCACCCGCCATAGACGACGGTGGGGTTGTACGACGGGACGTAGATCACCTCCGGATTGGCCGGCTCGATCCGCACGATGGTCTGGGTGGTGCCTCCCCCACCAGTCGTGCCGCCGCTGGCCTGCGCTGGCGGCTCCACGATGACCTTTTGCTGTTCGTTGGATTTCAGGTTGCCGGACTGCTGGGCCTTGGCGCGCAGCCGTTGTACCGCCGCCATCACGTCCTTCTCCTGCGCCAGGAAAGCGTCGCCGAGCTTCTGGGTCCAGTCGAGCTTGTCGCTCATCGGCTCCAGCACCTGCGGAAACGCGACCAGCGATTTCACGCTGACATCCCACGGCTGGCTCTCGACCGCCTTGATGGCGGCATCCCCTTTGACGTTGGGGTTGGCCTTAACCCATCGCGCCGCCTGTACCACCTCGAGCGGATAGGTCGACGCCATCAGCGCCTGCGCCAGCACGGAGTCAGGATAAAGCGCGATCGGCGCGACCAGCGCTTCGAGCTCCTCTGGCTTGAATGACGCCGGGCCGGCGCTATTTTCCTGCGCCCAGGCGCTACCAATGCTTGCTAGGAAGCAAGCTATGATCCATGCTCCGATCCAACTGAGTCGTCGCACGCTGCAACGCGTCATGGCACCCTCCTGACACCGCATCGGTTTCGCCGGCACCGATGCCAACATGGTGATCTTATAGATGCCCCGTTTGCTGCCCGCAATGGAACCTTGGTCCAATACGCGAGCGAACGGACCAACGGTACGCTTCCGCCAGGTACAAGCCTTGCAGGACATCTCGGACGAACGTATGGACCGTGTCATGAAACGGCAACATCGACCCGGCATGTTCAGCGCCCTCGCGTGCAGGGGGGCGCTGCTTCTGGTAATGGCGACAGCCATGCCCGCCGCGCACGCCCAGGCGCAAATTTTCGGGCCCGGCGTGCAACGGCAGGCCAACGCCGTGCTGTCGCTGATGAGTTATTCGGTCGTGCCGGATCTGGCATCGAGTTCGCTGTCGATCAAAAGCGCCCAGACGGACAACCCCGGCATCGTCATGTCCCAGCTTGGTGGCGGCTTCACGATGAGCAAGACGTTTCCGCTCTATCTCGAAGGCTCGATCGCGTACAGCCGCTACGATCCGACCTTTGTATCGACGGACGGTGCGGACTCGCGCCGGCTTCCCACGCGCTGGAACACTTTTGCCGGAACGGTCGGTATTGGCTGGGATTTTCCGCTAACTGACGACAAGGAACTGGTGATCCGCCCGATCCTCAACGCTTCGCTGGGCAATGTATCGAGTGACCTCAAGCTTGCCACGGCGGTCGTCCAGCACGTGACGGACCGCGACATCAACTTCCTCAACGGCGGCACGCTGAATGCCTACGGCCTGGGTGGCGCGCTGATGCTGGACTGGGAACACTACCGGCCAGAGCACGACATTGATATCGAGCTCCGCTACACCAGCATCCACTTGCAGAGTTTCGGCGGTTCCGCGCCAGCGGTCCAAGGATCCGTTACCTCACAAACCGCAAATCTCTATGCGCGCTGGCGCGCCCCGACTGGTGTGATCGCGCTCGATCGCCCGCTTAGATACGTACTCGAACTGTCCCATTCCCATTACTTTGGTGCGCAGGCGGGAGTATTGGGATTCAACTACCTGACAACGCTGGGCGCGGGACTGGAACTGGATACCACCGCGCACGAGGTGTATGTGACACGTGTGCGGGCTGTCGTCCGATATGTGTTTGGCAATAATGTCTCTGGCGTTTCCCTCGGACTGGCGGCGAGCTTCTGAGGCGGATATCGCAAAACTCATCATTTGAGAGTTATTGCGATCGACTCTTCCTGCTTGCACCAATATGGTTATTACTGATCCATTTTGGTGCAGAAAACAAATCCCATAACTGTCATCGGACTTCGGTCTTGCGCTGAATGCCCGCGCTCACGCACGCCGTGATGCATTCAGATATTTCTCATTACCGCCGTCAAAACGGACGACGGCATACCATACCGTGTTTACGTCCGCCCTATGGCTGTGCACTTCTCGGCCAGTTTCATGTCATTAATGTGCGCTATTTGATGCACGGCGCGCCAAAATGTTGATCATAGTCAATAATCTACAACCATCATCTATCCCATTTATATAGGATTGAGTGTGAACTAAATTCAAATGCATTTTGCATCGCACAAATATCAGTGTCTCAAGAGGGGTGGCCGCAATCCGTAAGGCTTTAATGAAGTGGCCATCCTGGACCCCGCTGGCGCTCCTGGTCCTATTTCGCATCATGGGGTGTGGTTATATTTCCATACAAATGCAAGCGAAAGAAGGTTCGTTTTTCAGAAAATGAAGAATATGCTTATCAGCATCAAATCCAGGCTTATAGCGGGGTTCGCATTGTTTGCATTAATGCTGACCGGCGTTGGCGCATTTGGCTATTATGGTCTGTCCACGCTTGGTGAGCGCATCGAGGCACTCTACGCGTCCAATACCACACCACTTATTCGAGTGGCTTCGGTCAGGGCGCATTCCTTGCGCATACGTATGAATCTCTGGCGCGCGCAGGTCGAAGCTTCGCCGCAAGCCACCGCGCAGGCCGAGAAGGACATCGCGGCGTCACGCGCCGCCATCGAAGATGCCTGGGCGCGCTACTACCCGGACGGCATCACCTCGCCCCGCGAACGGGAACTTGCCACGCAGATCAATGCTGCACTGAAGGAAATCCTCCCGGAGAACGACAAGGTGCTGGCCCTGCTTCGTGCGGAAGACTATGTTGCGGCCAAGGAATACCAGGACGCCAACGTCGCCGTGCAAGCTGACCGCCTGAACGAGTTGATCGACAAGGCCATAAACGACAACGCCGCGCAGGCGGAAGCGGCCGTGAAGGAAAGCTCGGGCATAACGAAGACGATCCTGGTGATGGCCGCTTTGCTGATCGCCGCTGGCATCCTGTTTTCGCTGGTCATCGCCACCTTGCTGACGCGTGGGGTAAAGAAGCCGCTCGACAAAGCATTGCATACTGCCGCCGATGTCTCCAAAGGAAAGCTCGGCCAGCCTATCGTCGTCGATACCCAGGGCGAGTTTGGCCGCGCTATTGACGCCTTGAATTTGATGGATGAAAAGCTCTCCACCACCGCGGAGGAAGGGTCGCGCCAGGCTGGCGAGGTAGGCGCATCCATGCAGGAAGTCATCAGCGTGATCAACAAGATGTCGGACATTTTTGGAGAGATCGCCGCCACGTCCGATAAGCGAAGCCGTGGGGTTGCACAGAGTCACGTCGCGATCAGCCAGATTGACGCAGCCACGCAGCAGAACGCCGCGTTGGCAGAAGAGGCTGCGGCCGCCTCCCAGTCTCTTCAGGAACAGGCGCGGCGAATGAAGCAGGACATGATGCTCTTCCGTCTCGCGAACGATACCGGCGCCATCACCGTGCCTCGCGCCACCGTGCCAAAAGCCGGTGCGCGCGTCGTCAAGAAGGTTGCGAAAACCAATGTGATGAACCCATCCAGCCAGTTTGCGCTGGCCGCTCAGGAAGGCAAGTCAGGTCACGACGACTGGCAGACCTTCTGAGCTCACGCACGAGGGAGTTTCCTCTGCGGGTCCAAAGCAATAAAGCCGGGGGTGGCGTCAAGCACACGCCACCACCCAGGTGTCCGCCACCGCCTCTCGCCTTCCGGGTAGCCATCGCTGCCAACGGTCAGCAAGTTACGGAAACCGCGCCCCTCTCGCATCGCCTCACTTGAAAATGCCTCGCTGCTCTGCATGTACCTTCGCCAGCTTTTGCCTCCCGGGTGGATTGAATCGCCGCGACATCGATCGCCTGGACTCCGTCGTACATGGCCGAATCAGCCTGCATAAGGGCGAATCGCTCTATCGGCTGGGTGATCCCGTGAAATCCATCTATGCAATCCGTGTCGGCACATTGAAGAGTCAGGTTTCCACCCAGGATGGACGCGTACAGATCGTTGGGTTTCACCTTCCCGGCGAACTGGTCGGTCTCGACAGCCTGGTGTCCCCGCAATATATGTCTCACGCGGTGGCCCTCGAGGACGCCCGGCTCTGCCGCATCAATCTGACAGCGTTGCGCGATCTGGCTGTCGCGCTGCCCGGGCTGTACAACAACATCCTGCGGCTCATGGCAAACGAAGTCCGTCACGACCATGGCATGCTGAGAACGCTTGGGGTGCTCAATGCCGAGGAAAGGCTGATCGCGTTCCTTCTCAGTCTTTCCGCGCGGCTGTCCGCCAGGGGCTTCGCGGCAAGCGAGTTCCAACTGCGAATGACCCGGGAGGAGATCGGCAGCTATCTGGGCCTGAAACTCGAGACGATCAGCCGCCTGTTCTCCAGGCTTTCGGAGACGGGACTGATCACCGTACGACACCGCAGCGTGAAGCTCAACGATCTCAACGGACTACGCCTGATATATGAAGGATCGTCGGGCGCTCTGGCATCGTTCCAGAATGATTGTCTTACAAACTGAAATGATTCTTGATATTGACTTCGGCGCGATTAACCATGACATTCCGCGCCACCATTAATTTGAGCAAATGCAACATTTTAACGTTTATTTTTCTTGTTCCATTGGAAATAAACATACAATTGAAAATGTAGTCAGGTTTTCTCCCCATTGGACTTGGCTATATCCGCGTTTATGCCCCCCTCTGGAGGGCATTTTTTTGCTCAATGAGGAATATTGCGCGCAGACTTATTATTGGGATCTGAATATGAAGAATTGCAGCCTCCTCGTATATAGAGAAAGCTGCTAATAGTGAAACTGCCGGGGGGGGGTAAAGCAGAACTCAGGGCTTCAGATTGCCCATCCTACGGAGGGATACGTCCTTCGGGCGATTCATCGCTGCGGGTTCGATGGATATCGTTTGCTGCAAGTCTTCTGGCACAACGAAGGGATTCGCTGACGTAGCCAGCTTTTTCCCCTTGGCTGCGCGTGGGGGCGGCGCGCACAATCCACAGACAAAGTTGGTCTGCAGGTCATACTTGTGCCTGACGAACGAACCGCCACAGCATTTGCATGTGGAACTGACCAACGTACCGGAGTCCAAAAACCTGAGCAGGGTCCAGGCTCGTGTAAAGCTCAACGTGAGTTCCTCGCCTGTCAGCGAGACGTGCTCCACGTACAGGCGATAGGCAGACACAATGCAGCGGATACGCGATTGCTTGCCTCGTGCCATCAGAAACCTGTAGGCGGACAGGAATAGCGATGCGTGCACATTCGGTCGCCATGTCAGGAACCACTCTGGCGAGGACGGCAATTGCCCCTTCGGCGGCGAGACACCTCGCAACTCCTTGTAGAGCCGGGTAAGACGGTCCCGCGATATCGCGACTTCGGACTCCAAAACCTGCAACCGCGCACCGAGTTCAACCAGCTCAACCGCCAGCCGGAACTCCTCTACTTCTCTGAGGACACTCTTTCGAGTCGTCATGTTCCTCCTGCATCGTCAGTTGATCGAGTCCAAGGGGTGCGCCGAGAGCAGAATAGCCATGTGCATCTGCTGGAGATCGTGTTGCGGCGATCCATTTGCAAGCGTTGCGAGCAGTGAATGGTTATCGAATCTGAAGGCGCAAAGAAGTATGTTGGTTCGCGCCAGCTTGACCAGCTGCGCGGAGCTCAACCCCCCAATGATCTCGGCCACTTCCTGACTGACACCTAGCCGGAACATGGCTTCCGCGTCATGCGCAAGAATCATGCGCTGGGCAAGCAAGAGATAAGAAAGATTGAAATCTGAAATGCTGATGACCCTGTCGTCTACTTCCATTTTTGGATTAATTACTATGTTGGTGGTGTTCCAATACTAGCCCACCAAAAGACCATGTCTTGGAAGATTGACGGCGAAGTTTGTGAATAATCAACATACGATAATCACATTCATATCAAGGCATCGTAATCATATTTATCGGAACATTATTTGATATAAATAGATGCCAATTTTGATGTCAATCAAAATCAATGTTTCTATGAAATTACATTGGCGCGTAGACTTTCATTAATATTGGCTGTCCTACGGGGGCATGGAATTTCAGTTCTAACCTGTCAATTTGCTTTCAGCCATGATTTACCCAGGGTAGTTTGCCGATACTCACTTGTGCGGCCAAATGCCTGATCCGGCTTGAGTTGCCCATGGCCGGGCCGTTGCGCTATTGCCTTCCCGTGGCTGAGGTTGTTCCTTGGCGGTCTGTATTGCCGCACGGCAATGGAGCCAGCTTTCCTGTTACAGCGTGGCCTCCGCACTTCCGATTGACGAGGCAAGACAGAACGCATCTTTTCCATTGCGCTTGGCGTGGTACATAGCCACATCCGCCTTTTTCAGCAGTTCTCCGGGTGTCAATGCATCCGTCGGGTACACGCTGATGCCAATGCTGGAGGTCACGAAAACCTGGTGTTCGCCGATCTGCCGCGCGGACCGGATCATCCGGAGAAGGCTCCGCGCCAGCATTGGGAGATGGTCCTGGTCCGCGATGCCTTCCAAAACGATGGCAAACTCATCGCCACCAATCCGTGCAACCGTGTCGGAATCGCGCACCGCGTTGTGGAGATCCCGCCCAATCAGGATGAGCAACTCATCGCCGACGCCATGCCCCAGCGTATCGTTGACGGCCTTGAATCCGTCCAGATCGAGGAACATGAGTGCAACCGGCTGTGGCATGCGCCTGGCACGGGCAAGCGCCTGGCTGAGGCGCTCGTCGAGCAGAAACCGGTTTGGCAGGCCTGTCAGCATGTCGTGGGTGGCAAGATAGCCAAGCCGCTCTTCGGTCTGTTGCCTATGCGTAATGTCAGTGCAGATGGCAGCAAAATGCGTGTACTCGCGGTTTGCCCCGCAAATGCCCGCAATCGACAACGACTCCAGGTACACGCCACCATCCTTGCGCCGATTCCACAGCTCGCCTTTCCACTGGCCCGCCTCTCTCAGCGCTTTCCAGAGTCCGCGATAAAACTCCTTCGTCTGTCGTCCGGAATTGAACATGCGAGGGTTGTTGCCGACCAGTTCGGCCTGGCTGTATCCCGTGAGGCGGCAAAATGCGGGGTTCACCTTTTCTATCGTCCCTTCCGCATTCGTAATCATGACCCCATCCAGGGTCATCTCGATGGCCTGGTCCGCCAGCCAGAGGTGATAGCGCGACTCCTCCATGGCGTCGTCACGCTGGCGAACCAGGTGCGTGAAGATAGCGATTGAAATCGTCGCGCCAGTCGCCAGCAGCACAAATGCGAAGGCGGTGGTGATGGCCACGCTCAGCATGGTGGCACTTTCCTGCCGAAGCGCGGCCGCCATGGCGACGTTCAGATCGACCTCGCTCGCGATCAGCGTATCCAGCTGATTCAGCGCCTCGACGTTCTGCTCCAGCCAGTCGCGCGTGTCATCGTGATCGCCGAATGAAATCCGCTCCAGCGAAGACCTGACGATTCCGTTGAACAAGGTCAGCCGATGCCCGATCTCGGTGGCAAGCACGTCCTCGTGCTGATTGTCTGGCGCATCCGCGCAATACCGGGCCCAAGCGTTGTCGATGGCCCTCAGATTCACATGTATGGCCGCGATGGCCTGGCGTTCCTCTTCGCGGCCGCGCAAGGCAACAAGCCGCCAGAGCAAGCGGCGGATGTCGGTCGCACGTGTCCTGATTTCTGCGAGCTCTTTGATCGGCGCGGTGTTGTGCTCGTAGATTGCCTTCACGTATCCGTCAAACCTCAGCATGACGAACGCGCTTCCGCCGATCAGTGCTGTCAGGGCGACGACCCCGGCAGCTATGGCTTTGATACCTCGACGCCTTAGCGGTTGGGCATATGATTCCATTCCCAATGACGAATGTGGCCAGCAGGCCTTGGGTGTTTCCACAAAGCCAGCGACGAATTGCAACAAGAACGTTGAAGTGTCGGCAGGATACTGGGACTTCACTGCCTCCCCAATCTTCCATGTTGATTCGCATCAATGCGAAGCCGGAATATGTATTGCAGGAGCTCGCGCAACATGGACGACGCCGGCGACACGCTGCCTTCGACGTCTCCGGCGAGCAACAACTTGCCGCGAATTGCCCACGGTCAATGTCGCAGACCCATATCTGGATCCGCAGGCCGTTATTAGCAACCGAAGCACGGCATCCCATCGGTTAAACACCAGACACCTCGAGTGTGGCCGTGCGTGGCGCGATGGCAGCGTAGGCTGCTATCGCGAGAGAGAGGCCTATCCGCACTTTCGCCGCCATGCAGGCGAACCTAATCCATGAAGATCAATATGAGTCGAAATCCACTGTCCGCCGCATTCGGCGTAACAACTCAGGCAAGATCCGAACTGACACCGCCCTGCACCACCCCCGAGACCCCAGGCTCAGGCGGCGCGCCCGCTGATCCGCTCGTTGCCATGATGAGCGATATCGGCGTACTGGGCGATGCGTCGCTGCATTACGGAGCCAGGCTGCTGGTTATTCGAGAGTTGCTCAGAGCCTTGTGCAGCCATCTGCCGACCGCGCTGCGGCCCGGAATCGCCAACGAACTGCGAGCCGGTACGGAGCGAATCCTCGCGCACGCCGACGAACGGCCCCTGCCGGACGCCTTCTACCACGCACTTCTGGACGAGATGAACCGATACCTCGAGTGCCTGTGAGGGAATGAAAGCCGTCTGCCACATGCCTGAATTCGGAATCGGGCGCAACCATAATGAGGAATTTATTTAATTCGCCAAATAAAAGATTCATGTCGTGAATCAAAGTCCCCACGTAGAGCTGCGATATTCTGGGGGAAACCCTGACGGGGCACTCCGTGTGCCCCATGCCCCCGGATTTTTTCACGGCGCGCCATGCGCGGTGATGCCTGCATGGAATGGCTACCACGCATGTCACTTGCCTTTGCCAGAGAGTTACTCATCAAGCGTCAAATCTCACGTCGCGGACCTGCCGCGGCACTGATAGTCGTCCCGATCCTGCTTGGCGGCTGCATCTCGATGGATCCCACCTACGAGCGTCCTGCGGCACCGGTGCGGACCACGTGGTCGCCAGATGCCGCGGCGCCGGCCATCGCGCCAGCCGCCACAATAGGCTGGCGCGAGTTCTACGCGGACCCCGAGCTTCAGGCACTGATCGGTCAAGCGCTCGACAACAACCGGGACTTGCGCATCGGCGCCGCGCGTGTCGCGCAATCGCTTGCTGCCTACGGCATTCAGCGGGCGGAGCAATACCCGTGGATCGGTGCATCCGCCGATGGAACCCGGGCTCGGGTACCCGGTGATCTGAATCTGACTGGTCGGCCTCTAATAAGCAGTCAATATCAAGTTGGCGTTGGACTCAGCACGTGGGAGATCGATTTCTGGGGACGTATTCGCAGTCTCAAGGACGCCGCCTTGCAGAACTATCTGGCGTCCGATGCTGCGCAACGGGCTGTCACGCTGTCGATCATCACGCAGGTGGCGCAGACGTATCTGGCCATTCGCGAGCTCGACGAACGGATCGCTCTGGCAAAGCAGACCACGGACACCCGGGCCGAATCGCTGCGTATCTTCACGCGCAGGGAACAAGTCGGTTCCGCATCCAAGCTGGAGCTGACAGAAGTCATCACCCTTTATCAGCAGGCCCGGGCACTGGTCACCCAACTCGAGCAGGACCGGGCCACGCAGTCTCATGCGCTGGAGGTTCTGGTGGGCGCGCCGGTCGACGTCAAGCCGGCCATCGGCCTGGTCAACGATGCCGAGCTGATGCGCCAGATCGACGCTGGCCTGCCATCCGAGCAGCTGGAGAACCGGCCCGACATCGTCTCGGCCGAGCACCAGTTGATGGCCGAGAACGCAAACATCGGCGCTGCGCGCGCGGCGTTCTTCCCGCGAGTGACGCTGACCGGTTTCGCCGGCACGGCCAGTGCGGACCTGGATGGCCTATTCCGTGGAGGCAGTGGCGTATGGTCCTTCGCCCCAAGCATTTCCATTCCGATCTTCCAGGGCGGACAGTTGCGTAGCAACCTCGACCTCGCGAAAGCGCGGCGCGTTGAGGCGGTAGCCCAATACGAAAAAACTATCCAGAATGCTTTCCGCGATGTGGCCGATGCTCTGAGCGCGCAGCGCTGGCTGGCCGAACAGGTCGATATTCTGCAACTCACACAGGCGGCCCAGGCCGAACGCCGGCGACTGGCGAAACTGCGGTACGACAACGGTGCCGCAGCCTTCCTCGAAGTCCTTGATGCCGAGCGCGATCTGCTTGCCATTGAGCAACAGGCCGTCCAATCGCGCCGCGCCCTGCTTGCCAGCCGCGTCAGCCTGTATGCAGCACTGGGCGGTGGCACAGCCGTCGCCTCGCCGCCGGAGGCGGCCGCTCCGGAAGGTGCGCCCGCCAGTGCAGCGCCTGACGCCAAGCCCTCCACACCTTCTACTGCTCGTTAACCAAGTCGGCCCATGAAGCTTCCTACCAACAAGCTCGTTCCCGCCCTGGTCGTGCTCGCTGTCGTCGCCGGCGGCTGGTACGCGTGGGATCGCCTGCGCGACAACGGCCCCGGCGAAGGTTTCGCGCGCGGCAACGGTCGCATCGAGGCCACCGAGGTCGATGTGGCGACCAAGCTCGCTGGCCGGGTCAGCGACATCCTCGTCTTTGAAGGCGATTTCGTGACGGCGGGCCAGCCACTGGCCCGGATGCAGATCACCACGCTCGAAGCCCAGCACGATGAAGCCGTGGCCCAGCATCAGCAGGCCATCAACGCAGCCGCGGCGGCTGTGGCGCAGGCTGCGGCGCGCAAGAGCGACAAGGCCACGTCGGAAGCGTTGGTCGGCCAGCGCGAGGCCGAGCTCGACGCGGCGCTCCGTCGGCGCGCCCGCTCCGAAACCTTGTCCAAGGAAGGCGCCTCGTCGATCCAGGAATTGGACGATGATCGCGCGCGTGAGCGCAGCGCCCAGGCGGCCGTTACCGCAGCCCGCGCCCAGGTCGCCGCCGCCCAGTCGGCCATCGAGGCCGCTCAGGCACAGGTAGTGGGCGCGCAGTCGACGGTCGCCGCCACGCAGGCCACCATCGCCCGCATCCGGGCCGATATCGACGACAGCGAGCTGAAGGCACCGCGCGATGGCCGGATCCAGTACCGCGTGGCGCAGCCAGGCGAAGTGCTCGGCGCCGGCGGCAAGGTACTGAACCTCGTGGATCTGTCGGATGTGTACATGACCTTCTTCCTGCCCGAAGCACAGGCCGGTCGGCTTGCCATCGGCCAGGACGCCCGGATCATTCTGGACGCCGCGCCGGAGTATGTGATTCCGGCAAAGATCTCCTTTGTCTCAAGCACCGCGCAATTCACGCCAAAGACCGTGGAAACGGAAAGCGAGCGCCAGAAGCTGATGTTCCGGGTTCGCGCCAAGATCGACCCGGATCTACTGCGCAAGCATCTGAAAGTGGTCAAGACGGGGTTGCCCGGCGTGGCATGGGTCAAGCTCGATGCCAAGGCAGAGTGGCCGGCATCGCTGACCACCAAGCTACCTTGAAGATCGCGTAATGAACGTCTCGACGGGTACGCACGAGCACGTTGCCGGAGTCGCGCACGTCACGCTGCGCTATGGCAAGACGGTTGCTCTCGACGACATCTCGCTGGAGTTTCCCGCGGGCTGCATGATCGGCGTGATCGGTCCCGATGGTGTTGGCAAGTCAAGCCTGCTGTCGCTGGTGGCCGGCGCACGGGCCGTGCAGGAAGGCACGGTCACCGCGCTCGGCGGCGACATGTCGCGCAAGGACCATCGCGACGCCGTCTGCCCACGCATCGCCTATATGCCGCAGGGGCTGGGCAAGAACCTCTACCCGACATTGTCGGTCGAGGAAAACCTGCAGTTCTTTGCCAGACTGTTCGGCCACGGTGCGGCCGAGCGGCGTCATCGCATCGACGACCTCACGCGCAGCACCGGTCTGCAGCCGTTCCTGGATCGCCCGGCCGGCAAACTCTCCGGCGGCATGAAGCAGAAGCTTGGCCTTTGCTGCGCGCTGATCCACGACCCCGACCTGCTGATTCTGGACGAGCCGACCACCGGCGTGGATCCCCTCGCACGCGCACAGTTCTGGGATTTGATCGCCCGCATTCGCCAGGATCGTCCGGGCATGAGCGTGATCGTCGCCACCGCCTATATGGATGAAGCGCAGCGCTTCGACTGGCTGGTGGCGATGGACAGTGGCAAGATCCTCGATACCGGGACGCCGGCAGAACTGCTGGCCCGCACGGGCGCCGCCGATCTCGAAGGCGCGTTCATCGGGTTGCTGCCCGAGGAAAAGAAGCGTGGCTACGAGCCCGTAGTGATCGCGCCGTTGGCCGTGGACGAAAACACCCCGATCGCCATCGAAGCGAAAGACCTGACGATGCGCTTCGGCGATTTCGTCGCGGTGGACCACGTGCAGTTCAAGATCCGGCGGGGCGAGATCTTTGGATTCCTCGGCTCCAATGGCTGCGGCAAGTCCACGACGATGAAGATGCTGACCGGTCTGCTGCCCGCCAGCGACGGACGCGCGTGGCTGTTCGGTCAGGAGGTGGATCCGCGCGATATCGACACCCGCCGCCGCGTGGGCTACATGTCGCAGGCGTTCTCGCTTTACACCGAACTCACGGTGCGCCAGAACCTGGTGCTTCACGCCCAGCTCTTTCACGTGCCTAGGGAGGACATCGAAGTCCGTGTGGGGGAAATGGCCCAGCGCTTCGGGCTGCAGGACGTGATGGAGAGCCTGCCCGACGGATTGCCGCTTGGTATGCGCCAGCGGCTTTCGCTGGCCGTGGCAATGGTGCACAAGCCCGAACTGCTGATCCTCGACGAGCCGACCTCCGGCGTCGATCCCGTGGCACGTGACAACTTCTGGCGGCTGTTGGTTGCGCTGTCCCGCGAGGACCATGTCACGATCTTCATCTCCACGCACTTCATGAACGAGGCCGCCCGCTGCGACCGCATCTCGCTGATGCACGCAGGCAAGGTGCTGGTCAGCGACCCGCCGGAGAAGATCGTCAGCGATTGCGGCGCGGATACGCTGGAAGCCGCGTTTATCGATTACCTCGTGGCAGCCGGTGGCGGCACGCAGGCGGCCACGGAAGACACGGAGGCCCCCGCGTCCCCGGTAGAGGCCCAGGCCGAGACCGAAGCAAAGAGCAAGCATCAGCCATTCTCGCTCGGTCGCATGTACAGCTACCTGTGGCGCGAGTCGCTGGAGCTTCAACGCGACCCGGTGCGCCTGACCCTGGCCATGCTGGGCTCCGTGATCCTGATGCTTGTAATGGGCTTCGGCATCAGCATGGACGTTGAGGATTTGACCTATGCGGTCCTCGACCGCGACCAGACCACATTGAGCGAGAACTACGCGCTCAATATCGCCGGCTCGCGCTACTTCGTCCAGAAGCCGCCACTCGAGAGCTATGCCGACATGGACGCGCGCCTGCGCAGCGGCAAGCTGGCCCTGGCTATCGAAATCCCGCCCGGCTTCGCGCGCGATGTGGCGCGTGGCAAGCAAGTCCAGATCGGCGCGTGGATCGACGGCGCCATGCCGACGCGGGCCGAAACCGTTCAGGGCTATGTCCAGGGTATGCACCAAGCCTGGCTGGCGGATCAGGCGCTACGGCGTTACGGTGTGCGGGCCACGTCGAATGTAGCGATCGAAACCCGCTTCCGCTATAACCCCGACGTCAAGAGCTTGCCGGCGATGGTGCCGGCCGTGATTCCGCTGCTACTGATGATGATGCCGGCGATGCTGACCGCCCTGTCGGTTGTGCGCGAAAAGGAACTCGGCTCCATCCTGAATCTGTACGTCACTCCCGTCACGCGTACCGAGTTCTTGCTGGGCAAGCAGATGCCGTATGTCGCCCTTGGGATGCTGAACTTCTTCCTGATGTCGTTCCTGGCGGTCACCCTGTTTGGGGTACCAGTGAAAGGCAACTTTCTGGCGCTGGTGCTGGCGGCGCTGATCTTCAACGTCGTGTCCACGGGCGTTGGCCTGTTCGCATCGACGTTCACCCGTAGCCAGATCGCCGCCCTCTTCTTCACGATGATCGGCACGATGATCCCGACCATACAGTTCTCGGGTCTCCTGACGCCGGTATCGTCGATGGAGGGTGCGGGCAAGGTGATCGGCGGCATCTATCCCGCCACGCACATGCTCATCATCAGCCGTGGCGTGTTCAACAAGGCGCTTGGCTTCTCCGATCTTTACGCTTCGTACTGGCCGATGCTGATCGCCATCCCCGTCATTCTCGGGTTGACGGTGGCACTGCTAGCCAAGCAGGACAAATGATGGACGCCGCGCCTAACGCCTCCGCCCCAGCAGCCCCAGCGGCCCCACCCGCTCGCGCCGATGCGCGACGCGGCACGCTGCGCCACCTGGCGAATATCTACCGGCTCGGCGTCAAGGAGCTCTGGAGCCTGGCGCGTGACCCGATCATGCTGGTGCTGATCATCTACACGTTCACGGCCTCGGTGTACACGGCCGCCACGGCCCAGCCAGATACGCTGCACATGGCGCCGATCGCCATTGTTGACGAGGACCATTCGCCGCTGTCGCAACAGATCGCTTCCGCCTTCTTCCCGCCGCAGTTCACCATGCCGCAGATGATCACGTCGTCGGAGGTCAACGCAGGCATGGATGCGGGCAACTACACGTTCGCGCTCAATATCCCACCGAATTTCCAGCGGGATGTCTTGGGCGGACGCTTCGCCGAGATTCAGCTCAACGTCGACGCCACGCGCATGAGCCAGGCATTTACTGGCAGCGGTTACATCCAGCAGATCGTCTCGGGCGAAATCCAGACGTTCGTGGACCGGTACCGCTCCACCACCCGGCTGCCCGTGGAACTGGCGCTGCGTGTGCGGTTCAACCCAACACTGACACTGGCGTGGTTCGGCGCGCTGAACCAGATCATCAACAACATCACCATGTTGTCGATCATCCTGACTGGCGCCGCGCTGATCCGCGAGCGTGAGCACGGCACGATCGAACACCTGCTGGTCATGCCCGTCACGCCGTCGGAAATCATGCTCAGCAAAGTCTGGTCGATGGGGCTGGTGGTATTGGTCGCCGCCGCCATGTCACTGATGTTGATCGTGCGTGGCGCCCTGCACGTGCCAATCGCCGGGTCGGAAACGCTCTTCCTGTGCGGCGCCGCGCTGCTCCTGTTCGCCACGACGTCGATGGGCATCTTCATGGCCACGCTGGCGCGCTCGATGCCGCAGTTCGGCATGCTGCTCGTGCTCGTGCTGATGCCGCTGCAGATGTTGTCCGGCGGGAATACGCCACGCGAAAGCATGCCGGAGATTGTCCAGTACATCATGCTGGCGGCGCCCACCACCCACTTCGTGGAACTCAGCCAGGCGATCCTGTTCCGTGGCGCGGGCCTTGAGGTCGTGTGGGTGCAGTTCGTCGCGCTGTTCGTGATCGGGGCGGCGTTTTTCGTGATATCGCTGCGGCGCTTCCGCAAGACGATCAGCCAGATGGCGTAAAGGAAGAAGCCGTCCGATGGACGGCGTTCCATCTACCGCCGATCTCGGACTCGACACCTCCGCGAGGCCGGCAACGCCGATATCCCCTACTCCGCCGCGGGCACCAGCCGTGGCGCCCTCGGCGTGGAAGCAAAAGCGAACACAACCTGGATCAGCCCGAGGGTCAAGCCAAGCGACGCACCGACCTTCCACGCCAGCGAGTAACTCTGCATCTGGTCGTAGAGCCAGCCACCACCGAAGGCGCCAATGAAACTCCCGATCTGATGGCTGAAGAACGCCACGCCGGCGATCATTGCCTGCCAGCGCAGACCAAACGTCTGGGCAATCCACCCCTGCACCAGCGGCGACACCCCAAGCCACAGAAAGCCCATGATCGCGGAGAACATCATCGTGGTTTCTGGTGTCGGCAGTGCGTGGAAGAACCAGATGAAGCCGATCGATCGGCAGATGTAGATGCCACCCAGCAATAGCAGCTTGTTGACCCTGCCGCCGGCCCATCCAAAGAACAGGCTTCCCAGAATATTGAATCCGCCGATCAGGCCGAGCGCCTTGGCGGACAACATCGGATCCATGCCGCAGACTTCCAGATACGCAGGCAGGTGCGTGGTCAGGAAGACCAGTTGCATACCGCATACCGTATAGGCGAGCGCCATGACAACGAACGGAGGGTGTCGCAGTGCGGTCATCAGGGCCTGGCGGCCGCTCTGCTCCGGCTGCGCCCGCGCCGCCGGCGCTTCCCTCACCTTGTCCGCGCGGCCCGCAAACCATGCGGCGGGCAACATCACGACCGCCAGCACTGCAAAGGCTGCCACGCCCATGCGCCAGCCCCATTCGCCGGTGATGCCCTGGCCCAGGGGCGCCGCGATCATCGCACCGATCGATCCCGAAGCAGACACCAGGCCCAGAATCATGCTTCGCACGTTCTGACTGACCGCGCTCGAAGCCGCGGCCATGGCCAAGGCTGTGCCCGTAGTGGCCATGGCCATGCCAATCAGCACACCAGCACCAATCACCACGGCCCACAAACCATTAGCCGTGGCCAGCAACACCAGTCCGATGAGATACAGCAACGATCCCCCCATCATCAGCGGACGAAAACCGGTCCGGACCGCCAGCGCGCCGGCGAATGGCTGTAGCAAGCCCCAGGTGAGGTTCTGCACCGCTACCGCGATGGTGAAGTCGCCCACCGTTATCCCGATGTCCCGCGTCAGCGGCGGCACGAAGATTCCGAGACTCTGACGCAGTCCCATGGCAAGGGACAGCATGACTGACGCGCCGATGAGAATCGGCAAGACGGGGCGCAGCGAGGATCGAGAGGACATATCGTGGTTCTATTTTGTGTCCTGCCTTGGTGAAGACAGGTTCGCCCATTCTCCATTAATTGCGCCGTCAAGGAAATGCTCCCGAACACCAGTGCTGGCCTGCCCTGCAGAAACCGGACGGGTCGTATGCCTGCCTAGTTCCTTTCGCGCCTCTCACGCCTTCCGCTCATTTAAAATCTCTCCCGATCTAGCCTGCGGTATCGCAATGACAGGTTTGCCGGGTTCCGCTACAAAGCCTGGTTGGCATCAGCCGCCGCACAATATTCCCCAGTTTCCCCCAGGAGTCAGCCATGAATGATCCACAAAAGTCCCCGCCCACCGTTGCCGAAGGCTGGCAGGCGCCGCCGGACCGCACCAGTGTGACGGACGATGCGCGCGTGGAGGACATCATCCCGCTGCCCCCGCCCGAGCACTTGATCCGTTTCTTCCCCATCCGTGGCACCCCCGTTGAATCGCTGGTCACCCAGACGCGCCAGCGCATCTCCCGCATTCTGCATGGCAGTGATGACCGGCTGCTCGTGATCATGGGCCCCTGCTCGATCCACGACCCGCAGGCCGCGCTCGACTACGCACGGCGTCTGGCGGCCGAACGCGAGCGCTACGCGGACTCGCTGGAAATCGTGATGCGGGTGTATTTCGAGAAGCCCCGCACCACGGTCGGCTGGAAGGGCCTGATCAACGACCCCTACCTGGACGAGAGCTATCGCATCGACGAAGGCCTGCGCATCGCGCGCAGCCTGCTGGTGGATATCAACCGCCTCGGGTTGCCGGCGGCCGGCGAGTTCCTGGACGTCATTTCGCCCCAGTACATCGGCGATCTGATCTGCTGGGGTGCGATTGGCGCCCGCACGACCGAAAGCCAGGTACACCGGGAACTGGCTTCGGGCGTCTCCGCGCCCATTGGCTTCAAGAATGGCACCGATGGAAACATCAAGATCGCGATCGATGCAATCCAGGCCGCATCGCGCCCGCACCACTTCCTTGGTGTGCACAAGAACGGCCAGGTCGCGACGGTCCATACCAAGGGCAATCCGGACTGCCACGTCATTCTTCGCGGCGGCAAGGCGCCCAACTACGATGCGGAGGCCGTCGCCGCAGCCTGCAAGGAACTGGAAGCGGCGCGGCTGCGCAATTCGTTGATGGTCGATTGCAGCCATGCCAACAGCAACAAGCAGCACCAACGCCAGATCGACGTCGCACGCGACGTGGCGCAGCAGGTCAGCGGCGGCAGCCAGTCGATCTTCGGCCTGATGGTCGAGAGCCATCTGGTACCCGGCGCCCAGAAGTTCACGCCCGGAGAGCACAACCCGTCGGGTCTGACTTATGGTCAGAGCATCACGGACGCCTGCATCGGGTGGGAGGACTCCGTGACGGTGCTGGAACTGCTGAGCGAGGCGGTGAATGTGCGGCGCGGGGTGAACAGGAAGGCTTAACCGGCCATCCAGACGGGAGATGACCGGTCGGGGCTTTCCAATGTCCATCTGACAATCGGCAAGCCTCGAGCGGAAATCTCTGTCAGCGATTAATGTCTAGCGCCGACCCGGAATCTCGAAGATGTCCCAGCCCTTTCGCTGGGTCTTGAGGAAGGTCTTGATCGATTCGACGGTCACGGTACGGATCCGGCCCGCAAACCGCAGGGAATCGGGGTGATCATCGAATGCCACGTTGGCCTTGAACATCCTTCCACCGAGTCGGGTCAGCGTGCCAAATTCCATTTCGGACGGCTTGTAGCCCGCCAACTCCAGCCACGCTTGTGCTTGCCCACGATCACGGATGGTGGCGTCGCGCGCGCTTGCAGCGGCCACGGTTTCGATGACCCAGCCGTTCGAATTCTGATAGCGCGTCGAGAATGGATATGCCACGAGACTGTAAAGCTCGTCATGGATGGCGCGCAGTGTCTGTCCGTCCGACAGACGCGAAAGTAGCGCCTTCGCTGTGTCTTCGGGCGGCACCATGACCAGAGTGTCGAACAGGAACAGGTCGTCCAGATAGAAGTTCCCGACACCCTCATACCAAAGATCCGACTGGTTCGTTCCACAGGTATTCAGCAGATGGGCGACGCGCCACGGTGCCCCGGGCGCGCTCCGATAGACGATGCCCACATGGCTGTACTTGAGTCCGTACTTGCTGAGGTCCTGCCCCACCCGACCCAGCAGCGCGACCTGCACGCCCCGGCGGTCCAGATCACCAGTCACCCGCTGAGCGGTTGCCATGGCCGTTTGCAGTACAGCCGGCGTGAGCGGGCTGTCATTACACGGCTGGCCGGCGAAGGCCTCCGGCGAGTTGGCCAGGCACAGGGCGGCAATCGCGCTGGCGGCTATGGCCGCGACACCTCTCGCTTTCATCTTGCTGCCCCTTGTTGAACAACGGGGCTCGTGCCCGGCACGCGCGAATGGTGCAATAGCGCCTCACCTGCCGCATTGGGCAGGAAGGCGAGGACCTTCCCCGATGCAACCAGTACCGTGCCAGTCGACTGTGCCACCACGTTGACCGTGGCACCGACGGAGAGTCCAACAGCCTCCACCGCGCCGCGCGTCACCTTCAAGGACGCCTTGCCAGCCTGCCTCGAACCCTCCAGCAGCACATCGAATGCGTCCTTTCCAGCCTCGGTGATGCCCGTGACAACGAGAACACTTCCCACCCCCGCGATCGAGACCAGCGCCGCGGCCGGATCGCTGCCTTCGGCACTCGCGGCGACACTGGCAGCCGGGCTGGCAATGATCGACAGTGTGCCAACGGAAATCTGCTCGGAGGGTGATTGATGGTTGACCGATTGAGCCAGTGAGATTGCGGGAAGACTGGCTGCGGCCAGAAGACAAATGAACGATCGGAGTGGCGTCATCAGGGAAACAAGAGGCGAAGAGGCGAAGAGGCGAAGAGGCGAAATTGCGGTCAAGGGCGCTCCAGGTGGAGTCCCGGCACAGGGTCGCTGCAGTAGCCGCCATGCTTCGCCAGACTGTCGGGGGCCGAGATGACTTCGGGATTCAGAGGCGGCACAAGCTGGCCGGAGAAATTCCTGGAAAGCCTTCACGGATGGGTCGCAAGGCAGGTGCGCCGCCGCATCGCGTCACGGGAGTCGTCCGTCACAACCCCATGAGACAGGAGAACAGGAAGACGGGCGAGACACGCCCTCAGCGCTTACGCATCCCCCTGCCCGTACACGGTCGTCATGTGACTGTCCAGCGATGCCAGCAGCACCGCATCCTTCATGTTCCCCAATGACGACGCGGCCATATAGCCTCGCATCTCGCTGGCACAGGCAATGGCAGCTTCCACCTCGCGCATCGCCAGGATTTCCGCCGTCATGCTTGCCGCCATTGCGTACAGCGCTTCGGGATCCGGTGCATGCGTGTCGCGCTGCCGCTGCCGGGCGAAGATGTCGCCGAACGACTCGAGCAGTTCGGCACATTTGAAACTGCCTCCCATCGTCGTGCTGTAGTACCAAAGCTGCTCATCGTCATCGACTTCCAGCTCGCCGCCGTTCCGGATGTGTTGCAACATGCTTTCGAGCGGCGCGAAGAGCTTGTCGAGCACCCACGGCTGCAAGCGTCCGGGGAGATGTGCCTCTGCCTGACGTGGACGATACGGCTTGCGGGGGCGGCTACTTTTTCCCATTCTCGTGCGGGCACGCCAGACGAATGACGACAAAGAGAATGACACTGAGAATTGCGAGCGCTCGCCCCATCTGCATGAAAAACTGCTGGAATTCGGCGGCTGTCATGCGTGCCCCCCAGTGATCTCCGGGACCGCAGGCGTCAGTGCGGGAGGCGATGCCAACGCCAATGGCAAGGCATCCGATTGCGCTCTGGCATTCGCTTCCAACAGCAGTGCCAACGCAGCCTTGCGCAGCAGACTGTCGGCCGGAAGAATCTCGGTGAGTGTCTTGAGTTGGCGAATAGCATCGTTCGCTTCGCTGCCAAGGCGCGAAGGTGGGGCTTGATGCGAAGGTACTTGGGACAGCACGACTGTTCCTGAAGAAAACCCGTATACCAACAGCAAGCGCAATTGGATAGGAACGGATGTTTCCCAAGTTCCGGCGGGAACGGTCACAATTGGCCGGCAAAGCGAACGTCTGCCTGACCTATCCGGGGCATGCAGTGCTGCCCAATGTCGATGCTGCCTACAGCAACGGCAAGGGTGTCAGCACAATATTGGCAATGAGCGGCCAGTCAGCATGCCCCAGACGTTCAATCCTCGAAATCGCTGCGCACCACCAGCACAGGGATCCTGGATTGCGTCAATACGCCCTCTGAAACGCTACCAAGCACCATACGCTTGATGCCGCGTCGGCCGTGCGTTCCCATTACGATCAGATCGGCCTCCCAGTCATTGGCTTCGCTGGTGATCGTGTCGGCAATCTGTCCTGCTGCCGACCCCGCCTCCTCAAGCAGCTCGGTGGAGTAGTGCAAGCCGTTAGCTTCCATCTTCGACCGGACATGTTCCAGTATCCGCTTGCCGATGGCCGCGGTTGCCGCCTCAGCGGGCGTCAAGGTGCTGCCAAGCGCCTGTGTGACAACAAATAATGCCTTGACCTCCGCCCTCATGGCTTTTGCTACGGTCACGGCCTGCGCAAGGGCAAGCTCGGCGGCATCACTATCATCAACAGCCAACAGGATTTTCTTGTACACGATGACCTCCTCCTCTTCTGTTTGTGGAATCGTCTGGCGAACTGCGTTTATCGGAACACGAGAACGGGGATCGTGCTATGGGAGAGCACGTCCTGCGTGACGCTGCCAAGCAGCAGTTTTCCCAACCCCTTTCGACCGTGCGACGCCATGAAAATGACGTCGCACTGCAGTTCATTGGCTTTCTCGATAATCCCAAGATGTGGTGCCGAGGCGGAGGACGTTTTTCCAATACACGGTACTCCCGCCAATGCGGCTGCGGCTTCAATCCGGGAGAGCTCCTCCCGGGCCGCACTTTCGAGCCTGCTCTCGACACTTCCGGTATCAACCGCCGCGCTCATCGAAATGGACAAGCGAGGCTCTTCCTTGCAAATGTATGGCGTCAGGCGGGCCCTGGTGCTACGGGCAAATTCAATGGCCGCCGATACAGCCTTGCGAGATTGGTCGGAACCGTCCACGGGCAGCAGGATGTGTTTGAACATAGAGGTCTTGGGTTGAGGGCGAATCGGTTTGCAAACGGCTGACCGATTGCCGAACTGGTGGCATTACCCTGCCTTCAGGCACGGGATACCGGCACGGCATGCGGGGAGCGTTTCTCGATTCGTAAACTGAATCGATTTAGTTACAGTATCCCCGTACCACCCCGGTCTCCTTGACTGGAGTCAACGTCTCGATGCCGGCCCTCTCCGACACGTGCTCCCACCGGGCCCGCGCATCTCGCCGCGACCAAAGCGTGGCCTTTGCGATGGTGTTGACTTGCGGCAGTCCCACGCGCACCTGCTCCACCCGGAAGCGGCCGGCGAGAAAATCCAGAGCATTGATAGCCATCAGAACGAACTGCCGCGATTTAGTGGCCTGCAGAGACGCCGGGGCGACATCTGGGTAATGCCACAAAACTCCTGGTCAATTCTGACTCCCCACGCGTTTGGCATTCAGACCAGAAACGTCTGAAATTAGGTGGACAACCCGCTGCCACGGGTAACGCGCCCTCCATTTCCATCGCTACGCATGGATGGCATGGCACGAAATGTCAACGCCCTGGCTGCTCATGCAAAGTCGATCGCCAGTTGCCCACCTATGCTGGGGCTCTTGAATCCATGTTCGGTTCATGCTTGAGCGCCCCCGTCAGCAACCCCGTCCACGACACACGCCGGGACATTCCGCATGTGAATGCCCCCGGATCGCCGATCGAAGTGCAGACCCTGCATCGCGGGGGATGAAGAACCGATCGTCCGTTAGTCCCCGGCACAGCCTGCACACGCGCTCCATGCACTGAAGATGGGGCACGCGCCCATTGAGGCGCGGGATCCGGCTACGCATCGACCACCCGTTGAACGATACGCGGCGCCGCGCGCGTCGGCGCGCGGGTATCGCCTGGATCTGGCGCCCGAACAGCTTTCAACACTATCAAGGAGACCTCGTGAACACCCTGAATGGCTATGACTACGAAGACCTGCAGCTTGGCATGACCGCAAGCTACGCCAAGACCATCACTGAAACCGATATCGAGTTGTTCGCGACGGCTTCCGGCGACAACAACGCCATCCATCTCGACGAAGACTTTGCGAAGACCACGCCGTTTGGCGGGCGCATCGCCCACGGGATGCTGACGGCCAGCGTGATCTCGGCAGCGTTGGCCAGTCGCCTGCCCGGCCCGGGATCGATCTACCTGAGCCAGAACCTGCGCTTCAGGGCCCCGGTGAAGCCTGGTGAAACCGTGAATGTGACGGTCACGGTCACGGATCTCCAACCGGAGAAACGGCGTGTCGCCCTCAGCACGGTCTGCATGGTCCAGGACAAGGTCGTGGTCGACGGTGACGCCCTGATCATGCCGACGTCAGCAAAACGACGCGAGCAATGAGCCGCGCATCCGCCCGAAATAACACGCCATTCGTCATGAGAACGCCAATGCCTGTGCCGACACCGCATGCCAATCCGCTGCTGAGCGGTTTTCCCTCGCCGCTGACGACGCTCGCGGAGCTTTTCGCCTACCCACGCTACCTGCCCAGCAGCATCGACATGCCCCGTCTGATGCAGTCCGGCTTGCGCCACCTTGAAGGTCAGTTCTCAATACTGGCCTCGGCATTTGGCCAGGCCGGAGCAGACCAAAAGCCGGACCGCCGGTTCGCGGTGAAGGACTGGGACGAGAACCCGTGGTACCGGATGCTCAAGGAAGGCTATCTGCTCAATGCCAAGACGCTTGCCGAACTGGCCGAGTCGATCCATCTGGACGACGACGACGACAAGAGCAAACTGTCCTTTTTCCTGGGGCAACTCGTCGATGCCATGAGCCCGTCCAACTTCCTGGCCACCAACCCGGAAGCAATCCGGCTCGCACTGGAGACCAACGGTGAAAGCCTCTTGAACGGCTTCGCGAACTATGTCGAGGACATGCGTCAGCGGCGCATCGCCATCACCGACGAGTCGGCGTTCGAGGTGGGCCGTGACGTCGCCACATCCGAAGGCGCCGTGGTGTTCGAATGCGATGTGATGCAGCTGATCCAATACAAGCCGCTGACATCGAAGGTGATGTCGCGCCCGCTGGTGATCGTGCCGCCCTGCATCAATAAGTACTACATCCTCGATCTCCAGCCGGAGAACTCCTTCGTCCGTTTCGCCTGCGAACAGGGTTACACGGTCTTTGTCACTTCGTGGCGCAATCCGCAGGAAGACATGCGCGGTACCACCTGGGACGACTATGTGGAAGGTGTCATCAAGGCCCTCGAAGTCAGCCGTGCCATCGGTGGCGCAAGCCAGGTGAACGCGCTGGGCTGGTGCGTCGGCGGCACGCTGCTGACCTCGGCGCTGGCCGTCCAGGAGGCACGCGGCGAAGACATGGTGGCCAGCATGACCCTGCTGACGACTATGCTCGACTTCACCGACCCGGGCGACCTCGGTTTCTTCCTCGACGAAGCCACCGTCGTGGCACGCGAGCAGAGCATTGGCAACGGTGGCATTTACTCCGGCAAGGAACTGGCCTTCGTCTTCCAGACCCTGCGACCCAACGACCTGATCTGGCCGTACGTCGTCACCAACTACCTGAAGGGAAAATCGCCAGCGGCCTTCGACCTGCTCTATTGGAACGCCGATGCGACCAACCTGCCCGGCCCCATGTACGCGTGGTACCTGCGCAATATGTACCTGGAAAACCGGCTATGCAAACGCGACGAGTTGTCGATGTGCGGGCATTCGATCGACCTGAGCAAGATCAAGGTGCCGAGCTACATCCTGGCCACCAAGGAGGATCACATCGTCCCCTGGCAGTCGGCCTATCGCAGCACGCAACTGCTCGGTGGCGATAGCGAGTTCGTGCTGGGCGAAAGTGGCCACATCGCCGGTGTCATCAATCCGGCCTCCAAGCAAAAGCGCGGCTACTGGAGCGCCGGCGCGCAGGGAGATCATGCAGAGGACTGGCTCGCTTCCGCACAGTCCACGCCGGGAAGCTGGTGGACGCACTGGAGCGCCTGGCTCAAGCGTCACGGCGGCAAGCAAAAGGCAGCGCCGGCGAATCTCGGCGACAGCCGGTTCCAGCCGATCGAACCCGCGCCCGGCCGGTACGTGAAGGTCAGGGTCGAGTAAGTCTCAGCGGCCATTGCGTGCAGCACTCGCGGCTACGAGCACGATGGCCGCGAGACCTGTCCCTTGTGCATCTTTGGAAAAGCTATTGCGATAAGTTTTCTTATCGCAATAGCAACATGGCAATCGAAACTCGTAGCAAACCAATTGCGGGAGACCAGCAGGCCGGCCACCCATTGCCAATGCCGGCCGTCGAATCTGAGCCATCAGAAATGAGCGTGCGCATGCGCAAAGTTCCGGCGCGCAATGCCGTATGCCTGAACAAGCGCCCCGGCCAAAGCAAACGGTCAGGCCTGCCCCAACCGCTCTCGCCCATGCGGCGAGGAGAAATCAAGCATTGGACCCAACGGCACGATCCCCGTGGGGTTCAGCATCCGATGGCTTTCATAGTAGTGGCCCTTGATGTGCAGGAAATCGACCGTGCCTGCGATGCCTGGCCGTTGGTAGATATCCCGCAAATAGGCTGACAAGGCCGGATAGTCGACGATTCGGCGCAGGTTGCACTTGAAGTGCCCTACATATACGGCGTCGAAACGGATCAGTGTGGTAAAGAGCCGGATGTCGGCTTCGGTAAAACGATTTCCGACCAGCCAGCGCTGCTGGGAGAGATGTGCCTCCAGCCAGTCCAGCGTATCGAACAATGACCGCACGCTTTCCTCGTAGGCCGCCTGAGAGGTGGCGAAACCTGCCTTGTACACACCGTTGTTGACGGTGTCGTAGATCCGCGCGTTGACGGCATCGATCTGCGCGCGCAGATCAAGCGGGTAGTAATCCCCTGGCCTCGCCCCAAGCCCGTCGAATGCGCTGTTCATCATACGGATGATTTCCGACGATTCATTGCTGACGATCGTGGCCTGCTGCCTGTCCCACAGCACAGGCACGGTCACCCGCCCGGTGTACTGCGGGTTAGCCAATGTGTAGACCTGATGCAGCACGCGTGCGCCACTGACAGAGTCTGGTATCACCCCAGGGCCGTCGGCAAAGGTCCAGCCCTCCTCGTGCATCAGCCAGTGCACGACCGAAAGACTGATCATGTCTTCCAGCCCTTTGAGCTGGCGCATGATCAGTGTCCGGTGTGCCCAAGGGCAAGCCAGACTGACATAGAGGTGGTAGCGGCCCGGCTCCGCGCGGAATCCACCTATACCAGTGGGCCCCGCCGTGCCATCGCAAGTGACCCAGTTGCGGAAAGCCGCATCCTTACGCACGAAACGGCCACCGGTGGAGGTAGTGTCATACCACCTGTCCTGCCATTCACCATTCACCAGTAGTCCCATTGATCGCCCCTTGCCGTTTTACGGCAGCATCTCGCTTTGCCTGACGCATCGCCTTGAGCTTGCATTGTGCTCCACATGACGACCTGCCATGTCTTACGTATGCCGATCACGGCTGAAGTCATCGGGGTGCGGGACGAGGCCGGCCAGCCGCCAAGCCGTAGCCGGCCTTACCTTTACTTCCAGTTGGCGGCGATCACCCCCTCCAAGGTATCTCCGTAGTTCTGCGGCAATGTACTTTTCCCCGCGCTAAGGCGCCTGTGGTTCTACCGCCGCCCGGCATGGGCCCAGAAGGCTTGGGAACATTGCTGCACCCAGACAAGGCAAAGCCAGATTCCAGCCATGAAGTTGTTCGGCCAGCACTTGCAGATCTACTGGCACAGCATCCTCGCCCGATGCCAGCATCGGCTCAACACCAGCGCGGTCGAGAGCATCAAACATCATCAAGGTCATCAATCGCCGAGCCTACGGCTTCCGTGACGATGAGTACGTCCTCCTGAAAATCAAGGCGCCCTTCCCTGGAATTTCAGCTACGAAAGCGCGTCTTGATGACGGGCCCAACGGCTGGGTGGTCGTCAACGATAAGGACCGTGATCATCTCTACGTCCATTGGCCCCTATAAGGGGGCATTTCCGGAAAGCCCCCGACGATCACGGTCAGCCGCTGGGATCACCAAGAACGCACCGGACCAGGCAAGCGTATTCCCAGTGTTGCCACCGATCGTTACCGTACTCGGTCATCGGAGATGTCCAAGTCGAGCCCATGCCAGATGACATCAAAAGCGGACGCGACACCGCATCAGGAAAGTCTCTTGCTGTTGCGTTCCACCCCGCTTGCCGTGTTTATACGGACCACCAGCGCAGCAGGGGTGAACTGCTGAACCTAAAAGAGAGACAAGGGCATCGACAGACTGCCCTTTGCATCGCCACCCAGTCATCCGTTCATCGACAACATGCGGCTGGACGACATCGGGCGGACCGCCCACCCTTTCGTCCAGAAAATCGGAAACTTCCGAATATCCAGACACGGCCGCTTACCAATACTGGAAGCGTCAGAACCCACGTCGCAGGCCTCACCATGGACGATATGCTGGCCTTACTCAACATCACTCCCGTTGCCATTCTTCTCTGCGCACTATTCGTGCCTTGGTTCGTTTCGCGGGAGACGGGTACAGACGAACATGGCGGGGCATTTGGCGGCGTTCTGAGCACGGTCTTCGTGTGCATTCCGGCCGCCATCATCCTGGTCTCTCGCTATCTCTGACGGAGCGCTGTCCGCCAGAACAGAACTTGCTACACATGTCCTCCAACTACGCTCGCGCCGCATCCTATGGGATCGCATTGGCTCTGCTCACTGGCTGCGCCGCCTATGACCGCGGCTCACTCACTTTGGCACACGCCATCACGCCCTATCAGATCACGATCGAACAGGGCAACTTTGTGTCGCGTGAGTCGGTCGCCCAACTCAGACCCGGCATGACCCGGGATCAGGTGAGCTTCCTGCTTGGCACACCTTTGCTGACAGATGTCTTCCATGCAGATCGCTGGGACTACGTTTTCACCTTCCGGCGCGGCCATCGCGATATCGTGCAGCAGCGACGATTGACGGCATACTTCGCGGGCGACAGACTTCTGCGCTTTGACAGCGATCCGATGCCCAGTGAAGAGGAACTGATCGCCGAGATCGATGGCGTGCGACACGGAAAGGTTTCACCAAGCGCGAAAGCGAGTTCGCCAGCCGATACCGCCAAGCCTCAACCTCTCGGGCCAACAGCATGAATATTGCAATGCCGTTTCGACAAATCCGGGATCGCCTTCTTGTCGCCATATGCTGACGTGGAGTTGTAAACTCCACGTCACAGATGCGTGCCAAGTGCCGGGCACCATGTTCCCTTCACCTTCACCTCATCCTGCCTTCACCCACGCGCCGAATACTCCGGGCCATCCAATCACTAGAAAGGAACCGAGATGGCGACGCGAACCCAGGATTTTGACCATGACGTGGTAGTCGTCGGCGCGAGCTTTGCAGGCGCCGCCTGCGCACTGGCTGCGGCACGCGCGGGATTGCGCGTGGTGGTGCTAGAGCGGAAGGCAGACCCCGGGAGCAAGCTTCACACCACTGGCATCCTGGTCAAGGAGGCGGCCGAGCAGACATGGCTCGGCCGCGCTCCTGCCGATTGCCTGCGACGCATCGAGAAGGTTCGCCTCTATTCGCCGGCGCTGCGCAGCCTCGCGTTGGCGGCGCCCGGCTACTACTTCCTCACCACCGATACGCCGAATCTGATGCGCTGGCTGGCCTCGGAGCTGGTCGATCACGGGGTCGACCTGCGTCTCGGCACCTCTTTCAGTCAAGCGGCACGATCCGGTGCCGGATGGTCCGTGCCGGGCGTCGGCCGCACGCGGTACCTGGTAGGTGCTGACGGCGCGAGGTCAAGGGTGGCCCAGATTGCCGGACTCGGGCAAGGTCACGCCTTCCTCTACGGCGTCGAATACGAGTTTGCCGGCCTGCAACTCTCCGATCCAGATGCCCTGCATTGCTTCGCCAGCAAGCACTTCGCGCCTGGGTATATTGGTTGGGTGGCCCAGAATCCCACCGGTGTGCAAGCTGGCCTGGCGCTGCGCCATGCGCCACGGCGTCGGGCAGCGCCGGATATCGACGGCTTTCTTCGGCGTGTGCGGCACCTGCTCGGTGTACCGGAGGATGCGACACCGACCACGACCCGTGCCGGCCTGATACCCTGTGGCGGCCCGGTATATCCGTTGGCCCGGGATGGCGTACTGCTGACGGGCGACGCGGCTGGTATCGTGTCGCCGGTGACGGCCGGCGGCATTCACGCGGCGTGGCGGCATGGCGAAGCCGTCGGGCGGGCCATCGCGGCGCACCTTCAGACCGGCGCCGCAACGCCAGAGCAAGTGGCCGAACAGAGCGCGCCGCGTTTTCGGACCAAGCGGCTGCTACGTTGGGCGTTCGACCATTTCCAGTCGGATTGGGCATTCGATGTCCTGTTGCATTCGGCGCCTTTGCGATGGGCCGCGGAACGCATCTATTTCCACAAACGCGGCGTCGCGGCAGAGATTTAAACCTGATAGCGAGAATTGTGTAATGAAACAGCCAACCGTACTTGTGGTGGAAGATGAATCAGCCATTGCGGACACGATTCTGTACGCCCTACGCACGGAAGGTATGCAGGTCGAGACTTGCACGCTGGGGAGTGAAGCATTGGATCGCGTGCGATCGCGACGCCCCGATCTCGTTATCCTCGACGTTGGGCTGCCCGATATCAGCGGCTTCGAGGTTTGCCGATCGATGCGGACCTTTTCGGACGTTCCCGTCATCTTCCTGACGGCCCGGCACGAGGAAATCGACCGCATCGTCGGGCTCGAAATTGGTGCGGATGACTACGTGGTAAAGCCATTCTCGCCACGTGAGCTTGCCGCTCGCGTGCGCGTGATTCTCCGTCGCGCCAAGGGCGCCAGCGACTCACCCCAACCATCGCCAATGGCCCAGGAGGACGCCGATTTCGTCCATGACACCGACGGCGCCCGCCTGGCCTATCGTGGCCGATGGCTGGACCTCACCCGCTACGAATACCGCCTGCTGGCGCTTCTGGTGCAACACCCGGGGCGTATCTTCGCCCGCTCACAGCTCATGGATCTGGTCTGGCACGATTCGCTCGATACGGTCGATCGTACCGTCGACACGCACGTTAAGACGCTCCGAGCCAAGCTCCGCGAGATCGACCCCGCTGGCGACCCGATCCGGACCCATCGCGGCATGGGCTACTCACTCGAATCACGATAAGGAAGATAAGGGCATTCCATGCATATCGGCCTGCGCATCTTCTTTGGCTTCTTCCTGATCGTCGGGCTGGCAGCGTTCCTGACCTTGCGCGTGTTTGTCCAGGAAGTAAAACCTGGCGTGCGTCAGGCCATGGAAGACACCCTCGTGGACACCGCCAACGTCCTCGCCGTGCTGGCCACCGACGATTTCAAGAGCGGTCATCTCGCCGACGGCAATTTCGCGAATCATATGGCGCGGCTGCATGAGCAGCCCGTCGAAGCCAGCGTGTGGGGGATGCACAAGGGTGCCGTCGGGTACCGCATCTACATCACCGATGATCGTGGCATCGTCCGCTTCGACTCGTCCGGCGCGGCGGTCGGACAAGACTACTCCCGGTGGAACGATGTCTACCTGACCCTGCAAGGCAAGTATGGCGCTCGCAGCACGCCCTCCGACCCCAACGACGACAGCAGCACGGTCATGTATGTGGCGGCCCCGATCCGCGACGGCGAACGGATCATCGGCGTGCTGACCGTGGCCAAGCCGAATCAGACCGTGGCGCCGTTCATCGCGCGCAGTCAGCGCACTATCCTGATGTACGGGCTGTTGCTGATCGGCGGCGCTGCGGTGATTGGACTGGTGTGCACGCTCTGGCTCGTGTATGGGCTGCGCAAGCTGCAGCGCTATGCTCGGGCCGTCGCGGCCGGCGAGCGCGCAGAGATGCCCTTGCGCGGCGCCAGCGAACTCGCGGAACTCGGCCGAGCGGTGGAAACCATGCGCGTGCGACTGGAAGACAAGCAGTACGTTGAGCACTATATCCACACGCTGACGCACGAAATGAAGAGCCCGCTGGCCGCCATCGGCGGCGCGGCGGAACTGCTTCAGGAGGACATGCCGACGGCAGACCGCCAACGCTTTCTCGGCAATATCCGCAGTCAGGCGCAGCGGCTCGATCTGTTGATCCGCAAGCTTCTGGCACTCGCCGAAGTCGAACAACGCCAGCGCCTGGAGAAACGCGAACCCGTGCAGCTGGCGCAGGAGATCGAGCATATTCTTGCGTCACTGGAGCCACGGGCGCGCCAACGCGGCGTAAGCCTGCATTGGCGGCCACCGGCGGAGGGACAATCCTTCGACGTCTCCGGCGACGTGTTCCTGCTGCGGCAGGCAATCGTCAACCTGATCGAGAATGCCCTGGATTTCGCGCCGTCGGCGACCGACGTCGACGTGATGCTGGAACCGGGACCCCATCAGGATCAGATCACGCTCAGGATCGAGGACCGAGGTCCCGGCATCCCCGAGTACGCGCTTTCGCGGCTGTTCGAGCGCTTCTATTCCCTGCCCCGCCCCGATGGCGGCGAGCGCAGCACCGGGCTTGGCCTATGTCTGGTTCGCGAAGTTGCCCTGCTGCACCATGGCAGCGCTACCGTTACCAACAGAGAGGGCGGTGGCGCCAGCGCAGTGATGGTCCTGCCCATCTCCGCATGACGCGCAACACATGACGTAACGCGAAAGACGGAGCGCAGCCTTCACAACGGCTTCACGCCAACCACACGCCCTCCTCACCCGCGATCGCTAGTCTTGCTGCATCTTCACTCGCAAGACAGTCATGAAAAACTTTCGCTCTTATCCCTACAAGGTTCTGGTCGCGGCGGGCCTGATCCTGGTGCTGTGGGCCGCCCTGCAGATGGTCTTCAATCTAGTGGAGGAGCGCAGCCAGCTCCACGAGTCCGCCGAGCAAAGCATCTGGCGTAGTTATGCCGGCCCGCAAACCTTGACTGGCCCGATCATCGTCCTGCCTTACAAGGAAGTCCTCGTGGAATCCGAAGCAAAGGATGCCAAGGGCCGCAAGACACAGACGCAGTACCGGGAGGTCGCGCGACAGTTGCTGGTCTTCCCGAAGTCCCTCCAGGTTCAAACCGAGATCAAGCCCAGCGAACGGTACCGAGGCATCCACAAGGCGATTGTTTATGAGGCGGCGAGCCAGTGGACGGGCACCTTCGTCTTGCCTGACCTGAAGGCGGCCACCGCATTCGAGAAATCCGCCGGGCATGTCCGCTTCGAACTGGGCGAGCCGTTCGTGGCACTGGGCGTGTCCGACATGCGCGGCCTTGCTGCGGCGCCGGTCATGCAACTCGCCGGAAAGTCGCTGGAAATGGAGCAAGGCGCGCAACTCAATGGGTTGGGCCAGGGGCTCCATGCGGACCTTGACCTCCGCGGTGCGGCCGGCAAGCCCGCCGACGCGCGCGTCGTGCCGTTCTCGCTCACGCTTTCCCTGCTTGGAAGCCGTTCCATCGCGTTCGCGCCGGTCGCGGACATGAATACGTTCAGTATGCGATCCGCATGGCCGCACCCCAGTTTCGATGGCGACTTCCTGCCACGCCAGCGCACGGTGGACGCCAGTGGCTTCCGCGCCGAATGGTCGGTCAACGCGCTCAACACCCACGTGCGAGAGCGCCTTCTGCCCATGGAGAATGGCGAGCGTACGCAACCAAGCGTGACCGCCCCGGCGAACGCCGCGGAATCCATCTCCGTCACGCTGATCGATCCGGTCAACGGCTATGTACGTGTCGAGCGTGCCATCAAGTATGGGCTGCTGTTCGTGCTACTGACCTTCGCCGGCTTCTATGTATTCGAGCAGATCAAGGGACTGCGGATTCATCCGATCCAGTACCTGCTCGTTGGACTGGCGCTGACCCTGTTCTTCCTCATGCTCGTCAGCCTTTCCGAGCACGTGACATTCCTGTTCGCCTATCTGGCCGCGAGTGCCGCGTGCATCGGACTGCTCGCCTTCTACCTGACGTTCGTCCTCCACAGCTGGCGCCGAGGCGCGAGTTTCGCGGCGTTGATTGCGGCGCTGTATGGCGCGCTGTACGGCATTCTGGTTTCCGAGGACAACGCGCTACTGCTGGGTTCGACCCTGCTCTTCCTGGTGCTGGCCAGCATTATGACGGTGACACGCCGCGTGGATTGGTACAACGGGGATATGCAATCCAGGTCGGAGGAAGAAGGGGGCGAAGGATAAAAGTAATAACGGGCGCGTGGCTCAGTAGTGCCCAGGCCGCCTGCACTCAATCAGGAGGTGCGTAGCGCTTTTCCACGCGACAGATCCTCCGCCCCTTTTACGTGAGATGGCTCGCGCAACCTGTGACAGGTCGGGCCACTCACCCCCGCCCCCTCGTCAACCCACAAACGCCCCCGGCACTGGGTCCTCGCCCAGCACGCTCAGCAGAACCGCCCAGTGCATGGCCTCATCGCCAAGGATGCTGCCGGCGGATTTGGCGAGTTCCCGGTTGTGGAAGCTCGGCAGTACGCCCAGGTAGGCGGCAGTAGCACCCTTCTCCAGCCCGGCGGCGAACCGCAGGACATCGGCCTGGGTTTTCAGATCCGCAGCCGGAAAGTTGTATTCGCTGGCCTTCCGGGTCTTGACCGGCGTGCCGCCCAGCTTCATCACCGTGTTGGCCAGCACATCCGCATGGGCCTTGTGGTGCGTCTGGAACTTGACGGCGGTGTCGAGCACCGGCTTCTGCAGCAGCCCGCTTTCGGCGCCCACCTGGTAAGCGGCGATCGCCTGGTACTCCAGGCCAAGTGCCGTGTTGAGGATATTGATGTCGTCCTTTGTGCTGGTGGAATGCGTTTGCCCCCAGGCGGGCATGGCCTCGCCAAGCGACATCACGGCCAGCGACCCCAGTGCGAATGCACCCGGTGCCTTGAGCCAGCCGCGGCGGACCAGATTGGGAGCAAGGTCGGCGTCGCAGGCGACGCCGGCGAACGGCAAAGACAGGTCAGGCTTGGTTTTCATGGGAACCCTCCTTGATTTGGGCGATGAACGCTGGCGGGCGAAACACGTTGCCCGGGCGTTATCGGCTTATACGCAGCCATCCACCCGGCGGATGCACCGCTGACTCCCTGCTGCCTATAATCCCGCCAACCCCATCCGCCTGGAGTGCCGCGTGGCCCTGTCCCCGGAACCTCCTTCTTCGTTGCCCGACGCACCCACGGGGCTTGATGTATTGCTCGGCCGGGTGGCGTTGGGGGATCGGCTGGCGCTGCGCGCGCTTTACGATCAGGTCGTTCCGAAACTGTTCGGCCTCGCGCTGCGTATCACTCGCAGACGTGACTGGGCGGAGGACGTGGTGCAGGAGAGTTTTGTCAGCATCTGGCACCACGCCGCCGATTACCGACCGCAAGTGGCCGCCCCGATGACGTGGATGACGACGATTGTGCGCAACCGGGCGCTCGACTGCCTGCGCCGGGCGCATGCGGCGCGGCTGGCATCGGCCGCTTCCCTGGAGGACACCCCGGAAGCCGATCTCGAAGACGAACACGATGGCCCGGCCGAACTGGCACAGGCCAGCGAGCAAGCCCGCGCGCTGAACCGTTGCCTGCAGCGCCTGGACGGCCCGCAGCGCGAGGCGGTAGTGCTGGCCTACCTGCAGGACCTCAGCCATGCCGAACTGGCCGCGCGGCTGCGCGTGCCGCTGGGCACGATCAAATCGTGGATCCGCCGTGGTCTGGAGAAGCTGCGCGCCTGCCTGGAGGCCACGCCATGAATCTTGCGCGCCACCCTGCCCTGCTCGACCGCATGGCCGCCCAGTACGCATTGGGCGTGCTGCGCGGTGGCGCGCGCCGCCGCATGGAGCAAATGGCGCGTCAGGAACCCGCCGTGCGCGTGGCGATTGCCCATTGGCAGGCACGACTGGCTGGGGTGGCCGAACTGCAAGCGCGGGCCGTTCCCGTAGAAGCCGTCTGGTGCGGCATCGAGCGACGGCTAGGCTGGAAAGCCGATCCCGCCGAGGCACAGCCGACACGCACGACTGGCTGGCGTCACGTCTGGCAGGCCGCGAGCTTCTGGCGTGGCGCCACGGCGGCGATGACGGTCAT
>Ga0137300_1055_pt1 | contig 38782 bp, 39 predicted proteins | sample RamsorwD2O_NANAE_FD_97190 | JGI IMG/M metagenome (GOLD analysis project Ga0137300, IMG submission 97190) | Mouse cecal microbial communities from Vienna, Austria - N-Acetylneuraminic acid amended with D2O_NANAE | ecosystem: Host-associated > Mammals > Digestive system > Large intestine > Cecum... | reverse complement strand
ATGGTGCGATTGGAAAGGCCGGTTAGCACATCGTGGCGGGCAAGATATTCGATCTCCCGCTGCGCCTCACGCTTCTCCGTCAGGTCGCGGATTGCCATGACCTCGCAGGGACGACCTCGGTATTCGATGGTGCGCACGGCGAGTTCGAACACCTGCGCGCGGTCGGCGCGCTCACGTATGGCCTCTACGGGCGCATTACGGGGTACATAGACGGGTTGCCCACCCGGAAAAGTTCATCGGGATTCTTTCCAACCAGCGACGTTTCATCGCGCCCCAGCACGCCTGCGAAACGCGTAATCAGCTCGACGATGCGGCCATCGCGCACGACCGCAAGACCGTCCAGTGTCGCGTCGACGAGACCCTTGAGGTCGACGAGATACCGGTCCACGAGCGCCGCGGTCGCGGTTGCGGAAAGGATCAGGAATGTCACGCCGGAAACCGCGCCGATCATGATCAGCCGGCCGAGATTGTCGGGGTCTGGTCCGGAAATGGACGGATCGGGCGAGAGAACGGTGGCCGACACGGCAGTGAAATGCAGCGCGCAGATTGCAAGGATCGACGCGGCGGCGGGAAAAACGATACGCTTCCAGGAGCCGAGGCGGTGAAACAGCCAGGAGGACAGAAGAAAAAACGCCCAAGCGACAGCAAAACCGCCAAGAACAGCCCCCCAATCGTAGCTGACCGTGGCGGCGACATCTATTCCCGCCATTCCGACGAAATGCATGACGGCAACGGAGAGCGTCACCAGGGTGGCGGCGATGACCGGGCCGAAAATTGCCTGCGTGCGGGCGGTAATCGCCAGCCAGAAGCCGAGTACGGCAAGAACCGCCGAAAGCGCGGTGAAGGAAAAATCGAAACCGATGGGAACAGTGCCCTTATAGGCGAGCATGGCGACAAAATGGGTGGCCCAGACGCTGAGCCCCGCCGCGAAGGCGGCAACCAGGACCCAATAGGGCTTTCGGCTGGAGGGACTTTCCTCAGCGCGCAACAAGAGGTGAAAAAAGGCGAGCATTCCCAGCAGACAGATCAATGCCGCAAGAAGCACGATCTCCCGATCGTGTTGGACGGCAACGCATTCCAGCACCGTGAACATGATGCACTCTCCCAGCCTCTGAAGAACCGCTCACGATGGCAATATGAAAGTGGTTTATTTATAAATCTCTAATGCAACTACTGATAACGACCTCTTCTCGTCCAGAATCCTGAGTAGAGTCCGGGCCGGTGTGCCAGGCTGTAACGCTTTTGGCAAACCGACCCGACGGTAAAAAGGAAAACCCTTTATTTCCAGCTTTGATAATCCGCAGCGGCGCAGCCAAACGGAGCCCGGCCGTCAGAGAAGCGTTCTTGCAGGCGGGCGCAGCCCCACTCGTTGAGTGCCGCCGGCAGCATGTTGTTGATGTCCATGCCGGGGGAGTTGAATTGCGACGGAGCGCTTGTGACATACCACAGCCAGTAGCCCATGACCGCCACGATGATGAAGGCGAGAATGGCGACGAAAGTCCCGAGCCGGCGCAGGAGACCGGGCCCCTTGTTCATCGACGCGGCCTGGGCGGCGGCAGCCTCCTGTGTCTCGTGCGCGACCATCGGGGCAAGCGATGCGAGAGCTTCCGCCCGCTCCTGTTCCGTCAGGTCGATCCGCTCCAGCTGATCGTCAAGCAGGACAGGCAAGGCGCCGTTACCATGCAGGACTGCAAGTGCCACATCCTGTTTGCCGGTATTGCCGATGACAACGGGAATGCGACCCCGTTCCAGATGCGTGAAGGATTGCCGCTTGGTTTTATCGTCTCTGACCGTATCGGCATAGGTCACAAAAAGACGGCTGCGTTTTTCGGCAACGGCCGTCAGCGCCACCGGAATAACGGTCAAGGGCGCCGGCCTGCGCAGCTGCAGGCGGACCCGCAGCATGCGGACAAGTGTGAACAGCATGGCGAGACTGCCGAAACCAAGCAGAAAGACGAACACGCCGAGTGTGATGATACGGTTCCAGAGCATGTCCAGGCCCAGCGAAATCGTTGCGAGTTCCGGGTTCTTCGCGGAGATGACCAGCCCGGTTTCGTAATCGCCGGAATGGAGATCGACGAACATGACCTCGACATCCTTCTTGTAGCTCACGCCCGCATGGTCGTAGGAAAGATCGGCCTTGCAGGTCGTGAAGATCGCCTTGCGTGTCTTGCAGCTGCCGCTGATATCGCCGTTTTCAATCTCCAGCGGATCCTGGCTGATCTTGTAGTCACGCACGACGCCCGGGCCTTCGGCTACCAGCATGACAATCGTGATTACGAGAAGCACGGGAACGGAGAAATAATAGGCTGCCGGCACCGAAATGACGCCACGTTTGAGGCTGAGTGGCCGAGACGGAAGTTTTATCTGTGCAAGGTTCATAGTCGTCAACGCATTCTTCGGGAGGTAGGTGAGCGGAGTTCGCGACTCTCGCCCGACGGAAGGAAAAGTTGCCGCACGGTCTAAACCGATGAAGTCCTTGAGAAAACCCCCTGAAATTACGGGATGGCGCACGACCATCTCCCGTCCCGGCGCCGTATGCCTGGTCAACGTGCGGGAGAAGACTCTGGCGCATGGGCCCAGTCACGCATAAAAACGGGCGGTAAAACCGCCCGTCACCTGTTTCGCAAACTATTCTTTGCCGTCAGTCCTTCGTGACCTTTTCAAGCCGGGTCGTCTGGCTGGGGTGGCCCACATAATCCTTGACCCGCGCGTTCAGCACGATCGGCTCGAATCTCTCGAACATCGGCAGCACCGCCGGCTTCTGCGCGACGAACATTTCCTGCATCTGGGTGTAGATTTCCCCGCGCTTCTTGGCATCAGGCTCGAGCGACGCCTTTGCCGTGAGCGCGGTCAGTTCCGGAATATCCCAGGCCGAGCGCCAGACGAAATTGCCGGCGTTGTTGGCGGCAAGCGAGTTGTCCGGGTTGCTGGAGAACTGTTCCATCGAGCCCAGAACATTCGGCATGTAGGCTCCGGTCTGCGGGGTGAGCAGATCAAAATCCCGCGCGCGGTGCGCGGCAATCACGTCCGAGCCGTTACCCTGCTGGATATTGACCTTGATACCAATCTGGCTGAGCGTGGCCTGGATCGCGGTGGCGAGGTCGATGCGCGGCGTCTGCGCGATCGTCTTCAGATTGAGCGTGAAACCGTTCTCGTAGCCGGCCTCCTTGAGGAGCGCTTTTCCCTTCTCCACGTCGAGCTTCCAATCCGGGCTCGGAATGGCATATTCGAAGTTTTCCGGCACGGGGACCGTGCGCGCCCGGCCGTAGGGACCCATGATGGTTTTTTCCATGCCCTTGTAGTCGATGCCGTAGGCGATCGCTTCGCGGACCTTGGGGTTGGACAGGGGCTCCTTGCCGGCATTCATGGACAGGACGTAAAAACCGCCCGTCGGCACACGCTGGATCTGGAAACCGTCCTTGTTGTTGAAGGTCGCGAGATCCGCGGCCGTCAGCGCGCTGGCGATGTCGATATCGCCGCGCTCCAGCATCAGGCGCTCAACCTGGCTTTCCGGCACATGCCGCACGATGACGCGGCGCATTTTGGGGCTGCCGGCCACATAGTCCTTATTCGCCTCCAGAATGATGATCTCATTGGGCGACCAGCGGTTGAGGATGAAAGGGCCGGAGCCGGCCGAATTCGTTCTCAGCCATGCATTCCCCCAGTCATCATTGACCTCGTGGGACTTCAGTTCCTTGCTGTCGACCACGCTGGCAATGACCATGGCGAGGCGATAGAGCAGCAATTCAGAAGTCGTTTCACCTGAAAGATCGACGCGAACCGTTTTTTCATCCGGAGCACTTACCAGCTTGTCGATGTTGTCGGCATTGTAACCCACGCGCTTGAGGTTCGCTGCGGCCGCCTGGTTCATCTTCAGAAGGCGGCTTAGCGAATAAACCACATCGGCCGAGGTCACCGGGTTACCGGAGGCGAAATTCGCCTCGCGAAGATGAAAGGTGATGCCTTTCTCATCCGTTTCCCAGCGCTCGGCGAGCTGCGGCGAAACCTTGCCGGAACCGTCCACCGAGATCAGGCGATCATAAAGATTGGCCATGATTTCGTTAGCTTTTGCCTCGGTGGCCTGATGGGGGTCGAGTGACAGCACCTGGGCCAGCGACGTGCCGATAACCAGCTGGTCGTTTGGGGTTTTGGCCGCGACGGGCGATCCCTGCACGAGCATAGCGCCAAGAACGGTGGTGAATGCGAGACGGATCAATGTTTTTTTCATACCTGCTCCTCCTACAGATCGGTAATTGATGTTCGGGAAAAGCCGCGACGCAGCGGGGCGTCGCGGGCCAAAACGGTCAAAGATGTTTGTTATCAAGTGCTTCGATCAAGGCTGCGATGTAGCCGTAGCAGAAGGCGAAAGCGACGCCGACGGGATCGCGTCCGGCAATCGTCGGCACATGGTCCGGCATGATCATGTAGCGATAACCGAGTTCGTGATAGAGTTTCAGCGAGCGCACCATGTCCATGTCCCCCTCATCGGGGAAAGTCTCCATGAAGGACAATTTCCCGCCGCTGATGTTGCGGAAGTGGACGTTGAAAATCTTGTCGCGGCTGCCGAACCAGCGGATGATGTCGTCGATCTCCTCGCGCGGATCATCAAGCATCTCGCCGATTGACCCCTGGCAGAAATTCAGGCCGTGATAGGGGCTCTCGCGCATCTGCACGAACTTCTTCAGCCCATCGACCGTTCCGAGCACACGGGTGACGCCCCTGTAGCCTGGCGGTGCATAGGGATCATGGGGGTGGCAGGCGAGACGCACCCTGTTGCTTTCGGCAACCGGCACGACGCGTTCGAGGAAGTAGTCGATGCGTTCCCAGTTCTCGTCTTCGGACAGAACGCCGGCGAGGCCCGGTGCGGCATCATGGTCCGCCTTGTCCCAGCGCCATGCCTCGTTGAGCGAACCGCCACGGCCGCGCTCCATCTCCGTGCGCGGAATGCCAATGAGGTTGAGATTGTATTTCGCGGCAGGAATTCCAGCCCTCGCGATATTTTCGATCATCGCGCAGACGGCATCGATCTGCCGGTCGCGGTCCGGGCCGGCAAGCAGGATATCGGGATATGACGCCTGCTCGATCGGCCGGGACGGCAACGGCAGTTGCACCATATCGAGGACAAGGCCAAAGCTTTCGACCTTGTCACGGTGGCGCTCGAAATCCTCGAAAGTCCAGCTCGCGGGTGCTCCGGGCGGATCCGCGCTGATGTTTTTGACGCCGAGCTGCGCCCAGACCTTGTAATCCTCGTCATCGCGCGCAGCAACCTGGGTGCCGACATACATCGATTCTCTCCTCTCTCCATGCAAGTCATCATATGACATCGCATGAAATAAGATGAGTGTCGAGATGCTATTGCGCTTCCGAGAGCAGCCTGTATCGCCGCTGGCTTGCCAGCATGTGTTCACGCATGGCTTTTCGGGCCGCATCGGGATCCTGCTCGACGATGGCGCGCAGGATTGCCTCGTGCTCGGCCTGGACTTTGCGAAGATAATTCGCGTCGCCGGTTTCAGGCAGCGTTGGGAACTGCCCACGCGGTATCGAGCGTGAACCGAACTGGCGCAATGCCTCCAGATAGAAGCGGTTATTGGTTGCGGTCGCGATGGCAGAATGGAATTCGTAATCCGCATCGACAGTCGATTCGCCAGCGTCGATGGCACGGGCCATTTTCCGGTGCGCCGCCGAGATTGCCGCTTCCTGCTGGGCCGTCCGGCGATAGGCTGCGATCGCCGCCGCCTCCCCTTCCGTTGCCAGGCGGAACTCCAGCATTTCCAGCGTCTCGGCAATGGTGCCAACTTCAGACTGCGTCAGTTTCACGCCGGCCCATTCACTGTCGCTACTGACAAAAACCCCCTTGCCCTGGATAGGGACGACGTAACCGGCAGAACGCAAATCGGCAATCGCTTCGCGGACCACCGTCCGGCTCACGCCATAAGCGCGTTCCAATTGCGGCTCCGTGGGAAGCTGGTCGCCATTTTTCAGTTTTCCACTGCGAATTTCTGCGCTGAGATTATCGATGATCTGTTGCGCCCGCCTCTCCCGCGGCCTCGCTTTGTCGCCAATCATGCCAGTCTTCCCTCTTGCAGAATACGAATCCCTTCGTTACTCATATGATGACGTGGCGGCACGTCATATGTTTTCATGTTAACTCAGGGAGGGGTTGGGATGAAGTACCATCAAGAGTTTTTACAAAAGAGAATTGCGCGTCTGCGGCGAGCAGCGGCCAAAGGGCCGGCCGCTGACGGATTTCTCTCAAGGAAGTGCGGCCAGCAATGACGGAGATTTCACTGCGCGGGCTTGGGCATCGTTTTCTGCAACTGATCGTCAGCCTCTTCATCCTGCTCTGCATCACCTTCATCATAGGCCGTGTGATGCCGACCGATCCGGTCGGAGCAATCGTCGGCGAGCTTGCTGATCCAAAAGCCTATGAGGCCATGAGGGCGCGGCTTGGCCTTGATCTGCCACTTTATCAGCAGTTCTTCATTTACTTGCGTGGTCTGCTGCATGGGGATTTCGGTATCGCGATCCTGACAGGCAATCCCGTGACGCGCGATCTGGCGCAGGCCTTCCCCGCAACCTTCGAACTCGCGACCCTGGCGATCATCATCTCGACGATCATCGGCGTTCCCCTCGGTCTTGCAGCAGCCCTGTTTCGCGATACGTTCATCGACAAGTTCGCGCGTGTCTTTGCGCTGGTTGGACATTCGATACCTGTCTTCTGGTTCGGCATTGTCGGGCTCGTCATTTTTTATGCCAGTCTCAATCTGGTCGGAGGGCCTGGCCGGGTGGACGTGTTCTACGAGGGTCTTGTGGAACCCAGAACCGGCCTGATGCTGGTCGACAGCCTGCTTGCGGGCGAGACGGAAATCTTCTGGAACGCGCTCGGACACATCATCCTGCCGGCCGTAATCCTTGCCTATATGGCCATGGCTTATATCACCCGCATGACGAGGGCCTTCACCCTCGAACAGCTGAGCCAGGACTACGTCGTCGCGGCGCGGGCAAAAGGCGTCAGTCCCGCACGCACCATAACACGCCATGTACTGCCCAACATCGCCGTGCAGCTCATCACCGTTCTGGCAATTTCCTACGGCAATCTGCTGGAAGGCGCCGTGGTGACCGAGATCGTCTTTTCCTGGCCGGGAATCGGCCAATATATGACCAATGCGCTGCTCATCGGCGACATGAATGCAATCCTCGCCGCCACGATCGTCATCGGCTTCATATTCATGTTGCTCAACTTCCTCGCCGATCTGGCCTACACCACGCTTGATCCCCGTACACGGGAGGCCGCACGATGACCGATATCGCGCAAAACAATACCGTCGATCGCCCCGGCGCCCTGTCGCGCCTGTCGACCACAACCGTGCGGACACTTAGGAAGCTCGCAGACGAGCCACTTGGGATGTTCGGCTTCGCCATTCTGGCGGTTCTGGTTCTGGTCGCCATTTTCGCTCCGCTGATTGCGCCTTACGATCCTGCCCGCCAGGCGCTCGAAAACGCGCTTCAGGCGCCAAGCTGGGCGCATCTGGCCGGAACCGACGAATTTGGCCGCGATATTTTCAGCCGGCTCGTCTACGGCACCCGCATCACCATCCAGACCGTCCTGTCGGTCTCGGTCATCGTCGGTCCGATCGGCCTTGCGATTGGCGTCATGGCGGGTTTCTTCGGCGGGCGCACCGATGCCATCTTAATGCGCGCGACCGATATCGTCCTCTCCTTCCCCTCGCTCGTGCTCGCACTTGCCTTTGCGGCAGCGATGGGAGCCGGTCTGGGAACAGCGATCATCGCGATCTCGCTGACGGCGTGGCCACCGATTGCGCGTCTCGCCCGCGCGGAAGCACTGGTGGTGCGAAACACCGATTATGTGGCCGCCGCCCGCCTCTACGGTGCCTCGCCGCTGCGCATCCTGTTTCTCTATATCGCGCCGATGTGCATTCCCTCGGTCATCGTTCGCCTCACGCTGAACATGGCGGGCATCATCCTGACGGCTGCTTCGCTCGGCTTTCTCGGCCTTGGGGCGCAGCCGCCGCTGCCTGAATGGGGTGCGATGATCTCCAGCGGCCGCAAAATCATGCTCGATTACTGGTGGGTCGCCGTCATGCCCGGCATTGCCATCCTCCTGACGAGCCTTGCCTTCAACATCGCCGGCGATACGCTGCGCGACCTTCTGGATCCGCGTCATGCCCGTTCCTGACAGCACTCCCATACTCTCGGTACGCGACCTCAATGTCCGTTTTGGGCGCAATGCCATTTCCGCCGTTTCCAACGTCAATTTCGACGTCGGCCGCGAAAGGGTCGGTATCGTTGGTGAATCCGGTTCCGGCAAATCCACCACCGGCCGGGCCGCCATGCGCCTTTTGCCAAAGAGCGCGACAGTGACGGCGGAGAAAATGGATTTTCTCGGCGAACCGCTGCTCACAAAAACCGAACGGCAGATGGGCGCGATCCGTTGCAGCGAGATGGCGCTGATCATGCAGGACCCGCGTTATTCGCTGAACCCGGTGCTACCCATCGGCAAACAGGTGGCGGAAGCCGCCGAACTGCATCTGGCGCTTACCGGCCAGGCGGCAAGGGCTGCTGCGCGCGACATGCTGCTGCGCGTACGCATCAACGATCCCGACCGCGTCATGGCGCTTTATCCACACCAGATATCGGGTGGCATGGGGCAGCGGGTGATGATCGCCATGATGCTGCTCGCCAAGCCGAAGCTTGTCATCGCCGACGAACCGACCTCGGCCCTCGATGTCAGCGTGCGCAAGGATGTACTTCTGCTTCTGGACGAGATGGTGCGCGAGAACAATTCCGGCCTGATCCTCATCAGCCACGACATCCGCATGGTGGCGGCGTTCTGCGAACGCGTGCTGGTCATGTATGGCGGGCGCGTCGTGGAAACGCTGACGAAGCTTGAAGATGCGCGGCATCCCTATACGCGCGGCCTGATCGCGGCCATGCCCGATCCCCGCAATCCGGTCAGGCGCCTCAAGGTGTTGGATCGTCAGGCAATCGATGCGGAGGTGATGCGATGATCACGGTAGACAAGCTCGACGTCGTCTACGGCGCCAAGGAAAAACGTAACCACGTCGTACGCGGCGTCAGCCTTACGGTCAACAAAGGCGAAACCCTCGGAATTGTCGGCGAAAGCGGCTGCGGCAAATCGACCTTGCTGCGCTCGCTGGCAGGTCTGGAGGGTGGCTGGACCGGCTCGATAAGCTTTAATGGAAAACCGGTCGGCAAGACCCGCAGCCGCGACGAACTGAAACTGGCCCAGATAGTGTTTCAGGATCCCTACGGTTCGCTGCATCCTCGCCACCGCATCGGTCGGGCTCTGGCCGAGCCCATCCGCGCCATGGGGCTTGGCGACGGCTGGTCGAAGGTTCCCGCCGCCCTGCAACAGGTTGGCCTGCCTGCGCATTTTGCCGAGCGGTTCCCGCATGAACTTTCCGGCGGTCAGCGCCAGCGCGTGGCAATCGCCCGCGCGCTGATCCTCGAACCACCGATCCTGCTGCTCGATGAACCGACATCCGCGCTCGACGTTTCCATCCAGGCCGAAATCCTCAACCTTCTTGCCGACCAGCGCGAAGTACGCGATCTGACCTTTGTTCTCGTCAGCCATGATCTGGCTGTCATCGCCCATATGTGCGACCGCGTGCTGGTGATGCAGAACGGCGTTTTTGTGGATGAGCTGACCAAGGCCGACCTTGAAGCAGGCGTTACCCATGCCGCCTATTCAGGCGAGCTGTTCGAAAGCAGCTTTCTTTGAAATCCCTCTCGAGGGGAGGCAGAATGACCTCAGCGTTTGCAATCCCACAGTCAAACATCCTGAAGAGACCGTTTTTTATTCGCGCTCCCCTGAAGAACAACATAGATGGGCTAATCGGCTTCGTGCCCCATCCCATTTGCAGGCAGCCAGGGGCTGCACCACACTGCCGATGATAAAAGTAGCCTGTCGGAACAGGCACAACCATCATGCAGAGGAGCGCAGCCATGAAACACTATGCCGGCCTCGATGTCTCGGTCAAAGAAACGAGCGTCTGTATCGTCGATGAAAGCGGGAAACTATGCCGCGAGCGGAAGGTGGTATCTCATCCGGAGGACCTTATCGCGATCCTCAGCGATCCCTCGTTCAGCTTGGAAAGGGTAGGCGTTGAGGCGGGCCCCTTGTCCCGATGGCTGTTTGAAGGACTGGCAAGAGCGGGCTTGCCTATCTTCTGCATCGAGACGCGGCACACCAAAGCTTTCCTGGATGCCCTCCAACAGAATAAAAGCGACAGGAACGATGCACGTGGCATCGCCCACATGATGCGGGTCGGCCTGTTCAAGGACGTGCATGTGAAGACGCTCACCAGCCAGAAGCGTCGCGCCTTGCTAACGACCCGATCGCTGCTGCAGGAAAAGGCGATCGACCTGGAGAACGAGATGCGTGGGCTGCTGCGCAACTTCGGACTGAAGGTTGGCCATGCCTCGGGCGGCACATTCGAGAGAAGAATACTCGAGCTTGTCGAACATGACGTTGAGCTTGCGGAAATCATGGAGCCATTGCTCGCCGGACGGCGCAAGTTGCGAGAAGGTCTTGCCAAACTGGAGAAGAGGGTTCTGGCCGAGGCGAAACAGGACGACGTTTGCAGGCGGCTAATGACGGTGTCTGGCGTTGGGCCGATCGTCTCGCTCGCTTATGTCTCGACGATCGATATTCCCAGTAGGTTTCGTCATTCCCGATCGGTCGGAGCGATATTGGGCCTCACCCCTGTCCTGAAACAGTCAGGCGAAATGAGCCGAGTCGGCCACGTTTCGCTGCGCGGGGACGCCATGATGCGGCGACTGCTGTATGAGGCCGCCCAGTCGATGATGACACGCGTGGTGAAATGGTGCTGGCTGAAGGCATGGGCCATGAACATTGCCAAGCGCCATGGCAGCAAGAAGGCCAAAGTGGCACTAGCCCGCCGTCTCGCGGTCGTCATGCACCGCATGTGGGTTGATGGCACCGAGTTTCGCTGGACGAGGGAGGACACCGTCTCAACGGTCGCGGCATGACGATCGGCTATAGAGACGAGAGAGACATTCGAATCCAAGGTTCCGTGTAGCAGCGGAAAACGTCCTTCGCGGACGATGGTGATGTGAGTTCGCGGCGTCGCTTATACCGATGATCCGTCATCAGGATGCAGCATAGATTGGACCACTTCATCTACTGGAACCCATCATGGGAGGGCTGAGTGCCGATCCCGGAGAGAAGCGCGGGCCGCGAAAAGACGTTGAACGCTGCATCAGCCGGACGCAGATAACACCTGCTCCTGTCGAGCAACACTTTCGGCTGAAAAGCGCCGAAAGCGGCCGTTGAGACCATACTTACTCGCAGTTGTTTCTCAGCGGCTAAGGGTAGCGCGATGAGCTGGAACGAGATTTCCAGAACAGCAATCACTTCACGTCAACGACTTGGCCTGCTTTGCTCGCTCAGCACGTCCGCGCGAGGCGGTGCGCCGAACATGACTGCATATTCGCGGCTGAACTGCGAAGCATTTTCATAGCCAACCGCAAAGGCAACGCTTGAGACTGTCCGCGCATCAAGAAGGAGCCTGCGCGCCTCGTGAAGCCGGACCATCTTATGGTAGGCGCCGGGGCTGAGATTGGTCACCGATTTGAAGCGCCGGTGAAATGTCGTTACTCCCATACCCGCAATATCTGCCAGCCTATCGATGCTTATCTTTTCCCGGAAGTTAGCCTTGATCCAGTCGATGGCACGCTGAACCTGCACAGTCTGGCCGCCTATACGCAGCGCATCTCGCAGAAGATGGCCCTGCGGGCCTTGGCCTATGCGATATAGCAGTTCCCGGGTGTACAGAGGGGCAAGATGAGCTGCATCTGCCGGCGTGTCCATCAAAGCGGTCAGACGCGTCAGGACATCGACAGTCGCCCCTGACAGGGAGCCCACGGCGAAGGCGGGGTCTGCTTCCACCGGTAACGCGGGGAGCATCTCGAGGGCGCCTTCGCGGGCGAGGTCTGGTGACAGCCTGATCTCGATCCCAAGAAAGGGCTTTTCATTCGACGCCTGCAAAACCCGTGCGTTCACCGGGACGTCCACCGACAGGATGAGAAAGTGCGCTGCGCCATAAGTGAGCGTTTTGCGGCCAATAGAGAGCTGCTTTTCTCCCTGAAGCACGAAATAGATCATCGGCTCATACATCAGCGCCTCATAGCCGGTCGTTCGCTCGGCCCTGCGAAGAGCGAGGTTCGGGATGAGGTTCGGGAGTGCGGCGTGCTTGCTAAGCCGGTCAGTCAAATTGCGCAGTTCTGGTAGGCTCATAGCGATGACTAATCATGGAACATGAACAATAACGGCAGAATTGGCAGGATCGGGCAAGACGAACGCAGGATCTGGCTCATGGATGCTTCCACATGCCCCCACATCCGTCGGTGTTACCACTGAAGGAGATGAACACCATGACCCATGTTGTTGAAACCCCCGCTTCGGACGAAACACGAAAAATTCTCAAAGGAATAGCCGCACAGATTGGCTACCCGATCCGTGCACCTCTGCTCAAGAGCCCAGAGGACTATGGTCTCAAGTATGACAGGGTTTCCTTTCTCTCGCTTGACGGAGTGCCGCTTGAGGCCTGGTTCATCCCATGTGAGGGATCAGACAAACTCGTCATCGCCAATCACCCCCTCTGGTTCAACCGCTATGGTCTGCCTGCCCACCTCGAACCTTGGAAGTCGATCGGCGGCCCTCTCAACGCATTCGAGGTGAATTACGTCCCGGACTACAAGATCCTGCACGACGAAGGTTACAATGTGCTCGCCTATGACATGCGCAATCTCGGACAGAGTGGCAGCGCCAATGGTGGGATCAGCAGCGGAGGCCGTCTCGAAGCGCGAGATGTTCTGGGATCGATCCAGTATGCTCGAACGGATCCACGGCTCAAAGGAATGACCCTTGGGCTGTTCAGTCGCTGCCAGGGTTGCAATGCAACGATCTACGCCATGGCAGAGTCTCCTGATACGTTTGAAGGAATTCGCTGCATGGTGGCCCCACAGCCTCTGTCTGTGCGTGTGGCGATCGAACAGCTTCTTGCGGCGATGGGACTGGATGAGCACATCGGGATCGTTGAGCAGGAGCTGAAGGCGATCAACAGCTTCAGGCTAAGCGAGATGTCTCCGGTACCATTCGCAAAACACGTCCGTATCCCAACACTTCTCTATCAGGTGAAGGACGACGCCTTGACAAGGCCGGACGACATCCAGGGCATGTTCGACAACATCCCCATTCCGGAGAAGGAACTGATATGGATCGAGGGCACCTCGTCACGCTGGGACGGCTACTTGTATTTCCAGCGGAAGCCTGAACGCATGATCGCATGGTTCAATCAGTACATGCACTAAACAACTTCGAGAGTTTGGCATGGTCTAGCCATGACCCTGATTGCAAACGAATCCAAAATGGCCTATCCGTGATATATACAGTTAAACTGTATATATCACGGAGCCTTGGAGGTCGACCATGTCGGATGAGAACAAGGAAGTGGTTCGCCGCTTCAACATCGAAGTGATCCAAAATGGAAGCGAGGTGGCATTTCAGGCCCTGATGTCTCCTGACTTCATAAATCACGCCGCCCCCCCGGGCATGCCGCAGGGTCCTGAGAGCATGTGGGACACGTTTGAGAAGGTGTTACGACCCGCGTTGTCGAACCTGAAGATCGTGATCCACGACCAGATTGCCGAGGCAGATAAGGTCACCACCCGAAAGACCATCAGCGGAATTCACTCGGGCACACTGCTCGGCGTTCCGGCGACAGGACGAGAACTGACAATCAGCGTCATCGACATAGTGCGTATTGAAGGCGGCAGATATGCGGAGCATTGGGGCTTGAACACGCTGTCGAACGTGATCGCCACCCTGTCCAAAGGTTGATCGGTCCCGTTAGCACAGCCGCTCGATGATACGGATGGCAGCGTCGAGCGCTCGTCTGTCCTCTTCGGACAGACGCTCCTCGATACGCTGGGCGATCTGCGCGGTTCGGGCTTGGCGGGCGCGGGATAGTAGCGCGCGCCCCTCCTCAGTCAGGAAAAGAAGCTCGCTGCGCCGGTCCGCCGGATTGGGCATCTTGCCGATTAGGCTCTCCGTAACTAGCTGACCGACAACCAGCCGCATGCTTTGGTGGCGGACGTTGCGAAGGTCGGCCAGTTGCGCAACGCTCAGTGGCCCCTCCCGATCCAAGAGCGAAAGTGTTTCAGACTGCGAGGTTGTCGGTGTCTGTGCCCCGGATCTTATGCCGCGAATGAAGCTGCCGAGCGTGTGACGGAGAGTTTCGGCAAGCACATGCGCATCTCCCGGATCATCAACGTTCGATTTCTTCATTTTCATTTTGTTGATCCGACTTCTAGAGAGAGACTCCGCAACCCTTCCGCGACGCGCGTGATGATTGCTTGAAACAGGCACTATAGGGATTGGCGGCCCCTGAGAAGGGAAGTAGACCGATTGATTTCAGGTCAAGACGCACTCACCTGCAATGCCCAACATGAATGCGCAAAGCTGCGCCATCGAAATCGACCGCCAATGACGGGTTTGGGCCGACTGCGGACGAACCCCTGCTTTCTTGGCTAGCGGCTAAAGGGGATAGAGCTTGACCTCAGCCCGCCGATTAGAGAAGTGACACTAGCTTAGTGATGCGAACACTTAAGTTGCCACGAAATCGCATGCCTCCGAATGGATACCACATTACGATGTGAGCCAGCGCCCGTAGTCAAATGCATTTCATCGGGCGTGAACGTCAGCGTCAACGTGGATCGTCCGAAATTTAGCTATTCGCGCCAATGCTTCGCAACCCATTCTACAGGGCGCATGAAATGACGAAGAAATTGAAAGGGGCGCTTTCGGCGAAAACCGTAATCGACGAATGCTTTTAGATGCTGTCGTAGAGTAATGCCCTGTCGACCTGACCATCCGCCACGGATAGCATCCTCAGGCAGGATTTCTCCGGGAAAAATGACAATCTTTGCGCCCGCCGGGAGCCGGGCGGGAAAAAAGAGGTTGAGTGGGAAGGGCAGCAAACACTGAAAACGGAAATGACGGATCCATTTTCCCGGAAAAAATTTGATCCCGCCCGGCGCTTCACGCGTGACAAATCGCTGTTCATATCCATATTTCTCGGCTACACCCGCGGGATCAGCGGCAAACTTGGTCTGAATGGGAACGAGCTTGCCAATCGGAAAACGATAAACGGATGTCTGCCCCAGGCGCTCGAACGGCTTTGCCGCATTTCGTGCCAAGATCACGTCTTCGGGATTCCCGAATGTGAAGAATCCGTCCAAAGAGTCCGTTACAACCAGATCTAGATCCAAAAAGAGCACGACCCCCGATAGCGATCCCAGCTTTGGTCCCCAAAGGCGTGACTTGGGCCATATACCGCGCCTTGTTTCTGGAATTTCGTAGTCGATAACAGGAAGATCTTCACACAGGACTTCGGAGCGGATTCCCTCGCGACTGTCAGTAAAGCAGGTGAATGTAAACGGTGGCGTTATGTTTCTCTCCACCATGGCGTAAAGCCGGTTGATATAAGGCGCACCGTATTTCGTACCCCAATTTATACAAATAATCTGCTTTATCACGTCACTCAGTCCAGAAAGCGCCCCGGCCAAAAACCAGAGAAAGGGTATTGTAGTACGGGTCGGTCTATGACCGAGTTCATGGGTCAAGCTACGCCGAATTTTTCGCCATGTCGACCAACGATTGGGTCGGAGAAGCTCCAGATTATCCGGGGCAAGCAGGCCAATCCGAGTTCAGCCGATTGCCGTTTTCGTCCGAAAATAGATGAATGCCGTCCAAAGACGGGGAAATCCTTATCTCCTCGCCGACCGCCTGGCCTATGCGTTCGCGAAAAACGCCGAGCACCCGCGAACCACCCAGTGTCATGGTGACCTGCGTTTCCGATCCCAGCGGTTCGACGAGCAGGATCTCGGCCGGTACGCCCGAGGGATCAAGGGCGAGGTGCTCGGGCCGGATGCCATAAGTCGCCCCTTTTCCCGCAAAAGCGGCGGCCGCGGCCGGCAATGGCAAGACCACACCGCCGGTTTCAAAACCGGCTTTCGATATCACGCCGGGCAGAAAATTCATGGAAGGTGAGCCTATGAAGCCGGCAACGAACTGGTTTGCCGGACGGTCGTAAAGTTCGAGCGGCGTGCCGACCTGTTCGACACGGCCGCCGTTCAGCACGACGACCCTGTCAGCCATCGTCATCGCTTCCACCTGGTCATGCGTCACATAGATCGTGCTGGTCCTGAGTTTCTGATGCAAGGCCTTGATCTCGCCACGCATCACGACGCGCAGTTTGGCATCAAGGTTTGAGAGGGGTTCGTCGAACAGGAACACCTGCGGATTACGAACGATGGCGCGACCCATTGCAACACGCTGGCGCTGACCGCCGGAGAGCTGACGGGGATAACGGTCGAGCAATGCGGTGAGACCAAGGATCTCCGCCGCCCAGTTTACCTTCTCGGCAATTTCCTGTTTGCTTGAGCCGCGATGCTCCAGCGAAAAGCCCATATTGGTTGCGACCGTCATATGCGGATAAAGCGCGTATGACTGAAATACCATGGCGATGTCGCGGTCCTTGGGATCGAGATCGTTGACGATCCGCTCGCCGATCTTGAGTTCACCACCCGTGATCGTTTCCAGACCGGCGACCATCCGCAGCAGGGTCGACTTGCCGCAGCCGGAGGGTCCGACGAGGACGACAAATTCGCCATCCCCGATATCGAGATCGACGCCGTGAATGGTTTTTACCGCGCCATAGCTTTTGCGGATGTCGGACAGGGTTACGTTAGCCATCGATTAAATCCGGTTCTTCAGCCCTTGAGGCCGGTATGGGCGAGGCCTTCGACGAACTGCTTCTGCGCAATCACGAAGACGATGAGTACGGGCAGCGCCGTCAGCGTCGCTGCGGCAAGCTGGATATTCCACATCGGTCCGCCATAGGCGTCGGTATATTGGGTCAGCGCCTGCGGCAGCGTGAACATCTCTGCGCTGGACAGAAAGACGATGGGCTCAAGGAACAGGTTCCAGGAGTGCAGGAACGTGAAGATCGCGACCGAGGCCAGCGCCGGTTTTGCCAGCGGCAGCGCGATCTTGCGGAATATCTTGAAGCGCCCGAGACCATCGACACGCGCCGCCTCTTCGAGCTCGGCGGGCAGCGTCACGAAGAACTGCCGCATGACGAAAGTGGCAAAAACACTGGGCGCACCGAAGATCGGCACAAGAATGAGTGGCCAGTGTGTGTTGACCATGCCCGCCTTCAGAAACATCTGAAACAGCGGCACGATAGTCACTTCCGACGGAATGAGCAGGCCAAGCAGCACAACCATGAAAATGAGATTTGCGCCCGGAAACCGGATCCGCGCAAAAGCATAGCCTGCCATGGACGATATGATCATCGTTCCTGCCGTCACGACAGCTGCGATATAGGCGGAATTCCAGTATTGCCGCACGAAAGGCTGCAACTCGAAGACCTTGGAATAGCTCGTCCAGTCCTGGTTTTGCGGGAATAATTGCGGCGGGAAAGCGAAGATATCGCTGATCGGCTTGATCGATGACGTCACCATCCACCATGTCGGAAAGACGAACGGGATCAGGAGCACGCACAACACCCCGTAAAGAGCTACCTGCATGCGTGGGGAAAGGTCAGCTTTCATAAAAGACGATCCTCTTGCGCATCTGCCACTGGGCGAAGGTCAGTACGGCGACGATCACAAACAGCAGGATGGACAGCGTCGAGCCGTAGCCAAAGAAATGAAACTGGAAGGCCTGCTGATAGAGGTAATAGACCAGCACCGTGGTCGAGAGACCCGGTCCTCCCTGGGTCAGAACTGCGATCTGCGCAAAAACCTGCAGCGATCCGACAATGGTTATGATCGAGGTCAACAGGATCGTCGGGCTGATCAGCGGCAGGGTAATGCGACGAAACTGCTTGAAGGCGGGCGCGCCGTCGATGCGGGCGGCCTCGTAGAGTTCTTTCGGCACACCCTGAAGTGCCGCCAGAAACAGGATCATGTTAAGCCCGACATTCTTGAAGACCTGCACGACGATGACTGAAATCATCGCGGTCGTTTCCTCGCGCAGCCAGTTGGGGCCTTCGATGCCGGCCATCAGCAACATGCCGTTGATGCCGCCATTTTTCTGCAACAGGAACCCCCAGACGATCGTCCAGGCAACCAGCGAGACGACGACCGGCGAGAAGAACAGCGTCCTGAATATCGCGATGCCAGCCAGTTTCTGGTTCAGCAATACGGCCAGAAGCAACGCCAGTGACAGGTTGAACACGACGAGCCCGGCCGAAAAAATCGCCGTCGTGCCAAGGACGTCGCGAAGATTGTCGTCCTCGACCAACATCCGGTAGTTCTGCGCACCCGTATAGGTGAAGGTGTTGGCAAGCACATTCCATTCATGCAGCGAATACCAGAACACCAGCCCGAGCGGGATCAGAACAAAGATGACGATGCCGATCAGCTGCGGGGCGATGAACAGGAATCCCGCAAGGCTGTCGCGCCGCGCGATGGTCCAGAACGCCGGGGCCGGACGATCCTGAGTACGGGCAATATCCTGCGCGACAGCCATGGTTTTCTCCTCAGCGCTTCAAGAGCGGCCCGATCTGGCCGCAGATTTTCTGAAGCGCACCGGCCACATCGGCCTGCGGCCGCCAGACGGCGTCGAGGTTCGAACGCACGATCTGCTGGATCTGGGCAAACCCGGTGTGGCCGGGCATGACCTTGCCGGTCGAGATGCCGGAGATGACAACCTTTTCGATCTGCTCCTCGCTGAGCAGCGGGTTCGTCTTTTTCAGCACCTGCGCATTCAGCAAAGACTTGCGCGCTGAAGGGAAGAACTGGCTGAGTTTGGCGGAATTTTCCGGATTGGTCATGTAAGCCACGAATTGCGCCGCGGTCTCGGCATTCTTGCCTGATTGCATGACGCCGATACCCGCCTGGCCGATCAGCGCATAATCGCCGGCAGGGCCCTTCGGAAGAGGCACGAGGTCCCAGCCAAATGGCTTGTCCTTCGGCAGAAGCGAGGCGCGGCTGATCTGCGTAATCGTCATCGCCGCATTGCCAGCGAAGAAATCGACCGTCTCGCCGGGGCCCGGAATGGCCTTCTTGTCGAAGATGGCGTCGTGGATGAACGAAATGGCATCCGCCATCGGCTTTTCCGCCATGGTGCAGGTGGCGCCGTCAGCACTCCAGGGTGAAGCCCCCCAGCCATTCCAGACGGAAGTGAGATATTGCCAGCTCTGGTAATTGAAATCGCGGACGACAAGCCCCCCCTTTCCGGTCTTGGCGACAGCCGACGCGGTTGCGATGGCGTTGTCCCAAGTCCACTCGCCGGCAGCGATCATGTCGGCAGGGGTTTTGGCACCGGCAGCCTTGATAAGATCGTTATTGACGAAGACGGCGAAGGGCGAAGTCGAAAACGGATAGGCGTAAAGCGTACCGTCCTGCGACCAGCGTTCCGTGGCGCCGGCACCGACCTCCTCAAGATTATATCCCGGCGCAGCCTTCAGTGTGTCCGTCAGCGGGTACAGCGCCCCGGACTTGACGAAATCATAAGCCGACGTCTCGAAAATCCAGGCCATGTCAGGTGCGTTGCCGCCCGCGATCTGTGTGGTGAGTGCAGTCGTGTAGGTGTCGAAAGGCAGGGACTCATAAGCCACGCTGACATTTGGATGATCCTTCTTGAAACCGGCTGCGATCTCGTTGAAGAGCTTGAGATGCGCCTCGTTGGCGCTCCAGATCGTCATGCGCAGATTAACCGCATCCTGCGCAACCGCTCCCCCCACAAGCGCAAGCGAGCCGACCAGGGCAAGCGCACAGGCCGTGGATTTCAGTTTAAAATGATTGTTCATTCCCGGTCCTCCTCCAAAGATGGGTTCGATCAGACGGCAAACCGCCGTCCTAATAGGCCGCGATATCAGGCCAGCGTATTTCGATGCCCTCACGGGTCAGCTGCGTCTGGAAGGCTTCCAGGCGGTCATCGTCTTCCTGCACCTGATGCGGCGTGACGCCATTTTCCAGGCAGTGCGCCGCAAGCATCCCGGCCGCTTCGCCGATGTTCCATTCGACCGGATGCAGGCGGTAGCAACCATTGGTAATATGCGTCGTGCCGATGTTCTTGCCGGCCGGGATCAGGTTTCTCACCCGCTGCGGGATCAGCGCACCGAGCGGAATTTCAAACGGGCAGGATGGCACGTCGATGTAGTTGTCGCCGCCTGTCGATGGATGCAGGTCGATGCGGTACATGCCGATACCGATGCTGTCGCGATAGCGGACCGCGCCTCTTTCGCCGCGAACCGTGTAGGAAAGATCCTGCTCGACGATGCGCGTGACCGGCTTGATACGGCGGCTTTCGCGAATATAGGGCGCCATGGCAAGCCCGTGGTCGGTGCCGGTGATATCGCCACGCAGCCGAAGCCCGCGGAACCCCTGCCCGCCATCAAGGCGCGGTGCTTCCGTCTGCAGCCAGTAAAAGACCGAATAAGAAAGATCTGCCGCCGCCTTCAGGTGGCGCGCCTTTTCTTCGTCGGTCACATCGATGATCATGCCATCCATGTAATCGATCATCGGCCAATTCACGAGGCAGATATCCGATTGGTAAAAGCCGGGCGCAAAGTTTTTTCGTGCCGCGATGCGCCGGAAAATCCAGAGATTCTCATCACCGCCGCCCTTGCGCTGGTCGGCATCGACCAGCAGCGGGTTATCATCGGGATTTGGCGTGAAGGAGCGGGTGGTATGCTCCAGCGTGCGCGGATGCGGCGCAGTGAAGCCGAGGAGCGGACCACCCCAGAAATGCGGCTGATAAGAGCGCCAATAGTCGTAGTTCTCAGGCTTGTCGATCGTCTGATCGCCATCGACGTGGTCAATGGCAAAGCAGATTGAGACAGCCTGCACATTGTCCGGTTGAGCGTGCTCTGGCGCGCTCGGTTCTTCCGTGTCCGACTGCGCCTCAAAACCCTTGGCATATTCCGTGCTGGTCATCGGCAACAGATCGCCAAGTTCGGTGGCGTCGAGTACGTAATCGGCCGATATGACGACTTCAGCGCCGCTATCGCGATGGCGGAGGGTCACGGAGCGAACCAAGTCGCCGTCCACATCGGCCGCGGCGGGACGCCAGGGCTTGAGTATCGTCAGGCGACCTGCGCCAATATAGGGCATCAGCATGCTTTCCATGACCGCGAGGCTGACACGCGGCTCGGCGCAGATGCGGCTCACCCATCCGCCGCCCGGATTAAGGTCGCCCCAGGCGCGCGCGCCTTCCGTCAGCGGATAATGGTCTCGATAATATTGCCGCACACCGTTGCGCAGCGCCCGGTAGGACCGGGTGATGCCGAACTGTTCAACCCATGTATGCTCGTCCGAGGGAACGGCCTGACTGGTCAATTGGCCGCCGATCCAGTCGTATTCTTCGGTCATGATCACGCGTTTGCCTGCTCGTGCGGCCGCCAGTGCCGCCGCTACGCCGCCAAGGCCGCCACCGACCACGAGAATATCTGCTTTCATGTCTTTCACGACGTCACATCCGTTTTGTTGACTGAGGACTTGTTTGCCGAGCCGGTCGGCGCCGGCCCCAACGTCTCTCCCTTGACGGGTTCACATTTGAGAAGGATCTGCCCACCGGCGCTGCCGGTCTCGATGCGGTTGACCAGCATGGCGGTTGCCTGCCGCCCCATCTCCTCGCGCGGAATATCATAGGAGGTGAAACGCACGGGGCTGCGTGCGGCCCTGATATGACTGCCAAGCACGATCATCGAAAATGCGTCCGGCACGACAAGCCCCCTCGCCCGCGCCAGCGCTTCCACGCGCACGGCGTCGGCCAATTCTATGAAGAAGGCGGCTGTGGCCCCGCTCTCAATGATGGCATCGAGTATTTTATCGGCCGGACGGTTGACCGCCTTGATATGCAGGGCAATCGTGGCCGCATCTGCGAGCGCCGCGCTGAAACCTTGCCAGCGATCGGCAATCGATTCTGCCGGACCATGAGGGCCGATATAGGCAAGCCTGGTGTGTCCGAGCGCGATGGCGTCTTCGACAAGCTGACGCGTGCCCGCGGCGTAGTCACCGCCGACATAGGGAACTGGCCCACCGGCATCTTCACGCCGGCCGATCGCGACGAAGGGATAGTCTTCCGAAACCAGCCGGGCGAGTTCCTTGCGATCGAACTCGCGGCCGAGAACCAGACAGCCGTCCGCAATCCGAAGCCTGTTGCCTTCCGAGAAAATCTTGCGGTTATCGCCGACACCGGCGCTCGTCAGCAGCAGAAGATCATAAGCCTGCTGCTGTGCCTCTTCTTCGATACCCAGCAGGAAGGGCGTGAAGAAGTCAGCCTGGGCGCTCGGGAATGCTGGCTCATAGGTGAAAACGCCGAGGATCCGGTTCAGTCCCTTGGCCATGCGCCGCGCAATCGGATCGGCAACATAACCGGTCTGGCGAATGACGGCCTGCACCCTTTCCCGGGTTTCGTCCGGGATGCGCGCGACCGCTGCCGGCGCGCCGTTCAGAACAAGCGACACCGTTGCCTGGCTGACGCCGGCAAGCTTGGCGATATCGTTCTGCGTGAGACGTCTATGACTGGACACGCCATGCCCTCCTCCGCATCCGTTCCGTGCTAATACGTATTAGCAGCTAATGCGTATTAGCACCATCTCCGCGTACGGAGTCAAGCGATAAAGTGCATTCGCTGAAAGGGGTCGCACATTATCGCAAGCCTGCGCTGCAATGGCAAAACGCGGCAGAAACGGCAGTGTCAGCTGTAAAAAACAGCGGTCGGCCCGGATTTACGGATTCGAGGATGCTTTTTCGCCCGCAAGCTTCTGCTCAAGCAACCAAGTCCACATCGCCTCGTCGTTCAGCACTTTTCCCTCGACCGCCTGATGGTCCGTGTCCTCAAGCACGGTGAGCCGAACATTGCGCTTCAGCTCCTTAAGACGTTGCACGAGAACCACTGTATCGGATAGCGGGATAACCTCGTCATTGGAACCATGAAAGGCCCAGAAAGCCGCCTTCTCGTTCGTTCGATTGAGGTAGTGCCGAATGCCGCCGCCGGCAATCGGAACCACCGCGGCGAACGTTTGAGGAAACTGCTCTGCCATGGACCATGCGCCGAGCCCTCCCCGGCTATAGCCGATCAGATAGATGCGTTCCCGATCCACCCGGTGGTTGTCCACCACCGCCTCAAGAACGCTTGCAACACGCTCGATCGGGTAAAGTAGTTCCTCGCCCGGATTTTGCGTTGAAAACACCAGGAAGGGAAACTCACGTCCCTCCTCATCATTTTCGGTAAGCCGCTCGACCGTAGCTTTTCGACGTCGCTGCCGCCCTGATCGCCGCCATGCAGCCACACGACAAGAGGATAGGTCTTGTTTGAGCCGGCGTAATCCTTGGGCGTATAAAGCAGGTAGTTGAGGTCAGAAGCGATGGTGACATCGGATTTCATCGCTTTCTGTTCGGCCTGTGCAAATGTCGAGGCAGTGATTGCGGCCAGAGCGATCAGGCAGAATTTAAGTCGTCTCATGATTTTTTCCTCCCAGTGAATAAGGCTCTTCCGTGGTAATGACCCGATCGGGTTCAACGCTCCCGGAAAAAGCAGGCAAAGCGCCTCGGAAAACATGAAATATCTCTTTATTTCAAACCAATGAGACAACTGCCTCATCTGCTTTCCGGCGATGCGCCGACAGCATATCCGCTTCCGCTCCTGAGGCAACATTCGAGGAAGAGACTTCAGAAATCGAGCTGTCAGGTGATGGCTCCAACGGGACTTGTGCAGCAAGGCCTTTACGTTCAGCATTTGTTCTGGCTTGCTGTTTGAGTCTTTGCTAATCATTGCGGCACGAAGGCGAAATCGCGGCGCAGGCTCAGTCGCCCGCCGTTTTCGGGCAGGCAACTTCGCCTGGGGCAAATATCGAGGATTGGTGCAGGATGGCGGTTGCCTATCTGGAAAAACTGAACGAGCAACAACGCAAGGCCGTGGAACATGGTGTTGGACTGGTGGATGGACATGTCGCCGGTCCGCTTCTGATCATCGCCGGCGCCGGCTCGGGAAAGACCAACACGCTGGCTCACCGTGTTGCGCATCTGATCGTGAATGGCGCCGATCCCCGCCGCATCCTGCTGATGACGTTCTCACGGCGCGCAGCTTCCGAGATGGCGCGCCGTGTCGAACGGATATGCAAGCAGGTCCTCGGGGCAAATTCGGCAATCATGACAGATGCATTGGCGTGGTCCGGCACGTTTCACGGCATTGGTGCACGGCTGTTGCGCATCTACGCCGAGCAGATCGGCCTCAACATCGATTTCACCATCCACGACCGAGAAGACAGCGCCGACCTGATGAATCTTGCCCGGCACGAGCTGGGTTTTTCCAAAACCGAAAGCCGCTTTCCGACAAAGGGCACCTGTCTCGCGATCTATTCGCGCGTCGTGAATTCCCAGACACCACTCAAGGACATCCTGCGCCAGCACTATCCCTGGGTTGCCAACTGGGAAAGCGAACTCAGGGAACTGTTCGCGGCCTATGTCGAGGCCAAGCAGGTCCAGAACGTGCTCGATTACGACGATCTTCTGCTCTACTGGGCCCAGATGGTCAGCGACCCCGTTCTGGCTGACGATATAGGCAACCGCTTCGACCATGTGATGGTCGATGAATATCAAGATACCAACCGGTTGCAGGCATCGGTGCTGATGGCGCTGAAGCCCGGTGGCCGCGGGTTAACCGTGGTGGGTGACGATGCGCAGTCGATTTATTCTTTCCGTGCGGCGACGGTTCGCAACATCCTCGATTTCCCGGCTTCCTTCAGCCCGGCGGCCGATATCATCACGCTTGACCGCAACTATCGCTCGACGCAGCCGATCCTTGCGGCTGCCAACGGCGTCATTGATCTCGCGCGCGAGCGGTTCACCAAGAATCTCTGGACCGAGCGGCAGTCGCTGGAGCGCCCGAAACTCGTGACGGTGAAAGACGAGACCGAGCAGGCGAACTTCATCATCGACCAGATCCTCGCCAATCGCGAGAGCGGCATGACGCTGAAACAGCAGGCCGTGCTGTTTCGAACCTCCAGCCATAGTGGCCCGCTCGAGGTGGAACTGACCCGCCGCAACATCCCCTTCGTCAAATTCGGCGGCCTGAAATTCCTGGACAGCGCCCATGTGAAGGACATTCTGGCCGTGCTGCGTTTTGCCCAAAATCCCCGCGACCGCGTCGCCGGTTTCCGGCTGCTGCAGATGCTGCCAGGCATCGGACCGAAGAAGGCTGGCAATATTCTCGATGCAATTGCGACAGACCCAGAGCCGCTGCTTGCCCTCGCCGAAATTCCGCCGCCGCCGAAGACCGGCGATGACTGGGCAGCCTTTACACAAATGCTTGTGGGCCTGCGGCAGGCGCCGAATGACTGGCCGGGCCAGATCGGGCAGGCGCGGCTGTGGTACGAGCCGCATCTCGAACGCCTGCATGAGGATGCGGACACCCGCAAGGCCGATCTGCTGCAGCTAGAGCAGATCGCTGGCGGCTACCCGTCGCGCGAGCGCTTTCTGACTGAACTGACGCTCGATCCGCCGGACGCCACCAGCGATCAGGCCGGCGTGCCGCTGCTTGACGAGGATTATCTCAGCCTCTCGACCATCCATTCCGCCAAAGGCCAGGAGTGGCGCTCCGTCTTCATCCTCAATGTGGTCGACGGCTGCATCCCCTCCGACCTCGGCGTCGGCACCACCCAGGAACTGGAAGAGGAACGCCGGCTGCTTTATGTCGCCATGACCCGCGCCAAGGACAGCCTCGCCCTGATCACGCCTCAACGCTTCTTCACCGGCGGCCAGAGCCAGCAGGGAGACAGGCATGTCTACGCCGCCAGAACCCGCTTCATACCGGCGACCTTGCTGCAGTTTTTCGAAACGATAACTTGGCCACTGGCATCGGCTGCCGCGTCGGAGCGAAGCGCGCAGCAGATCCGGATCGATGTTGGTGCGCGGATGCGGGCGATGTGGAAGTAAGCGCGATGGCACGTGCGAGACTGAAGCCGCTCAACCGGGCAGGAGCCGATATTGATCGACATCACGTTTCGCGCCTGACGTGTGGCATACAGGCCGCATACTCCCGAAAGCTTCACCAATATCATTGCAAAAAGACACCAGCGGGTCGCGAAGCCTCCATCTTCAGGATCGGCACGCGGGCCACTGCACTTGTGCGGGATCAATAAAGCGTTATTGACTGTCTCTTCCGATCAAGCCATATCACCGTCGAGAGAGACCAGACAGGACTGCGAAATGCAACTAGAAGCATTCCCGATATCGGGCGTGAAAAAGATAACCCCAGCCCGCTTCGGCGATAGCAGAGGTTACTTCAGCGAGGTTTTCAAGCGGGAGTGGTTTCGCGAGAACGTCGCGGACGTTGAGTTCGTGCAGGATAACGAATCTCTGTCAGCCCAGGCAGGAACCGTGCGAGGGCTTCATTTTCAAACGGAACCCTTCGCACAGGGCAAGCTCGTTCGTTGCATCCGTGGGCGGCTGCTCGACGTCGCGGTCGATATTCGGACGGGTTCACCGACTTTTGGACAATGGATCGCCGCTGAACTATCGCCAGAGAATGGCGACCAACTTTGGGTGCCGGCGGGATTTGCGCATGGTTTCATGACGCTCGTTGACGACACTGTCATCTCATACAAAGTGACGGCTCCCTACAGTGCAGCCAATGACCGCGGTGTAAAATGGGACGACCCCACCATCGGCATAAATTGGCCTGAACTGGACGGCATCATCCTTTCAGATAAAGACGCAAAGCAACCGCTTTTGTCCGATCTGCCTGAATATTTCACTTACGAAAAAACTGGAAACTGATGATGCGCGTTCTAGTGACCGGCGGCGCCGGATTTATTGGCTCCGCCCTTGTACGCTACTTGGTGAGCGAGATTGGCGCCGATGTTCTCACCGTTGATAAGCTGACATATGCGGGAAACCTCGCGTCACTGAAGCCGATCGAGAATGCGCGTAATCACCGCTTCCTTCAGGCCGACATCTGTGACCGGACAGCGATAAACGACGCATTTGCGACATTCGAGCCGGATTACGTGATGCATCTGGCAGCCGAGAGCCACGTCGATCGCTCCATCACAGGCGCCGCTGATTTCATTCAGACCAACATCAACGGCACCTTCACGATGCTGGAGTCGGCGCGGCAATATTGGAGCACTCTTGAGGGCGATGCCAAGGCGAATTTCCGGATGCTGCACGTGTCGACAGACGAGGTGTACGGCTCACTCGGCGACCACGGTCTTTTTGAAGAAACAACGCCTTACGATCCTTCATCGCCCTACTCTGCCTCAAAAGCCGCAAGCGACCATCTGGCGACCGCCTGGCAGCGGACATATGGCCTTCCGATCGTCATTTCCAACTGCTCCAACAATTACGGCCCGTTCCACTTCCCGGAAAAGCTCATTCCCCTGATCATTCTGAACGCGCTGGAGGGCAAGCCGCTGCCGGTCTACGGCAACGGCGCGAACATCCGCGACTGGCTTTACGTGGAGGACCACGCCCGCGCACTCTGGCTCATCGTTCAAAAGGGTCTTGTCGGCGAGAAGTACAATGTTGGCGGCAGAAACGAGCAGAAGAATATCGACGTCGTGAACTGCATCTGCTCCATTCTGGATGAGCTCCGCCCGCAATCGAAACCCCATGCGCAGCTTATCAAATACGTCACCGACCGCCCCGGTCACGATGCACGTTACGCCATCGATGCGACGAAGCTCGAAACGGAACTAGGCTGGAAGGCGCAGGAAAATTTTGCGACCGGCATTCGCAAGACCGTACAATGGTATCTCGACAATGCCTGGTGGTGGCAGCCCTTGCGCGAAGGCGTGTACTCCGGAGAGCGCCTCGGCGTTCTGACGAAAGGCTGATTCAATGCGTCTTGCGGTGACCGGCAAAAGTGGACAGGTCGTGAGCGCCCTACAGGCGCTGGCGAGTAACGAGTTGGAGATCGTCTCTCTGGGGCGACCGGAACTCGACCTTTCACAGCCTGAAACTGTTTCCAAGGCCCTAAGAGATGCAAAACCCGATGTGGTGATATCAGCAGCGGCCTATACCGCCGTCGACAAGGCAGAAAGCGAGCCGGAGGTCGCTTTTGCCGTCAACCGGGATGGCGCAAAGGCGGTCGCGCAGGCGGCAAAAGAACTTGGCGTTCCTGTTATTCATATTTCCACGGATTATGTTTTCGACGGCACTAAGGCTACGGCCTATTTGGAAAGTGATCCGACAGGCCCCTCCTCCATCTACGGTCACTCCAAGCTCGAAGGCGAAAAAGCTGTTGCCGAGAGTAACCCTGACCACGCCATCCTGCGCACGGCATGGGTCTATTCGGAATACGGCAACAACTTCGTCAAAACCATGCTGAAGCTAGGCGAGACCCGCGATGAGATCAGCGTCGTTTCAGACCAATTCGGGTGCCCGAGCTCGGCAAACGATATCGCAATCGCAATCGTTGAAATTGCCAAAAGGCTCTCCGGCGACCCTTCCCCACGTCTTCGCGGCGTGTTTCATCTCGCGGGAACCGGTGAAACGAACTGGGCGGATTTCGCCAGACAGATATTCGCATTTTCTGCGGAGAATGGCGGGAAGCCGGTTGTCGTCAACGACATCACGACCGCGCAATACCCCACCCCGGCCAGGCGCCCGGCAAACTCGCGGCTTGACTGCGGCAAGCTGGAAGAGATTTTCGGCATAAGGCTGCCGAACTGGCAGACATCAACGCGCTCGGTGGTCACTGCCCTTGCGCGAAGCAAAGAGGAAACGCCATGAAGGGCATCATTCTGGCCGGCGGCAGCGGCACACGCCTCCACCCCATGACATTGGCAGTCTCCAAGCAGATCTTGCCGGTCTACGATAAACCGATGATCTATTATCCGCTGACGACGCTGATGCTTGCCGGCATTCGCGAGATCCTGATCATCTCCACGCCCCACGACATGCCGCTATTCCAAAACCTTTTGGGCGACGGATCGAAATGGGGACTTTCGATCGAGTATGCTGTTCAGCCGACCCCCGACGGACTAGCGCAGGCATATATGATCGGCGCGGACTTCGTGGCTGGCTCACCGTCCTGTCTTATCTTGGGTGATAACATCTATTATGGCCACGGCCTGCCCGACTTGCTTGACAGTGGTGCAAGCGTTATTGACGGCGCAACCGTGTTTGCCTATCACGTGAACGACCCGGAACGATATGGCGTAGTTGACTTCGACGGCGAAATGCGTGCCCTCTCCATCGAAGAGAAACCGCTTAAACCGAAATCAAGCTGGGCAGTAACCGGTCTCTATTTTTACGATGCCGACGTGGTCGACATCGCCGCCAATCTAAATCCTTCGGCGCGCGGCGAATATGAAATTACGGACGTTAATCGTGTTTACCTCGAGCGCGGCAAGCTAAAAGTTTCCATTATGGGGCGCGGGTATGCGTGGCTTGATACAGGAACCCCTGACAGTCTTCTCGAAGCTGCCGAGTTCGTCCGGACGCTTGAAAAACGACAGGGATTCAAGATCGCTTGCCCAGAAGAGATTTCCTTGAGCAAGGGTTTCATCACACAGGCGGAATTTGCGTTATTAGCAAAAAACGCCGGTAAAGGCGAATATGGAGTTTACCTAAGGAAAATTGCCGCATCGTAACGTAGACTTCGAGGTCCGAAACCTGCAGTGAGCTGCTAGCTGCCTTACGATGGACAGAACTCAAGGCCAATTGCCATTGGAGTGAAATGACCGCATCACCGCTCTCTACCGTTACAGTGGTTTCGGTTTGCTTTAGAAGCGATAAGCTCATCCGGGAATTAGTTAAGGCAATCCCGGAACAGACTCCTATAATATTGGTAGACAACGGGAACACTAATACTTTCGCCGATCTCCCTACCGACAGGAACGTGAGAATTGTTAAACTCCGCTATAATGTCGGTTTCGGTCGGGGGTGTAATGCTGGAGCCGACATCGTGCAAACGCCCTGGATTTTGTTTTTAAACCCGGACGCCAAACTTAACCCGGGCGCAATAGAAGCTCTAATTGAGGCAACTGTTCGGTATCCTTCAGCAATCGCTTTTAATCCAAGAATATACAACGACGACGGAAGCCCATATTTCAAGAGGCGATCATGGTTGTTGCCTCGCCGATCCTACATGGAAAAAGGATGGCCAACCGGGGACGCTGTTGTTTCGGTACTTAGCGGGGCGGCGCTTTTTGTATCAAAGAGAAGTTTTGATAGCATTGGTGGCTTCGATCCCAACATCTTTATGTACCATGAAGACGATGATTTGTCCCTCCGCTTAGCTTCGCTTGGCGAGTTAAGATTTGTTCGAAACTCTACAATAGTTCATTCTGCTGGTCATTCCTCGGGACGGTCTCCCGAAATTGCTAAATTCAAGGCATATCACATGGCTCAGTCCAGGATTTATGCTGGGCAAAAGCATCATATTCGCTTTGCTAAAACTTCAACGCTGTTGCAGGGCTGCCTTCTCCTTCTGTCACCGCAGATATTCTTTTCGGCCCGACGCAGGGCAAAGGCTATTGGATTTCTACAGGGTGCTCTTGCTAAAATCAGGTCGGAACTCTTAAACGCGGAGTCACCTAGGTCTCACAAATAACTGTAAACAGAATGGACGGACTTCAATCGGCATCCTTGCAACATATCCGTGTGTCGCGGGACACCCACAAGATCATGCGCTCGACTCGCAAACCATAATGCGGTATCGCGATCCCAACTAGAAGCACGTCGCCGCAAGCTGCAGAGTTAGGAATACGATTTGACCGCACGCCGTGAAGACGACAGCTCATATATGGAAGATCTCATCGCGGATATCGATTTTATATCCGGAGAAGTGGATTCACTCCAACGCGGAAATTGGGCAAGCAAGGTGTCGCTGATGCGACTGCTCAAAAATCTACTTTACTCACGCCTACTTTACCGACTATCGAAAGCCGAGTGGTTCAGCCCGCGCCGACGCGCGCGTTTTTTTAAGTCTGCAGAGAAACGTGATCCATTGCTGCTTGTGCAGAAGGTCGACGAATTCTGCGTAAAGTATTATCGGCGTATAAATGAAAATGCGCTTCTTGGGCGCGCCCTCGAGATTGGAAACAATAAGGGTCTAAAAGTGACGGCTATTGTTCCCAACTACAATCATTCTAAGTACTTATCGAGGCGTCTCGATAGTATTATAGATCAGACATATCCACTCATAGACATTATAATTTTGGATGACTGTTCAACCGACAACAGTGTTGAGGTAATAGAATCGTACATAGATAAGTATCCGACGCGCATAAAAGCAGTGTATTCAACCAAAAATTCTGGTAATATATTTCGTCAGTGGCGTAAGGGCTACGCTCAGGCAACGGGTGATATAGTTTGGATTTGCGAAAGCGATGACTTTTGCGAACCGACATTTGTGGAACGCGCAATCCGTGCGTTCCGCGACCAAAGCGTTATGTTGTCCTTTGGAAGCGTACAGTACGCTGATGCTAATGGAAAATTCGTGCCAGGCCTAGATGACTACCGCGAAGACTCTGAGCCCGGCATTTGGGATCGAACAACCGTCCGGCCGGCATTCGAATGGTTTAGCCGGGCGTTTGGGGTTAAGAACGTAATACCCAATGTCGGCGGTTCTCTATGGCGTCGCCACGATATAGATGAAAACGTTTGGGAGACGGCGACGACTTTCAAAGTTATGGGTGACTGGTTCCTGTATGCCGCTATCGTCGGCGGAGGGCAGATTGCCTATGAACCAACCGCTGTGAGCTACTTTCGTATCCATCGAAACAACACTTCTGGAAAAAAGACGCAGAGAACTCGGCAATACTTTGAAGAATATTTTCGCGTGATGAGGTCGCTGAAAGAAAATTGGCCTATACCTTCGCACACGCTCAGCCGCTTCATTGCTTCTTCCCATAGAATGTTTAAGCGCGCTAATTTGCCGGGAGTGACATTCGACAGCGTGCTAAATGAGGAGCAACTGGCTGCCACTAGGCGCCGTCATCATCACATCCTTATCGGACTGATGGGCTTCTCTTATGGTGGCGGTGAAATATTTCCGGTGCATCTTGCAAATGCACTACGCAGGATAGGTGTTACTGTTTCTATTCTGCAAATGCATAGTCGTGATGACGAGCCAGACGTTAGGCGGCTGCTGGATCCTTCAATACCCGTTTACAGCGTGGATCACGTCATGGAACGAGGTCCCCGAGACTTTCTTGAGCGCACCGGAGTGTCATTAGTTCATTCGCATGTTGCAACAGTCGATAGGCTTTTTCTCGACGGAGACAGTTTGCCATGCGCATATATGTCAACGTTGCATGGCTCATATGAGGCGATGCGAGTACCTAAAACCAAGGTTTACCGTTGGAGTAAGCGGGTCGGACGCTTCGCCTACCTAGCTGATCGCAATCTTAGTCCATTCTATGGACTTGAGGTTCCGCAACAAAAGTTCTTAAAGGTTAGGAATGCCCTTCCCCCTGACCATCGAGCGTTCCCGAAAACCCGGGCTGATTTAGATATCCAAGCCAATGCAGTCGTCTTCTGCCTTGCCTCTAGGGCCGTGGAGGGAAAGGGTTGGTCGGAGGCGGTTAAAGCCTACCTCAGAATGCGAATTCGGCGACCAGATGTACCGACCGCCTTGCTCCTGGCAGGGGACGGTGAGAAGATCGAGGAGGCAAAGCAATATGCCGCCGACGAACCTACTATCCACTTCCTGGGATTTGTGAGCGAAGTGAGCGGACTTTACCGTATGGCCGATGTAGCACTTCTTCCAAGCCGGTATCCGGGGGAGTCATTCCCTCTGACGCTGATCCAAGCCTTTCAGGCCGGAACGCCGTGCATTGCAACCGACATTGGCGAGATCAAAGGAATGTCTACTCTTGATGGCAATGAGGCGGGCATCATTTTTACCCCCACAGACGACAACGAGATCTTCGTTCAATCGTTGTCTCTTGTAATGGAAAAAATGTTAGATAATGATGTACGAAGTAAATTTCGTGATAACGCGATTCTGGTAGGAAAGTCGTTTGACATGGATCAAATAGCAAGAACTTATTTGCAAGAATATGTGAATTTGATTGAAGAGTTTCTCGGCTAAGGGCAGCGTTCATTCATACCTCCCTTGTAAGCTCGGCCAATCGAATGTCATTCGGCGAAAGCGCCAAGATTTGTGCCCCGAGACCCAAATTCCTCCAGATTATGGTAGACGCCGTAGTGTCATTGACGTCCCCTGACTTTGCCCCGTTGAAATAATCCATTTTGAAGTAAGCTCTGGCCCATTGAGAGGACCAGGGAATGAAGCGCAATCGTTTCACAGACGAACAGATCATCGGCATTCTGAATGAGCACGAGGCAGGCATGCCGGTCTCGGAACTTTGCCGCAAGCACGGCGTCAGTGATGCCAGCATCTATAAATGGAAGGCCAAATTCGGCGGCATGGACGTATCCGAAGCCAAGCGGCTGAAGACGCTGGAAGACGAGAACACGAAGCTGAAACGGCTCCTTGAGATACGATGCTGGACAATGCGGCTTTGAAAGACCTTTTGGGAAAGAAGTGGTGACGCCCGCAGCAAGGCGGAAAGCTGTCGCTCGTCTGATGGATCACCACCGGATGAGCGAACGGCGGGCGTGTAAAGCCATCGGCTTTTGCCGGATGACGATCCGTTACGAAACCAGGCGCAGCGATGATCATGACCTTCACGAGCGGATGAAGGCGCTGGCGCATGAACGCCGCCGGTTTGGATATCGACGCCTTCATGTGCTGCTCAGGCGTGAGGGTCACCTTGTGAACCACAAGCGGCTCTTCCGGCTCTATCGGGAAGAGAAGCTGACGGTGCGCAAGCGCGGCGGGCGGAAACGAGCGATAGGCACACGAGCACCGATGCTGATCCCGCTTGCCGCCAATGATCGCTGGTCACTGGACTTCGTGTCGGATCAGCTCACCGATGGTCGCAGGTTCCGAGTGCTTACAGTCGTCGACGATTGCACCAGGGAATGCCTGGGCCTCGTCGCCGATACGTCCCTTTCCGGCCTGCGGGTTGCCCGTGAGCTGGACCGGATCATCGAGGGACGAGGCAAGCCGAAGATGATCGTCAGCGACAACGTCCTAAGTGCGGAAGAAAATGGGCTTGGCAGGCAAAGTTTCTCTGTCCGTCAGCATGCTCACGCTGCATGACGCTCGTCAAGTCACATCGTCGAACCAGGCGGCTTCCACTGGCAAGGGAAAAGGTCTCGTCCATAGCAAACACAGGGTCCATCATTTTGGCCCTCACCGTCCTTAACACGAGCTTCTGTTCCAGGTGGAAGACCCAAGCATTGTCTACAGGGTCATTCGAAGGATGCCCTCACGGCTCTAACTGACAGAGGTTCTTCCACCTGGTACCCGCCCTTCAACGAAGGGCCGGTAATCTGAACCGCTTTTGACGACGGCGTGTACGACACGCGCCATCTTGGCGGTAATAGCGGTCATTGCCTTGCGGCGGAGATCGGGATTGTCACGATCTCTCGCGATGTAGCGTTCGAATTTATGTCGGAAGCCGTTCTCACGCTGGCGGATGGCAACTTGCCCAGCAATCCACAGGGTTCGTCGCAGCCGCGCGTTGCCGAATTTGGAAAGTCGGGTTTGGCCGCGATACTGGCCCGATTGCTGTGTCGACAGATCCAGCCCGCAGAATTTTAGAAACTGACGGTGATGATGAAAGCGGCGCAGGTCCCCAGCCTCCGCAATGATCGTTAGCGCGTTGATCGGACCGATCCCAGGAATCTGCCGCAGGATCTGATAATCACGGCTGTTTCGCAGCAAATCATCGGCCTGTGCTTCGATCTCGTTGCGTTGGCGGATCAGGCTGCGGGCTTCGGCGACAACCATCCGAAACATGCGAATTGCAGGCGCATCCAGCGGCAATGGCAAGCCAATCGAGGTGCGGGCAGTCTCATAAATATCCATTAAAATCTGTGACTTGCTCACTTTCCTGCCGACAACATCCCATGCCGCTTCGACGAACTTCTCCTTCGTCAGTGTCGTGATGCTCGATGGTGTGGGGAAGGCGTCGAGGAACGCGAAGAACCAGTCGCTCCGACTGTTACCCCGGAAACGCTCGATCTCTGGAAAATACAGCGGCAGGTAATGCGTCAGGATGCGATGTTGGATCTCGGTCTTGGCGTTAGCAATGGCTTCGTGTGTCTTCGACAATTCTTGAACGTCGTTGATGCCAGCACGCAAGGGATCATGATAGACCTGAGTCGAGTGGATCCTCAACATGTGTAGGATCACCTGGGCATCCTTGGGATCGTTTTTGTCCCAACTGTTGTGCAAGGCTTCTCGCGTGCGGGCAAGCGCTAGCGACGACACTAACCGCGTTTCGAAGCCGGCTTCCACCAACCGCCAGGCGATCGGACGATGATAGTTACCCGTTGCCTCAAAGGCGCAGACCACCGGTCGGTCATATGATTGCAAAATCGCGTGCGGGTTTCGGTAATTCGCGGACAGGGATTCCATTAAATCCCGGACAGCGATTTCACTAAATCCGGGACAGCATTTCCGCTAATTCCCGGACAGCGATTCCGGTAAATCCCGGACAGTCTTTCGGCAAAAAGATCGACTTTCGCACGCGCCGTTTTGCCATTCTGGACCTCGATTTGAACGAGGGGCTGATGAATGGCGAGACGGAAGCAGGTGAGACTTACTGACGTGAAGGACATTCGATCGATATTGCGACTGACGCACGAACAGGGGCTTTCGGTTCGTGCGATATCGGAACGGCTGAAGATCAGCAAAACGACCATTTCGACCTACCTGCTGCGGGCGCGTGAGGCCGGGCTGACGGGCTGGCCGTTACCGCCTGGGCTGGACGATGATGGCATTCTGCAGCGCCGCCTGTTCCATCGTCGCGGCCGTCCGCCCCAGGACATGCACGAACCCGACTGGGGCAAGATCGCCAGTGAATTGAAGCGGAAGGGCGTGACACTGACGCTGTTGTGGCAGGAATATCGCGAACGGCACCCCAACGGTTACGGATACACGTGGTTCTGCGAGCGGTTTGCCGCTTTCGAGCAGCGCGCCAGCGCCACCTTCCGCAATCGCCACACTGCCGGCGCGGCGATGCAGACCGACTACGCCGGCCAAACCGTCCCGGTGATCGATCCGGTGACGGGCGAAATCCGGCTGGCGCAGATTTTCGTCGCGGTTCTGCCAGCCTCCTTGTACACCTTCGCCTATGCAAGCTTCACTGTAACCGCTGTCCCACCCCCACGTTGCCCGCTGTCGCCTGATCTGTGATCGAGTTTTCATGGACGAGCGATAACGAGTTTCTCCATGGAGACTACGTTGGAGGTTCTCACGACGCGGCGGAGCCGACGTGATGCTCACCGCCAATGGCCGGATGAGGTCAAGGCACGGATCGTGTCGGAAAGTTTGCGGCCGGGTGTGACGGTGAATGAGGTCGCGGCCCGCCATGGGCTGAAGGCCAATCACCTGTCGACCTGGCGAACGCTGGCACGAGATGGCAAGCTGGTTTTGCCTGAGCCGGAAGACGCCGTCGAATTCGCGGCCATGGTCGTTGAGACACCCCCGCCGGAGCCGCTGAGTGTCAAGACCGCCACGCGCGCCGAGATTGTTGTCGGCCCGGTCACAATCCGTCTTGAGGAGGGTGCGTCTGCTGCCAGGATCGCTGCCATCGCTCGGGCCCTGGCGGCAGCGACATGATCTTCCCCTCGAACCGCGTGCGGATCATGGTGGCGACCAAACCCGTAGACTTCCGCAAGGGGCATGACGGATTGGCGGCACTGGTGAAGAACGAACTGCACAAGGACCCGTTCACAGGAGCGGTCTTCGTGTTCCGGTCCCGCAAGGCGGATCGGCTGAAGCTGATCTACTGGGATGGCTCCGGTATCGTCATGGCCTACAAACGGCTTGAAGAGCACAGCTTTACCTGGCCGGGCATCAAGGATGGACTGATGACGCTGACCCACGCCCAGTTCGAAGCCCTGTTTGCGGGCCTTGATTGGCGGCGGGTTCGGGCGGTCGAAACGAGAGCGCCGGTCGCTATCGAATAGCTGCGACACGATGACTCAGCACAATAGATTCCGAGGGTAAATCGGCACAGAATTTGGTAAGTTCCAGTCATGCTGGACACCGCTGATCTTCCCGATGATGTTGCTGCGCTGAAGGCGATGCTGATCGCAGCCCAGGCACGCGAGACGGCCAAGGACGTCGCGATAGCAAGTAAGGACGAGCATATCGCCCGCAAGGATGAGCGGATCGAACGGCTTGAGAAGCTCGTCGCGGCCTTCAAGCAGGCAGCCTTCGGACGCAAATCTGAGAAGACCGATCCCGAGCAATTCGACCTGGCGCTGGAGGACCTGGAGACGGCGATGGCCGCGATCCATGCCGAGGACGAGGCGGACGCTCCTGCTGGCAACAGGGCCACCAAGCCACGGGCGATCAATCGCGGCTCCCTTCCAAAACATCTTCCGCGTGTCGAAGAGGTGATTGAGCCAGAAAGCCTAGACCTCATCCTCAGCAGGGATACCGCGCCGCTCAAGGCGTTCTATCGCTCGCGCGCCGGTACGGCCCCGAGCGTCTGGAAGCGGCGTGCGATCGGGCACTGACGATCAATGCGCTCAGCTATTCCTCCGTCAGCACCATCCTCAAATCCGGTCTCGATCAGGCCCCGCCTGGTGCTGAGCCAGTCAAGCCCACCCCGATGCATGGCAACATCCGCGGCAGCTCCTATTACCAGTGAAGAAAGGAAGATACTCACATGCTCACACATCCAACCCTCGACCAGATGCATGCGCTCGGCCTATCCGGCATGGCGGCAGCATATCGCGACCTGGCCAATCAACCTGAGGGCAGCGATCTCAACCGCGATGAATGGCTCGGCCTGATGCTTGATCGGGAGATGGCCGTGCGCGGCGACAAGCGACTGACCAACCGGCTTGCAATCGCTAAACTGCGTTTCCCCGATGCTTGCATCGAGAACATCGACTTCGCCGCCCCTCGCGGCCTCGACCGCCGACAGCTCCTCTCGCTTGCCCAAGGCGAATGGCTCAAGGCCCATGAGCACTTGATCCTGACCGGACAAACGGGAACGGGCAAAACATGGCTCGCCTGCGCCATCGGACGGCAAGCGGCCCGCCTCGATTATTCCGTTCTCTATGTCCGCATGCCCCGTCTCTTCGAGGATTTGGCGCTAGCGCGCCTCGACGGGCGGTTTCCCCGATTGGTCGACAAGCTCGCGCGTGTTCAATTACTCATCCTTGATGACTGGGGAACCCACGCGCTCAGCGATCAGCAGCGGCTCGATCTCCTGGAAATCTTCGAAGAGCGCTACCGCCGGAAATCCACTCTGATCACCGCCCAGCTTCCCGTCGCGCAGTGGCACGAGATGATCGGCGAACCAACGATCGCTGACGCCATCCTCGATCGTATCGTCCATAACGCCCATCGAATTGCGCTCGAGGGAGACAGCATGAGGAAGCAAAAACCAAGACCGCTCTTGACCGAAGCGTAAAACGCCGAAATCAATAACCAATGACATCAACCCGGCGAACGAAAGTCAATCCCGCGAGACTGTCCGCGATTTAGTGAAACGACTGTCCGGGATTTACCGGAATCGATGTCCCGTTAATCTGAAATCCGCAATCGCGATCAGATGGTCATGTTCTGCACGCGTATTGAGAACAGATAACCGACGGCGGCGTTTATGGCCGGGTGCTTCGATCAACACTTCATTGCGAACCTTGGCGA
>Ga0137300_1054_pt1 | contig 39293 bp, 39 predicted proteins | sample RamsorwD2O_NANAE_FD_97190 | JGI IMG/M metagenome (GOLD analysis project Ga0137300, IMG submission 97190) | Mouse cecal microbial communities from Vienna, Austria - N-Acetylneuraminic acid amended with D2O_NANAE | ecosystem: Host-associated > Mammals > Digestive system > Large intestine > Cecum... | reverse complement strand
AACGCCGCCGCGAGCCGCCTGCCGGACGGGGTGTCACCGAGCCTCGGTCCCGATGCGACGGGTGTGGGCTGGGTTTACCAATACGCCGTCATCGCCAAGGAACTGTCGCTGGCCGAACTTCGGTCACTTCAGGACTGGGTGGTGCGGTTCGCCGTCTCAAAATCCGAAGGCGTCGCCGAGGTGGCCAGCGTCGGCGGCTTCGTTAAGCAGTATTCCATCGTCGTCGATCCCGCCCGCCTGAAGGCTCAGAACGTGTCGCTGTCGGATATCGCCGACGCGGTGCGTTCCAGCAACCGCGACGTCGGCGGTCGCACAATCGAACTATCCGAGTTCGAATTCATGGTGCGCGGCAAGGGCTACCTGCAGGGCATCAATGACATCGAGAACATTGTCCTGAAATCGAATGCCGGCGTCCCGCTGCGTCTCTCGGACGTCGCAAGGGTCGAGCTGGTGCCGGACGAGCGGCGCGGCATCACCGAGTTGAACGGTGAAGGCGAGGTCGCCAGCGGCATCGTTCTCCAGCGCGACGGCGCGAATGCGCTGACCGTCATCGAAAATGCGAAGGAAAGCTTGGCGGCGGTGCAGAGCAGTCTTCCGGCTGGTACCGAAATCCTGCCCGTCTATGATCGTTCGAAACTCATCGAAGCGGCAATCGAGACCTTGAAAGTCACGTTGATCGAGGAATCGATCGTGGTTGCACTGGTGACTATCGCCTTCCTTTTGCATATCCGAAGCGCGCTCGTGGCCATCATCATGCTGCCGATCGGCATTCTCATCGCCTTCATGGCCATGCGGGCGCTAGGTCTGGGAGCGAACATCATGAGCCTCGGCGGGATAGCTATCGCTATCGGTGCGATGATCGACGCGGCCATCGTCATGATCGAGAACGCCCACAAGCATCTGGAACGCGCGCCTCCTGACAAGCCTCGAGCCGAAGTGCTGATCGAGGCGGCAAGCGAGGTCGGCCCGGCGCTTTTCTTCAGCCTGCTGATCATCACGGTGTCGTTCCTGCCGATTTTTACGCTCGAATCGCAAGAGGGCCGTCTGTTCGGACCGCTCGCCTTCACCAAGACCTTCGCGATGGCGGCGGCAGCGCTGCTGTCCATCACACTTGTTCCGGCACTGATGATCCTGTTCGTCCGCGGCCGCATTGTCCCAGAACACAAGAATCCGCTGAACAGACTGCTGATCTGGATATACCGTCCGGTCATCGCGGGCGTCCTTAAGGCCAAGAGCCTGACAATCCTGGTAGCCATCGTGATCCTCGGGGTGACCGTCTGGCCCGTGCAGCATATCGGGAGTGAGTTCATGCCTGATCTCGACGAGGGCACGCTGATGTACATGCCGACAACGCTACCCGGCCTCTCGGTGACAAAAGCGGCGGAGCTCATGCAAACGCAGGATCGCATCATCAAATCTTTCCCCGAGGTCGAGTCGGTGTTCGGCAAGGCGGGTAGGGCGTTGACGGCAACCGATCCGGCTCCGACGGAAATGTTTGAGACCATCATCACCCTGAAACCCAAGTCCGAATGGCGGCCGGGCGTCACGTCTGACAGTCTGAAACAGGAGATGGACGCGGCACTTCAGTTTCCCGGTGTCTCCAACGCCTGGACGATGCCCATCCGCGCCCGCATCGACATGCTTTCGACCGGAATACGCACGCCCGTCGGCGTCAAGGTCTACGGGACCAACCTGAACGAGATGGAGAAGGTCGCTCGCGATATAGAGACCGTTCTCAAGGCGGTGCCGGGAACGTCGAGTGCCTACGCCGAGCGCGTCATCGGTGGATACTATCTCGATATCATCCCTGATCGCATGGCGCTCGGGCGCTATGGGCTTTCGATCGACGATGTCCAGGATGTCATCGGAATGGCCCTGGGGTCCGAGGTCGTGACCTCGACGGTGGAGGGCAGAGAGCGGTATGGCGTCACCATCCGTTACCCAAGGGCTTTCCGAAGCGATCCCCAGTCCATCGCGAGGGACGTCCAGGTATCATTGCCCGGTGGCGGCACGGTTCCGTTGGGCGAGGTCGCCGAAGTCAAGCTCACGCGCGGTGCCACGACCATAAGGACGGAGAACGGCCAGCTCGCCGTCTACATCTTCGTAGACATCGCCAACCGCGACCTTGGGGGCTACGTTGCCGAAGCCCAAGAAGCCGTCGCGGCGAGCGTCGAGATGCCCGCGGGCTATTCCGTCGCATGGAGCGGGCAATTCGAATATCTGGAACGGGCAAAGGACCGGCTAATGATCGTCGTCCCGCTGACGCTGGCGCTGATCTTCCTGTTGCTCTACCTGAACTTTAAGGCATTGACCGAAACACTGATCGTCATGCTGTCTCTGCCGTTCGCTTTGGTCGGCGGCATCTGGATGATGTGGTGGCTGGGCTTCAACGCTTCCGTCGCCGTCGCGGTCGGGTTCATCGCGCTTGCAGGCGTCGCCGCCGAGACCGGGGTGATCATGCTGATCTATCTCGACCACGCCCTGAAGGACGAGCAGGTGAAATGCGTGGCCGCGGGCAGAGAGTTCGGAAAACAGGACCTCGACAGGGCGATCATGGTCGGGGCGGTCGAGCGTGTTCGACCGAAGATGATGACCGTCGTCGCGATCATGGCGGGTCTCGTGCCTATCCTGTGGAGCACGGGAGCGGGATCGGAAATCATGCAGCGGATCGCCGTGCCGATGATCGGCGGCATGGTATCATCGACACTGCTGACGCTGATCGTGATCCCCGCCGTCTACGGCGTGGTCAAGGGCTACGGGTTGAAGCGAGCACGCGAGGAGAGCCAGTTTCCGGCTTCCTTGGCGGCAGAACCTGTTTGAGAAGGAGAACGAAAATGAAAAGAAGAGAATTCCTCTGCACCATGGTCGCCGTCGCAGCGTTGTCCGTCACCGGAACGGCGCTGGCGGCAGGCGAAAGCATGGTCGTCTACAAAGACCCCAACTGCGGCTGCTGCCATGCCTGGGCCGACGCATTGGCAGAAGCGGGGTTTTCGGTGAAGACCGAAGACGTGGCCGACATCGACGTGGTCAAAGACCGTTACAACGTTCCGGCCGACCTGCGTGGCTGCCACACCGCCGTAGTCGCAGGCTACTACCTGGAGGGACATGTGCCACTACAGGCGGTGACGAGGTTGTTGGCCGAAAAACCGGACTTGGCAGGTCTGTCTGTTCCGGGCATGCCTGTCGGTTCGTTGGGCATGGGAGACAGCCCCAGCGCTTCGTACGACGTCATGTCCGTTGGAAGGGACGGCATTCGTACCCTCTACCAAGCGGTGAGGCCTAAGATCTAACCGTAGGATGGGATGACGTTTCAGGTAGCAGCGCTTTTGGGTGCGTCTGCCATCGAAGTCATCGCGGTGGTTAGTGGCCACGATCGGTGTGACCCTACCCGCAGGTCTGGTTGATGGGCAGAAGGTTCGAATCTCTTCAGGCTACAAGGCAGTTTGAGCTTGCCGGCTGAATTGATCCGTCTCTCGATTGAGAGATTTTTCTTGTATCTCTAGTAGCTAGAGGTCGTACGGTTGATTTTTCACATTGTGAGGATTTCCCGTGAGCAACTCGTTACACACTCGTTTCCGGGTAACCGGAATGGATTGCGCCTCGTGTGCAAACAAGATCGACACCGCCGTAAAACGTATTCCGGGCATTCAAGAGATGTCTGTATCTGTCACCGCCGGCACAATGACAGTCGAGCACGATGAGATCAGCGTTCTGGACACGATTCGCAACAAGCTGTCGGGCCTAGGCTATCAGGCCTTCCTGATCTCAACAATTTCCAAAACCGTTGGGAAACCCGTCCATGAACACGGACCGGATTGCATGCGCGATCACCTACATGGAGAGCCGGACGGACAGTCCAGTCATGACGATCATTCGTGTCATGGCACCCATTGCACTGGGCATGATCATGAGGCCGATCGCGTCGCGCCTTCAGATGATGTGGCTCCCCTGATCCTGCAGGCACGTTTCCGTATCGGCGGAATGGATTGCGCGTCATGTGCTTCCAAGATTGACACGGCCATCAGACGGATGGACGCTGTCGATGACGTCTCCGTGTCGGTCACGGCCGGAACCATGACGGTCAAACATTGGCAGTCAGCGGATATCAAAGCGATCGAAAAACGGGTCTCCGGTCTCGGTTACACGATCGTTCCCATGCCAGGAACGGACGGGCGCGCATCGTCTACGACCCAAGAGGGATCTGACAACGCCCACGCTGGACACGACCATGGATCGAAAAGCGCGGCGCTCGGCAAAGTTGAAGGACTCCACGGTCACGATCAAGGTTCTTCCGAAGGTCCTTGGTGGGGGACTAAAAAGGGGCGTCTGACGATCTTCGCGGGTGGATCACTAGCTCTCGCTTATGGCATTGGGTACATGTTCCCAGCGATCGAAACATATGCCTACACGATTGCAATGCTTGTCGGCCTCGTGCCGATCGCCCGAAGGGCTATCATGGCCGCACTGGCTGGCACGCCATTCTCCATCGAGATGCTGATGACGATCGCCGCTGCTGGCGCACTGGTCATTAACGCGACCGAAGAGGCCGCTGCGGTCGTCTTCCTTTTCCTGGTTGGCGAACTGCTTGAAGGCGTTGCCGCGGGAAGGGCGCGCGACAGCATCAAGTCCCTTACGGCGCTCGTTCCCAAGACGGCGTTATTGGAGGAAGGCGGCGAGACCCGCGAGGTGCCAGCCGAAACTCTTGCGGTTGGTTCAATCATACTGGTCCGCCCTGGTGATCGGATCTCCGCCGATGGTGTCATCGTTGCAGGCGAAAGTTCGATCGACGAGGCGCCCGTGACCGGGGAAAGTGTGCCTGTTCTCAAGGCCGTCGACGACATTGTTTTTGCGGGCACCGTAAATGGTGATGCGGTTCTGCGTGTCAGGGTCACGGCCGCAGCCGCAGACAATACGATCGCCCGTGTCGTTCGTCTCGTCGAGGAAGCGCAGGAATCCAAGGCTCCGACTGAGCGCTTTATTGACCGTTTCTCCAAATACTACACTCCTGGCGTGGTTGTCGTTGCCGCTTTGGTGGCAGTCATTCCTCCGCTGTTTGCGGGTGGAATATGGAGTGAGTGGGTTTACAAGGGGCTTGCCGTGCTGCTGATCGGCTGCCCATGCGCACTTGTCATTTCCACCCCGGCTGCGATCGCTGCATCACTGTCGTCGGGCGCGCGCCGCGGCCTGCTCCTCAAAGGCGGCGCCGTTCTAGAAGGTCTTGGTGAGCTTACGGCGATTGCTTTCGACAAGACTGGCACGCTCACCGAAGGCAAACCGCAGGTGACTGATGTGGTCGCGTTCGGCCGGGAAAGTGAGGACGTCCTTCGGTTTGCCGCAGCGCTTGAAGTGGGATCCAGCCATCCTCTCGCCCTTGCGATCTTAAGCAAAGCCAAGGAGGAAGGCATCGTACCGCCCACGGGGACCGATGCGAAGGCTCTCGGCGGCAAGGGTGTTTCCGCCATCGTGGACGGCGTTGAGGTCTTTTTTGGCTCGCCCAGGGCTGCAGCAGAGCGAGTTCCGGTTCCAGTTGCTCACTTGGAGAAGATCACGTCTTTCAACGATGAAGGAAAGACCGTCTCTGTACTGGTCATTGGCGATGTTCTCGCTGGTGCCATTGCCATGCGTGACGAGCCGAGAGGTGATGCCGTTGCGGGCCTCAAGGCTCTGACGGATGCAGGCATACGGACGGTTATGCTGACAGGCGACAATAAGCGGACCGCCACGGCCATTGGTGCGCAACTCGGCATTGAGGTCCGTGCGGAGCTGATGCCTGAAGACAAGCAGCGGATCGTGGGCGAACTGAAGAAAGAGGGCTATGTTGTCGGCAAGATCGGCGATGGGATCAACGACGCGCCAGCGTTAGCGGCTGCTGATGTCGGGATCGCGATGGGTGGTGGAACAGACGTGGCTTTGGAGACGGCTGACGCCGCCGTTCTCCACGGCAGGGTGGCTGATGTCGCCCTTATGATCGATCTCTCGAAACGGACCATGCGCAACATTTTCCAGAACATCACCATCGCCCTGGGTTTGAAAGCGGTATTCTTGGTGACGACTATCCTGGGCATCACGGGCCTTTGGCCCGCGATCCTTGCCGATACGGGTGCGACAGTCCTTGTGACCATGAATGCCCTGCGGTTGTTGCGTCCTATTCGCTGAACCGCCGGTGTGTCGTGTGTCCTTGAACTTGTCGTGATGCCAACCCGGTCAGATCTATCGCGTCTAGGTCTGTTTCGAATCTGATAATTGTGTCCCGCAAACGATACGGAGAATTTACAGTGCCATTTCAAAAACTGCTGGCTTTTGGTCTATTTGCTTTGACGTTCGTGACTGCGTCTTCCGGTCCCGCATCGTCTCATGATTTCACGGTCGGTAGCTTGGAGATAAAGCATCCATGGTCCCAGAAAGCTCCTGCGGTTGCGCCGGTTCTCGGCGGGTATTTGACGATCGTCAACACGGGCACGACGGATGATCGCCTTCTTGGAGGAAGCAGTCCGGTCGCCGAGCGCTTTGAAATCCACGTATCATCTGTCATCGACGGGGTGGCGCGTATGCGACCTGTCAAGGATGGCATCACAATCAGCGCTGGCTCCACTGTGAAGCTGGAGCCCCGTGCCATGCACATCATGTTCGAGAAGCCTACATGGTACCCAGCGGAGGGCGAAAAATTCAAGGCAACGCTGCAGTTCGAGAAAGCAGGGCCCGTCGAAGTGGAGTTCGTCGTCCAAAAGGGTGCGACAGCAAATTCGGAGGACCATGCTGGGCACACTCCATGATCCTCAGTAAACGCGGGTCGGCTGTAGGACGGTGTTCTGTAGGTGGCCTCGATTAACCTTTTTGCTTCATTCGGTTTCAAGACTTCGGTGGTTAGATCTGGTCATAGGCTCCCACCGAAGGTTCTCTCCATGCAGGAACGAAGACGGCGCATCTTAAGGATTAGCTTGGCGGTCTTATTCGGAGCACTTTGCGTTGGCAGTGCCGGTGGTGCGGCGGCAGTTTATTATGGTCCGGAAGAGCTTTTGGGTTTATCGGCTGAGAAGAGCGGTGCGGATTGTCAGACAGTCGCCACCGCCAAGGCGCGGGATCGCGACGGCATCTGGATCCGGCAGTTCATCGTCACAGAGCCCGTGGATGAGCAGGTCCGTCTTCAAACCGCCCTGCGTGTTGCCGAATCTCTTCGCAAGGTCGAGGCGGGTCATCTCATCCAGATTTCCGTTCTGGACAGCAAAGGGCCAACCACGGTCTCCGGAATGCGCGGTCGGGCAATCGGCGCCCAGGTGATCCTCATTCCCAGTCCAGTTAGTGACGCAGAAAAGCAAAAAGGCGAATTCTCCGGGTTTTCTATAGAAGGTGGAGCTGGGTCAGACGGCGAGTTTCACGGTCTACGCTTCAATGCCAAACCGGAAGATCTGGCAGCAATCGCCGCCGGCATTGATGACGCGACAGGCTGTTCAAACGATTTGGAAATGCCGGCCCCTGCTAAAAGCTGAAGCACAGCCGAAGATTCGAGCATCGACGTGCGAGACGTTTGTTGCAGCCTGGCACAACGGCTCCGACCCTTGATTTAGGGGGCGATCTGGGTAGTCCTGATTGCAAAGAGTCGTGCAGACATGAGGGGCGCTTTCAATCCCGTTGTGGCGCCTGGAGCCGATAGCGCCCATGTCATGAGCGTTTCCTGACCATCAGCCTCCTCCTCAGCATCTCTGTCTGCTGCAGGAATCGGAAATAGCGCGATCAAGGCAACCGGCTCCGGCAGATCAAGAATGGCGGAAGGGCGGAAACTCTCAATCTGTGTGCGATCGGTAGACGGACCGAGTGAGGCAACCTCGACCCTAGGTATTTCCATTTCGGAAGTAGGGCGTGCAACCGGTACAGGAATTGCCAAAGCGCTTAAATCGGTGAACTCCGACCTAGCCTCGCCGACCATGGTCTGTCGGTTTGTCTGAAGATCGAGCGCGTCCTCTGCTCGGCTCCGTTCAGTCGGTAGCATTGCGGTGAGCAGGCTGCTCCTGTTTGACGAAGCGGGAGCGAAACTACTGTCTTTATCTCCAGCACTGGAAGCAATCTCGATCGATTTTGCGCCGACGCGACGACGATAGTCGGCGACTGCCAAATCGTAGCCGGGGAGCGGGCGGCCATCGGAGGGGAGGTGCATGGTCTTTCCATCGGGAAAGATCCGAGCCAGTTCCTTGCGCGTCATGCGGGGCCATGCACGCACATTTCCAACATCAAGATGGACGAAAGGAGATCCCGATGCGGGATAGTATCCCACTCCGCCGACTTGCATCTGCATCGCAAGTGATCGCAACTTGGCCAGTTTGACGCCCGGAATGTAAAAATCCATTGCCTTGCCGAGGGTGTGTTGGCTGTTTTTCGCGACACCACTATCCCTCGATCGCCCTCTGAGCATCTTGTTTGTCGCCGGTGAGCGATAGGCAGAGACTATATGAATATAGTTGTTTGATCCGCTGCGCTGGTACACTTCCCATACGAGATCGAGTAGACGGGGATCGATGTTCGCGGGTTCGTTCTTGCGCCAATCGCGCAAAAAGCGATTGATCTGAACTAGTCCACGGGCATCGAACTTCCCGTCCCGTTTGAATGTTATCGTCGCACGTTCCCCAGTGTGTGTGAAAAACAGCTTCAGCGATCTGTCCGTCGCGGCTGTCGCAGGTGAGGACGAACCCGCCGCCATTGCCACTGCGAGCAGCACGGCAATTGCAACCGTCGCCATGCCGCGGAGGCATTCGGATAGGAAGGCTGCGGTTGAATAGGGCCTAACGCAAGCTGGCAACTCGCTCACTGGGTACTCCACACTTGACGGCTGTCCGAACTCGGGCCTGGCGAACATTGCGGCCACGCTCGGATCACGATCAGTAAAGCCGATTATGGTCAATAAAGCCCTAATGGTTTCCAATTGGTGGAGATCTGATCGATCTGACTTGTGTCCGCTGCCTCTTTATGAGAATGATTTGCAATTGCAATAGTCGTGGGCTTTGAAAGCGGGGTGGACGATGGACAGACCGGTGAGGGGATGGCAGCGAACGGTGGGAGAGGCGTCCCTTTCGGATGTGCACCGGTCGATCAAGGTCGCGACACGAGCGGGCACTTTCCGAAGGGCAATGGCTTTCTTCGGGCCCGGCTATCTCGTCGCGGTCGGGTACATGGACCCAGGCAATTGGGCGACATCTCTGGCTGGGGGATCACGCTTCGGCTACGCGCTGCTCACGGTGGCCCTGATCTCAAACATAATGGCGATCGTCCTTCAGTCGCTATGCGCGCGCCTTGCCATCGCCTCGGGGCGCGACCTGGCGCAGGCCTGTCGTGATGCTTACCCCAAACCGGTTGCCATGGTGCTCTGGCTGCTGGCCGAAATTGCGATCATAGCTACTGACATCGCTGAGGTAATCGGCACTGCAATCGGCTTGAACCTTCTTTTCGGTATTCCGCTCGAGCTGGGAGTGGTCATCACTGCTCTGGACGTATTCTTGATCCTTTACCTGCAAAAGCTTGGCTTCCGTTGGGTCGAAGCGCTGGTCATAACTTTGCTCGGCGTTATCGCCGTCTGCTTTGCGGTTCAGATCGCTCTTGCCGATCCGGATTGGGGTCAGGTGATCCTCGGCTTTGCTCCAACGACAGAGATTATCACCAATCCCGACATGCTCTATCTGGCGCTTGGCATACTCGGTGCGACCGTTATGCCGCACAATCTCTACCTCCACTCCGGTATCGTGCAGACGCGGGACTTTGGCGATACGTTGCCTGAAAAGCGCGAGGCTCTGAAATTCGCGACGATCGACTCTACCGTCGCATTGATGTTCGCTCTGCTCGTCAATGCTTCGATCCTCATTCTGGCGGCCGCTACGTTCCACGAAACCGGGCGGACTTCGGTCGCAGAACTGGGTGAGGCTCATAGTCTGCTAGCCCCGTTGCTCGGTTTGGCCGTCGCACCGACATTGTTCGGAATCGCCCTTTTGTGCTGCGGTATCAATTCAACGGTGACGGCAACGCTTGCGGGTCAGATCGTGATGGAAGGGTTCCTGAAGATCCAGCTTGCACCTTGGCTCCGCCGTCTGATCACCCGGGGGATCGCCATCATACCCGCAGCAGGGGTCACGATAGCTTTCGGAGACAGCGGCACTGCCCAGCTTCTGATCTTGACCCAGGTCGTGCTTAGCCTCCAACTATCCTTTGCGGTTTTCCCACTGGTGATGTTCACAGCCGACGCAGATAAGATGGGAGAGATGAAGGCACCTCTATGGCTTTCGGCTTTGGCCTGGATCATCGCAATCGTGATCGCTTTGCTGAACCTGAAGCTGTTGGTCGATTTCGTTTCCTGATGCGTTCGCACCGAGCTGCCCATCACTTCCGGAGGACTTTCACGCACTCCGCGAGCTGGCGGGCAGCCTGATGTGACCCTCACGAACTTGGCGATTGCGACCCCTGATGCAGTCTCTTGGTCTGGACGATCTGTGCGACTTGGAGCTCGCCACCAATCGCCCCGATCATTCAGATCGGTACCAAGTGGGATCGCCGTGTACTCAGTATTTGGGCAGTGAAATGCTGTAGTCAGTCGTGCTCGGTGGTGCACATATCGTGGTTTGCCAAGGCCCTGATCACATAGCAATCGCGCACTTGATTCGAATGGCAGTGTGTTGAGATCCGTTCCAGCTCGGCTTCCAGCTTCTTCAATCTCTCGATCTTCTGTCGGATTGTCACAAGCTGTTCGGCAGCTATCTTGTCGGCCTCTGCACACGGCTTTTCGGGATGTTGGCTCAGCTCTATAAGCTCGCGAATAGCTTCGATCGTCAATCCAAGGTCGCGGGCATGTCGAATGAATGAGAGGCGTTCCTGCTCGGTCTTCGAGTAACGTCGCTGATTGCCCTCAGAACGTTCCGGCGGTGAGAGCAGCCCCATCTGTTCATAATATCTGATCGTTGGTACCTTGACACCCGTGGTCCTGGACAGATCTCCAATGGTGAGCATGCTACCTCCCTCTCCAAATGCGGCAGGTGCAGGCCGCGACAAATTAGCCCATCACGCGAACCTGAACCCTCGAACAACCGAGAGGTATGTAAGCAATGGCTCGGAACATGTGAGGATTTATAAATGGCAAATCAAGCAAAACGTTGGTGTGTGGCAGCCACTGCATTTCTTTTCGCCGGTCAGAGCGGCGCCTGGGCTAACGTGACAAATGAACCTCATCAAATCGACTACGACGCCTTGACTATCGAACATGCCGAACTGGTCTTAGCGCCGGACGGGGTCACGGATAAAGCATATGTCACTGTCTACAATGGTACGCCCGATGACATGGCGATTGTCTCTGTCAACGTCACAGGGTACTCGACTGCAACACTCGTGAGCCCGATGGCCAAATCCAAGGGCTTCGAACAAGTGCCGCTGTCGGACACCTACGTCGTGATCCCCCGAAAAGCGGAACTGGACATGGGACAGGATACGGTTTTCATTTCACTGATGCGAAATTCGGGTCCTCCGAAAGCCGCAACGATGACGCTAAAATTCGATGACGGTACCTTGCGTGCTGTCCCGCTTGATATTCTTGCTCCAGATGCCGCGGAAACTAATCATCACCATGGAGAACCAAATCGCGAATAAAGGCTACTACAAAACCGAGAGTTGACGCCTTTTCCTTGCGCCGCACCCCGTCAGGAGTTCGTGGACGCATGCTCGTTTTTCGTCTGAACTACCGACGCCGCCACAAATACAATGGCACCGCAAACGATGAACACATCTGCAATATTGAAGGCAGGCCATGACCACCCGGAGGCGTGGAAATCCAAATAGTCGGTAACCCTCAAGTTCATCAAACGATCAACCACATTTCCGCTCGCACCCCCAGCCATGGCCGTTATGGCCATTCCCTCCAGGACACTGTTGGCGAATACTGCCCAAATGACGATTCCGACTACGATGCCCCCTTGAAGTGTGGCGAACAAACGGGGCGCTGACACGATGGTGTCCGAAAATAACCCGAAGCTAACGCCCGTGTTATAGGTGAGTTTGAGGTTGAAAAAAGAGGTCAACTCGATTGTTCCAGTCGGGGTTGCCAGAAGCTCCGCCATGACGAATTTGACGGACAGATCGATACCGCAGATTGCGGTAACCCCGAGGACGATGACGGTAAGCCTGAACATGGCTTTTTTCGAGAACAGCATTTTCGGTTCCAGACTGAGCACGCTCTTACATTCGCTACGATTTGGCAGATTTGCCGCGAGCGGGATTTCACGCTCACTTGGTTTGCCATGCGGCCTCTAGGAACTAGAGCTTCAAGTGCAAAATTTTGTGCCAGTTGCTGCATCAAGGAAAAGTGTAGTGGCGGCCGGGGCTCATCATCTGAGCTAGGGCGCCAATCATTGCGAGGTTTCACCTCGTCAGGCACCCGGCTGACTGCTGCAGGATCGGCCGGTCTAATTTGTCACCTCGATTAGCGAATGCCGCTGACCGCTGTTGTGTCTCGACCGTCCCTGATCTTCACCCATTTGCCAGGATTGCGGGAATCCTGACGCTTGAGATATGTATATTCTGTTTCCGACCAATTTCTGATTTCACCACGCAAGTTGTCGAGAATGAAATCGCCTATTTCCGACCGCACCGTCAAAACAGCATGCCCGGATCCGTCCGGTTGAAGTACAACTGTGATCAGCAGATTGGAGACCGCGATCCCGCGCCTCATCAAAAGCTTGCGCTTCAGCAGAGCAAAGTCCTCGCAGTCGGCTGCGGTGGTAGGATAATTCCAAAATTCCTCGACGCCATAGATCTCGATATCCTCGATAGCCGGAATTGTATTGACGACCTGGTTGACCTCAACGAGGCTATTCCAGATTTCCTCTGTGAGCTTCAGGCTTGCGCGATCTGCAGCGTTAGGCTGGCATTCTTCGGGATATCTTTTACAAAATTCGAAGTGGCCGATCGGTTGCGACGTCGCCCCGGCGACAGGCATGGAATCCCATGTTGCCGCTTCCGGTTTCCAAGCGGCGCCTGTCGAAATGAACGTTATGGCGAAAATTGCGAGCAGGAATCTGAAGGTCATAACTCGTCCCTATGTGTTGGGACGAGTTATGCGGATCGAACACGATCATCACGCAAAGAAATTCAGTGCAATTTTATCGGCCTGTGTCGAATTCAGGCACTTTTTTATGAGATCGCCAGCTTGTGAACGACAGATAGGCCTCTATGCCGATCCAGCCCCCAAGGCCGATGGATGAGACGATGCCCGCGATGGCCTCGAAGGAGTCATGTCCTATGCCCCAGCAAACGACGGCAAAAACAGCCTTGACGAACACAAATCCCACCAGCGAAAACGCAGCGATCATGCCAAGTTTTTTCGAGATATGTGCGACTGAACCGATCATATCTCGACTCTAGAGGCTATGGTCACATACGGGGAAATCAATTCTTATTGTCTGCGTCCTCCATTGTGCGGCGGTGCCTGTGCACCAGCTTCAGGCAATCTCAGACAGGTTAATTGTGACGTGTGATGATGTCGCGGCTTGGAAAATCGATTCGGATTTTGTGTATGGCACTGCTGTTGGCAGTCGCTATTGTGAGTCCGCATGGATCAGTCGCACGGGATCTCATCTCCGGGGCGACGATATCCAGAACCGTCCATCAAGGGACTGCGTCTGCTGGTACCCACGCGAAATGCCAGCATCTGGTCGAGCATTCTCACGAGCTTCTGGCTTGCCTGCAGGAAAGCGCTGCAATTTCGGAACGAATGCTCTCTGCCTACAGAGTTTCACCAAATCGGTTCCGTGTCTTTGCAGGCATTGATCCCCTTGATCCTCCTCCCCGAGCCTGATCTTACCGTTAATACCGCCCGGAGATCGTAACCAGGTGTCTGCTGCGTTGGACTATGTCCAACACGCGGCTTGAAAGCGGCTCTCATCGACTAAGGGATCGAGCACTGTCCAATCACGCCTGAATGCGATGGCAGCACAGCGATCGGTGGAGGCTCCCGGCGTAGCTCCGGTTGATCCTCATGGAGATTAGTAAATGTGGAAGATTGCATGCTCCGGAGCGTGGTGTGTCTTGGTGTGCTTGGTTGCTGTCTACGCTGGTTTCCAGTGGGCCCCAGCGCCCAAACAGGTTGAGACGCAGTCTCCCGGGCTAACCGAACATGAGGTGGTCAAATCGGCGATGGTGACCGTCCCGATTATTCGGGAGAGAAAGGTCGACGGTTACGTCGTTGCAGAAGTGACGTTGACCGCAAATGACGAGGCACTGCGTGCTAGTCCCAGCCCGGAGGCAGAACTGACGGACGAATTGATCGCGACACTGTTGTCTGGACCGGTGCTCACAGACCCCGAATTCGCCGCCGATGCCTTAAGGTTAGATCTGGTGGCGCGGATGAACAAGCGGATTGGTCTGCAAGCCTACTATAAAACTCTGATCACCAAGCTCGATTACCTCACTGCAGCAGATCTGGAGCGGATGCGCACCTCCGGAGCAAACCCAATGAAGGTAACCCCGCTGGTTGATAAATCTCTGCTCGATGTTGTGCCTGGTCCCGTGCCCAAAGATGAGTAGATGGTTGGGTGGGAGGAGCGTTTAGCCTTTCCTGGGGCTGCCCCTTGTAGCTCTAGTTACTTGAGGTCCTATATTTGTACCGGTGGCTAAGGGTTTGTTCGATGCGGCGTCGTGCGGTCGTGCCCCCCTTCCTGTATTGCCGGCTGCCGTGGTGCGCTCGGCACCTTATTGGTGATGTCGGCACGGTTTCATTGAAAGCGCGAAGAGTAACGAAATGAATTGGTTTCAGAATTTGAATCGGCGAGCACTTCTGATCGCGCGGAATGCCTGCCTTGGAGCCCTTATAGCTATCCCCCTATCCGGATGTGTTTCAGACATGGGGCTAGACGACCTGTCCAGCATGGCCCCCGAACTGTCGAGCAAGATGCTGGCAGAGATGTCAAAGAAGGGGATGGCAGCAGAAAGCCCCGTCCTGATCAGGATCTTCAAGCAGGAAAGCGAGCTCGAGGTCTGGAAGATCGACCGAAGTGGGCGCTACGCGTTGCTCAAGACATATCCGATGTGCAGGTGGTCCGGGAAGCTAGGTCCCAAGGTCAAGGAAGGTGACCGCCAAGCGCCAGAGGGATTTTACCACGTTTCAAAAGGCATGCTGAATCCTAAATCGCAGTACTATGTATCTTTCAACCTGGGCTATCCAAACAGGCTTGAGACGGCACTCGGCTATACCGGCGAGGCGCTGATGGTCCACGGTGCTTGCTCCTCTTCCGGTTGCTTTGCGCTGACAGACCAGGGCGTTGGTGAGATATATGCAATCGTCGCCAAGGCACTTTCATCGGGACAGGAGCGGTTCCAGGTTCAGGCCTATCCTTTCCGGATGACGACGGAAAACATGGCGCTGCACAAAGACAATCAAAACCTGTCGTTCTGGCGGACTCTGAAGGAGGGATACGACTATTTCGAACTGACCCGTCAGCAACCAAAAGTCTCGGTGTGTGGTCGCCGCTACATGTTCAACAAAGAGTTCGTGGGCGGAGAGCCCCTTGACCCACTGGAGGCTTGCCCCGCAAGCGCCGCTTCTCCTGATCCTGCTCTGATAGCCCGCATGGCCGAAGAAACCCAAAGGCTTGAGGCTGCGCTTCAACAGGCCGGCGGCTCCACGGTGTCGTCCTATGTGGATGGCGGGATGCATCCAAGTTTCCGCGCACTCCTTAAGAAAGAGGGTCCTGCCCGACTTGCGGCTCGCATCTCGGGCACAAAATATCCGGTTAGCAGACCAGATGCGGCGCTGGCTGACCCCTTCGAGAAAAAGAAGGCCAGGTCCGGCGACGGGGTGACTACCCCAAGTGCGGGAGATTGAATTATGGCCCAGCCCGATGAGCGGATTAAGAAGATACGACGCAATAACTGGATTGTGTTGGCAGTGCTCACGATTTTTGTTGTGGCGGTGTTTTTCTTGAGCTTCTCGCATATTGGTCGAGAGGCAAGGCCTGAACCCAACGGAACCGTAACCTCCCCAGCCGTTGATGGGTAACGACGATCTTGCTTGAGGAGAATACAATGCGGACCAACATCCTGATTATAGGGGCGGGGCAAGCCGGGCTCGCTGCGGCATACGCCTTGAAGAGGCAGGGCCTGAGCTTCTTGATTGTTGATGCTGGCACAAAAATCGGCGACAGCTGGCGCAACAGATATGACAGCCTCACACTTTTTACACCTCGCTGCATCAGCGCGCTCTCGGGTATGCCCCTGGTTGGTGATGCAAATGGCTATGCTGGAAAGGATGAGTTTGCTGACTATCTGCGGCGGTATGCTTCCTTCCATAAAATTCCGGTCAGCAGTTCGAAGAAGGTCGTTCGACTTGAGAAGGCAGGCAGTCTCTTTGTGGCGTCAACGCAAGACGGCAATCGTCTCACAAGTCATATTGTCATCGTTGCCACGGGGGCATTTTCAACACCGCGAATTCCTGGATTGTCGAAATTGCTACCTGCTGACATTCAGCGGATGCACGTAACCGAGTTCCGCAATCCGGGCTCGGTGGCGGAAGGCCCTGTTCTTGTAGTAGGAGATGGCGCGAGTGGCAGGGACGTGGCAATCGCGATGGCTGGGTTTCAAAAGGTGCTGCTTGCACGCGGGCGAAAGCGCAGACTTTTACCGGAGAAGGTCCTCGGACGCAGTTTGTGGGTATGGCTGGGGCAGCTCGGCCTTCTCCAGGCATCCGCGCAGGGGATCATCGGACGAAGGATGAGGCGTGAGGATCCATTTCCTGCTCGCGGCAATGACGATGCTTCACTCAGGCGGTCGGGGGTAATCCTGAAGCCGAGACTGGCTGCGATCCATGATCGCAGGGTAAGTTTCGCCGACGGATCGAGCGAGAACATCAGATCCATAGTTTGGGCGACAGGCTATGCCGATGAGCTCCCTTGGATTGAAGTCGAAGGTGCGGTGGATGCTCGGGCTGCCCCAATTCACTCCAACGGGATTTCGCCTGTTGACGGTCTCTACTATGTAGGACGTCCATGGCAGCGGAACCGTGCCTCTGGCCTGATCGCGGGTGTGGCTGACGATGCGGCCTTCATCGTTGAGCATATCCGTCAACGGTGCCTGCGAAGCCTCTAGTCTCAGGTTTCTACAACATTATGACCGATGACCTGCAGGCCGTCTTCGCAACCGTCCTCTGGCGTTTCGATCTCCAGAGTGCTGTGGTCGATACCGTGCCTGTCCCGCAGGATTTTTCGCACTGCGGCTTTCACTTCAGCAGCACTGCGCAGAGATAAATCCGTCACAACGAGATGCGCTTGCAATGCCTTGTGATCTTCATCGATCCGCCACACATGGACATGGTGCACCTCCTGGACGCCTTCGACGGAACGCATGTCTGAAACAAGTTCGTTCACATTTACGTCCTCAGGCGCCGCCATCATCAGGATCCGGATCGATCCTCCGATCTCAGCGAAGGCCTGCCAGAGTATGTAGCCTGCGATCATGAGGGTGACCGCTGGGTCAATCCATGTCCAGCCGTATATCAGCACAAGCGTGCCGGCGATGATAACACCCACCGATCCAAGGGCGTCCGACACATTGTGCAAGAAAGCGGCCCGGACATTCATGCTGGTTTTTGAAAGGGTGTAGGTGAGCATGGCTGTGGTCAAATCGATGACGAGCGCGATGCCTGCGACGATCACGACCGTCCACCCTTCGATCGGCGCAGGTGTGATGAACCGCATGACCGCTTCATACACGAGATAGAGACCAATGACGATCAAAGTCGTGTAGTTGATCAGCGATGCGACGATTTCGGCGCGAACATAGCCGAACGTCATCTTTTCGTCAGAAGGACGGCGCGCGATCCGACGTGCACCATACGCAATCACAAGTGATGCAGCGTCACTGAAGTTGTGGAGCGCATCCGCGATCAGGGAAAGACTGCCGGAGAAGATGCCGCCGACAATCTGCGCAAAAGTAAGGAGCACGTTGACGAGAATTGCTCCCCCTATACGCTTGTCTCCTGCATCTGCTTCATGATCGTGGTGATGTCCGCTCATGAATTCCGGTCCGGTCTCCGAAGTCAGGATCCTGCCTTGCTGGCATCGATTTCAGCTTTCAGCATAGTGAAAAGACCTTGCGGGCTGAACTCTGTGAGAGGCTTTTCGTTCACGAAAAATGTCGGGGTCTGTTTCACATTGTTGGCCTGAACGTCCGCCATATCCTGGGCAAGAATATTGTCGATCGCGGGGGACACCGCATCTTTCTTGCCCTGCTCGACATCAAGTCCGGCCATTGCCGCAATCTGCCATGCCTTTTGCAGATCTGGCTTGCCATGGTCGGCCCAGACCGGCTGCTGTTCCAGTATCGCTTCTAGGACCGGTTCAAACAGGTTCTGTTTGCGCGCGGCCTCCAATATGCGCACGGCATCGTCGGAACCCTCGTGGAATACGGTGTATCGCAGGACGAGCCGCACGTCGGTTCCGGTCTGCGCCATCATCTGCTTTACGAGCGGATAAAATGCCCGGCACGCCTCACATGACGGATCAAAAAATTCGACAATTGTCACAGGCGCCGAAACCGGCCCCATGACCGGCGAGTGCATTCTGACAAGGGTATTGTTCCCCGGCATTGGGGAGGGCGCTGGCTCAGCTTCTGGAGTGAGCCCACTATAGAGGGCGGCACCTCCTGCGAAAACTGCGATCGCAGCTGAAGCCGAAGCGATGACGAAAGTGCGTCTGTTCATGCTGGTGTTCTCCGGCGCACGATTAGAAGTAGGGCGATGATGACGGTAAACGCGCCAAGCGACAGGAGCGGAATGGGGAGGGTTCCGAAGAGGAGCATACCCGCGCCCGAGCAGGATGGCCCTTGGCCGCAAGGCTTGATGGCCGTGGGGATGATATTGAAGTAGAGCAGGTTGTGAAATGCCGCGATCAACCATCCCACCGCTGCCAGCGGAACTGCATAGATCCAGGCACGGGCATCAGAGCGGAAGGCGGCGACGGCGAGCAGGACTGCCAGTGGAAACATGAAGGCTCGTTGGTGCCAACAGAGATCGCATGGCATTTGTCCCATGACCTCACCGATGAACAATGCGCCGAGCGTCGAACTCATGGCAATCATCCACGCGCTAAAGATCGCAAGCCATGCCCCGTCGTTAGATTTCACCACTGCTCTGCCATTCCCGTCGTTCATTGATGCTTGCCAGTATGAAACCTCTAGTAGCTTGAGGGTCAAGGGCGCTTTCTGTCCGATGTGGATGACAGCGACATGACTGAGGAGAATTGCGATTTTCTTCGCCACTTGCCTTGAACCTCAAGCTACTAGAGGGATTAGGACTACTCTAAGAGGTTCTTCAGGGTGAATGTCGGCAGGGAATTAGATGAAAGCTCTCAGAGCGTTTCGAGTTGTGGCGTGGTGTGTGGTTGCGATCTTCACATTGCTACTGATTATAGGTTATTTGCTGCAGTCGGGTGGCGGCAAACGTGTTGGTGAGCCGGACGCGTCCTCTACCCCTGCGATCGGTCGCCCATTTGAGTTAGTTTCGCACCGGGGCCAAGTGATCGATAACGCTGTCCTCAAGGGAAAGCCGTATTTGGCGTTTTTTGGCTTTACGCACTGCCCAGACATCTGCCCCACAACGTTGTTCGAGTTGAGTGACCTGATGAATGAACTCGGGCCCGCTGCGAGCGGTTTCAATGTTGTATTCATCAGCGTTGACCCCGAGAGAGATACTCAGCAGTTGCTGAACGAGTACATGTCATCCTTCGACCGTCGAATCCTTGCCCTTCGGGGAACGCTGGAGCAAACAGCGACGGCTGTCAAAGCTTTCTCCGCCTACGCACGCAAGGTTCCGACCGAAGATGGAAGCTACACAATGGACCATACGGCTGGCGTATACATGATGGACGCCAATGGTAGCTTCAAAGGCACGCTCGACATGCATGAATCCCGCGAGGTTCGCATGAAGAAAATCCGCAATCTGATGACCGGCTCGTAAGCCAGAACTTCAACCTTCGCGAGGAAATACATTGCAGTCTGGGAAATTGACACGACGAGGCTTGGTTATCGGGGGCGCTGGGGCAGCGGCGGCTGTATTGACTGGCTGCGCGACAACGACCCTAGAGACAACACAGTCTGAAATCGTGCCCATCGGACATCCGGTCCTGGAGACAACCTATGGGCCGATTCCAAACGAACAGTTCCCGCTGCCTGCTATACCTTATCAGAAGATCGACAAGCGCTACTACCGTCAGATGGTGAGTGATCCGACCGGGGAGCGGCCAGGCACATTGGTCGTGGATACGGCCAATTACTTTCTCTACCTGACTTATGAAGGCGGACAGGCGATGCGATACGGGGTCGGTCTCGGCCGGCAGGGGTTCGAATGGTCGGGCAAGGGGATCATCCAGTACAAACGTCAGTGGCCGCGCTGGACGCCACCTGACGAGATGGTCGCTCGACAGCCGGAACTTGCGCCCTACAGCATTGCAAATGGCGGTATGCCACCTGGCCTCAAGAATCCTCTGGGTGCGCGTGCGCTTTACATTTTCCAGAATGGCGAAGACACGCTTTACCGCATCCATGGATCGCCAGAATGGTGGACGATCGGCAAGTCGGTATCCTCAGGGTGTGTCCGTATGATCAATCAGGACGTGGTCGACTTGTATGGTCGAGTGCCAGGCAAAACCCCCATCGTCGTTACCGGCCTGCCTCGCTTCTCTGAGGCTTAGGCGGAAAAAACCGTGAAGCCCCACCGACAGTTCAGCTGTCTGAAGTCGTCGGGTCAGGCATGCGAGGCCTGGCCATGTAGGAGCTGACTCCGGTAATCCGCATTCTTCTGGCGCTGTCATGTAGAGGCTGTTGGAAAACACCGGCAGCCTCAGTTCGTGCGCGGGCTCTGCCAAACTCAACCAGATGTCCGATGGTCGTGCACTCACCAGGCAAGCCATGCGAAGGAAAACATCCGATAGATCGTGTAGATCGTACACAAAAGAGTTTCTGTTTGTACCCTGCGATTTGACTTGGTGAAGCGATATGGACGGTTTGTCTGATCTAATACAAGAATACGGGACATGGATCTACATCCTGCTTTTTGCATATTGCATGCTGAAAAGCGGTAGTCTTCCATTGTTCGCGGGTTATGCGGCTCAAACACAAGCTTTGGACTTGTCGCTTGTTTTAGCCGTGACCTTTGCCGGCGGCTATCTGGGGACGAAGCAAGGTTCTTTATCGCCAGACGATACGGGAATGCGTGGTTAACGAGGTGGCCTTTTGCTGAAAAGGCCTATGCGGGCGCGAAAATCCTAGTTGCAAAGTACGGTTGGGCCTACATTTTTCTTTACAGATATCCCAAGGGTATGCGGACCATCGGCGCGCTTCCGGTTGGTCTCGGATCAATGTCATGGGCAAAGTTTACGGTTCTGAATGCAGGATCAGCAATAATTTGGACCGTCTGCCTGGTTTCAACGGGCTTTGTTTTCGGCGCACAGGTGGAGGACGCGGTAAAAACCGGCTGGGGCTCTGCAAGTATTGTTTTACTTGCCGCAATGCTCCTCCTGTCGGTCTTCGCCTGGTGGCGTATAAATCGGTTAACTGTCCGGATCCCGAAAATTGGAGAACAATCCAAGTGAAGTCATCAGCAGTTTCGTGCCTGTTTACTATGGAAAGGCAGAGGACAGCGCATGAATACAGCAAAGCCTGACACGCACCTGGATCGGCCTATCCCCAGCTCTTTCAAACTGTCACGCTGATCTATGGCGCAGGTCGACTTACTCAAGTCCAGCGACTGGCGGCATATAGGGGTAGACTTCAGATGCTGCTGGAAATCGGAATTTTCTGTCCGACTCGCTGTCCAGTTTTCCAGGCCCGCAGCGCTTTTGCTGTCTGCAATGAGCTGGCCTCAGAAGTGTTCGAAAGACTAAACCACCGGGTAGTGAGGGTGGCCATAGTCCTCAGACCTGGCTAGCTTTGTCCGGCCTGAAATGAAAACTGAAAGCGCTCCGTTGACCCTCCGTGACACCCTCGAAAATAATCAGGTCCAGATCTACTTTGGCGCGGTTGTCCTTGGCGCTCTGGCGGCTCTCTCGATCTCCGGAACAGCCGCACTTGAGATCGGCATAAATCCGTCGCTGGCGTTCATGTTGTTTGTGACCTTCCTTCAGGTTCCGCTTGCGGAACTTCGGATGACCCGTGCGCGGTTCCGCTTCCTTGGCGTCCTGCTACTGGTGAACTTTGTCGTCATGCCTGTGCTGGTGGGAGTGCTCGTCCCGTTTCTTCCGCCCGATCCTATGATACGGCTTGGCGTATTGCTGGTCCTTCTCGCCCCATGCATCGACTATGTCGTTACGTTCTCCCATCTTGGCCGCGCCGACGCCCGTCTCCTGCTGGCAGCAACACCCGCGCTCCTGATCGCCCAAATGCTACTGTTGCCAGTCTATTTGAGCGTTTTCCTCGGTCCCGAGGAAGGGTCCCTCATCAAAGCAGGACCATTTTTCCACGCGTTCGTCTGGCTGATCGCAGTCCCGCTTGTCTTCGCCGTCCTTATCCAGTTCTGGGCCGGCCGAAGTGTGGTCGGGGAGCATACGTCGGCGGTTTTGCGGCTGTTTCCGGTTCCTGCGACAGCGTTCGTACTCCTCGTCGTGGTTGCTGCCGTCGTACCGCAACTCGGCCACGCACTCGATGCCACTTTCCGTGTCGTGCCAATATACGTGGCATACGCGGTTGCTGCGCCCTTGTCGGGGTGGGGTGTGAGTAAGTTGTTCCGGCTTGATGCGTCAGCGGGCCGTGCCGTCGCATTCAGTGCTGCCACGCGCAATTCTCTGGTCGTCCTACCGCTGGCTTTCGCTGTCCCAGGTGCTGTACCGGTCCTTCCGGCAATAATTGTTACGCAGACACTGATCGAACTGCTGAGCCAGTTGGCTTACATTCGTCTGGCACCGAAATTTGGGCCGAGCAGGGCTGCCTGAAGAATGTAAGCCGCCTCGTGCCGGTCCGGGATGGCGCCTCCGTCTAATTCGCGCAGGAAGCGGAGGGGCCCGTATGTTCGTGCACTCAGCTGACCCCTAACGACGGCCGTACCGAGGCCTTGTTTCGCTTTGGCGCGCCGACTCGCAAACGGCGATCAGAGAGCGAGACGATGCCACCAGCCATCATCACGATGGCACCGGACCAGATACAGAGGATCCAAGGCTTCCACCAGATGCGAACGACGATGCCGCCATCCGCCATCGGGTCGCCCAGCGAGATGTAGAGCTGGCTGAATCCGAAGGTGACGATGCCGGCTTCCGTCGTCGGCATCTGGCGGGCCGTGTAGAGCCGCTTCGACGACCAGACATCGGCTACCTCGACACCGCCCTCGCGGATCGTGAAGTGCCCCTGGTCCTCGGTGTAGTTCGGTCCGGTCGCTGCACGGATGCCATCGAAGGTCACGACATAACCGCCTGCCTCAGCCGTCATGCCCGGTTTCATCTCGACCACGGTCTCCGTCTCGAAGGTGGTGACGGCCAGGACGCCGAGCACGGTCACGCCCAGCCCGAAATGGGCGAGCGCCGTGCCGAAGGACGAACGCGGTAGACCCTTCAGGCGGCTCCAGGCGGTCGACAGCGGATGCTTGCCGAAGCCTGCGCGATACCAGAGGTCGGCGATCGCTCCGCCCATGACGAAGAAGGCCAGCGCGAGACCAGCGACGGCCATGACCGGCCCGCCGTTCTGCATGTACCAGAGGCCAAGACCGAGAACGAGCGAGAGCGCTGCCGCCACGTACAGGCGCTGCAGGGCACCGAGCACATCGCCGCGCTTCCACGCAAGGAAGGGGCCGAAGGGCACCGCCAGCAGAAGCGGGATCATCAAGAGCCCGAAGGTGATGTTGAAGAAGGGCGGGCCGACCGAGATCTTTTCACCCGTCAGCGTTTCCAGCAGCAGCGGATAGAGCGTCCCGATCAGAACGGACGCCATGGAAACGGTGAGGATCAGGTTGTTAACGACAAGTGTCCCTTCCCGCGAGATCGGCTGGAATAGGCCGCCGGCCTTGAGCATCGGCGCACGCAGCGCAAAGAGCGTAAACGCTCCGCCGATGAAGATCACAAGGATGCCGAGAATAAAGACGCCGCGGGTCGGGTCGTTTGCAAAGGCGTGCACCGAGGTCAGCACGCCCGAGCGCACCAGAAAGGTGCCGAGCAGCGACAGCGAAAAAGCGATGATGGCGAGCAGCACCGTCCAGATCTTCAGGGCATCGCGCTTCTCCATCACGAGCGCCGAATGCAGAAGGGCCGTGCCCGCCAGCCAGGGCATGAAGGAGGCGTTCTCGACCGGATCCCAGAACCACCAGCCACCCCAGCCAAGCTCGTAATAGGCCCAGTAGGAGCCCATGGCGATGCCGGCCGTCAGGAACACCCAGGCAGCCAGCGTCCAGGGCCTAACCCAGCGAGCCCAGGCGGCATCGATGCGTCCGTCCATCAATGCTGCGATCGCAAACGAGAAGCAAACCGAGAAGCCGACATAGCCGAGATAGAGCAGCGGCGGATGGATCGCGAGACCAATATCTTGAAGGACCGGATTCAGGTCCCGACCCTCCGCCGGGATCGGTGACAGGCGGATAAAGGGGTTGGAAGTCAGAAGAATGAAGAGCGTGAAGGCGGTTGTGATCCAGGCCTGGACCGAGAGCACATTGGACTTCAGGCGATCGGGCAGATTGGTGCCGAAGAAGGCGACCATGGCGCTGAAGAAGGCCAGGATCAGCACCCAGAGCAGCATCGATCCCTCGTGGTTCCCCTAGACGCCGGAGATCTTGTAGATCATCGGCTTGAGCGAATGGGAGTTCTGATAGACGTTCTGCACCGAGAAGTCGGAAACCACATAGCCATAGGTCAGGACCGCGAAGGAAAACGCGATCAGCAGGAACATCGCATAGGTGCCGGTCGTCGCGACCGCCATCATCGCTGCGTCGCCACGCCGTGCGCCGATCACCGGCAAGACGGAGATGATCAGGCTGGTCGCGAGTGCCAGCACGAGGGCATAGTGGCCAAGCTCGATGATCATTGGATCTCTTCCATGCCGCTGGGTACCACCCCTTGCGCCTCCAGACGAGCGGTCGCGTCCCTTGGCATTTAAGTCTCGTCATGCTGGCAGGCACTGTATCGGGACAAGGGTTTAAACCACGATCCAAGATCAGCCACTAGCCTAACCTAAGACTTGCCGTGCGAGCAACAGCAGTGTTCATTCCCGGCGGCGTCATGGTATCACCCAGCTCGGATAGTGCGACAGGGCTCGTAACCGTCTCGATGTCCCAATGAAGTTCCATAAATATGCTTATGCAACTTATAGTTGCTCTTGTGCGCCACCCTGACTACAAGGAGTATAGTGTGTTCTGTCCCACCTGACACTGGTACGGAGTATTCAAATGCAGCACTGGCTAGTCAAGCTAACAGATCTTGCCGCGCTTCGCGGCGATGAAACCATCCTGAAGGACGCCCTCAGCCACCTCGCCGAGCAAGCGGGGTTTGGCGGTTATGCTTATTTATACATCCGCCCGGGTCATACGGTCGCCGCATCCAATTATCACCCCGAATGGCGCACAATCTACTTCAAGCGGAAATTCCAGGCAGTTGACCCAATCGTCCATCGCGCAAAGTCTCTGAAGCAGGCGTTCTTGTGGAGCAGCGAAGAAGAACGCCGGCGTCTTCCCAAGGAAAAGCGCGCATTCTTCGACTGCGCAGCAGATTTCGGCATTCGCTCCGGGATTACGATCCCTATCGGTTCAGCAAATGGTTCGACGTCGATGTTTACGCTCGTTTCCGACATGACAGCCATCCGGCTCGAGCGCGAGATCAACCCCATCGCGGCCGCGGCGGCTGTTGGCCAACTTCATGCAAGAATGTCGCTATTGCCGCTGACGCCTGTCCCGGATCAGCGCCCTTGAGACAGAAGTGTTTTAATTGAGAAGAGAGGATTTTCGGCTCATCGTAGCTCACTCAAAGGAAGCGAAGATGAGACAGAAATCCTTGTCCCAGACATCGGCGGCAGAGAAGACGATCAAGGACATTCGCCGCGCCACGCGCAAGCACCATTCGTCGGAGGAGAAAATCCGCATTGTGCTGGAAGGCTTGCGCGGCGAAGACAGTATCGCTGCGATCTGCCGCCGCGAAGGGATCGCCGAAAGTCTGTATTATAGCTGGTCGAAGGAATTCCTCGAAGCGGGCAAGAAGCGCCTTGCAGGCGACACCGCCCGTTCTGCGACCGGCGACGAAGTAAAAGCGCTGCGCCGTGAAAGCCGCGACCTGAAGGAGGCGCTGGCCGACCTCACCCTGGAAAACCGCCTGCTTAAAAAAAGCATGATCGCGGATGGGGGCGACGAAGAATGAGGTATCCACCGAGAAGCTTGAGATCATCCAGTTGGTCGAACAGTCGCATCTGTCAGCCAGGCAGACACTCGACAAGCTCGGCATTCCGAGGCCGACCTTCTATCGCTGGTATGATCGCTTCCAGACCCACGGCGTCGAGGGGCCGGAAGACCGGACCTCCGCGCCGTCACGGGTGTGGAATCGCATCCCTGACGATATCCGGGATCGTATCATCGCCATGGCGCTCGACTATGCCGATCTGTCACCGCGCGAGCTGGCGGTGAAGTTCACCGATACGGAAAGCTATTTCGTATCCGAGGCCTCGGTCTACCGCCTGCTCAAGGCCCACGACCTGATCACGTCGCCAGCCTATATCGTTATCAAGGCTAATGACGAATTCAAGGACAAGACCACGCGCCCGAACGAGATGTGGCAAACCGACTTCACCTACCTGAAGGTCATTGGCTGGGGATGGTTCTACCTGTCGACCATTCTCGACGACTTCTCCCGCTACATCATCGCCTGGAAGCTATGCACCAGCATGAAAGTCGAGGATGTCACCAACACGCTCGACCTGGCACTGGCCGCCACAGGCTGCGACAAGGTCAAGGTCGAACACCGACCGCGCCTGCTGTCCGACAATGGCCCATGTTACGTCGCCACCGATCTTGGCGATTGGCTGGAGAAATACAAGATCGATCAGGTCCACGGCGCTCCCGGCCATCCCCAGACGCAGGGCAAGATCGAACGCTGGCATCAGACCTTGAAGAAGGAAAACTACTTCTTCCAGGAGGACCTCGAAACCCAGATCGCAGCCTTCGTCGACCATTACAATCATCGACGATACCACGAGAGCCTCGACAACCTCACCCCGGCCGACGTCTACTTCGGACGCGGCCAGACCATACTGCTCGAACGCGAACGGATTAAACGTGACACAATCAGACAGCGCCGCTTGAACCACCAAGCCAAAGCGGCTTAAATCGAACCGCAAACCGAGCCGGAAACTCCATTCTTCCAAAGCCCAAAAAGTCTCAAATCATTCGACGACGGACAGTCTACAGCCGAATAGCCGCCTATGCAGACCTGAGCGCCTTGCGCATGGCTTCGACGCATTGCTTTAGCGGCGGGGTGGGGTCGACGTTATATTTCCAGTTGGTCAGTTCCACCGTCAGAGACCCGTCATAGTTCTCTTTCCGCAGAAAGGTGACCAGCTTGTCAAGGTCGATGACGCCATCACCCCAAGCAAGGTGGCTGCCACCAGCATCGGAATCGGTAAAGTGCACATGCGCAACGCGACCGGCGAGATGGGTGAAGTAATCCTCAGGCGTCTCATGCGTCATTATCGCGCCGGCAACGTCGTATACCGCGTGAAGCGAGGAGTTCCCGAGCTTGTCCATCAGTTCCCGGATTTCCCGCGCCGAGCGAATGATATTTGCGAATGAATCCGGCAGCGACTCCATCCAGAGATCGATGCCGAGTTTCTGCGCGCGGTCGCAAAGAATGCCCATGGAATCGATGCAGCGTTCCAGTGCCTGCTCCACGGGTTCGTCGCGATAGCCACCGCCTGCCGTTACCAGAAGGGCTGGTGCCCCGCATTCGATGGCAAATTCCATCGATTCCAGAAAATAGCGCACGGAGCGGTCGCGCAACTCCGGTTCCTTCGCAGAGATGTTGATCGGGTAGATGCATTGCTCCGGCGTGAAAGCGACGATGTCGAGACCCATTCCACGGACTTTCCGCCCCAGCGCCCGCGCATCGGCCAGCGTTTTATCGCCGATATAGAAATGCGGCGCGGCGGCCCAAAGTTCGATGCGCGAGACCCCGGCATCACAGACATCGGCCAGAAACCTGTCCAGCGTGTGCCGCACGTAGTGGAAGTTCATTACACTTATGCTGCGCTCATCAAGTGCCATTATCTATTCTCCATATGCCTATGCGACGGTTCGTCGTTCACAAGAATGTCGCTATTTACTTCGCGCTTCGGTGTGCCGCGTCGTTGCGGATTGAGATGTCTAAAAACTGAATTCGGTCGCGGGCGTTACCCGTCCCCGCATCGAGCGGCGCATGAGGCTGAGACAGTCGATCATGTCAAACGGTCGAGCCCGCAACACTGCAGCCGCGACATCCTGCTGGAAGTGCCCGCGCCATAATCGTCGCGGACGCGTTCCGGCGCTTTACGCAGCAGCCAGAACCCGCGCCAGAAACGCCTGGGTGCGCTCGTGCTGCGGGCGCGTCAGCACATCTGCCGGCCGGCCTTGCTCCACGATCACTCCCCCATCCATGAAGATCAGGTGGTCAGCAACATCTCGCGCAAAACCCATTTCATGGGTGACGACGACCATGGTCATGCCGTCGTCCGCAAGCTGGCGCATGACAGCGAGAACCTCGCCGACAAGCTCTGGATCGAGTGCCGAGGTCGGCTCATCGAACAGCATGACGTCCGGCTTCATTGCCAGAGAGCGGGCAATGGCCGCGCGCTGCTGCTGCCCGCCGGAGAGTTGGGCGGGATAGTAGGCCGCCCGCTCCTTCATGCCGACGCGATCCAGAAGCACCATCGCCTCCTCCACCGCCGCACCACGGGACATACGCTTGACCAGAACCGGAGCCTCAATCACATTTTCAAGCACGGTCTTGTGCGGGAAGAGGTGAAAGCCCTGAAACACCATGCCCATACGTTGTCGTTGACGGGCAAGCTCGTTGAAGCTCATCTCATAGAGCTTGTCGCCTTTCCAGCGCACACCGACGGGTTCCCCGTTCAGGAAGATCGCGCCGCCCGTAGGCCTCTCGAGATAGTTCAGGCAGCGCAGCAGCGTGCTCTTGCCGGAGCCGGACGGGCCGACGATGCAGGTTACGTCGCCACGCATGACCGCGACATCAATCCCGCTCAACACCTCATGTGTGCCGAAACTCTTGCGCAGCTTCTCGACCTTCAACAGAGGCTCGACGCTAGTCTGGTCCTTCATCACAAAGCCTCCTGCTGACGTTTGAACAGGCGAGCGGGCAAAAGCCCGCCTGCTTTCTTCGCACCCGCACGGTGTTCGGACTTCAAGCGGTGCTCGACGGCATGCTCGATAACCGTCAGAACTGTCGTCAGGACGAGATACCAGATGGTCGCGACCAACAGCAGCGGCACAGTCTGATAGGTGCGTGCATAGACCATCTGGGCGGAATAAAGCAGGTCGGGCAACGCCAGCACGGAGACGAGCGACGTGAATTTCAGCATCGAGATCGTATCGTTGCCGATGGGCGGAATAACGATGCGCAGCGCTTGCGGCAGCACGATGCGGCGAAGCGTCTGACCACGCGTCATGCCAAGCGTTGCGGCAGCTTCCGTCTGGCCCGCGTTCACGGCCTGTATGCCGGCACGGATCATTTCGGCGGCATAGGCGCTTTCGGTAAAGGCGAGGCCCATGATGGCCGCACTGAACGGCGTGATGAGCTGGTTGGTGTTCCAGGAGACAAGCTTCGGCCCGTCGAAAGGAATGCCGATCGAAATCTCCGGCAAAAGCAGCGCCAGATTGTACCAGAAGATCATCTGAACCAACGGCGGCACACCGCGGAAGAACCAGATCCAGCCCCAGCTCACGGCTAGAAAGACGCGGCTGGTCGACAGGCGCATGATGGCAAGAACGATGCCGATCCCAAGACCGAGCACCATGGCAAGGACCGTCAGCAGCAACGTCATGCCGAGACCGGAAAGGATCGCAGGGTTGAACATATATTTGGCGACCACGCCCCACTGCATGTTCTTGTTGGTGACGAGCACCTGCAGGAACACTATGGCAAGAATGGTCAGAGCCACGCCGCCGATCCAGTGGCCTATTTTAGGCACCGCGATGGGCTTCAAGTCGTGGATCGAGGGACGCTCCGGCGATTTTTCAGACATCTTTATTCCTTGCTGCCGATCCTGAGCTGTCTGCTTCGGCGCGGATGAAAATCCGGGCCGGGATACGCTTTTGCAGCCGGTGAAACTGCGTCAGAGATCAACCGGGTTTTCTTCCGTGATCAGCAGCGCCTTGCTCAGCATGCCGCTGTCGTTCAGACCCCACTTGGCCATGATCTTCTCGTAAGTACCGTCGTCGATCATCGATTGGATCGCGTCCGTCAGGACCTGGCCGAGCGGATCGCCCTTGCGCACGCCGATGCAGCTGTTGACAGGAGACAGAACCAGTTCCGAAACCTTCAGATCGCCGGTCTGCGTCGCCATGTAGCTGAGCTTGACCGAGCCTCCGACGGTGGCTTCGGCGCGATTGGAACGAACGGCAAGTTCAGCCTGCGCCTGCGTGGCGTGCATCTGCATGACGATCGGCTTGTCCTTGCATTTATTGGCGTTGAGCTTTTCAAGGAGCCCGATATCCCAGGAACCGTTCAGAACCGCTATCGTCAGACCGCAGGCATCGGAGGCGGACTTGACGGCGAGCTTGCTGTTTGCCGGGTAAGCGAACGAGGTGCCGATCCGCCGCTGGGAAACGAAATCAAGCGTCTTCAGCCGCTCGGCGGTTGTGCCGAAGGAGGAGAAGCCGGCGTCGAAACGCTTGGACTGAAGCCCCGGAATGATGGCATCGAAGCTTGTACCCTCGAAAGTGAAGGGAACGCCGAGACGTACTTCCATCTCCTTGGCGAGGTCCACGCTCCAGCCCTTGAGCTGGCCATCGGCATCAAGATACTCATCGGGCGCCCAGTCGTTGAAGACCGCAGCCTTGATACCATTATCCTTGTATTCCTGCGGCAGTGCATCGCGCAGAGCGGGAATGACGTCCGCGAATGTGCTCACCGCCGTCAATGCGCTCAGGACACACCCGGCCAGAATGGATTTGAACATGACAGCCTCCTTATTATGCGAAACCCGGCGGGTCCGCGATTGCGTTCTCCGGTTCCCCTTGCAATCATTTAGAGAACGTTCTCACATATGAGGCACGGCGAATATCCATCCGTCAAGTGTCATCTTTCAGATGACCGGCTTTATGGAGCGTTGAAAACCACTGTCGATCTGCTAAAGCCAAAAAACAGCTACCGTTTTCTTCCGACCAGACATGATAAGATTCTCATTCCGGCAGACCAAAATATGAGAGGAATTGCCAGTTGGCTCCTAAAAGCAAGGCGACGATCACCGATGTCGCACGTGCAGCAGGTGTTTCCACGGCGACCGCGGGGCGCGTGCTGGGCGGTTACGGCTACACCAGTGACGACAAGAAAGAACAGGTCCTCAAGGCCGCCCAGAAGCTGGGCTATCGGCCCAATGCGCTGGCGCGCAGCCTCATTACCGGCAAGACCCGAACTATCGGCGTCGTGGCCGGCGATATTCAGAACCCGTTCTACGCTTCGGTTCTGCGCGGTATTTCCAACGTCGTGGAAGCCAACGGTTTCGGGCTGCTGATCACCAATAGCGACGAGTCGCAATCCAAGGAGGTTCACTCGGTGGAGCTTCTGGCGCAGAAGCAGGTGGATGGGTTGATCGTCACCCCCAGCGACACGCGCAAGGCGCGGCACCTGCACAATCTGCGGGGCATGGGCGTGCCGCTCGTTCTGATCGATCGTGCTGTCGCCGGTCTGATGGTGGACCGCGTGGCGACCGACAATATCGCCGCTGCCGAACAGGCCGTGCGCTATCTGATTGCCGCCGGTCACCGGCGAATCGGCATTGTTGCGGAACTCGTCGATCAGGAGAGCGACGGACTGGACGGGTTTCTGGCGCGCGCTGTCGCGGGAGATCCGATCGAAAGCGAAACGCTTTATCCAAGTTGGCAGCGCCTTCTTGGTTATATCCGTGCGCACCGGATTGAAGGCTTGCCAGTGGACCCACGCCTGACGATACGGGCGGGAGGCTATTCTGCCAGCGCCGCTCAGGCTGCGCTCCCCCGGCTGATGAAAGTCCCGGACCCGCCGACGGCTCTGTTCACGACGGACGGCACCATGTCCGAGGGCGCCATGCGAGGGCTCTCCGAGTTGAAGCTTTCAATTCCAGAGGACCTCTCGATCATCTGCTTCGACGATCTTGACTGGATGAGCTTTCATCGCCCCGGCATCACCACCATTGCACAGCCGCGCCTCGCCATGGGCGAGGCCGCTGCACGGATGCTGCTGGAGCGCATTCACGGCGAGGATTATCCACCACGCACGGTGCTTATGCCCGCCGAGTTGATTGAACGCGGCTCTGTCGCACCATTGTGATCGCCGCCACCATGGCAACGACCTCCCGGTGAGGCCCCACCCACATCATGGAGCAGTTGCGTTGTGCGTCGCCATAAGTGCCGCGACGGTGAATAGATCGAGATGGGCACCGCCGACGTTCTTGTAGATGGTGATCTCGTCTTCGGAGATCCGGCCCGGATGCCTTGCCTGCGCCAGATCGAACATATCGGCCGTGACAGCATCCCAGCCGAGGATGCCGGATGCGACCGGCTGCGCCAGATCGCCGGCACCTTCCATGCCGCGCCGGGTGTCGACGAAAATCGTTCCGCGCTGCATGGCTTCGTCGTCGGCTTCCCGAAGCGTCGTCATGTATGCCCCGATCAGGTCGAGATGCGCGCCGGGCCGCAACAAGGCGCCCTTGACCAGCGGGGTATCCGACATCGTGACGCACGAAATGATATCGGCCTCGCTGACCGCCTGATCGAGATCAGTTGCCACCGCGGCATTCAGCCCATCGGCCTTCAGCCCCGCCACCACCGCCTCGGCGCGTGCCGGGGTGCGGTTCCACACCAGAATATGATCGACCGACGGACGCGCCGCCGAATGGGCGTGGGCGACGTGAGGGGCAAGGGCACCTGCTCCGACCACGAGCAATGTCCGGGCGTCATGGCGGGCCAGGAGACTAGACCCGAGTGCGGAATCACCGGCCGTCTTGCGGGCTGTCATGGCCGCCCCGTCGGCCACCATACGCGGCGCGCCTGTCGCACCGTCAAATGCGGCGACGAGGCCCTGCACTGAAGGCTGCGGAGGTTGAAGTTCGGCATTGCCGGGAAAGACACCGACCATTTTCACGCCGATCAGACCTCCGGGAATCCAGCCCGGCAATGTGACGAACTGATTGCCGCTGCCGCGCGGGTCGGATTGCAGCACGACATCGGAGGCAGGCATTTCGCCCAGGTGAGCGATGCGAAGTGCTTCGATCAGCAGGGGCCAGGCAAGGGTGGCGTGAACCGCATCGGCATCGAAAACAAGCATTAGGAAACTTTCAGCTTCTCATCGTGAATGTCACGAGGTGGCAAGGTGTCACAAGTCTCGAGAAGGAAATCGGCCGGTCACCGGCCTCGAAAACGGTCTTCTCGATCCGGTAGACGGGTTGCGAGGATGGAATGGCAAGGACCTGTGCTTCCTCGCGGGTGGCGAAACCGACATCGAACTGTCGCTCGGCGCCGGCTGGCTGGATGTGCATGCGCTCGCGCAGCGTAGTGAAGAAGGAACCTCCGTCGCGAACCGGCTGGATAACGCCTTCCAGTCGTTCGGCATCGAACCACAGCGTCTCCAGCGTCATGGGGCGGCCATCCACTTCGAGCACGCGCTCGAAGCGGGCAAGCCGCGCCGCCGCAAGGCGTCCGCCAGCGGCGGCGGCATTGTCGTCTATCCCGAAGGACAGAATGCGATGGCTGCTCCTGCGGCCAAGACCACTCATCGTTTCCGTGAAGCCGGAAAGGGTCACCAGTGTCTGGCGAACCTTGCGCGGTGCGACGAGCGTGCCTCTGCCTTGTTGCCGAACGAGGTGTCCTTCGGCACAAAGCTCCGAGATCGCGCGGCGGAGCGTGATACGGCTGACGCCATGCGCCGCGCAAAGTTCAGGCTCGGCGGGCAGGAACCCGCCTTCGCCAAGAACACCGGATTCGATATCCGCCAGAATTGCACGTCGCACCCGCTCATAGAGCGGTATCAGCTGTTCATGCTCGTCCATCAGCCATCCGTGTCAGTAGGAGATCTTCTTCATGTAGCGTCGCGCTTCCAGCATTTCGTGCTTGCGCAGTTCGGCGATCTTGTAAGCGAAACGCCAGAGAGTGTCGAAGAAAATGAGCGGGACGACATTGCCACGGAATTGCGGATAGATACCGTCGAGATCGAGCTTTTCAGCATCGAGAACAAGAATCTTCTCCGCCGAGCCGAAGCGGTGGAGGAAGGTATCCGCCCGGTCTTCAAGCGCACGGGTGCTGTCGCAGCCCTTCATGAGAATAAAGGCGCGGTCCTTGTCGAGCACTTCGAACGGGCCATGGAAGAACTCGTTCGCATGGATCGCCTGGCTGTTGATCCACTGCATTTCCATCAGCACGCAGATGGAGAAGGAATAGGCCGCGCCGTAGCTGGCGCCGCTGGCGACGGTGTAGACGACGTTCTCTTTGGCAAAACGCGGGGCGTAATCGTCGAAAAGCGGCGCGAAGACAAGCTGTGCCTTGTCGATTGCGGCCTGAAGCGCGGCAAGGCTTTCGATCAGTGGCTCGGTCAGGTTTTCGCCGCCAGTGAGCGCAACGACGCCCATGACAAGCTGGTAGATACGGGAATAGTTGCTGTTGACGGCATCGATCGGAACGCCGGTCGTGTAGGGAGCCTCGAAGCCGACGACATGATCGCAGGCATTTGCGAGCGGCGAACCCGGCTCGACCGTCAGGCCGATCGTGGTTGCACCCTTTGCACGGGCGAATTCGGCGGCGGCCGTCGTTTCCTTCGTCGTGCCGGTCATCGAGCACAGGATAACCAGCGAACCGGGACCGAGCAGTTTTGGTGCGCGGTCAACGAATTCGGCGGCGTTATAGACATCCGAAGCAATCGCCGCATGCTGATCCAGCAGGAATTTTGCGGGATGCATGATGGAAAGCGAACCGCCGCAGGCAACGAAGAAGACGTGGTGGATTGCGCTCGCGTCAAGGGCACCAAGGGCTGCAAGCACCCCTTTGTCGAAAGTGGATGGCAAGGTCATTTTGAAGCCTTTCTAGATATGACGTTATAATACGTATTATTTTTTTGCCGGGACGTGTCAAGCGCAATTGACAGGCTTGAAACAATTGTGCGAACGTTCTCTTAAATGAGCAAGAGAGATGGGAACGAGCATGACAAACGAACCATTCGTTCTGGCGTTCGGCGACAACGTCGTCGATTGCTACAGTGACGAAAAGGTCATGTATCCGGGTGGAAACTGCGTCAATCTCGCAGCGTTTGCCCGTCGTGCCGGTGCACGCTCCGCCTATGCCGGAGCCGTTGCCGACGACGCCGCCGGACGTGCAATCCGCGATGCGCTGGCCAGAGAAGGGGTTGACGTTTCACGCCTCCGCTTTCTGCCGGGCGCGACCGCCTATTGCGTGATTGAGCTTCAGGATGGCGACCGTGTGTTCGCAGGGGCCAATCTCGGTGTTTCGATTATCGCGCCCGAGACGGCCGATCTTGAGTTCGCCCGCCAGGTCGACGCGCTGCATACCGGCCGTTCGAGCCATATCGATGCGTGGATACCGTTGATCGCCGGGCTGACGCGCGTTTCCTACGATTTTGCGACGATCCGCGACAGGGCTCACATCGCACCGCTGGCGAAGCATTGCTTTCTTGCCGCCTTTTCCGGTGGTGATCTCGGGCGCGACGATGCCCTCGCGCTTGCTGAATTCACCCGTGATGCTGGCGCGCATTGGGTTCTGGTGACGCTCGGCGACCGTGGTGCGTTACTGCTCGGTGCCTGCGGGCTGAGCGTTGTACCCGCTGCCATTGTCGCGCCGGTCGATACGCTCGGAGCAGGTGATAGCTTCATTGCGCGCACGCTGGTCGGACTTCTGCGCGCGGAAGCGCCGGAGGAAGCCCTCGCCGCTGCCGCGCAGACGGCTGCCCTCACCTGCCTCGCCAAGGGCGGCTTCGGCCATGAAAGTCCCATGGACGTCGATATTTCGACCGCCATGACAATTGATGAAATCTATCGCACGACGAAACCGGCCCCCAGTCCGGTGGATGCCTGAAACGTGCGCTGGAACGCCATGCCCAGGGAAGGGCCTGGCGTCATGCCTGCCAGCGCAAGACCTGCACTGGTTCGAGATACAATGACAACAACAAACCCTGATCAGAGGAGGGGCAACATGACCACTTTGAAGACGACGCGCCGCGGTGCAATCGCTGGCGGACTGTTCCTTGCATCGGCTCTCCTGTCGGCCCCGGCCGTCGCCGAGAACGTGACGATACGCATCGCGACCGTCAACGCGCCGACCAGCGAATCCTACAAGGGTGCGATGGCCGCTGCCGAACGCGTCAAGACGCGGACCGAAGGCCGTGTCTCGTTCCAGGGCTTCCCCTCGGGCCAGCTTGGCAGCACGACCGACTCCATCGAGCAGGCGAGCCAGGGTCAACCCGTCATGACCTTCACCTCCGCCTCGTTCCTGTCGACGTTCGGCGTGCCGGAGCTTTCCGTCGTTGAAGGCCCCTTCATGGTTTCCAGCACGGATGAAGCCGAAAACATTGCGTTTTCCCCACTGATGCAGGGCTTCTACGACCGTCTTGCGAAGGACGCAGGCATTCGCCCTGTGGCGCTGAACTGGTTTGACGGTCCGCGCCATATGATCGGCGACAAGGGCTATCCGGCGCCGACGGACCTCAAGGGCGTCAAGATGCGTGTTCCCCCCGTCGAAAGCTGGCTGAAGACCTTCCAGCCTCTCGGCGTCGTCGCCACCACTGTCGAAGCGGGCGAAGTCTATTCGGCGCTTTCCCAGGGTGTTGTCACGGCTGCAGAAAGCCCGCTGACCGGCCTTCGTGCCTCGGGCTGGCAGGAAGTCGTCAAGCACATCACGCTGACCGGTCACTTCAATCTCTTCACCGGATGGGTGATGAGCGAGGCGGTTTACGCGAAGCTGAGCGACGGCGACCGCGCCATTCTGATGGAAGAGTTCAAGACCGGCGGTCAGGACCTGACGAAGCTGTCGGCCAAGCTCGAAGGCGAAATCCGCACGGCGTTCGAAGCACAGGGCGTGACCTTCCACACCGCCGACATCGAGGCCTATCGCAAGGCCACGGCCGGATACTATACGAGCTTTCCGAAGTGGCCTGCGGGTCTCTTCGAACAGGTTCGCGCGGCGGCGGTGGCCAAGTAAAGGGCCGGTTGGTAATCTGACGGAAGGGCGGAGGCGCTTGCACGCCTTCGCCGCCACCCACGGATTTTGGGAGCGTTCAATGCGTAGTCTGATCCGCCTTTTCGGCGTCGCGCTTCCGGCGGTGACGACCGGAGCGATCGTCCTCGTGGTTTTCGCGGATGTCATCGCCCGCAATTTCTTTCAAGCCCCCATTCCCTGGGCACACGATCTCGCGGTCGTGATGATGGCGGTCACGGTCTGGTTCGGTCTTGCGGGCGCCTGCATGTCCGACCAGATGTTCGGCATCGCCACCGTCGTGGAGCGGTTGCCGTCGCGCTTGCAGATGGCCGCGATGGTTGCCGCCGATCTGTTGACGATCCTGATTGCCGCCGCCGTTGTGCGGGCCGCCTATGCACAGATCTCCACCGCCCGCTTCACCACGTTTCTGGCGCTCGGTTGGCCGAAATGGATCATCGCGGCCTTCATTGCGGCCGGCATGATCATGATCATCATCGTGCGCCTTCTTGATATCGTTGCCCGCCTGCGTGGGGAGAAGAATTTCCAATGACCCTGACCGCTATCGCCTTCGTCGTTCTGCTGCTGCTCGGGCTGCCGGTCGGTTTCGTCATGCTCGGCGCCTCGATGATCTATTTCCTCCAGAACCCGATGATGGCGAGCATCGTCGCGCAGCGCATGGGTTCGGCGCTCGAATCCTTCCCGCTGCTGGCCGTGCCATTGTTCGTGGTGGCCGGTTGCGCCATGGCGCGCGGCGGCATTGCCGACCGGCTTTACGGCTTTGCCGAAACGCTCGTCGGTCACTGGAAGGGCGGGCTGGCGCAGATCGCCGTGGTGAACTCGCTGTTCATGGGTGCCATGTCCGGTTCCGCCAATGCGGATGCCGCCATCGATGCGCGAACCATCGTGCCGGTGATGCGTCAGCACGGCTATACCAACGCCTATGGTTCGGTGGTCAGCGCCGCATCAGCCCTGATCGCGCCGATCATGCCGCCATCCATCGCATTGATCGTTTATGGTCTCCTGACCGATACCTCGATAGGGCGCCTGTTCATGGGCGGCGTCATTCCAGCCTTCTTCATCGCCGCCGCGTTGATGCTGACCGTGCGCTGGTGCGCACGCCGCCATGGGCATACGCAGGCGAGAACGGAACGTGCAAGACCGCGTGAAATCTGGACCAAGGGTCATGCAGCACTCTGGGCGCTGGCCATGCCGGTTCTCTTGCTGTTTGGTCTGAGGACCGGCTTTTTCACGCCGACGGAACTCGGTGCATTCGCCGCGCTTTACGCATTTTTCGTCGGCGCCGTCATCTACAAGGGCCTGTCCTTTTCCGACAGCTACGACCTGCTTCGTGAATCGGCGCTAACGACGGCTGGCGTCATGTTCATCGTCGCTTCCGCCTCGGTCTTCTCGCTGATCCTCAGCCTGGAACAGCTGCCGCAGATGCTGGTGTCGCAACTGCTCGGCATTTCGGAAAACAAATATGTCGTTCTGATCGTCATCAACATCGCGCTGCTTGTTCTCGGTACGATTTTCGAGGGATTGGCGATCATCATCATCCTGGGGCCGTTTCTGCTTGATGTGGCGACCAGTCTCGGCATCGACCCCGTTCATCTCGGCGTCGTGCTGGTCTTCAACACGGCCATCGGCTCGGTCACGCCGCCCATCGGCACGGTTATGTTCACGGTCTGCTCAATCACCAAATGCTCCATCGAGGATTTCTCAAAGGAATTCCTGCCGTTTCTCGCAGTCCTTGTCGGTCTTCTGCTGCTCTTCACGCTGGTGCCGCCAATCATCACATTCCTGCCAAACGTGCTGATGTAAGGTGGTGTGCGGCCAGCTACATGTCGGACGGGCGTTGTCACGTTGTTCGACTGAGGCCGGGCGAAGCGCTTTCAGTTAAACTCAGGCAGTTGCGCCGGTCACGGCCTTCCACTGCGCCATA
>Ga0137300_1053_pt1 | contig 40277 bp, 39 predicted proteins | sample RamsorwD2O_NANAE_FD_97190 | JGI IMG/M metagenome (GOLD analysis project Ga0137300, IMG submission 97190) | Mouse cecal microbial communities from Vienna, Austria - N-Acetylneuraminic acid amended with D2O_NANAE | ecosystem: Host-associated > Mammals > Digestive system > Large intestine > Cecum... | reverse complement strand
GACCGAGCAGCAAGACAACGAGAAAGAGCGTATAAAAGTCGGGCATTTGATGTCCCATTCTCAGAAGTCGTGACCAGTACGGCGAAACCCGTGAACGGCGGGTAAAAAACTTGGCGGGCCTTTAATCCATCGCCAAAATCATCTGTTTTGACCACAGCAATTAGATGGAATCTGGTGCACGCAGAGGCCGGGTTAACGTCACTAACAGCATTGAACAAAAAACGAACCGGTCTTCCAAAAAGCCGCCCCATCACCGCGCTTTAATTCGACCCGAACTTTCAATTACTGCAGTTAGACCATGTTCGTTACATTGGCCGTTAAGGAGATACAGAGGACCTGATAGAGGCGTCTTGCCTCTAGGCCCCCCATCGCGGCCTGCGCTGCCTGCGCCCTCTATCCCTTCCGGCAGCGAAACATCATGATACAGTGCGCCTCCGACGCTCCCGTGGAGGCGCATTGAAAATCGGCGTGCGGCAGGATTGAAGGTGCAGATTTATGACTACGATCGTCGTTTCTTATTTTGATGGCGCTGAAGTTGAACTGGACGAAGAGCCTGATCCTGACGCTCCGGGGTCCGCTGTTGCTCTGGCCTCGTTTCTTGCGCTGACGGAGGCGGACAGGCTCTTGGACACGCGGCACGTTTTTGCCTTCTACAAGGACTATTACGAAGAGGCCGGGAAACCAGAATGGCTGAACGCGGAAATGGGCGTCCCACAATCACCCGCCGATATATGGGATCATGTCACTCCCGGACCTGTTACCGTCAAGAAAGGGCGAAAGGACGATGAAAACTGGTACGTCGTGATGCAGGCTGAGTGCGGCTGGGATGTCGAACGTGGCCTCATGATGGTTTGGCAAAACGGTGCGACGCTTACGAAAGTCGGCGGATATAATGGTCACCTGACCAATGTGAATGCCTACGCAGATCCCGCTTTGGAGGCTGTCGTCTACAAGGCGCGAAACCCGGAATACACAACTAGGATTGCCGAGTGAGTACCCGAGACTTGCTTACGGGCGTGTGAACCTATCAGGAAAAACGCTCACCACACGTTGTTTGAGAAAGCCATGAAAGGCGAGACGACCTGGGCTATACATCGGAAGTCCCCACCTCCTCGCCGCCATGGCGCACACTCGCAGCAGAAACAAGATGCTAAACGGACGTGTCGAAACCGTGAAGAACAATCGGTCGCACAATGCCGCCCCTCTCCAGTCGTTGTGATCTCGTCCGTAATCACGTCAGCATTCCAAAGATTTTGCTCTTCGATCTCGGTGAAGATGCCAAAATAATCTGCGCAATCTGGAAGCAGACGAACTGTTCGGCGTCCGAAATCCTGGCCAGACCCACTTCAACGCCGACACATGAAGACCGGAGATGCCTGCATGACGGAGGCGTCCGCAATACGGAGGCCGCCGATCCCGTAGACTTTCAGCTTGTTATCGACAACAGACATGCTGTCACGACCCATCTTTGCAGTACAGGACTGATGCCAGTATGTGACGGCCGAGCGGCGAATAAAATTGATCATGCCCGATCGGTCGCGCGCGCCCGGAGCAGTTTCGCCTTTCACCGGAGGCGCGAAACTTTCACTATTCCCGAGCACGCGGCACAATTCCACGGCGGCCAAAGCGGCAGCCACGCCTTCCGGCTCACTGAGTGAATTCGGTTCGATCAGGATCGGATCAGTTGCGTCGGAGCCGGAGAGTCGCCCGGCCCCGACTCTTCGGCTGGGCAAGTCCGTTGAACATCGTCCAGCCATGTTCCGGTGTTTCCAGACCTGTTCCGATGACGCCGTGCCTGGCATTACTTCTTCGCGGAGACGGCCTTGGCGGCCTGATCAATGGTATCGGCCACGACCTGCGGCTGGGTCATGAACAGTGCGTGACTTGCCGAGACCTTTGTGATTTTTGCCTTGATGCGCTCTGCCATATGGATCAGCATTGCCTGATCGAACGCCTTGTCTTCGGTTGCGATGACAGCCCAGCTGGGCTTCATACGCCAGGCAGCATGTTCAAGCTTCGTGCTGAACGCCGACATATTGATCGGGACCTGGGCATCTTTCATGAACGCAACATCGGCGTCGCTGACGTCATGGGCAAACCCAGCCTTGAACTTATCCAGGCTGACATAGCCAAATCCATCCTTCGTGGTTTCGATGACGAACTCCGATGCAGGAGCAAAACCCTCGTATTGCTGAGCCGTCGTTTCGCCGACATCCGGAGAAAGCGCGGAGACGTAAACGAGGCCGGCAACCTTCTGATCGATACCGGCTTCTGTGATGACAGTGCCGCCCCAGGAATGTCCGACAAGAATGACCGGACCATCCTGACGCTCAAGCGCGCGGGCAGTCGCGGCAACGTCATCAGCGAGAGACGTCAGTGGATTCTGGACGATGGTCACGCGGTAACCACGCTTGGTCAGATTATCGTAAACCCCCTTCCAGCCGGAGCCGTCCGCGAAGGCTCCATGAACGAGGACAACGTTTCTGACGGACTGCTCCCTGGGGATGGTATCGGCTGCGTTTGCCGGCAATGCGGCAGTTAATGTGGCTGCGGCTGCAATTGCTGCGACGGTGGGCGCGGTCTTGCGTGTCATGACTTTCTCCTCTTTTATTCGCGATAACATTTATTGCGATACATTAAAGCTGGCAGATTTCGAACTGTGCGTCAACATAATTATTATCGCGATATTGTTTTTCGCGATTTCGTTCGTTACATTTGACGCAACTGGAGTTCACAATGACCAAACGCCATAACGATCCGCCGCCCCTGCACGACCAGCTATGCTATGCGATCTACACCGCGGCCATTGCGATCCAGCGTGCATACAAGCCTCTTCTCGATGAACTGGGCCTGACCTATCCGCAATATCTCGTACTCAACGTGTTATGGAGCCAGGACGGACAGACGGTTGGCGCCATCGCCCAGGCCCTTGCTCTGGAATCAAGCACGCTGACACCGCTGCTGAAGCGACTCGAAACCGCCGGCTTGCTGCGCAGGACGCGCAACCTTAGCAACGAGCGGCAGGTAGTCATCGCCTTGACCGACGACGGCCGTGCCTTGCAGCACAAGGCCGGCTGCCTCAGCAACACTCTGCTCGCGGCCTCTACACAGACGCCAAAGGAACTCGCTGCTCTTAACCGCAATGTCCGGTATCTCCGTGACGCGATCTATTCCCAGATCGGCGGATGGGACGCACCCGCCTGACCTTCGATAGTGGTAAATCGCCTCAATGCTCAGGCGGTCGGTACGGTCCCACCGTCAATCACATGCTCTGTACCCGTAATTGACGACGCTCGATCCGACGCAAGGAACGCGATCAGGTCGGCGACTTCTCCAGGCCTGGCCGGCCGGCCAAGCGGTATACCACCAAGCGAGTCCATGATCGTCTGCACAGCTTCGTCGTAGCTGATGCCGGCTTCCTCCGCGATACGAAGCGCAAGACCGTTGGAGCCCGGATCTGCAATCCAGCCGGGAGAAACACGAACCACCCGTACACCCTTGGGAGAAACCTCCTTGGAGATGCTCTTGCTGTAGGTATTGAGCGCGCCCTTTGCGGAGGCGTATCCGGTCGTCGCCTGGTGCAGCGGAAGGACGCGCTGGATCGACGTCACGTGAATGACGACGCCGCTTCCTTGCGCGATCATTCCGGGGATAAGGGCGCGGTCCAGCCTCACCGCAGGGAAGAAATTAAGGTTAAATTCCTTTTCCCATTCCTCTTCGGTCAACGCCGCAAAGCCGCCAGAAGGTGCTGAGGATCCGCCCAACACGTTGACGAGGATATCGAGTCCGCCGAGCTCCCGGTGGACTGCGTCAACAACTGTCTGAACGCCATCCATCGTGGTCAGGTCGGCCTCGACGAGGGCCGCGCCGGAAAAGTCCTCCGGCTTTCTGCGTGCGGTTGTCAGCACGCGGGCGCCGAGCTCCTTGAACTGAGCCACAGTCGCAGCGCCAGCGCCCGACGTCCCGCCGGTGATGAGAGTTCGACGGCCCTCCAGTGTCAGAAACGGCGTCATAGGGTGATCTCCAGCTCAGCAATCCTGTCGCCCGAAAGGACGAAGATAAAGCGAAGGTCGATCGGACTTCCGGGGAAGTTGCCGGCTGCGTGGGCCATCACCTGGGTCTTTCCATTCTCGACGGCGATCAGGAAAGGCCTGACCGTGTAGCTGTACTGCTGGGCCTCATCGGTCATCCACGCCCGAATGGCCTTCTGCCCGATGTGAATCTTCCGCTTGTCCTTGACGACCCCGTTTTCGGTGAAGGTGGCAGCGATGGCGTCCGGACAGCCTGACCTGTCGGCTTCGAAATAGGCTTCGATAGCGCTGGGTAGTTCGATCATCGTAGTATCTCCCGTCGTTTTGGTATCTTGGGCTGTGGCTCCGCCTTCGCGATATCCACTGGCTGGAAGATAGATCAAGCTTATTGACGGGATAAGCGGGATAAATAAGGATGAGGTATTGCGAAAAGAGGGATAAATGACCCGTTCCGTCCTTGCTGACCTTGATGCCGTCCTCAGCATCGCCCGCCTTGGAACCTTCCGCGCAGCGGCTCTCGACCTTGGAATGTCAACAACGGCCTTGAGCAACTCCATCGCGAAGCTGGAGCAGTGCCTCGGTATCCGGCTGTTCAACAGGACGACGCGAAGCGTGTCCCTGACTGATGCGGGGAAGACGTTTGTAGAAAGGGTCGGACCAGCGGTGACCGACATCCGCGACGCAATGCTCGCGGCCCAGTCGCTTCAGGAGACCCCGAGCGGAACATTGCGCATCAACGCCTTCGCCACGGCAGCACGAGAAGTAATGGCGCCGCTCGTCCTGTCATTTCTGGAGAAGTATCCGCAAGTGCATATCGACCTTGTCACGGAGGGACGGATTGTCGATATTGTCGCGGCGGGTTTTGATCTGGGTCTGAGACCGGCCGATCTCGTTCCTGCCGACATGATCGCCGTGCCTTTGGGTTTGAAGCGCAGCAATGCGGTCGTCGCATCACCGGAATTCCTGCGCAGACATGGCAAGCCAATTGTACCAACTGACCTCTACAGGTTTCGCTGCATTCGCGCGCGCCTTCCGAACAACGCGCTTTTCCGTTGGAAATTCGAGAAAGACGGAAATGCACTCCAGATCGACGTGCAAGGCGCGATCACTCTGGACGAGCCAAGCCTCGTTACGATAGCAGCCCAAAATGGGGTGGGGCTTGGTTATCTCATGGAAGCGGATGTTCGAGAGGATATTGAGGCTGGGCGACTGGTGCGCGTTCTTGAGGACTGGACGCCCTCGTTGGCCCCGCTGGCGTTGTATTACCCTGGTAGGAAGAACCCCCCTGCAGCGTTCACCGCATTCATTCAGGCTGCTCGCGAATTTGCAAGAGAATGACCGGCGTGCAGATGTTCGATGCCAGTGAACGCTGGGCGTTCTTAAACTCTTGAAGCTATTTGAACCGGTTAACTGCTGGGACACAGCTAAAGTTCAAAAGTCCCTTGTCGAGAGGTTTACTTCGCCTCAATAAAATGGGCGGATACCTTCCGCGAAATCATCGAGGCAGAGATATCCCGAAGGCTGCGCGCGTTTGTCCGCGACTGCCGCCATGATCAAGCGGCCACGGTGTTCGTGGGGGCGCCGCGCTCGAACGCATCGACATTATCAATCAGTTGGTCGACCAGCGACTGCACAGCCTCCCGGCTCGCCCACGCCACATGCGGCGTCAGGATGAAGTTCGGCAGATCGAGCAGCCGCATCAGCGGATGATCGCGTGCAGGCGGCTCGGTGGTGACGACGTCGAAGCCGGCGCCGCTGATCTGGCCGCTTCTCAAGGCGTGTTCCAGCGCGGCCTCATCGACGAGTCCGCCGCGTGCGGTGTTGATCAAAAGGGGCCGCCTGGCCATCCGTGCGAACTCCGCGGTCGAGATCATGTTGCAGGTCGAAGGCATCAAGGGAGAGTGCAAGGTGATGATGTCGCTGAGCGCGAGGACCTTTTCGAACGGCGTATAGAGCGGCCCCATTCCGCTGGTGCCCTTGTAGTCCGAAAAAAGAACCTTCATCCCGAAGGCACGACCAAGATCGGCCACCGAGCGCCCGAGGGCACCGTCACCGATGATACCGAGCGTCGAACCGGCGAGATCGTTAATCGGGAAGTCGAAATAGCAGAACTGGTTTGCTTCCTGCCAGCGTCCGGCCTGCACCGAATTGCGATAGGCGAGCAGGCTGCGGCGAAGCGCAAGGATCAGAGCGAAAGTGTGCTCGGGAACGGCGTTGACGGCGTAGTTGCGGATGTTTGAGACGATGACTCCACGCTGCGCGCATGCTGCGACGTCTACGACGTCGGTGCCCGTCGCCGCTACGGCGACCAGTTTAAGTTTGGGAGCGGACGCGACCGCTGAGCCGCGCACAGGGGCCTTGTTGGTAATGACGATGTCGGCATCCTTGATGCGCTCCGGCACCTCGTCGGGAGCCGTCTGGTCAAACTGAACGAGCTCGTGAGCGAAGGAGAACGCACGAAAGTGAATATCATCGGGTAAGGTCTTCCGATCGAGAAGGACGATCCGAAGAGGCTTGCTGGAAGCATGAGGCATTGGGGGACACCAGGTTCAGAGGGAGAACAGCGGCCGCTTTCAAGCGGCCGCTCAATTTAAGATCAGCCTCAGGCTTCCTCTTCCTGAAACGCTTCTTCGCGTGTTTTGCGGAATGACGGCAGGATCATCAGCAGAAGCACGCCGGCTGTCGCGATCAGCAGGACCAGACTGATCGGCCGCTCCACGAAGACACTGGGGTTTCCGTGCGAAATTGTCAGGGCGCGACGGATGTTGGTTTCCAACAACGGTCCCAGGACGAACCCCAGAAGTAGCGGACCCGGCTCGCACTTGGCCTTGCGGAAGGCATAGCCCAGCAGGCCGAACCCGGCAGCCAGTACCACGTCGAATATGCGGTTGTTGATGCTGTAGACACCGACGCAGCAAAAGAGAAGGATTGCCGGATACAGCAGACGATACGGAACCGTCAGGAGCTTCACCCACACGCCGATCAGTGGCAGGTTAATCACGACGAGCATCAGGTTGCCGATCCACATGCTGGCAACGAGTCCCCAGAAGATTTCCGGCTGGGTTGCCAGTACCGTCGGTCCCGGGGTGATGCCGTGTATGATGAACGCACTCAGCATCATCGCCATCATGTTGTTCGATGGGATGCCCAGGGTCAGAAGCGGGATAAACGAGGACTGTGCGCCGGCATTGTTGGCAGCCTCCGGTCCGGCGACACCCTCAACGGCACCCTCGCCGAACTCCTGGGGACGCTTGGATACTTTTTTCTCGACCGAATAGGCGCAAAAGGAGGCAAGAGTGGCTCCGCCGCCCGGAAGTACGCCGAGAAACGTCCCGACACCCGTGCCGCGAAGGACAGCCGGCCAGGCCCGTTTGAAGTCCTCTTTGGTCGGCCACAGGCGGCTGAGCTTGCTGACAAGCACACCACGAGCTTCGACGTTCTCAAGATTTTCGATGATCTCCGCGAAACCGAACAGACCTATGGCGATGACCACGAAGTCGATGCCGTCGAAGAGTTCGACTGCAGTGAATGTAAGGCGTTCCTCCCCGGAACTGGCGTCGATCCCGACCATACCGAGCAGCAGACCGAGAAGGATCATGCCGATCGCCTTCAGGACTGGTCCGCGGGCGAGGATAGTGGCCGCCAGAAGGCCGAACAGCATCAGCGACACGTATTCTGCCGGGCCAAAGGAAAGGGCGAAAGACGATAGCGTCGGACCAGCGATAGCAATACCGAACGTCGCGACCGTTCCGGCGAAGAAGGAACCGAGCGCCGCGACGGCAAGCGCCGACCCGGCCCTTCCTTTCTGAGCCATCTTGTAACCGTCGACAGCGGTCACGACCGACGACGCCTCTCCGGGAAGATTGACGAGGATAGCCGTCGTCGATCCACCGTACTGCGCGCCGTAATAGATGCCGGCGAGCATAATGAGGCCCGCCAGAGGCGGAAGGTAGAACGTAATCGGCAGCAAAACCGCGATCGTCGCCGTCGGCCCGATACCTGGTAGCACCCCGATCAGCGTTCCCAGCAGAGCGCCAAGCAGACAGAAGCCCAAGTTCGTCGGCGTCAAGGCCTCGCTGAAGCCCAGCATGAGAAGGTCGACGAAGTTCATGTATACCTCCCTCAGAACGGCCAGATAGGCATTTGCACGCCAAGGCCGACAATGAAGACCAAAACGCCAAACGCTGTCAGCCCAGCGGTCAGCAGGATGACCTCGCGAAGCCGTGAATCGCGGTCAGCGATGCTGCCGACCAGAAGCAACCATACGGACGCCGCAACGAAACCAAAGAACTCCGCGATGAAGGCGAAGCCAACAACTGCTGCAAGGATGACCACAAGCGGCCAGAGCTTCGGTTTGTCGATGTCGACCCGTGCCCGGACCGCGCCCAACCCGCCGATCGTGGCGCCAATGATGATAAGAAGCCAGCACACTATTCGAGGCAGGTAACCTGGGCCCATGGCGGATGCCGTGCCCATGGTCAGGTCGCGCCCGGCCCATAGGCCAAGCGCGCCGAATCCCATGAATAACGCTGCGGTGAAGAGGTCAGGCCGGTCACCGGTGCCTCCAGCCTTGCGGGGAGCGGCCATTACTTCTGTTCCTTGGCCAGTTTCCAGATCGCGCCCAGGCGCTCAGCGCGCACGGGAAGCTCCTTGTCCCAATCTTGGGACGAGCGATAGGAAATGGCCAGCGACATCTGCTTCGCCTTTGCCTTGAACTCTGGATCGTCGAGAGCTTTCTTCACCGCGGCGGAGAACTTCGTCCGAATTTCCTCCGGCACGTCACAGCTCATTGCGATTCCGCGCTCAGAACTCATCAGGACTTCAAAACCCTGTTCTTTTGCGGTTGGGAGATCGGGAGCGATGGAGGCGCGCTCTTCGGCAAACTGGCCGAGATTCTTGAACGCGGAGTGATCGCTGCCCACGAACTCCCCGACGTTGATGCCGATCGTGTCCACGTGCCCGCCGAGAAGCGCGGTGCGAGCCTCGTTCGCCCCATTGAAGGTGACCGCAGTCAGATCGATACCTACAGACTTCTCCAACTGAAGCATGGCAAGATGCTCGTCGGTTCCGAGGCCAGTTGTGCCGACGGTAACAGCCCCGGGGTTCTCCTTCGCATAGGCGACGAGGTCTTTGAGCGTATTGAACTTGGAATTGGTTTGGACAATGAACGAACCGGGATCTTCGACAATGCGCGCGACGAGGCAGAGCTTTTTCGGGTCGAACCGCACCTTGCGATCCATTTGCATCGTCAGATAGCCAGGCGTGTTTAGCGAGGAAACTGTGTAGCCATCGGGGCGAGCCTGGGTCATCGCAGTATAGGCGATTTCACCGGACGCACCTGGGCGGTTTAGGACGGTTATCTTCGCGTCCAGCTCCTTTTCCATATAAGGAGCAAGCGTACGGTTCATCACATCAGTGCCGCCGCCCGGAGCAAACGCCACGATAAACTCGATCGGGCGATCCGTTGGCCAGTCAGCGTGGGCTACGCCTGTGGCGAGAAGCAGCGTCGTTGCCAGTGCGGTATTTCTAATCAAATGCTTCATCTTATCCTCCCAGGATAGTTTGTATTTGGACGGTACCGTCCAAGGTCTCGGTGACTGGCCGACGTTTCCCCTCCGGAACATCGGCCAGCTTCGTTCAGTTAGTCGACGGTAGCTCACATCCGGCCTTGACGAGGGCGTCGTTGAACCAAGTCGGCTTGTGCGTGCCAGCTTTGATATTCTCGATCTGCTTTTGCTCGGCGGCGTGCTTGGCAACCGTCCGTTCGTAAACCTCCGCCACATCGTCGATCGGAACAACGACGACCCCGTCCGCGTCGCCTACGATCAGGTCGCCCGGCATCACAACCATTCCTCCAATGGCAATGGGCGTATTGATTTCGCCTGGGCCGTTCTTATAGGGGCCACGGTGGGTCACGCCGACCGCGTAGGAGGGGACGTTCATTTCGAGAAACGCATCCGCATCGCGGATCGCACCGTTGAGAACGAAGCCCACAACACCGCGGCGATGAGCGTAGTCGAGCATCATCTCCCCCATCAGGGCGTGGGTCACGTCGCCGCCGGCATCCATGACGATGACGTCGCCGTCCACGGCCATGTCCATCGCCTTGTGGAGCATAAGGTTGTCGCCCGGAGGCGCTTTGACGGTCAGTGCGCGGCCGACAAGTTTGCCGTCGCGGTGCATCGGGCGAAGCTGAGCGCCGCCCGCGTACATGCGGTGCATGCTATCGCTGATGTTGGCGACGGGAAGCTCCCTGAACTTGTCGATCCATTCCTGTTCGACGATCCTGTCCCTGTTGCGAACCCTAAATCCTATAGTCAACGTATTCTCCTCGATGCTCTTGATTGTCTTTTTCAGGCAGGTGTCTTTGCCAGCGCGCGATGGTTCACGATCCTCTCGCGGCCAAGCTCACGACCTTCCACGATCGCAAGAATGCCCTCGACGGCATCGACGCCGACGCGAACGTTCGCCTCCTGGGTTACGCCGCCGATATGCGGCGTGACGACGATCCGCTGATTCTGCCAGAACGGGTGGTTGTCTCCAGGAGGCTCTGTCTGGAACGTATCAAGCCCGGCCCCGGCAATCTGTCCGCTTTCGACAGCGCGAAGAAGGGCATCCTCATCGATCAGGCCGCCCCGGGCTGTATTGATAACGAACGATCCCGGCTTCATCAGCCCGAGCCGGCGGTCATCAAGCAAATTCCGCGTGTCGGGCGTCAAAGGGCAGTGCAGGCTCAAGATATCCGACGAGGAGAGGAGGCGGTCGACATCAGTCACCTGACGGACACCTGCCTCGGCAAACGCCGCCTCATCTGTAAAGGGGTCGAAGGCTTGGACCTTCAAGCCAAAACCCTTAGCGAACAAGGCAGTTTGCCGAGCAATCGCGCCGAACCCGACAAGGCCGATAGTCATGCCAGCCAGTTCCTTGCCAGCAAAGCCCGCCTTCTCCCAGCGCCCAGCGCGCAGGCTGCTGTCGAGCGGCACAATCCGCTTTACCACGGCAAAAAGTAGTGCAATCGCATGTTCAGCGACCGAAAGCGCATTTGCGCCAGCGGCGACGACAACGGGGATTTCGCGGCGAGACGCGGCGTCCACGTCGATGTTGTCAACCCCAACCCCGTGCTTGGAAAGGACACGTAGCGAAGGCGCGGCTTCAATCGCTGCGGAGCCGAACCGCCCCATGCGCACCACCACGCCGACAGGATCAAGTTCCGTCACAATCCGGACCAGGTCGTCTTCGCTCGTGTAAGGGGGAACGTAAGACACCTGATAGCCGTTCTCGGCGATCAGCTTGACTGCTTGTTCGTTGATGGCTGGTCCAGTGACCAGGATGTTTCGGCTTCCCATGCGTACCTCGAACTGGAATGCGCGAGGACGCGAGCGCTGAGCGCGCAGCGTAGCCATCCTCCCATACGCCAAAGCTCCTCCTGGCGTCTCCTGAGCGGAAGTTAACATAAGCCTCTCTTGATTAAAGCGAATAATTCTGGCCAAGATGAACAGAGAATCTTAATTAGTCGGAGGATGGTTTGGATACGCGGCAACTGAAGACCTTCATCGCGATCGCTGAGCACGGAACTTTTGCAAAGGCTGCTGAGGCCGTCGGTTTGACCCCATCCGCAGTCAGTCAGCAAATGCAGGCACTTGAATTAGAGGTCAGCGGAGAACTCTTCGATCGCTCGAGCCGGCCGATCACGCTTAACGGCCATGGGCTGCAGATGCTCGAAGCAGCACGTACTCTGGTGCGTGATGCAGACAACATCATTGACACGATTTCCGGCAGAGCCATCAGCGGGACCTTCACAATCGGCTCCGTTCGCTCAAGTGCGCTTTCGCTCCTGCCTCTCTCAATCGTCGCCCTCAAGGCAGATTATCCTGATCTCAGGATCAAGCTACAGGTCGCCAATACAGATGAATTGATGAGCGGCGTCCTGTCCGGCCGCCTGGACTGCGCGATGGTCGCCGAGTACTCTGGAATCCCTTCAGCGCTTAGGTGGCACCCCTTTATCAACGAACCTCTGCTCGTGATCGCTCCCAAGGGCACTCCCCGAATGTCCGGCATCGACATGCTGTCGACCATGCCTTATGTCAGGTTCAACAGTCGGTTCAGATTGGCCCAGATCATCGAGACCGAGCTTGCAAAAACCGGCGTCGTCCCGAACCTGATAGCCGAGATCGACACGATCGCGTCAGTGGTCTCTTGCGTAATTCATGGTCTCGGCGTGTCCGTGGTGCCCTGGATCGCGCTGAGAGATATCGCTGTGCCGATTGTCTCTGCGCCATTTGGTGAGCCGCAGATATTTCGGCCTATCGGGCTCGTGCAAAGGCGAGCCGGGACGCGCGTCGCGATTATAGATCGGCTGCACCAGCACTTGAGCAGGCTTAGCGATCCGTACGGTATAGCCCGTTGACTGACGCTGGCATACTGATGCCCATCGGTTGACCTCAATCCTCCCCGATCGACGATCAAGCTTGTGGACGAGGGATGAACGCCTCGCCGCTGCGGCTCAGAAGATTGGCGTGGCGCTTCATGCTTTCGCGAATATTCCTCAGTAGACATCCGGCGAGGAGCTCTCGAACGCCGATAGATCAACACTTGTCGAGATTCGAACCCAAGCGCCACGGCGGACTAATCCAGATCCAATTGATTTCCTGTTTGGATCTCCACTTTCTTGTTAGGCGTTCTTTTCCCGCAATAGGACTCGGGACTTCTGTATTTCATCAACCGGTAGAACGCCGCACGTGCGAAGGATGGAACGTTGATATTGCCTCTGGACTGCATCATCGCGCGCTGTGATCGCACGTCTCCAAAATGGGCCTCTGCTCTATGCTTCGAAGGAGCGAAGGTTGACGAAGCAATGTTGGCGGAATTGATGTTGGCTGCCCCAAAATCAGCTTGTCGACGAACTTTGCTATGGCGAATTCACTCCGTTCAACTCGTTAGCCTGTCCCGCCTGCAGCTGAATCCACGCTGGCTTCGATTGCAGTGATCAAACGTGTCGAAGCCTCCCGAACAACTGTGCCGGATACTCAAACTTTCCCGGACGCCCTGCTTTGGGATGGAATATTCCGAGTCATTCACAGGCGGACTGAAAAAGTTTTTTAATCAAGGTGTTAGCCCCTGCGGGTGAAGATGCTTTCCGTAGGAAATCCGGATGAATTGTGGGCAGGTCGACATCTCCATCCTCATCACAAGCTTGACTTTCAAAAAATCAACAGATATGTCAACTTGCATTCTGATATCTCAGTTTGGTTATTGATATGTCTAACACCGTTGAATTCCCATCTTTGCCTCTGTCCGATCTTGTGACGCCGCAGGACTTGCCGGTTGAGGGAAACATGACCAATCGGATCCACGCGTTGCTTCGCCAATTGATTGTGGAAGTGAAGCTGCTGCCGGGTCGGGCTCTGTCCGAAAAGGAAATCGCGGCGTTGTTGCATGTGAGCAAGACGCCGGTGCGCGAGGCGATCATTCGCCTTGCAGAGGAAGGTTTCGTGACCGTCGTACCGCAGGGTGGCACCTATATCTCGCCGATCGACGTGCAGCGTTACATGGAAGCGTGTTTCATCCGCTTCAAGCTTGAAGAAGGCGCGGTGATAGAGGCTGCCAAGCGGCACTCACTTGAAGATATCGCCCGCCTGAAGACCTGTCTTTCGCAGCAGCGTACCGCCGCGGCCGATGAAGAGTTTACTGACTTTTTCCTGCTCGACGAGGAATTCCACCGCACGATTTTCGCAGCGGCTCGCCTGCCCGGCGCCTGGAGCGTCGTCAATCAGGCCAAAGGTGAAATGGACCGCATGCGCCACCTGAAAAGGGTATTTGCTGTACGTCGCACGGAAAAAGTTATCGAAGAGCACGATGCGATCGTGAATGCGATCGAGTCTGGCAACGTCGAGGCAGCGCGTGACGCCATACAGCGCCATCTGGGATCGCTGGAATCCAAAATCGCAGAGCTCTCCAAGAACCCCAAAATCTGGACCTTCATCGAACAGGTCAATACGCGCGTCACCAGGAAGCGTGTGTCAAGAGGAGCCAAGGCCCCTGCCTGACTGAACATTCAAGGCTTTTGAGGAGGGGCCTTTCATGTCCGCAGTTCAAATCAACGACGTCGTCAAGCGCTACGGTGCTCTCGAAGTCGTACATGGCATCAACCTTTCCATTCAACCGCAAGAATTCGTCGTGCTCGTCGGCCCCTCGGGCTGCGGAAAATCCACCACACTGCGCATGCTCGCAGGTCTTGAGGACATCTCCGGCGGCACCGTCGCGATTGATGGGCGGGTGGTCAACAAGATCGCCCCGAAAGATCGCGATGTCGCCATGGTGTTCCAGAACTACGCGCTTTATCCGCATCTCAACGTCGCCGAGAACATTGCTTTCGGCCTGCGCGTGCGCGGTGAAAAGCGCAATGTGGTCGACAAGGCCGTTGCCGAAGCCGCCCAAATCCTTGGTCTGACGGAATATCTCGCACGTAAGCCAGCCGACCTGTCGGGCGGGCAGCGTCAGCGTGTTGCCATGGGGCGCGCGATCGTACGTCGCCCCAAGATTTTCCTCTTCGATGAGCCACTTTCCAATCTTGATGCCAAGCTGCGCACCCATATGCGAGCTGAGATCAAGCAGCTGCACAAGCGCATGCAGGCGACGAGCGTCTATGTGACCCACGATCAGGTCGAGGCGATGACACTGGCCGACCGTATAGTCATCATGAACCGCGGCAATATCGAGCAAGTCGGCTCGCCGATGGAAGTCTTTCTTGAGCCGGCGAATGTTTTTGTCGCCAGCTTCATCGGCTCTCCACCCATGAACCTTTTTGACGCGACAATCGACAAGCAGGGTGGCTACGCCAAAGCCGTGCTCACGGGTGATGCCGGACAAAGCCTGACGATCCCCGATGCCTTTGCCCGGAACGCGGTGCAAGGCCAGCCGGTGAAACTCGGCATCAGACCCGAAATCATGTCCGTAGAAGTGGCCGATGGACAGGACGTGCTCAATTGCAGCATCGACCTCGTTGAACCGCTTGGTGCCGAGGCACTGTTGCACGGGAAGGCCGATGGCCAGTCCTTCATCGCCAAAGCCGAAACGCTTTATGCGGATCACTCGCTAAACGGCGTTACCCGGCTCGGTATCGATACGGCGCGCATCCATGTTTTTGACGCCGCAAGCGGCAGATCTCTCAAGGCCGCCGGCAGGGCGCGGCCATGAGACAGTATCTTCAGGAGTCGCTACACGAGCTCTGGCAAGATGTGCGCCGTGACTGGCAGCTTTATTTGCTTCTTGCCCCCATGGCCATCTGGTTTGCACTCTTTCTTTACAAGCCGATGTACGGCCTGGTCATCGCTTTTCAGGATTTTTCGATTTTCCGTGGCATCGAGAAAAGTCCGTGGGTCGGCTTTGCGAATTTCATCGAGCTTTTCCAGAATGACATGTTCGTTCGTGCATTCTGGAACACCATCACCATCAGTGGCCTCGGTCTCATCTTCGCGTTTCCGGTCCCCATCATTCTGGCCTTGATGTTTAACGAGGTTCAGAGCGAAATCGGCAAGCGCTGGGCCCAGACGATCGTTTACCTGCCCCACTTCATCTCCGTGGTGATCGTTGCGGGTATCGTCATCAATTTCCTCTCCCCATCCATCGGCATCGTCAATCTTCTGCTGAAGGGCATCGGGCTTGAACCGATATATTTCCTTACGCAGCCCGAATGGTTTCGGCCTGTCTTCATCGGCTCGTCGGTCTGGAAGGAGTCGGGGTTTGAATCGATCGTCTATCTGGCAGCAATCGCCGGTGTGAGCCCAACCCTTTACGAGTCCGCGAGGGTCGATGGAGCCTCGCGCTGGCAGATGATGTGGCGGATCACGCTGCCGTGCATTCTCCCCACGATTGTCATCATGCTCATCATTCGCATTGGCAATCTGGTCGAGGTCGGTTTCGAATACATCATCCTTCTCTACCGCCCTTCCACCTACGAGACTGCCGACGTCGTTTCGACCTTCATCTACCGCACCGGTCTGCAAGGTACCCAGTACGACCTGGCAACGGCCGCCGGCCTGTTCAATGCGGTTATCGCTTTCGTGCTGGTCTATTCGGCAAACCGCATCAGCCGACGAGTCTCGTCGACATCGCTGTGGTGAGGAACTGAAAATGACAAGTTTCAATCTCTATTCGCGTGGCGACAGGATTTTTGGCTGGGCTAACGCCATTCTTCTAGGGCTATTCGTTCTGTCGACGCTTTACCCGTTCATTTACGTCGCAGCAGTTTCGATATCCTCAGGGGCCGCGGTGACTGCCGGTCGCGTCACCCTTTGGCCGGTCGATGTCACGCTGGCGGCCTATGAACATGTCCTCTCGGACAGGATGTTCTGGATCGCTTACGGCAACACGTTCATCTACACGTTCGGCGGTACATTCATGAGCCTGCTGATCATGATCCCGGGCGCTTATGCATTGTCACGCAAGCGTCTGCGCGGTCGCACGTTCTTCAATATCGCGATTGCCTTCACGCTCTGGTTTCATGCCGGCATGATCCCCTTCTTCCTGAACATGCGGGATCTCGGCCTGCTCGACAGCCGCTTTGGTATCATCATCGGGTTCGCGGCCAGCGCCTTCAATGTCATCCTGTTGCGAAACTTCTTCGAAGCCGTGCCGAAATCCTTCGAGGAAGCCGCCAAGATGGACGGCGCAAGCGAGTTGCAACTGCTGTGGAAAGTATTCATTCCGCTTTCCAAACCGGCCATCGTCACGGTGGCGCTGTTCTGCATTGTCTCGCGCTGGAACGGGTATTTCTGGGCAATGGTGCTCCTGCGTGGCGAGGAGAAAATCCCGCTGCAGGTCTACCTCAAGCGCGTCATCGTCGACCTCAATTCGAACGACGAGTTCGCTTCGAGCCTGCTCACAGCCCATTATTCATTCGAGACGGTGACCTCCGCCATCATGATCGCGTCGATCATCCCCGTCCTTATCATTTACCCCTACGCCCAGAAGTATTTCACAAAGGGAATTTTGCTGGGCGGGGTCAAAGAGTAGCTGCACAAGGGAGGAGAACCTGTGAGAAAACTGCGAAAAGGCACGCCCCTTCTGGCGTTGATGACTGCAGCGACAATGGCCTTGCCGGCCTTCGCGCAAGATACGGGCAAAATATCAGAAGACCCGTTGGAGCTGACGATCCACTTCCACTTCCGCGACAAATACGTCTATTCGGAAAAGTGGCCGGTGGAGCAGAAGGCTGCGGAGATCACCAATATCCGTGTGCGCAACGTCGCATCGCTGGCGACCACCAGCAGCCGCGATGCCTTCAACCTGTTGATCGCTTCGGGTGACCTTCCCGACATCGTCGGCGGTGATGCGTCGGGCGGCCTGAAGGAAGACTTCATTCGTTACGGGCTGGAAGGTGCATTTGTTCCGCTTGATGATTTGATCGAGGAACACGCCCCCAACCTCAAGGCATTCTTTGACAGCCACAAGGATATCCGCAACGCGATTTCCGGACCGGATGGCAAGCTCTATTTCATTCCTTACGTGCCGGACGGAAAATACTCCCGTGGCTGGTTCATCCGCCAGGACTGGCTGGACAAACTGGGACTGAAACAGCCGGAAACGCCTGAAGAAGTCTATGAGGTCCTGAAAGCCTTCCGCGACAATGACCCGAATGGCAACGGCAAGAAGGACGAAGTACCGTATTTTGCCCGTGAAGAGATCGACGCGGTTCGCCTTATCAATCTCTGGGATGCCCGGGTTTCAGGTTCTGAACGCTATGGTGACTTTGCCGTCTATGACGGCGAGTTGCGCCATCCATGGGCTGAAGAAAACTATAGGACCGGCATCTCGAACGTCGCCAAGTGGTACAAGGAAGGCCTGATCGACAAGGAAATCTTCACGCGGGGCGCCCGGTCGCGTGAATATCTTCTAGGCAACAATCTCGGCGGCATGACGCATGACTGGTTCGCCAGCACCTCGACCTATAACGACGCGCTGTCGCCAAAGATCGAAGGTTTCGCGCTGAAGCCAATGTTGCCGCCGAAGACCGTCTCCGGTCAACGTTTCGAAGATGCCCGCAGATTGCGTGTTCAGCCGGTTGGCTGGGCGATCTCGGCCGCCAATGAACATCCGGTCGAAACGATCAAGTACTTCGATTTCTGGTTCTCCCAGCAAGGCCGTGTCCTGTCGAACTTCGGTGTCGAAGGCCTGACCTATGAGATGGTCGACGGCAAACCGCAGTTCAAAAAGGAAGTTCTTGAAAACAAGGACCCGGTTAATGCCCAGCTGTGGGCTGTGGGTGCGCAGGTACCGCGCGGCTACTGGATGGACTACGAATATGAACGCCAGTGGACCAACAAAATCGCGCTTGAAGGTATCGATATGTACGACAAGTGCAATTGCCTTAAGGACGAGTTCATGGGCGTGTCGCTGAACGCCGAGGAAAAGGCAACCTTCGACCGCTATTGGCCGAGCATTCTCACATACATGACCGAGATGCAGCAAACCTGGATCCTTGGTGCGCAGGACGTCGATGCCGGTTGGGATGCCTACAAGAAAAGGCTGACGGCACTCGGTTACGATGAGGTCATCAAGATGATGCAGTCAGCCTACGACCGTCAGTACAAATCGGCCCAATAAATCAGGCTATTGTGATGGCGGCCCTGTCGCCGCCATCTCCTCTCTTTGTTCTTATAGGAGTTAGAGCGCAATGCGTCCCTCTGCCTCGGCGATTGCCAGACAAGCTCATCTCGATGAACCGCGCCCAGGTTCCCTGACCATTGGCTACATGCCGAGTGAGCAATTACCGCCTACCGAAAATCCCCCACGTTTTTCCTGGCTTCCCGATATTGATGATGGTGCGCGCTATGTGCTGCGCATCTCGACTGACCCCAATTTCCCTGACGCACAGACAACTGTGTTTGAAGATCTGGCTTGGAATTTCTTCACCCCAGACGTGGCGCTGGAGGATGGCCACTATCACTGGAGCTACGCGCTCTGGGACCAGAATGCACGGCAACCTCTTTCCAACTGGAGCAAGGCGCGGGGCTTCGAAATCACTGCCGCATTGCCAAAAACCCCGTTACCCGGCCGGGCGGCGCGACGTGCCGCCGCCCATACGAGCCATCCAAGGCTCTGGCTGAATGGCGACCAGTTGAAAGCTTTCTCGGCTGCTGTTGCTAAGGATGCCGATCATTGCGGGTGGTCTGACTTTTTCGAAAAATCTGTCCAGCCCTGGCTGGACCGGCCGATCATCCTGGAACCGAAACCCTACCCCAACAATGTCCGCGTCGCGACCTTGTGGCGGCAAATGTATATTGATTGCCAGGAAGTGATTTATGCCATTCGCCATCTGGCGATTGCGGGACGTGTTCTGGGGCGGGAAGACCTGCTCGACAGGTCGCGTGACTGGCTGCTGGCCGTGGCGGGCTGGGATCCGTCTGGCCCGACCTCCCGCGCCTATAATGATGAAGCCGCCTTTCGTGTCGTTGTTGCACTCGCCTGGGGATATGACTGGCTTTACGACCATCTGAGTGCGAAAGAGCGCGAAACGGTCAAAGCCGTTCTGCTGCGCCGTACGCGTGAGGTCGCTGACCATGTGATCTCGCATGCGCGTATCCACGTCTTCCCCTACGACAGCCACGCAGTACGCTCCCTGTCTGCCGTGCTGACACCAGCCTGCATTTCATTGCTGGGTGAAAGCGACGAAGGCGGCGAATGGCTCGACTATACGGTTGAGTTCCTGTCGACACTTTATTCTCCATGGGCTGGCACCGATGGTGGTTGGGCCGAAGGTCCGCACTACTGGATGACTGGCATGGCCTATCTGATTGAAGCGGCCAACCTGATCCGGTCCTATATCGGTTACGATCTCTATCAGCGCCCCTTCTTCCAGAACACCGGCCGGTTCCCTCTCTACACCAAGGCGCCCGGAACACGTCGCGCCAATTTTGGTGACGATTCCACCATGGGCGATCTGCCCGGTCTGAAGGTTGGTTACAATGTGCGCCAGTTTGCTGGTGTGACCGGCAATGGCCATTACCAATGGTATTTCGATCGCATTAAGCAGGATGCCACCGGCACAGAAATGGCCTTCTACAATTACGGCTGGTGGGACCTGAATTTCGACGATCTCGTTTATCGTCACGATTACCAGCAGGTGGCGGCCGTTGCGCCGACCGATCTTCCAGCCCTTTCCGTGTTCAACGATATTGGCTGGGTGACAATCCAGAAACACATGGAAGATCCGGACCGGCATCTGCAATTCGTATTCAAGTCCAGCCCCTACGGTTCGCTGAGCCACAGCCACGGCGATCAGAACGCCTTTGTGCTTTACGCCTACGGCGAAGACCTCGCGATCCAATCCGGTCATTACGTTGCCTTCAATTCACAGATGCATGTGAACTGGCGCCGTCAGACCCGGTCAAAAAATGCGGTGCTGATCGGTGGCAAAGGCCAATATGCCGAAAAGGACAAGGCGCTGGCGCGGCGTGCAGCCGGGCTTATCGTTTCGGTAGACGAGCAACCCGGCCATATCAAGATCGTCGGCGATGCAACGGCGGCCTATCAGGTCGCAAACCCGTTGGTGCGCAAGGCAGAGCGAGAAATCCATTTCGTCAACGACAGCTATTTTGTGTTCGTCGATGAGGTTGAGTGCAGTGAGCCACAGGAACTGCAATGGCTTTGTCACACGATCGGTGCCCCCCAGACCGGCCGTTCCAGTTTTCGCTACACTGGCAAAAAAGCCGGCTTCTACGGCCAGTTTGTCTATTCATCCTCTGGCGCACCGCAGATTTCCGCCGTTGAAGGTTTCCAGGGTATCGACCCGAAGGAATTTGAAGGGCTCGAAATTCATCACCACGTTTGCGCGACCGTGCCGGCAGCAACGCGGCACCGTCTGGTCACTCTTCTGGTGCCTTACATCCTGAGCGAACCGAAGCGGATTTTCAATTTCATCGATGATCAGGGTTTCTCGACGGACATCTACTTCAGCGATGTGGATGACGAGCGCTTCAAACTCTCTCTTGCCAAGCAGTTCTAATCATTACGAGGTTTCCAAAATGCTACGTTTCAAAAACAAAACGGTCGTCGTCGCGGGCGCAGGTCGTGATATTGGTCGCGCATGCGCTATCCGGTTTGCTCGGGAAGGCGCCAATGTTGTGCTGACCTATAACGGCGCGGCGGAAGGTGCAGTATCGGCCGTTTCCGAGATCAAGAAGCTCGGTGGCGAGGCACTGGCCATCAAGGCTGATCTCACCAAGGCCGCCGATGTGGAGGTTGCGATTTCCGGTGCGACCGACAAGTTCGGAGACATTCACGGTCTGGTGCATGTGGCAGGCGGTCTGATTGCCCGGAAATCTCTGGCCGATATGGACGAAGCTTTCTGGCATCAGGTTCTTGATGTCAATCTAACGTCGCTTTTCCTCATCGCCAAGGCAGCCGTGCCGAAGATGGCAAAAGGCGGTTCCATCGTGACCTTCTCGTCGCAAGCCGGTCGTGATGGCGGCGGTCCCGGCGCCTTGGCTTATGCGACATCCAAGGGTGCGGTAATGACCTTCACACGTGGTCTCGCCAAGGAAGTTGGTCCCAATATTCGCGTCAACGCAGTTTGCCCGGGCATGATCTCGACGACGTTCCACGACACCTTCACCAAACCCGAAGTACGTGAAAAAGTGGCCGGTGCGACTTCGTTGAAGCGCGAAGGATCGAGTGAGGACGTTGCCGGTCTGGTGGCCTTCCTTGCATCTGATGATGCCGCTTACATCACTGGTGCCTGCTACGACATCAATGGCGGCGTCCTGTTCTCCTGATATCCTGGTAAAACCATGTCCGTATCGTTACCGAGAGCGAGCCGCGTTGCCATTCTTGGCACGTCGCTCGTCCAGCAAAACCACATTGGCGATGCCAGGATGCTTGCGACATCGGCACGCGGCTGGATGAGCTGGGCCGAGGTTCTGTCTCACGGCAGGCTGCATTGCCCGGTCCATCACGATCCATCGGTGCCACTGGGCTGGGAGCCGAGCAATCGGCCGGGCGTCAGCCGGTTTTTTGCCGGCCTCAACTTCGGTGTCTCCGGTCAGAAGGCGATCGAAATCGAACGACGACTGCCGCGATTGCTGCAATCAGATTTCGATCTGATCCTGCTGGATGCCGGCACCAACGACATGATGGTGGAAACGCGCCAGACAATTGCAGATACCAGAGCACGGATTGCGTCCGCTTTACTGGCGGCTGGAAAGACGGTCATTCTGCTGCCCATTCTGGCGCGTGGCGTGGGTAAATGGCCGGCGCATGGCTTCGAACGGGCAAAGGCGCACTGGATCAATCGCCAGAGTGCTGAATTTGCCGCCAGTCACGCCAATTGCCATGTATTCGACTGGAACGCAGCATGGGTCGATCCGAACAGCGAGTTTGGAGAGCCCTATCCCGGTTACTCCGACGATGGAACGCATTTTTCGGTGCGCGGTGCCTTTGCCGTCGGCAAGCTGCTGGTAGGCTATCTCGCAAACATTGTGCCGCGTGCGGCAGACCGCGTTTTGCCAAGAGATGATCGTTTCGACGCCGTCAACAACCCGACCGGCAATCTGGCAACCGAAATGTCCGCGAAAACTCTGACAGAGAGCTTGGAGCAAAGCCACCGTCTTGGTGGGCAGATTGTGCATCCTGGAACCGGTAACTGGGTTGAGGCAATCTGCGATATCGACGTGCCAGCGCATTCAGGCATTCTCGGCGTAACACTCCGTTTGAAAGATATTGCCGAGGAAGGGCAAGAGGCATGTGCGCTAAGTCCCTTTCGTGCCGAAGACGGCTCGGTATTCCCCTTCCCTGATACACATTGGAAAGGTGCTTTGCGGACGCCGCCGTTAAAACTCCGGCCGGGTGCTGCACCGCCGGAGCTATATCTTGATGTCCTGCTGCAGGCTGGTTCAAAGCCGATCAGCATCGATATTGCGCGCATTGATGTGCGGCCCGTTTCAAGTCCGGTGTGTGCATGAGCAAGGGTGGTGGAAAGCCGAAGCTGCTGATCGCCATGCGCAGCGAGCTTCCGCAAGGGTTTTTCGGCGCGCGCGAATGGGCGCGACTGAATGCGGTGACCGATATCGTTGACGGATTTCCCTATACGGACTTCGACACGGAGAAAGGTCGCCGGGCTTTGGCCGAGGCCGACATTCTGCTGGCGGCCTGGGGGACACCTTCGCTGACAAAAGAACGCCTTGCCCGAGCACCTAACCTCAAGATGTTGGCCTATGCGGCATCATCCGTTCGCGTCGTCGCGCCTGCTGAATTCTGGGACAACTCCAATATTCTGGTGACAACCGCAGCGCCTGCCATGGCCGCGCCGGTGGCGGAATTTACCTATGCGGCCATCATCATGTGCAGCAAGGACGTGTTTCGCCTGCGAGATGAACACCGGGCTGAGCGCGGCACCGGTGGGTTTGGCAGCCGCCGTGGCATGAACCTGCCCTGGCTCGGCAACTATTCCCGCAAGGTCGGCATTGTCGGTGCCTCCCGCATTGGGCGACAGGTTATCGATATGCTGACACGGGGCCGTTTCGAAATCGGCGTTTATGATCCATTCCTGTCCGCGGATGAGGCAACGGAACTTGGCTCGACAAAAATGGAACTGCATACGCTTCTCGCATGGTCCGACATCGTCTCGCTGCATGCACCGATCCTGCCGCAAACCCGTCACATGATTGGTGCGCAAGAGCTTGCGTTGATGGCCGACCATACGGTGTTCATCAATACGGCGCGTGGCTGGCTGGTCGATCACGAAGCACTGTTATCAGAGGCGCGATCCGGTCGCCTGCGGATCCTGATCGATACGCCGGAACCCGAACCGCTACCGGTCGACAGCCCGTTTTACGACTTGCCGAATGTCGTGCTGACCCCACACATCGCCGGTGCCATGGGCAATGAATTGCGCGCGCTTTCTGATGTCGCAATCACTGAAATCGAGCGCTTTGTTGCGGGTCTTCCACCGCTCTACCCCGTTCGCAAACATGACATGGAGCGCATGGCATGAGGGCTTTCAACTATTGTTTTTCCACGCTTGGCTGCTCTGAACTCAACCTGCATGAAACCGCTGACCTGGCGAAACGGCACGGTATTTCGTCCGTGGAATTGCGCACGCTTTGCGGTTCCGTCGACCTGATTTCGGCACTGGAGGGTGAGTTTGGCAGCCCTTCAATCTTTGCTGCGTTTCTGGCGCAACGTGACCTCAAGGTCACGGCCCTCAATACATCGATTCGGTTGTTTGATAGCGACGATATGTCTGCCGTTGAGCCCTTCATTGCGTGGGCGGAAGCGGCAGGCATTGCACATCTCAGGATATTTGACGGCGGAAATCGGTTAACGACCGGCGAGATGACGCGTGCAGGTGCAGTGCTCGATCAATGGCAAGTCGACCGGCAATCACGGGGGCTGAATGTCGATCTGATGATCGAAACCCATGATGCTCTAGCGGATGCAACGCAACTCTCTACCTTCATCAGGCTTGTGCCAAATGCCCTGATATTATGGGACACCCATCACACCTGGGCCAAGGGTTCCGATATCAAGCGCCTTTGGCCTGATATTGTCGACAATGTCGTTCATTTACATGTCAAGGACAGCAAGATGGGAGACGACGGCCGACGCCATTACGTGCTTCCAGGCCAGGGTAACTTCCCCATGGCGGATCTTCTGTCGCTTGTCGGATCGAATGACCGACACCTCCCTCTCAGTCTCGAATGGGAGCGCCACTGGCATCCCGAACTGCCACGTCTGGATGACGCGTTGATCGCAGCGCGCGCTTGGTGGCGATAGGAGTACTTATGCGTATTGCCGACATTCAGCTAACGCCGGTTGCCATTCCCGACAAACCATTGCTGAACTGCAAGGGTGTTCACCAGCCTCACGCCCTGAGAACCATCATTGAAGTCACCTGTGATGACGGCACCGTTGGTTTGGGAGAGAGCTACGGGAGTATCAAAGCACTGGACGGTCTAAGACGTGCGGCTCCATCATTGATCGGTCTCGATCCGTTTCACCTTCACGAATTGAAGGCACGGGTCCTTGCCGCTTTGCCAGGTGGTGGTGGCATCAATGCAAAAAGCGCCGTTGCCGACCACAAACTGACGGACGTTGTCGCCTCGGCGTTTGAAGTTCCATGCCTTGATATTCAGGGCAAGCTGCTCGGGCGACCGGTGTGTGACCTGCTTGGTGGTGCGGTTCGCGACAGGGTTCCCTTCAGCGCCTATCTGTTTTTCAAATTCGCCGCTCATATTGGAGAAGAACCGGACGAATGGGGGGAAGTGCTGACGCCAGACCAGATGGTCGGGGAAGCCCGACGGATGGTGGATAAATACGGTTTCCAGTCACTGAAGCTCAAAGGGGGTGTTTTGCATCCCGATCTCGAAATCGAGACGATGCTGAAACTGCGCGAAGCCTTTCCAGATCACCCTTTGCGGATCGACCCCAATGGGGGGTGGACCATCGACACCGCTATCTACATAGCGCGCAAATTGGAAGGCGTTCTGGAGTATCTCGAAGATCCTGTCATCGGTATGGACCAGATGGCACAGGTCGCAGCGGCGACGTCAATTCCGCTCGCCACCAACATGATCGTCCTTGAGTTTGACCAGATTGCTCGAGCCTTCCGAAAGAACGCCGTTCAAATCGTCTTGTCCGATCATCACTATTGGGGCGGTCTTCGTGCTTCAACGCATCTCGGCAAAATCTGCGAGACATTGGGGCTCGGAGTGTCGATGCACTCCAACTCGCATCTCGGGATCACGCTCGCTGCTATGACCCATGTCGCTGCGGCGACACCCAATCTAAGCTATGACTGCGATACGCATTTTCCCTGGACTGGTGTTGATGTGACTGAAGGAGTCCCTTTTGTCTTCGAACGCGGCAGCCTGGAGGTGCCGAAGGATCCAGGATTGGGGATATCGTTAGATCGACACAAACTGTCAATATTCGCTGGTTTGTACGAACAGACAGCCATGAAAGAGCGAGACGACACGGCCTACATGAAGCTCTTTGAACCAGATTACGAACGTCGCGTGCCGCGGTGGTGACTGCCCAGACGTTGAGCGACATCTCATCCGCATGACGGTTTCCGGACTGTGGCTTTGCACTGCGACCGTTAGCGACGCAAGCACGCCATGGAGTACGCTGAGAATTCGAACTGTTGCCTCGGCAATCAATAAGGCGGCGACGTAGGGCGGACCATTGATGACGAGCTCGCGTATCCTGGCAAATCTACCCACGCGCCCAATGGCAGGAAAACAAGCGTCGTTTTGACCCCACCTTCCGGATCATCTTGTGATTGGCGATGTTGAACCTGAACAGAGGGCTTGGGACATATGCCGATTTCAGAGCCTACGCAGCGGCGTATGCCTGTTCGCCAAGCGGCTTGAGCATGGCGAATTCCAGGGGCATGGCGCAGTTACGCAACGTCTGGCAGGCCCCCAATAAGCTTGTCCAAGGTCATCGGATAGTGTCGCAGGCGGATGCCGGTTGCGTTATGAATCGCGTTCGCGATCGCTGCCGAAACTCCGCATAGTCCGAGTTCGCCAATACCCTTCGCCTTCATTGGCGAGGAAACTGGATCAGTCTCATCCATGAACACGACTTCCTGGTACGGGATGTCCGCGTGAACCGGCACCTCGTAGCCAGCGAGGTCGTGGTTGACGAAAAACCCGCGACGGGTGTCGACGGCAAGTTCCTCTGACAACGCCAGACCGGCGCCCATCGTCATCGCACCAATCACCTGGCTGCGGGCCGTGATCGGATTGAGAATGCGGCCGGCGGCACATACCGCAAGCATCCGGCGAATCCGCGTCTCGCCCGTGGCAACGTCGACGCCCACCTCCACGAAATGCGCTCCGAAAGTCGATTGCTGATGACTGTCTGAAAGCTTTTCCCACTCGACCGTGTCTTCGGCGACGAGCCCTTCGGAACCCGCCACTTCGGCCAGCGGAACCGAACGCGAACCGGAACGGACCTGACCATCTTCGAAGACGACGTCCTGTTCGTTGAAGCCGAGCTTCCTGACGATAGCGTCCCGAAGCTTGACACAGGCTGCGTAGACGCCTGAGGTCGAGCAGTTCGCGCCGAACTGCCCGCCGGAGCCTGCAGATACGGGAAAGCGAGAATCGCCAAGCTGCACGGCGACCTTATCAATCGGTAGGCCCATCATTTCCGCCGCGGTTTGGGCGATGATCGTGTAGCTCCCGGTGCCTATGTCCGTCATGTCGGTTTCGACGGTGACGACCCCTTCCTTGTCCAGACGGACGCGAGCGCCCGATGGCACCAGAAGGTTGTTGCGGAACGCAGCCGCAACACCGGAACCGATCATCCAGTTGCCTTCGCGACGAGAGCCAGGACGAGCTTGCCCCGGCCAGCCGAACCGTTCTGCTCCGAGCTTGAGACAACCGACAAGATCGCGACGCGAAAACGGACGTTCGGGCTTTTCCGGATCCACTTGTGTGTCGTTGACGATACGGAACTGCACTGGATCCATTCCGAGCTTTTCGGCCATCTCGTCGATGGCGATCTCGAGCGCCATCAGTCCGGGCGCCTCCCCGGGTGCGCGCATGGCGTTGCCCTCGGGAAGGTGTAGCGTCGCCAGCCGCATCGCCGTCATTCGGTTTTCACCGGCATAGAGAAGCCGCGTCTGCATGGCAGCCGTTTCAAGCTGGCCATCGGGCTGATCGCCCGACCAGCTTTCATGGGCGATTGCCGTTATTTTTCCATCGCGAGCTGCACCAATGCGGATGCGCTGGATCGTTGCTGGACGATGCGTCGTGTTGTTGACGAGGAAAGGCCTCGGCAGCGCCACCTTTACAGGCCGCCTTGCTGCCTTCGCGCCGAACGCGGCCAGAACAGCGTCGGCACGCAGGAACAGCTTACCGCCAAAGCCGCCGCCGATGAACGGCGACATGAGGTGGATTTTCTCCTTGTCGACACCAAGCGTCGTTGCAAGGTCGGACCGCCACCAGTCGATCATCTGGCTGGAAGTCCAGACCGTCAGCTCGTCACCATTCCAGGCAGCGATGGAGGCATGCGGCTCCATCATCGAATGTGACTGGTCCGGCGTTGTGTAGGTCTCGTCCAACGTCACCTCGGCGGACTTGAGCGCCCCTTCGAAATCTCCAACGGCGGTATCGGGTGGAGCTCCGCCTGCGTCTTTTGGCTTGACTGCCGAACCCATTGCCTCGGCGAGATCGTAACTACCCTGTTCTTCCGCGTAATCCACCTTTACTAGAGCTGCCGCTGCGCGGGCTTGTTCGAAGGTTTCGGCGACGATCACGGCAATCGCCTGATGATAGTGCTGGATCTCATCGCCACCGAAAAGTATCGCAGTATTGTACTTGCCCTTCTCAAGTTTGCCGACGTCAAGCGTCGTTACCACGGCAAGCACGCCCGGCGAGCGTTCGGCAGCTTCGATATTCATCGAGATGATGCGGCCCTTGGCGATGGTCGATCCGACGGGGTAACCGTAGGCATAGGCCAGGTTCGGATCATGCCACTCATAGGCGTACATGGCCCGCCCCGTTGTCTTGAGCTCACCGTCGATGCGGTGAACGGGCTGACCGACGATTTTCAGCTGGTCGATCGGATTGGTCGTTGCGGGTGTATCGAACTTCATGGCAATCACCCCCTCGCTTCGGCGATCACGGCGCCGAGTGTGCGCTCCACCAGATCGATCTTGAACTTGTTCTGCTCGGTCGGACGAGCGCCGTTGAGGAGAGCTTTCGCTGCGACCTTCGCTCCCTTTGAGAGTTCGTCATCCGCAGCTTCCACGCGCCACGGCTTATGAGCAATGCCGCCGATTGCCACCCGGCCAGTACCATCAGGCTGAATGACTGCACCCACAGAGACCAGAGCAAACGCGTAGGAAGCGCGGTCGCGGACCTTGCGGTAGATCTGTTTTCCTCCAGTTGGCGGCGGTAGCACCACTGCGGTGATAAACTCACCCTTTTCCAAAACCGTTTCGATCTCAGGGGTATCGCCCGGCAAGCGATGGAAGTCGGCGATTTGTGTCAACGGCGGAGTAAAAACCGGCCAGGGGGCGGAGCAAAAGTCGGCCACTGCGGCGCCGGCCTGAGACCGCCGGGAGGGCTTAAGCCCGAGCGGGGGTTTCAGGCCGGCGTGGCGATTTTTCGGGAGGTTTTCAGCCTGCCTTTCGGGCGCGGCTTTGGGCGAGACGATAGCTGTCGCCGTTCATCTCGAGGATGTTGACGTGGTGGGTGATGCGATCGAGCAGAGCGCCAGTTAGACGCTCGGACCCCAGTGTATCCGTCCATTCGTCGAAAGGCAGATTGCTGGTGATCAAGGTGGCGCCGCGCTCGTAGCGTTGCGAGATCAGCTCGAACAGCAACTCCGCACCGGTCTTCGACAGCGGCACAAAGCCCAGCTCGTCGATGATGAGCAGCTTGTAGGCTGCCATCTGCTTCTGGAACCGAAGCAGACGCCGCTCATCACGCGCCTCCATCATCTCACTGACCAGGGCGGCGGCCGTGGTGAAGCCGACGGACAGGCCCTTCTGGCATGCGGCCAGGCCGAGACCGAGCGCCACATGCGTCTTGCCGGTTCCACTGGGACCAAGAGCAATGACGTTCTCGCGCCGCTCGATCCATTCGCATCGCGCCAGTTCCAGCACCTGCATTTTGTTCAGCTTGGGTATGGCGGCGAAGTCGAAGCTGTCGAGGCTTTTGACGACCGGGAATTTGGCCGCCTTGATCCGACGTTCGACCTTGCGGCGGTCCCGTTCGATCATCTCCCGTTCAGCAAGCCGGAACAGGTAGCCGACATGATCGACGCCTTCGGTGGCGCATAGCCGGGCCAGCTTCTGGTACTCCCGCTGGAAGGTCGGCAGCTTCAGGGTCTTGAGATAATGGGCGAGCAGGATATCGGGTGCTTCGGTGCTCATGCCGCTTCTCCCGCATTCGACGACAGGAGGCGCATGTACGCCTTCGCAGAGGTCTTCTCGACCGTTGCCCTTGGCAGGTAGGGATAGATCGCCAGGTCCAGTCGAGGCGGCCGGCGCTCCACCCGGCACAGGATCAGATGCTTGACCGCATCAAAGCCGATCGCTCCGAGCTGGATCGCCTGCTTCACCGCCGCATGCAGATCGGCAAGCTCGAAGCTTTCCAGCAGGCGCAGAACCTGCACGTATTCCCGACGGCCATGCTTGGCCATGCGACCTTCCATTAGCCGGCGCAACGTGGCGAATTCGTCCGGCAGGTCCCAACCCTGGAGAGGAGCCGCTTGATCCAGGGCATTGATCTTCTGCTCGATCAGCGGCAGATAATGGACTGGATCGAAGACGACGTCCTCCCGCTCCCAACTCCGAGGATGACGGGCGATGATCTCGCCGCGGCAACCGATCACCACCTTGTCGACATAGCCTCTGACCCAGACGTCCTGATGACCGTAGGCAACCGGCACGGAATAGTCGTTGGTCCTGTAGCGCACCAGAGACTGGGCCGTCACCGTTGTACTCGCCTGGTCGCAGGCGTCGAAAGGCGACGCCGGCAAGGGACGCATGGCGGCAAGATCGCGCTGCAGCCGTTCGCCAATCGTCTCGCTCTCGCCGCGCAACTTGTCGCGCTGGCGTTTGCGGCATTGCTCTTCCAGAAAGGCGTTGAACGCATCCCATGTCGGAAACTGCGGGATCGGCACCATGAAGTTACGCCGGGCATAGCCCACCAGACCCTCGACATTCCCCTTGTCGTTGCCTTTGCCGGGACGGCCGTAGCGATCGCGGATCAGGTAATGGGACAGGAAACCGCTGAACAACGTCGCCCGCTTGCGTGTGCCGTCCGGCAGGATCTTCGCCACAAGGCAGCGGTCGTTGTCATAGACGATCGACCGCGGTACGGCCCCGAAGAACGCGAACGCATGGATGTGGCCATCGACCCAGGCTTCGGCCACCGCCGCAGGATAGGCGCGCACATAGCACCCGTCGCTATGCGGCAGATCGAGCACGAAGAAGCGCGCCTTCTGCTCCACGCCGCCAATCACGACCGTCGCCTCACCGAAGTCCGCCTGCGCATGGCCGGGCGGATGCGACAGCGGCACGAACACCTCCTGGCGGCGCTGATCACGCTCGCGCATATAATCCTTGATGATCGTGTAGCCGCCGGTGAACCCGCATTCGTCGCGCAGGCGGTCGAACACCCGCTTGGCCGTATGGCGCTGCTTGCGCGGCACCTTCAGGTCTTCATCGAGCCAATGGTCGATCGTCGAAACGAACGCATCAAGCTTCGGACGCCGGATTGGTGATCGCCGCTGATAGCCGGGCGGTGTCGAATACGACAGCATCTTGGCCACGCTGTCGCGCGATATGTTGAAATGCTTTGCTGCCTGACGCTGCGTCATCCCTTCGGAAACAGCCAGGCGAACCCTCAGATAAAGTTCCACGGTGTAGATCCCCTGTCCCTCCTGCGATCATTGCAGAAAGGAAATAGGTGGCCGGATTTTACTCCGCCCGCGGCAGCATTATGCCGCCGCTACCGTGGCCGACTTTTCCACCGCCGCTCTCAATCGAACCGACGCTCATTTCGCCGCGAACCGCTCTCGAAGGTCCGCTCGACGACATATGGGACCCCCTGGCATTGCGCCGCATGGCGCGATGAACATGCGAAATGCCACTTGACCTCAACGGTCGGCGCGTCGCGATAGATTTCAGTCAGCTGGAGCACTGGAGCGCCATGGCTGACGAATGCACGCTCGGCGACCGCCTGGTGATCGGCGCAAGATGGACGTCGAGGCTGTTTTCATCCACGAGTATCTCCTTTCGCCCCGCAGATCAGTCGGCAACCTGCCGTAAACTCGACAAGATGACCGCCGCTTTCACATGCGGAATCCGAGCTGCCGAAAGCCCGACGAAACCGCAATTCGCTTCAGCTGTTACTCAAATCGCTGATTGCCATTTTGATCGTCTCGATGCCTCGCTGCGTCTGGTGCGAGCGGACCTGCGACAAGAGCATAATATCGCGAGACGGCAGCCGCGGAAGGCCGAAAGTATCGCCAAGGTCGAGCAAACCGTTTTCTGTCACATTGATCGATAGCGCGCCGACGCCAAATCCCGCCAGGATCGCCGCGCGGAGGTTAGTGGCTGACGTAGCGATGAAGGCTTCGCGCCATTGCACGTTCGCATCGCCCAACGAGTTAATGACCATATTTCGCATACTGCATCCTTCGGGATAGATGACGATCGGAATTTCTTCGCGCGTCCCGCTCTCGAAATCCGGCGCCCCGAACCAGCCGAAACGGGCAACGCCGATCTTCTCTCCGTGCCGTCTCCCTGACGCGTGCTTCATCAAAATAATTGCGTCCATTTCGCCCTGCTCATAGCGGGCGAGAAGGGCCTGCGATCCGTCCACAGTGAGATTGACAATCAGGCCGGGATTCTCTCGAGCAATAGATGCTAAAACCTGTGAGACGTCGAGGCCCACCAAATGGTGGCTTATTCCTATGCTCAATTGTGGTCGATGCGTTTCGAACACTCCCATCGCCCGGTCATGCGCGCTCAGAAAGTCTCGCGCCGGCTGTATAAAAGCCTGCCCTGGCGAGGAAAGTTTCAGGCTCCGTGTCGATCGCTCGACAAGCAGGACCCCCAATTGTTCTTCCAACCGACGCAAACGCATGCTGACGGCCGATTGAGTGGTGTTAAGCGCGTGCGCCGCCTTGGTAAAACTCTTGTGTTCGCTCACCAAAATGAACGTCAGCACCGCCTCGGGATCCAACATTAGTAATGCCATTTATTCCAGATCGTGATCACTGAAATCTATTCCAACCTGCTTCTAAAGGCCATCCCAGACTGCAAAAACGGCGTATCCAATTCACAAAACAACAGGGCCGGACGCCTCTCGCGCTAAGGTCCAGCGGAGCTTGAAAAGTGGCTGAAATTGCCGAACCTGAAATCGAGGCCTCCCGTGGCCGATTGACGTATGATTTTAATCTAATCAGCATCCGTATCGTGACGGCCGTCACGCTCTTTGCCGTTTTGGGCGAAGCTAATATCTGGCTCGATGCTACCACGAATACCGTGCTGGCCCTCGGCTATCGCTTTGGTCTCGTTTTGCTGCCAGTGACAATTCATCTGTTTGGTGGCCGGTCCTTGCTGGTCTCACTTGCCGCCATGGCGGCAGGCGCCGGCTTGCTGTCTCTCAATGGAAGCCTGATACAATCGCTTTCTGCGGCATGCCTCTTTTCTTATGGCGCGGCAAACAGTGGCTATCTGATCAAAAACGTCGCTGCGCAATCCAAACGCGGCTCGGCCAATAACCGCATCGCCATGAATGTCGGTGCGTTCATGGCAGGACTTGTGATCATGCTGCCATTTCTTACACAGGACGTGTTTTTCTGGGGCGCCGCCGCGCTGATCGCGGGTTGCGCGCTTGTCGCAATGCCTCGACGCTTCGATACAACCCTCATTCACGTCAAAATATTCCAGGGGCAATCAGCCGGTGCCATCGTCGCGTGGATATCTGTCGGCACAGCAATGGGAATGATGCTTTTTGGTGTTTTTTCGGTGCTACCACAGACAATTTTGAAATCGGGGCAGTCGCTTCCTGCTTGGTATGGTCTGATGATCATCCTCAACAGTGCGGTGGTGGTCCTTGGCCAGATACCGACGTTAAAATTCATCGAGATGACCGGCCGCTTCCGACTGTTGGTGATCTTTGCCTTTATCTTCTCCGGCTTTTTTCTTCTGGCTTTTCCGGGTGCATTCCACGTGCATACATTCACCGGCGCTGTGGTCTGGGTGTTCCTGATTTCGCTGGCAGAATGTACCTTTGGTCATATCGACTACTATTCTGTCCGGCAAAAAACCATGTTCATCAAGGAGATCTGCATAGGCATCGGTGCGGCGTTGACTGTCGGGCTCATGCGCTGGGTATCGTTTTCGTTCAGCGCCATACTCGTCGCTGTGATCGGCATTCTCTTGACCCTGACATGGTGGCTCCTGATGCGGCGCGAGTTGCGCGCGTTCGACTAGAGGGATGCATATGCATCTGAACCGCAGAAGGAACGTCGAATGAAATTGGCTACATAATGATCTATTTCGCGGACGAGCCGGTCACGATCGAAATTTATGGAGACGCTTCCAACGATCCGTCTGGCAATTCGATATCGGTTTCCAGTCGCGCTTTCCGATTGATGGATTGATCGATAGAGGCCCGAGCTAATCTTGCCTGCCCTTCAGCCGCGTTGACGGTCACGTTCCCAAGCCCTGATTCCCAGGCGACCGCGCGCGGCGGGCAGAATTTGATGTTTCAAGTGGCTTTTTCGAATACATCTGCCTCACTCTGGGTCGTGAAGGTGAACGTGACCAGTTCGCTGTCATCGTCCTGCCGGAGACCCATGGCAGTTACAATCAAACGCGCGATCTCGTCCTGTGCTTCACTTCCCGAGCGGTACGACCCCACCGCCTTCTCGATGGCGGGGCCGAATACCTCGCTGATTACACCGAGGCGCATATTGTATTTCATGATGATATCGCGGTCCTCGATGATCGCTGCCTGTTCGGCCTTTGGGATGCCGGCGTTCTCCATGGCGGTTATCGTTGCGTTCGTCGCGAGCTTGATCGGACCTTCTTCCAGCCAGCGATCAACCATCTGATGGAACTGGCGCATCCGCTCGGCAGGAATTGTTCTCTGTACAGTGATCGACATCCGGATTCCTTTGTCGGCTCTCATGCGAATACACTTTTGCTTCGCTTCAGCTGCGACGCGAGGCGCTACCCTGATAGTCAAAACACGTCGGGAATTCCAGATGGAGTCCACGCAGAAACGGTTCGTCAGACGGTCGCATCGGGTAAAGCAATCCAGGAGCGTGAAGATGCCTCGCTCTACAAGGAAAACTTCAGGCCTTTCTTCCTAACGCACTCCCACGAGGAAGCTGCGCGAGCTGTTCCTAAACTCAAGACCTGCGTTGATCGGCCTTGAATGCGCCGTGGTCTTCGAAGACCCCAATGGCTCCACGCTGTTGCAAGACGTACTGACTTTCAGCAAGTATTTCGCGATACCTCTGGACCTTTGCGGCGCCCATCCTGCGCAAATCAACCCTCGATGGAGGTGCTGACTGTACTGGAAAAACGGCTTCGTTTTCCAGAAGGTCCAGCAGAAGATTACGCATGACCGCATTTTCCTCTCGCAGCTTCGCCAGTTCGATAATCTTTCCGCTCGATTCAAACCGCCTTGCGATGGCTTTGTCGATTTCGCGTTCGACAAGGAGAGCCTTGGCGGCGAAATACCGACAGGCAAAGAATGTTACCGCGAGCGCGCACAACGCGAAAATAACGTAGATCATTTCGACCTCCAGGTTACCCCTGAAATCGATACTCTGCCGCCGGTTTTCAATACGGAATCGGGCCACTCGACTGAAAAATCACATGCTCCTGAAACCCGCAACTTGTGAATTGCGAAGACGGCCTCACTCCGAGATTGCAACCCTCAGGCGCTCCGCCGTCAGACGCTTCGTGATCTCGTCACCATGAAAGGTAGGTCGCTTTTCTCACAGGATATGCGAAAGGCTCACCATTCTCAAAAACGAAACCCTTGCGATACATGCAACTGCGCACGTGGGCGGAGCCATAGGCACCTGCATAGAAACCCACGTCGCCATATGATGGGTAACGTTCGAAACTGCATTTGTCGAGGGCTGCCTGATAGGCCATCTCCAGTACATGGTTACCCGTCACCGGAACGGTACCGTAAAGATGCAATTGGGTCCGCGCTTCCGCCGCTGCCGCCGTAAAGGTAACGCTTAGAACCACGCTTAAAGCCAGCTTGAGTCTCATGACGCGCCTCCAGAGAAATTATTGTGACGAGCAACGGGGATTTTGCCCTGTTTGTTCCCTCAATCAGAAGTTTCTCCCACATTGTGGTGGGGCGGCTTCCATTATGTCCCGGCCGGAACTCTATGCCACCTTCCATTCCGCGAAGGTCGACCCAGCGCGCGGCCACGATTGATGCTGCTTGATAACAACAGAACGTTCCCGTAACGCTGGAGGGACAGCTTCTCGAAATCGCTGGAGGCACCACGTTTGGCCCGATTGCCTACCGAAGGAACCCATCCCGATCGAACTCTCCCCATCCACGAAGGTCGGCCGCACCTTCGTCAACCTTTTGACCCGCCTTTTCTCCCGGCTTCATCTTCTTTTTGAGCGATCGAGCCAGCCGCCTCTGATAGGCGGCTTTCTGTCGTTTCTCTGCCTTCACCTCAGCGTCCTCCACCCGCCACTCTTCCACGACCCCGCGATCGAGAAGGTCCTCAACCACCTTCGGATCGAAGACATGGAAGGTGATGCGCCGGGCACGGCCGTTCAGCCGCACGGTTCTCGTCCCGGCGCTCTTGAGACGCCCATCCGCAAGCCAGCGATGTCGCTCGCTCGTCTTGATGGCGAGGATGTCCTGTATCTCGCGCGGGATCACCGGAAGAGTTTCGGCTTCCATCATCACGCCGGCCACGGTCCTCGCAGCGGCGTCGAAGGCTTTTTTGTCGCGGGCTGGCATCGCGAGCGTGATCTCGTTGCCCTCCAGGCTGATCGCTTTCTTCAAAGCCGCAGGCAGTCGGGCCTGCATTTCCTGCAGAATGCCTTTCGCTCGCACGGACGATCCCAGCGTCATCGCAGGCGACAACATCCACGTCCTGATCAGTTCGATATCGCTCTTCTCGAGTTTACGCATCTCTTCTAAATAGTGCCGATCTCCTTTCGTTCAACGAGGTGAACTGTTCGGCGACCGCAGATCCGAACCAGCCTACGATTATCAGAAACGTCCTGCTTAGCGGGGGGTATGGATCTCCGGTTTAAAACGACGAGCCTTCCGGCCAGCAGGTGCTCAAGCGGCCATCGCGATATCAGCGATGATTTGCCCTGTTGTCATAAAGCAGCGCAGCGGCCTCGACCTTATCGCCATTAGCTACTGCCCATGAGCACAGGGCCTCAAACGGTTGCCGCAGAGAATGGCCCAGCGGGGTGATCGCGTATTCTACACCCACCGGCTGGGTCGGCAGGACGGTCCTCGTCACAAGACCGTTCCGCTCAAGCCTCTTTAGAGCATCGGCCAAGGCCTTGTGGGTGATACCGTCGAGACGGCGCTTGATCTCGTTGAAGCGCGAGGGCTTGGGACAAATCACCGTCAGGATCAGGATTGTCCATTTGTCCGCGATCTTGTCGAGCACGGGGCGAACCTGCGCCATGTCTCTAAGGGCGCACTGAGAAAGTGCTTCAAGGTCAGTATACTCGTCCATATCTAGGCTACTTAAGGTGCGTAATTGATACCAGATATCGAATGTATATCATGCAGCGACCATCAATTGAAAGGACTTACGATGGCTCGGATGAGTAACAAGGTTGCCCTGATTGTCGGGGGCGCCAAGGGTATCGGCTTGGCAATTGCAGAGCGGCTTTCGGCCGAAGGAGCGATGGTCTTCATCACCAGTCGCCGAAGCGAAGATGCCAAAAGGGCGGCAACTGCCATCGGTCATGGTGCGGTCGGCATTGTCGCCGATGCCGCGCTCCCCGAAGATATGCGGGAGGCGGTCGAAAAAGTGAGAAGGGAACACGGCCGTATCGACGCGCTGGTCTTGAACGCCGGTCTTTCCGAGCCCGCCCAGATCACGGAGATAACGCCTGAACACTTTGACCGCCACTTCGACGTCAACGTTCGAGGAATGGTCTTCGGCTTCCAGGCGGCTCTGCCGGCGATGAGGGACGGCGGCTCGGTCGTCCTCGTCGGATCAATTGCAGACAGCGGCGGCTATGCTTCCTATGGCACATATGCTGCGACCAAGGCAGCCGTGCGTTCCTATGCACGAACCTGGACTACAGAACTGGCATCCAAGGGTATACGCGTTAACGTCGTCGCACCGGGTCCAACCGATACGGAAATGATGGCTGCGGTTCAGCCAGACATGCGCGCGGCCATTGTCGCTCCGATCCCGATGGGACGGATGGCGCGCCCCGCCGAAGTGGCTGCAGCTGCCTTGTTCCTGTTAAGCGATGAGGCGAGTTACATCGCCGGTGCCGAACTGTGCGTCGATGGCGGCTTGCGGCAGGTCTGAGCCAGAATTCGAAACGCTGTACCCGATCTGGAATGACCGGGTACAGCAAACGCTCGACAGAGAAGCGACGGATCGCAATTTCGCTGATTACAGGCCCGCCTCAGCCATCCATAGCGCTGCGTCTGCACCTGCCGGTATGCGCAGTGGCGCAGACGGATCGGTGGCAGCCTTCCAGATCGCTTCCGCGACATCGCGCGCGTGGGTCACAGGGCCCTTGTCGTCCTGAACATTCCTGACGAACTGCTGCAAAAGAGGCGCATAGTCCGCATCGTCCATGCCGCGCAGGTGTGGGCGGGCACTGGCGCCGAAACTCGTTTCCGGCGAACGTCCGGGCAAAACGATGTGGACGCGAACGCCGAAAGGCTCCATTTCAATCGCAAGGGACTCGCTGAGCGCATTCACTGCGGCCTTGCTGGCGCGATAAACCCCAATGACCGGCAGCGGTTTCAGTGTGACCGAGGACGTAACGTTGATAATGACGCCGGCCCGGCGACGACGCATTTGCGGGCCGACGGCCTGGATCATCGCCAGAGTGCCTATCGTGTTCGTCTGAAAGAGTGCCTGTGCGGTCTGGGATGCAGTCAGTTCGACAGGAGATGGTGCTCCGAACCCGGCGTTATTGACGAGCACATCGATTTGACCCGTTGCCTTCACAAGCTGTGAGATGCTGTCCGGGACGGTGACATCGAGTGCTACAACACGCAGACGCCCGGACGCAGGGAGTAAGCTCTCGTCGGGCGTTCTCATCGTGGCGATCACGTCCCAACCTTTTTCGAGGAACAGTTTTGCAGTTTCCAGGCCAAAGCCCGAGGAACAACCGGTTATCAGAATTGCGGGCATTATTTTCTCCATAAGTGGCTGTGTCATTATGGTAGCGACCCGAAGGGAGACTTTATATGTTCCAGGCTCCTCATTTCTTTAGTAATAGTCCTGGATATGACAACAGACCCACTCACCGAGATCGTTGCACTCCTGCAACCCGCCGCCCGGGCGTCGAAACTGGTGGAGTGCGCCGGTGCATGGCGTATACGTCGTGAGGGCACAGGCGAGCCGTTTTATTGTGCCATCCTGGAAGGGCAATGCCGGGTCACTTTCGGTGGCCGACAAACGTTTATCCTGCAGGCCGGAGACTTCATTCTCGCGCCTGCCATGCGCGATCTCGTCAATGAAAGCTCCGACGCCACAGCCGACTTGCCGGCAACGGTTCCGACAAAGATCAATGAGGGACATTTTCGTGTGGGACCACATGACGGCCCACCCGCACTACGAATGCGTATCGGACATTGCAGCTTCGGCACACCGGATGCGGCCTTGCTCGTTTCTTTGTTGCCGGACGTGATTCTGGTTCGCGACAAACCCCGGCTTGCGACGTTGATGCAGTTGATTGACGAGGAGACGCAGGAACGGCGCGCAGCGCGCGAACCGGTTCTGGAACGACTTATCGAGGTGCTGTTGATCGAGGCACTACGGTCCTCAACCGACACCAATTCTGCACAGGGCCTCGGCAGAGGGCTTGGTGATGAGCGCCTTTCGGCGGCACTTCGGGCTATCCATGTCCGTCCCGGCCATCCCTGGACCGTCGTTGATCTGGCGAAAGAGGCGGCGCTCTCCCGTTCGGCATTTTTTGCGCGCTTCAACCGAATAGTCGGGGTTGCGCCGATGGAATACCTGCTGACATGGCGTATGGCGTTGGCGAGGCAGCTCTTGCGGAGCGGTGATCTCGCAATCGACGATGTAGCCGAGCGGGTGGGATATGGATCAGCAAGTACGTTCAGCGTGGCTTTTGCCCGACGCACCGGCATCCCTCCTGCTCGATACGCCCGTATGGCCGCACAGAACGGCGAGGCAGGAGACAACCGATTGCTACGGCCACTGACAGAATTATAACAATGCAGTTGGCCTATCGACAATACGCCCGACCAGCGCCTTCAAACTGGCGCAGCGATTCCAACGATCATCGACTAAACTCTGGACTCGGGTGGCTGACATCCGCCTAGTTCTTCGCTCAGACAATCAACCCGCGACGTGACGTGATGAGGTGCTGCGAAGCCAGAATGGATCGCACCTCAACCCGCCGTTACCGTCCAGAATACAGCAACCCAAACCGCTGGAGCGAACTCAAAATTGGACAAAGTCTGGGGACAGGGTCAAAGGTCATGGAGGTTGAGAGATCGACACGCAACAGAAACACAAAAAGCTCCTCGACGCTGA
>Ga0137300_1052_pt1 | contig 40623 bp, 27 predicted proteins | sample RamsorwD2O_NANAE_FD_97190 | JGI IMG/M metagenome (GOLD analysis project Ga0137300, IMG submission 97190) | Mouse cecal microbial communities from Vienna, Austria - N-Acetylneuraminic acid amended with D2O_NANAE | ecosystem: Host-associated > Mammals > Digestive system > Large intestine > Cecum... | reverse complement strand
GGCACCCCGTGGCTGCCGGTGCTGGCGCCTGCCACCGATGATCAAAAGGGTGTCGATGCTGATATCGCCTTCGTGTCGCGCGACGTGACCGGGCTATCGACCAAGCATCAGATCCTGCCGCCCACGCAGCGCTTCTATTCGGCGATGCTCGAGGCGCCCGCGCTGCGATGGGTGCATGTGCATTCGGCCGGCGCCGATCGCGCCGTGTTCGGCCAGTTGCGGCAGCGCGGGGTGACGGTCACCACGTCTTCCGGCGCCAATGCGGGAGTGGTGGCGCAAACCGCGCTGGCGGGATTGCTGGCGCTGGCGAGGCATTTCCCGCTACTGCTCGCTGCGCAGCGCGAGCAACGCTGGGCCCCGTTGCTAGGCACGGGATTGCCGCGTGACGTGCGGGGGCAGACCGCAACCATTGTGGGGTGGGGCCCGATCGGGCAGCAGCTCGGCGCCATGTTGCGCCTGCTCGGCATGTCGGTGGCCGTGGTCCGGCAACAGCCGACGCCGGCTGGCGAAGGGTTCGAGACCTTTACGTTCGATACCCTGCACGAGGTGCTTCCCCGTACGGACTGGTTGATACTGGCCTGCCCGCTGACGGAACGGACGCGTGGACTGGTTGACGGCGCGGCCCTGCGGCGATTGCCGACGGGTGCGCGGCTGATCAATGTGGCGCGTGGAGAAGTGGTGGACGAGCCAGCGTTGATCGAAGCACTGACAGAAGGAAGGGTGGCCGGCGCCTACCTCGATGTGTTCGCGCATGAACCATTGCCGGCGACGTCGCCGCTATGGTCGTTGCCGAACGTCATTGCCACGCCGCATAGCGCCGGCTTCTCGGACGGCAATGCGGCGCGTGTGGTCGACATCTTCCTGGACAATCTTCGCCGTCGGCTGGCGGGTCAGGCAATGCGAAACGTGTCAGCCTAGCGGCAAATGGGAAGGGGGTTGCAGAAAAGGCTGCAAACTGAAGCGGGAAGTTGCGGAGTCTTCAGCAACCTCGCCGCGGCGTCGACATGCACAATATCGACAGCCGAATTTCTGTTGCCACGTACCGTGTCCAAGCCTGCTAATAACCTGCCGTTGCCGCGCGTCATCGTCGCGGAGGATCATCCCGTATGCCTGCTCGTGCTGGAGGACCAGCTCAAGGGCATTGGTGGCTGCGAGGTGGTGCTCTGCGAGAACGGTGCCGACGCGCTCAGGGCGCTGGAAAGCGGCCCGGCCGCGCTGTTGCTGACGGACCTCAGCCTGCCCGGCATCGAAGGACTGGCGCTCGCGCGCAGAATTCGCACGGGCAAGGCGGGGCAGGTGGCCCCCGACCTGCCCATCGTCGCCATCACGGCCACCGCTGGACCCGAGGAGCGACTCGCATGCCTGGAGGCGGGCATCGGCATGGTGCTGACGAAACCCGTCAGCTACGAGACGCTCCAGTCGGTCCTGGGTCGCTACCTTGGGAAAGACGACCAGTACGACCAGTACGACCAGTACGACCAATACGATCAATAGCACCAACTACATATTGAGCGCCCGCTTTCGCACCGCCAGCGCAGCCTCGCGCATGACCTCAGACAGTGATGGGTGCGGGTGGCAGATCATGCCGATGTCCTCCGAGGCCGCCTTGAACTCCATGGCGACCACGGCTTCGGCGATCAGATCCGAGGCATTGGCGGAGATGATGTGCACGCCCAGGATTTCGTCGGTCTTTGCGTCCGCGATCATCTTGATGAAGCCATCCGGATGTCCGATCCCAAGCGCGCGGCCGTTGGCCATCATCGGGAACTGGCCGGAACGGAACTCGCGGCCTTCCGCCTTCAACTGCGCTTCTGACTTGCCCACCCAGGCAATTTCGGGCTCGGTGTAGATCACCCACGGAATGCAGTTGTAGTCGATGTGCGGCTTCTGGCCGTCGATGACCTCGGCGGCCATGACGCCTTCGTCCTCGGCCTTGTGGGCGAGCATCGGGCCGCGCACGACATCGCCGATCGCGTAGATGCCCGCCACCGGGGTGCGGCACTGGTCGTCCACGGGGATGAAGCCACGCGCGTCGGCGGCCAGGCCCACGGCATCCAGACCCAGATTGTCGGTGTTCGGCACGCGCCCGATCGACACGATCAACCGGTCCGCGACGAGCTTCTGTTCGGCGCCGTCCTTGTCCTTGTAGGCGATGCTGACGCCCTTGGCGGTGGCTTCGATATTGCCGATGTCGACACCCAGGTGAATCGTGAGCCCCTGCTTGCCGAACTGTTTGGCGGCTTCCCTGGCCACGGCTTCGTCAAGCGCGCCAAGGAATGTGGGCAGCGCCTCCAGCAGCGTGACTTCGGACCCGAGCCGTCGCCATACCGAGCCGAGTTCGAGACCGATCACCCCGGCGCCGATCACCGCGAGTTTTTTCGGCACCGAATCGAAGGACAGCGCGCCCTCGTTGTCGGAGACGATTTTGTTGTCGACCGGCACGCCCGAAAGATGGCGGGCCTTCGAGCCCGTTGCGATGATGACGTTGCGTGCCGTATGCGACGTCGTCTCGCCGCCGTTGCTAGCCTCCACGGTGATCACGCCATCCGCGGCCCGCCCCTTGAACTTGCCATGGCCCTTGATCCAGGTGACCTTGTTCTTACGGAACAAGAACTCCACGCCACCGGTGAACTTGTCAACGATCGCGGCCTTGCGCTGGATCATCTGCGGCAGATCGAGCGTGACGCCCTTGACCTGCACGCCATGTTCGGCCAGCCCATGCTTCGCTTGCTCGAAGTACTCGGACGAGGCGAGCAGCGCCTTGCTTGGAATGCAGCCGACGTTCAGGCAGGTACCGCCGAGCCGTGGCTTGCCAGCGTCGTCTTTCCATTCCTCGATGCAGGCTACCGTCTTGCCTAGCTGGGCCGCACGGATGGCGGCGATATATCCACCCGGGCCGGAGCCGATCACGATCACGTCGAAGTCGGCCTTGGCCGATGCCGGGGCACCAGCGCCACCTGATGCCACGGCGGCTACCGGAGCAGGGGCAGGTGCGGGCGCTGGGGCGGATGCCGGCGCTGCAGCCGCCACGGGAGAGGCTGCAGCGACTGCTTTGCCCTCGGTGTCGACCACCGCGAGCACGTCGTCCGTATGGACCGTGGCGCCATCGGGCTGGACGATCTTTGCCAGCACGCCGTCGGCCGGACTCGGCACCTCCAGCGTGACCTTGTCGGTTTCCAGTTCCACCAGGATCTCGTCGCGTTTGACGGCCTCGCCGGCTTGCTTCTTCCACTGCATCAGCGTGGCTTCCGAGACGGATTCGGACAACTGCGGCACCTTCACTTCGATCGCGGCCATGGTTTTTCCTTGCGGGTCTCTTGTGACGAAAGCTTCCAGTCTAGGAGAGCACGCCAAGGATGCCAGCCGAGTGGCGCAGCGGATACTTCGACGAGCGCAAATGATGCGCCAGCGGCACTCACTGGCTGGATCAATCCGGAGGACGCTATCCCCCGCGATGCCGCGCCGCTCCTATCGACAAAATGACCCGGCAGGAAGGCGTTGGGCTTCCTAAGCTATGGGAAGGATTCGAAGAACAAGATGTACCGGGAGGTCGCCATGACTCCAGATTTCAATGTGCAGGTCCGGCGCGTCGCGTCGGCCATGCTGCTCCCGTGGTGCGCGGCCTGCGCGTATCCGGAAGTTCATTCCCAGGCCTGCCTCTCGGGCGTCGATGTGTACGAGGACGTGGCCTATGACACGGGCGCCAGCCGCGTGACGTTCTCGGGATCGGACACCGGTACCGGTGAACCGTGCAGCGATACGATTGCCGGCCACGGCGGATTCTGGGTTGCCAGCTTCGACCGCACGGCGCCGCCGCCAGCCGAGCCGGGTGCCCTGGTCGATACGAGTACCGTGGTGGAGGCTACCGTCATCGGGGGCGAATGGCACTGGTGGCAAGCCGATGGCACCCTGCAGAGCGGCGACGTGATGGGCGGGCAGGTGATACGTCCTGCAGAGCCGGGCGGCAGCGTCGGCATCTGCACCAATGGCGCGGCCATGATCGCTGTCACGCTCTCGGTCCATCAGCAGTATCCCGGCAGCGGCACCTTCGAGGGCTGCCTGGACGATACGGGGGTGGATACCACGATGCCGTGGATCGTCCATCCGCCGTCGATCCGGGGAAGTTTGCGGATGAACTCGCCGTAAGCGGGCGATCATTCCACTCGCCTGACGGGCGATGGCGCTACGACAGCGCCGGCCAGTGCGCGGCTTCCAGCGCCATCCTCGCCCCGAGCAGCAGAAGCACGCCGCCCGCCACAAGGCGCTGCGCCAGCAGCCAGCGTGGGTGGCTTCCCATCATTGCCGCGGCGCGGCCCGACGATATGGCGACGAGCGCGTTGACCGATGCGAAAGCGGCGGTCAGGGCCAGCCCCAGGACCAACGATTGCCTGAGGACGCCACCCGCCTGATAGTCGATGAATTGCGGCAGTATCGACAGGAAGACCAGCGCAAGCTTGGGATTGAGCAGGCTGGTCATCGCGCCCATCGTGAACAGGCGACGCGGCCGTTCGGCCCGGGTTGCCTGGACCTGCAGCGGGGACCGGCCGCCTGGCTTGAGCATCTGCCAGGCCATGTAGAGCAGGTAGGCTGCACCGGCGATGGCAAGCAGGCGCGCGGCGCCAGGAATCGCCAGGAACAGCGCACTGATGCCAAATGCCGCGCTGAGCATGTAGGTCATGTAACCGAGCATGACGCCCGCCAGTGAAGTCAGCCCAGCCCGGGTGCCTTGCGAGACCGAGCGCGCCATCACGTAGACCATATTGGGGCCCGGCGTGATCGCCAGCAGGCCGCCCACGGCCATGAATTCGTACATCGTTCTCATGCGCTGCACCTGGTCCAGAACCATCCTTGATCGGGAATGCTGGCAGTATCGGATCACGAGATAGCTAAGTAAAACGGATTATACTGATCCGATTGTTCAGATTTTCTGATGACATGAAGAAGCTCGATCTCGACGTGATGGAGATGATTGTTGCCGTGGCCGATGCCGGGTCGTTCGCGCGCGCGGCGGAGACCCTGCATCGCTCGCCATCGGCCGTGAGCATGCAGATCAAGGCGATCGAGGACGTGCTCGGCAAACCACTCTTCACGCGCACCACGCGCAACGTCGCCCTGACCGAGGACGGCAGGACGCTCCTGGATTACGGACGGCGAATGCTGGCCTTGCGGGAGGAGGCATGGTCGGCGGTGGTTCGCCCGGAGATTCGCGGGCGCGTCACGATCGGCGTTCCTGACGATTACGCGTCGTCGCTGCTGCCTTCGGTCCTGCGCCGATTCGCGGCGGCCCATCCGCGCGTGGAGATCCGTGTCATCGGGCTGCCCAGCCACGCGCTGATTCCATTGCTGAAGGACAACACGCTGGATCTGGCCTGCATCACGAAGGCGCGCGGCGTCACCGGGGATTTCATCCGCCATGAGCCGATGGTTTGGGTCTCGGCCCGCGGTGGCCGACCCATCTGGCGGGAGCGTCCGCTCCCGATCGCCGTCTTCGCCCACGGCAGCGCCGCGAGAGCCGGCGCCATCGAAGCGCTGCAGCAGGCCGATATTCAGTATCGGATGTCGTATGAAAGCCCCAGTCTGCTTGGATTGATCAGCATGGTCGAGGCTGGACTGGCGGTGGCGCCGCTGGCGCGATGCAGCGTACCGGCGCATCTCGCCGTGCTGGGGGAGTCCGAAGGACTGCCGCCGCTCGCGCCGCTGGAGGTCGTGCTGGCGCGTAGCGCGAAATCGGCGCGGCCACCGTGCGACTTTCTGGCGGAACAGATGCTGGCGGACTTGAAGGTCTGAGGTCCCGACTGGCTGACGCCCGGCGTGATCAGATGATGGGTCAGCGAAGAGAGGGGATAAGGGCGGCACTCACATACGCGAATCGAGGCGATTTTTTCTCGTCCATGACTTGCTTCGGGCACGCCGTGCGTGGTCAGATACAGCGCTTCATTTCCCACGTCCCCACGTATTTGCGATATGACGAGCCCGATATCTACAACGACCCCACGGCCCGCGACGCCGGACGAGATGCTTGAGCGGCTCAGCGCAAGGGCAGTCGTCCACCGGGACCGATCCGGTCCCACAGAGATGGTCTGGCGCGAGATCGGTCGTGGCTCCCCCCTGGTACTGATCCATGGCGGTCATGGAAACTGGATGCACTGGGTGCGCAATATCGAGGCGCTGAGCCAGCAGCACACGCTATGGCTGCCTGACCTGCCCGGTTTCGGTGAATCTGGCACGCTCGACGGCGATCCTCACGCGGATGACCGGCTGGATCGGCTGGTCGATACGGTGGCAGCCAGTCTGAGACAGCGGTTCGGCGCGTCGGATGGATTCGCGCTGGCGGGCTTCTCTTTCGGTGGTGTAGTCGCGGCCCGCCTGGCAGCCGCCCTGCCGAATGTCGAGAAGCTTGCGCTGCTGGGCTCCGCCGGGCATGGCGGTGAACGGCGCCAGCGACTCGATATGGTCAACTGGCGCACGGAGGACCGCAAGCAGATGTTGCAAGGGTTGAGGCACAACCTCAAAGCACTGATGCTTCACGATCCGGCCAGCATCGACGCGCTGGCCATGGCCGTGCACGAACGGGCTTGCATGGCCACGCGCTTCCGCAGCAAGTCCATTTCGCGCGGCAGCCCGGTGCTCGGACAGGCGCTCGACAGCTATGGCGGAAAGACGCTGCTGATTTGGGGCGAGCATGACGTGACGGCTGACCCGGTGGAAGCGGCACCGCGCATCGCTGGAAATCTGCCGACTCGGCGATGGCACCTGGTTCCCGGCGGCGGGCATTGGGTGCAATACGAACGAGCAGACGAAATCAATCAGTTGCTGCTGCAGTGGTTCGCCAGCGGCGATGGCGAATTGCACGCTCGATAAGGCGCGCATTCGCCCGATTCTCCTTATCGCTGCTCTCCCCATATCGGTTCTCCGGGTTCGTTTCAAATACCGAAACGGTGGTCTGGTAATGCGTGGTCAAGTGTTTGATACTCGCCGCTGGTGCGTGTTCTGGTCGACGGAGATCGACAACGCGCACTCATGCAATGGTTAGCCGAGTACTGGGTTCGTCAGCGCCCACCGAGCCGCTTCACGTGATTGGCCATCCATGCAGTTGATCAAACAAGGAGACAAGGATGGCAACTCGCAACCTCGCGACCTCGGGTCGCGCATCGTCACGACGGCGGATACTTCGCGCACCACAGCCGCAGCACGGGGCTCAGTCCGCTATGGCTGGCAGCCCCGGTATCGCGCGCTTTGCCTGCATCGGCGGTAACGCCGTCACCCTGATCGATAAACAAGCCGAACAATATCGGAAGGCCGCAAGCATTCTGGTTACGGGCAATCCGTAGCCGCGCGCTCCGAACTCGATCACCTATCCACGAGCAACGTACCGTTCGCCGACGACAGCCGGCAGGGCGGAGCTTTGTCCAGCGCTTTGATGCGCCACGAAATCAATAAGGCGTGAAGCGTTCCCGCTCAAGCGGGCGCGTCCACACGCCATGACCTGGCCAGCCTCAGCCGGAAATTGAGGCATTTTCAACTTGGAGGAAAAGAATGAAGGCGAGAATGACAGTTCCCGCACTCGCAGCATTGCTGTGCTGCGTTTCGGTGGAATCCCGGGCAAACGTGACCCTGTACGGCGTCGTGGACGCAGGCGTGAGCTTCACCAACAACCAGGTGGGTGGGGGCAGCGTGGTCAGGCAGACGTCGGGCAGCCTTTCCAGTTCGCGCTGGGGCGTACGTGGATCCGAGGACCTTGGTCAAGGGCTGAAAGCGGTGTTCGTGCTCGAAAGTGGCTTTGATGTCGACACTGGCAAATCAGCGCAGGGCGGACGGCTGTTCGGGCGATCGGCATATGTGGGGTTGGAGAGCCAATGGGGCAGCATCCTGTTTGGGCGTCAGCAGAGCGCGTTGTTCGACATGATCGGCGCGTTCGACCCGATGGCGCTGTCGCCGAGGTGGTCCATCTTCAATCAGGATCTTGCCTTCGTCGCCCGGCCGGACAACACCGTGAAGTATGTGGGGAAGTTCGGCGGCTTGACGGCCACGGCCATGTACAGCTTTGGCGCGGAAAGCACCACGGTGGATGGCAGCGAGGTGCCTGGGAATGCCAAACTAGGTCGGGAGTTCGGCTTTCGCCTGAGCTACAACAATGGCCCGTTCAGCATTGGCACGGCCTATGACGAGGTCAACACTGGCACATTGACCACGAACCGCGACGCCACGTCGCGTCGGGCCACGCTGGCCGGTACCTACGCGCTCTCCACCCTCAAGGTGTTCGCCGGCTACCGATGGGCAAAGGCCTACGATGGAGCGATGCTCGTGGGCGCGCTGCCAGGTGTGTCGAATCAGGCGTCGAACCTGTGGTGGACGGGCGTGATGTGGCAGGCGGGGCCGGCGGTGACGCTTAGCGCGGCCGCTTATTACCAGGATTTCCGCAACACCGGTGGTGACCCGTGGCTGTTCGTTGCCACGGGTCGGTACGCATTCTCGAAGCGTACCGAGGCCTACCTGACGCTGGGCTACGCACTGAATCAGGAAAACTCGAACATGGGTCTTGGTAACGGCGCGGCCGGCTTCGGTCATACGCCGCCGGGCAGCAATCAGTTCGGCACGACCCTCGGGATAAAGCACATTTTCTGACATAGATCATTGTGTGGACGGGGCCTTCAACGACATGGACTTGGTGCCCCGTCACCATTGCCAAATGGGATGTCCTTGTCCACGCGCAAATCATCGGGCAGGCCGGGTATCGCAGTCTGGAACCGGATCGGAATCAAGGCAACGTGAGTGCGGCACGACGTTTCCTACTGATTGGGAATCAATGAAATGGTCGCGGGATATCGAGCATTGACCGCGTAGAGAGGGGGCCGCAGTATGGTCGTTTCGACAGTTGAAACGACCGGAGCGACCGAAGCCGGCAGGAAGCCATGCTTGAACCGACGCACGAGAGCGAGCCTTTCTCGCGCACCACACCGGGCAGCCAGACGTTGCTGCGCGGACTCAACTTACTGCGCGCATTCGTCAGCGGCGCGCCTGTGCTGAGCAACGCTCAGCTCGCCGAACGCAGTGGCCTGCCGAGGCCCACGGTCAGTCGCCTCACCCATTCGCTGGTGGAAGGCGGTTATCTCGAATACGACGGTGTGTCGAAGGGCTATCGCCTCGCGCCGGTATGCCTGAGCCTGGCGCGCTCGTTCCATATCGGGCGCTCGGAGCTGGATGCCGTGTTGCCGCTGATGGGCCAGGTGGCGACGGCGGAGCAGATCAACGTCACGCTATCCGCCGCCGATGGATTCTGGATGGTCTATCTCCACACGATTCGCAAAGGCCGTGGGCTGATGAGTCGTGCCGCAATGACCGGAACGCGATTCGGGATGGTAAGAAGCTCGACCGGGCACGCTTATCTTGCCGGCCTGCCGGAATCGCGGCGGCAACTGCTGATGGGCAGGCTGGCGAGCCACTACGGCGAGAAGTGGCCGAAGTACAGGGAGCGCATCGACACATCGAGGGCGAAGTACGCGAAGGACGGCTATTGCCGCTCGCGCGTCGTGCTCGGCATGGAGGGCATCGCGACGGCAGTGATGGGCCCGGATGGTGTGCTCTATACCCTGAGTGTCTCGTACGCGGTAGGGGACGATGACGATGGTCCGCTGGAGGCGCGATATGCGCCTGTGCTGCTCTCACTGCGTGACGCCATCGAGATTGCGTGGTCCGAGTTTGGCGGCGTGTAGGCGGGCGGTTCGTGGGTTCAGGAGCTCATCTGCTTCAGTTGCGGAATGAGTTCTCCAAGAAACTGGCGTGTCGCGAGCGTGGGGCGTCCCAGCCGACGCCGGATCAGCGAGATGCGATGCGCGTCGTGCGGAATATCGGCGATGGGTATCGTTCGCATTCCCCATTCCTCAGCGATGTCCGCCGCGATCAACACACCCGCTCCTCGCTTGATCAAGCCAAGTGCGCCGCGCCAGTTTGGCAGGCCGACTGGCCTGCATCAGGCGATCAAGCAGCATCGATGCCTGGTCCCCTGCCAACATATTCCATCCGATGATAAATCTATGAAGACAATTCGCTTGTTTGCATGAATGGATCGGAACAACATGGCGGTCATCAGACAGAGGAGACACTCATGAAGACACGTATTGCCGCCTTGATGGCCGCCGTCATCGTTGCGCCACACGCTTTTGCGCAAGGCGACGGCTATCCGAACAAGCCGATCAAGCTGGTTGTTCCTTTCACGGCCGGCAGTGCCTCCGACACGGCGGCGCGTATTGTTGCCGAGGAGGTGCGTTCGTCGATTGGCACGATCATCGTGGACAATCGGCCGGGCGCCAACGGCATCATCGGCTCGAGTTATGTGGCGAAGTCGCCGGCGGATGGCTATACGCTGTTGTTGACGAGCAGTTCCACACATTCCGGCATCGAGGCGCTGTTCAAGCATCCCGGCTACGACCCGATCAGGGACTTTGTTCATATTTCCCGCATCGCCACGATCCCCATGGTGCTGGTCACGCGTCCGGATGCGCCATACAAGACGGCAAAGGACATGGCCCTGTACGCGCAGAAGAACCATCTGCGTTATGGCTACGGCAGCGGCTCGGCGCAGATCGCGGCCGCCACGTTCTCGCAGATGGCGAACGTGCCATCCGACGCCATTCCCTACAAAAGTCAGCCTCCTGCGGTGACCGATCTGCTTGGCGGGCAGATCGACTACATGGTGGCGGATACATCGGTCGTCATGAGCTTCTTGCACGGTGGCAAGCTCAATGGCCTGGCGATCACAAGTCCCAGGCGTTTGCCTGAGCTTCCGAGCGTGCCGACGATGGCGGAGGCCGGATACAAGAACTTCGATCTGGTCGTATGGGTGGGGCTGGCCGCGCCGGCGGGCACGCCGACGGCCGTCGTGGAGAGATGGAACAAAGCCGTGAACGATGCTGTGGCACGTCCCCCCGTCGTGGAGAAGCTTGCGAAGCTCGGCATGGTTGCGGCTCCGGCCAGCACGCGTGACTTCGCGGCATTCACTGTCGCTCAGCGCGGCATCTGGACGTCCAGGGCCACCAAGGCGGGTGTGGAGCAGCAATGACGCATTGCGCACCGGATACGACGGGGCCGCTTGCGGGCGTCCGTGTGCTGGATCTGACGTCGGTCATCATGGGTCCCGTCTGCACGCAGATTCTGGCCGACTATGGGGCGACGGTCGTAAAGATCGAGCCGCCTGATGGTGACGTGATGCGCCATGCCGGCAACAAGCGCGCGCCTGGCATGGGAAGCATGTTCCTTCATGCGAACCAGGGAAAATCGTCGGTCGTGCTGGATCTCAAGCGAGAGGACGATGTCCGAACGCTCAGAGAGATGCTACCGGGCTTTGACGTGCTGGTGCACAACGTGCGACCGCAAGCCATGCGCCGGTTGGGACTCGATGAAGCGGCCGTGCGCGGCCTGAATCCGTCGATCATCTATGTTGAACTGACCGGGTATGCAGAGGGTGGGCCGCTGCACGGACGTGCGGCGTATGACGACGTCATTCAGGCGCAGACGGGGCTGGCCGAACTGTTTGCCCGCCAGACGGGCGGCGCGCCTCAGTATGTGCCGACGCTGATAGCAGACAGGGTGACCGGCCTGACCGCCGCGCACGCCACCATTGCGGCACTGTTCGCGCGTAAGAGCACGGGTCGCGGTGATACGGTCCGTGTATCGATGTTCGAGACGATGGCGGCGTTTGTCCTTGCGGATCACCTCGGCGGAGCGTCGTTCGAACCATCGGCTGGCGCCATGGGATACAGCCGCCTGCTGACACCGCACAGGAAGCCATATCGAACGCGCGATGGCTACATCGCGGCGGTTGTCTACAACGACAAGCACTGGAGGTCGTTCTTCGAGGCGATTGATGATCTCGCGACGTTCGAGCGCGACAGCCGGTTTCAAACTGCGCCCGCGCGGGCCGAGAACTACGACGTCATTTATGGTCACCTCTCGCAGGTCATGCTGACTCGCACCACCGACGCGTGGGTGGCGCTGCTGGAAGCCGCGGATATTCCGTGCGCGCGTGTCAATCGGGTGGAAGACCTGCTGGAAGATGCGCAGCTTCGCGCGGTTGGATTCTTTGATCAGCGCGATTTCGGCGACGGTGGGCAACGGCGTATCGTTTCCCGCTTTCGCTCGCCAGCCGCGCGAAATGATCTGGCAACGCCGGCGCCGAAGCTTGGTCAGCAGGCAGGGGAACAGGAAGAGTGAATCAGGAAACGGTGAATATGGTGAACACGGAAGAGATCAAACATCTGGCGCTCGATGTCTCGGAGCAGGGCGTGGCGACGCTGCGTATTGCCAATGGCACCAGTCTGAATATTCTGGACTCGGACACGATCGTCGAATTCACGCAGACGCTGCGTCGGCTAGCTCGTCGCCCTGACGTCCGAGTACTGGTGCTGCGCGGGACGGGGGAGAAGGCATTCGTTGGTGGCGCGAACATCAAGGAGCTGGCCAGGCTCGATCCAGAGACGGCGGTGGCGTTCATCACGCGATTGCACGATCTGTGCGAGGCGGTCCGCGATTTCCCGGTGCCGACGATCGCTCGTTTGTCGGGCTGGTGCATGGGGGGCGGCATGGAGTTCGCCGCCGCTTGCGATATCCGCATCGCTGACGAGCATGCCAACTTCGCCATGCCGGAAGTCAGGATCGGCATTCCATCGGTCATTCATGCAAACATCCTTTCTCGCCTGATCGGTGAGGGGAACACGCGCTGGATGTTGCTGACTGGGTCCTCGATCAATGCGGCGCGCGCCCATGCCTGGGGATTCGTTCACGAGGTTGTCGCCAACGACGCGCTGGATGCCGCAGTTGCGCATACGGTATCCGAGATACTGGAGTGCGGGCCGGCGGCCGTACGTGCGCAGAAGTCGCTGCTGCGCGCGTGGGAAGATCCTGCGATCGAGCGGGGGCTGAAGCACAGCATTGCTGTGTTTGGCGACGTCTACGCTGGGCCAGAGCCGGATGCGTACATGGCCCGGTTCCTTGAGCGCAAGAAGAAAAGCTGACAGGCACTGGTAATCGGACGGATCGGTCATGTACCATCGACCGCTCCGTCCAAATGCCAGCGCCATGAACTTCACACTCAGGGAGTTCCGAGTATTCCGCGTCGTGTACGAACTCCGCAGTTTCAGCGGAGCTTCCCAGGCCATTCACATGACGCAGTCGGCGGTGAGCAAGGTGTGCCAGGAGATGGAGGCCAAGGTCGGGCAGCGGCTCTTCGAACGGTCGACTCGCAAGGTGACACCCACTCAGTTGGCGCACCAGCTGTATGGCCATGTATGTGAAGTGCTCGGGACCATGGATGCCGCCGAGCGCAGTATGCAGAGCCTGCTGAATCTGGAAGCCGGCGAAGTCAGTGTTGCGTCGTCGCCAATGATGTGCGTGGGATTGTTGCGTGGGGCGGTTTCGACGTTCCACGAAACCTATCCGGCGATCCGGATCGGCATGCATGAGTTGTCGACGGACGAGACGATCGAGTACGTGGTCAATGGAAAGGCCGACTTCGGACTGGTTTCGATGGAAGAAGCGCATCCCAAGCTCTCGATCGAGCACCTGTACAACGAATCCATGTTCGTGATCTGCGCCAGCGACCACGAACTGGCACGCAAGCGCAAGGTTAGCTGGGAGTTGCTTGCCGACTATCCGCAAATCTCCTTGCATTCAACGTTCAGCACGCGGCGGACCATCGATCGCGTTTTTGCGTCGAGACATCTGACGTACTCAACTTCCGTCGAAGTCGGGACGGTGCTGTCGGCAATCAGCTTTGCGAAGGCGCGGCTCGGGGTTACAGTGTTGCCCGGCTACGTTCGGGAGTTCGTCTCGGAACTGGGCCTGGTAGCGAGGGCATTGCCCTGCGAGGGAGTCGAACACCCCATCTCGCTCATAACACGTTGGAATGCGCGGCTTTCGACGCCAGCAGAATGCCTGCTTGACAGCGTCAGGAAGCGACTGGCCGCCGCACGAGCCTAGCAGCTTAAGGAGACAGCGTCCCGGCACTGTCGTGTCCGAGGGCCGGTGCTCTGAACCGAATGATCCACTCGCCCATCGCGTGGCGATTGTGGTAGTTCGGGGCGTTACACGAGGTGCTGTGGTTATAGCCTGCACGGTTGCGCATCGATTGCGCGCCACGCCTCTGGCTTTGGAGGCAGATCTCGAACGGTCTCGTGAGTTCACGCGGCGCATCCGCGAGTGTTCCCATCCACTCCTGCGGCGTTGACGCGAGCCAATCGCGTTTGGCTCGCGCGGAGCGCCGAGACGGATCGTAAGATCGCGCAGCATGGCGCTGATAGCCCGACGGAGCAATCTGCAAGACTTTGCAGATCGACTTGGTTGATCCACCCCAACAGTGTCTGGCTCGTGCAACCGATTGTCGGTGCGATAGAGTCGACTGCTGCCCACGGCGATGGATGTTCGATGCGCTGCTCTCTGATCTCAGGGGGAAACCTGGTTTGCTCGCTTATGGGCTCCATTCTTTCCAAGAGTGGAGCCGCCACTGAACCCGGGGCGATTCACTGTCGCTAATCGCTCGCGACGAGCATCGGCAAACACAGGCTCCTTAGCCGCCCAAGTAAAAACCTGTTTCAGCATCTATGCAGCCAAACGCATGACCGTGGCATCTTTCTGTAAAACCATTTGAAGGAATATTAGGACGAGGCCTATATCCCAGGGTGGTGTTATTGCCTAAAAATGCTGCGTGAGAGTGCCTCCGGGTTTTCCTCTCACGGCAAGGCGGTGTCCATGGGACACCTCTCGCTCGTTCCCCTTAGGCGTCAGTCGGCTCCCCGCGGGCTGGCGCACTTTTTCTCCTCGGACTTCGCCGTGGTGTACCGCGGCAAGTATGTCTATGGACAACGCTCGCTCGCCTGCATGCAACGTATGTAGTCAGTGTACTCAGAGACTTCCGTGCAAAGCTGTTCTGCGCGATGGGCAGGCCCGCTACAGCTCGTCTGAGTCTGCCGAGGCAAGATAGCGTCCGAGCTCCATGTCGTGCGTCAGCCCGAGCTTTGCCATGGCAGCGCACTTTTGCACGCTGATGGTTTTCCTGCTTCGGTTAAAGCGCGCCGCGATTTCTCTGAGCGAGAGCCCCTGCGCGAGCAGGCGCAGTACCTCTCGCTCACGAGGGCTTAGTTGCTGCAGCGCAGCTTGTGGCGTGCCTCTGTCGTCCTGGTCGAGAAGATGCGCCAGCGAGGCCGGAGCAACGAACCTCCGACCCGCCAGGACAGCGCGGCAAGCCCCAGCAACGTCCCGAATACCGCAGGTTTTCGAGACGAAGGCGGAGGCGCCCGCGGCGATCATGTCGCGTACGGCCGGCGGCGAGGCGTTCATAGAGAACACGATCACGGCTACATCGGGACGCATACGCTTGATGCGTCCGATGAGCTGCAGTCCGTCGCCCGCTTCGTTGAACGAGAAGTCAGTGATGACTATGCCTAGTTCTGGATCGTTCAGCGCATTGAGGATCTCATTGACACTGGAGGCAGTGACCACCTCCGAGAACTGTCCTATGCGGGCAAGTTCACTGCGGAGGGCGATCACAATGACGGGGTGATCGTCGCAGACCAGTACTTTTGGGGCTTGGCTCATTCGTGACCCGGCGTTCGAGGCATTGGGCAGTGTGGTCAAACAAGTTCAGGGAAGGAGCCGTTGCGTCGCTCCGCGACCCATGCCAGTCACTTGCCATTTCATGCCAGGTGCGGCGCAGCTTACTAGGGAGATATTGTCAGGCTGGTGGGGGCGCGGTCCAGTAGGCCGCGGCCTAAACTGCAGGCGTTGATGATTAGGCCGAGGCTGATGGTGGAAAAGGACCCTATGCCGATACTCGGGCCCAGCGATGCTGTAGCTGCGACGTCTTCTTCGTCATCGCATCCTCTTAGGCGAGTGATTCGCCAGCATGCCGAGGCCCCAGAGCCCAGGAATCTCCTGGGCTTATCCAATCAAGTTCCTTGTGCTTAGACTTAGAACTTGTGGCGAACGCCGATTACCGCACCAAACTGGTTTGCGCCCGGTTGAACACCTTCTGAGTTTGACGAGGTTGCCGAACCCAGTTGGTCATTGAAGCCGTTCACGCCAAGGGTCGACTTGCCGTGGTTCAGGGCGTACGACATCGACGCGTACACATCGGTCCGCTTCGACAGTGAGTAGTCAGCCAGGGCAACGAATTGCCACGGGTTACCGGCGTTGGCGTTACGCAGGTTCTGGTAATAGGCGGCGCCAGTCAGTGACAGGGCCGGCGTCACCTGGTAGCCCAGACCAGCCCAAGCCAGGTTCGACGAACCGTTGGCGTGGCTCGGAGTGCCTACCAGAACATCGCCGTTGTAGGCGTGCGCATAGCGGTAGCCAGCGAAGACCTTGGCCTGACCGAACGCGTAGGTACCGGCGATAGCGGCGTGACGGGTCAGCTTGTTCGTCGACAGGGCGGTAGCTTGTGAGCGATTCGTCTGGTCGTACACGGCGCCGACCGAGAACGGGCCGGAAGCGTAGATCGCCGAGAACGAGTACTCACGGCCGTTGGTGAAGTTGCCCGGAACTTCCTGGTTGTTGTTGTTGAGGCTGTACAGGGCGGACACGGTCAGACCACCGAACGTGCCCATGTACTTGGCCGAGTTGTCTGCTCGCGATGCAAACCACGGGTCCTGCGAAGTGATCGAGTAGCGGCTCGAGATGGTCATCGGGTCGAAGGCCAAACCGAAGTCGAAGCCAGGGGTGGTGTGACGACCCAGAGTCAGCCGCCCCCACTGGTTTTGCAGGCCAACATACGCGGCGCGTCCAAACAGGCGGCCGCTCTGGCCCATCTTGCCATCGTCAACGTTGAATCCGCTTTCCAGCGTGAAGATTCCCTTCAGGCCGCCGCCAAGGTCTTCAATGCCGCGCAGGCCCCAGCGGGAGCCCGACTGATTGCCAGACTGAAGTGCAAAAAGGCTTTGACCCTTCGTGCCGGGCTGTACCCCGCCATTCGATGCGGCGGCCTTGTTCAAGTACTCCACGCCTGCGTCGGCAACACCATAGAGAGTCACGCTTGATTGCGCATAGGCGCTGCTTGCTGCCAGCGATGCGGCTGCCGAAGTGGCTGCAATGGCCAGTAGTTTGAACTTCATTATCTTCCTCCGATTTTAGTAAGAATTCATAACTGCATACAGACTGATCGGTACGCGAGTTGATGATTCTGGGACTTGAATCGAAGGTATTCCAAGCACAAATATTTCGATTGTTGGTTAATTGGTTACGGCCGAATATTTAGGCGATGGCCTATTCCTTGCGATCTTCATTATGGAAATAATTCTCAACGAATCCATTTGATGTCTTGCTGTGATCTGTCGAATGTTTCGTGTTGGATAGATGTCGACACTTTCCCATGATTTGTAATGGATTCAGAAGGGGCTGCTTTCGGGGAGCCCCTTTCTCTTGCAGTGGAGAGGCGCGGCCGCATTGGCGAGTGAGATAGCCAGTTAGTTTCACTACACGCCTCACCATTGCTATGCAAATTCGCTTTTTATAGTCGAACTTCGGCCGGTCCCAGTATCTGGCGATGTTTGAAAAAAACAGAGAAAGAGACACTGCCATGCGTTCTTCTAAGCTTTATCGTACCTTGGCTGCCTGCGTGGGCGTCGCCGTAGCCGGAGTGGTAGCCGCCGCGATTCCGGTGAGTTCGGCCCTTGCCCAATCCGCCTACCCCAGCAAGCCAATCCGGCTGATCGTACCGTTCCCACCCGGAGGCGGTACCGACATGATCGCGCGTGCGGTGGCACAGAAGGTCGCTGAGCAGAACCGCTGGAATGTAGTCGTCGAGAACCGACCCGGCGCGGGCGGCAACTTGGGTGTGGATGCGGCTGCCAGGGCGACGCCCGATGGCTATACCATCGTCATGGGGCAGACCAGCAATCTGGCAATCAACCCTACGCTGTATCCCAAGCTTCCCTACAAGCCGTTGGTTGACTTGGCTCCTGTGGCCCTGGTGTCATCGTCACCAATCGTGATGGTAGCGCCGGCATCGTCGCCATTCAAAAGCTTTGCCGACGTGGTGGCGGCCGCCAAGAAAGCGCCTGATGCGATCACGCTCGGCTTCTCCGGCAATGGCACCGTGGCTCACCTGGCCGGTGAATTGGCCGAAGACGCGGCGGGCATCAAGCTGCGGCATGTGCCGTACAAAGGCGCGGGGCAGGCCATGACCGACGTGATGGGCGGCCAAGTCGATCTGTACATGTCATCTATTCCTACGCTGCTGAGCCATGTGCGTAACGGCAACATGCGCGCCATCGTAGTCACATCGGCTAAGCGCTCCCATCAGTTGCCTGATACGCCGACACTGGCCGAATCGGGCTACAAGGATCTTGACGCTATCTCCTGGTTCGGCATCCTGGCGCCCGCCGGCACGCCGGCGCCTATCGTGCAGAAACTCAACCTGGCAATTAACGAAGCGCTGAAGCAACCCGACGTGGCAGAACGGCTGCGTTCAGAAGGCGGTGACGTGCTCGGCGGCAGCCCTGAGCAGTTCAGCCAATTGCTGAAGACTGAGATCGTGCGCTGGGGCCGGATAGTCAAGAACTCGGGCGCGAGCTTGGACTGATCCTACTGTGTGTGGTGCCGGCCCGTTGTTGTCCGACGCAGGGTTGGGCGGAGGAACAACTGGCAGGGCATTGCCAAGAGTCAGCCCGCGGCATCCACGAAGTATTCCGCTTTAGTCATTTCCCTTTGTTTGTCCGGTCATACTGGAGTCGTCCATGAGCACCCAAGCCAAATTGTCCTCCGCGATTCGTCGCGACTTTGTTCGCGTCTCGTCTGAGTTGGTTGAGCGGGCATCAAAGTTCCAGGCCGCCATTCTGGCCGACGTGGTCGGCCGTCGCGGCACGCTGAACGCGCGCGTGCAGGGGCTGTCTTCCACCATGAAGGTGTGCGGTCCTGCGCTGACCATCGAGGTGCGTCCCGGTGACAACCTGATGTTTCATGTGGGCCTGGCTATCGCCAAACCTGGCGATGTCATCGTAGTGGATGGCAAGGGTGATCAGACGGCAGCGCTGTGTGGCGAAATCATGGCCACGCAGGCACAGGCCTCAGGTGTGGCGGGCTTCGTGATCGACGCCGCAGTGCGCGACTCGCACGAACTGGCCCATGGCCAATTCCCGGTGTTCTCGGCCGGCACCAACCCGTGCGGCCCCACGAAGGCCATCGGTGGCCTGGTGAACTGGCCGGCCTCGGTGGCTGGCGTTGCGATCAATCCGGGCGATCTTATCGTTGGCGATGCTGACGGCGTGGTCGTGATCCCGCGCGAAGAGGTGCCTGTGATTCTGGAGCTGGCGCAGAAGAAGGTCGATGCCGAAGCCAAGCGCATCGCTGCCATCAAGGCTGGCGATCTGCGACCGGGCTGGCTCGAAAAGGAACTGCGTGCAGCTGGCGTGCTGGCCGAAGGCGAATCGCTGTGAGCGTGAAGAGGCAACCGGTGGTGCTGGTCACGGGCAATGATCTGGCGCCCCAGGCACTCGAACTGCTCAAGGACTTCGAGGTTCGTTTCGCCGGCAAATCGTGTACCGAAGACGTCTTGCTGGCACTGGCAAAGGAGACCGATCCTGTTGCCATCATCGTGCGCTATGGCAGGATCGGCGCCAGCATCATGGATGCTGCGCCGTCGCTGAAGGTGATCTCGAAGCATGGCAGCGGTATCGACGTGATCGACCAGAAGGCCGCAGCCGAACGCGGCATCGCAGTGAAGGCCGCGGTTGGTGCCAATGCCGCTGCCGTTGCTGAGCACGCTTGGGCGCTGATTCTGGCCTGTGCCAAGTCCGTGCCGCATCTGAACGGCCGCACGCGTGAGGGCTATTGGGACAAATCGATCCATAAGAGCATCGAACTGAACGGCCGCACGCTGGGTATCGTCGGTCTTGGCGAAATCGGTCGCCGCGTAGCGGTGACCGGTGTGGCGTTGGGTATGCGCGTGATCGCATTCGACCCCTATGCGAATGCAGTGCCGGATGGCGTCGAGCTAGTCAACGATCTGCACGATATCTACCGGAATGCGGATGTGGTGTCGCTGCATTGCCCGCTGACGGAGAGCAATCGCGGCATGCTGAATCGCGAGACGCTGGGCCTATTCAAGAACGGCGCGATCCTGATTAACACCGCACGCGGTGGTCTGATCGACGAACCGGCATTGGCCGACGCCCTCACGAACGGCAAGCTCTATGCGAGCGGTCTGGACAGCTTCGCGATCGAGCCGATGACCGTCCCGCACCCGTTCCGGCAGATCCCGAACGCCATCCTGACGCCGCATATTGGAGGCGTCAGCGATGCGGCCTACATAAGCATGGGCGTAGGCGCGGCAACGAATGTGCTGGCTGTGCTGGGCAGCGTCACGGCAGATGGCTGACTTCGGGGTGCGGACTTTGCTGACCTGACTGTAGCCGACGCTACACGAGGCGCCGGGATCATTCTCCGATGCTGGCACCTGCCGGCCGCAAGGTGCTAATCCATCACGTTCCCTAACAGGGTATGCGCGTGCTGGTTGGTTACGCTGAACCTGGCATGAAATGGAAAGTGACTGGCATGGGTCGCGGAGCGATGCAGCGGCTCCTTGCCTAAATTTGTTTGACCACACTGCCCAATGCCTCGAACGCGGGGTCACGAATGAACCAAGCCCCCAAAGTACTCGTCTGCGATGATCACCCCATCATTGTGATCGCCCTCAGCAGTGAACTTGCCCGCACAGGACAGTTCGCGGAGGTGGTCACTGCCTCCAGTGTCAATGAGATCCTCAATGCGCTGAACGATCCAGAGGTGGGTATTGTCATCACCGACTTCTCCCTCAACGAAGCGGGCGACGGGCTGCAACTCATCGGACGCATCAAGCGTTTGCGTCCCGATGTAGCCGTGATCGTGTTTTCTATGAACGCCTCGCCGCCAGCCGTGCGCGACATGATCGCCGCGGGCGCTTCCGCCTTCGTCTCGAAAACCTGCGGTACTCGGGACGTTGCCGAGGCTTGCCGCGTTGTCCTTGCGGGCAGGAAATTCGTTGCTCCGGCCTCGCTGGCGCATCTTCTCGACCAGGACGACGGACGCACGCCACAAGCTGCACTGCAGCAGCTAAGCCCCCGTGAGCGAGAGGTATTGCGCCTGCTCGCGCAGGGGCTCTCGCTCAGAGAAATCGCGGCGCGCTTTAACCGAAGCAGGAAAACAATCAGCGTGCAAAAGTGCGCTGCTATGGCAAAGCTCGGGCTGACGCATGATATGGAGCTCGGACGCTATCTTGCCTCGGCAGACTCAGACGAGCCGTAGCAGGCCTGTTTAACGCGCAGAACAGCCTAGGAAGTTACGCATTGGCATCTCGGTCAGCTGGTGTGCTCGCGGCTCCGGCCAAGTAAGCGAGAGGCAAGCAGCCATGACTTCGCCCTTCCGTTTGCGCGATGAAAGCAGGAACCTCATCAAGGCACTTTGATGCCGACTCTTGCCCCAGCCTCTGAACTGGAGAGTTCCTTTCATTCGTTGGGGCGCGCATTCGACATCGCTATGTCTTCCTTGTTCGCTATCAGCCTTAGCCTATGGCGTGGCGGATATTGTGGGCAGCAAAATGCCTTCAGATCATTTACTTTGGATAGTGCGCCATGTCTGTTGAACTGGTCGCCTTCGACGCTGCCGTTGACCCGGCGTCGCTAGCGCGATTCCTGGGCCGCAAATGCTTGCCAGCCGGAACGTCGGTGGCAATCCGGTATAGCGATGCCGGCAGCTGCAGTCCGGTACTGCGACAGTGGTTTCGAGAGATGAGCACCGTATTCACGCCGTCAAGGAATACCGGCGATCCAAAATGTTCGCTGCACGGTCACTATGCTTTCGCCAGCGACGTTGCGGGCGTGACGGTGCCCGACGATGTTCAGCAACTGGCCGAACACCATGCCTCGCGTGTTGCCGATCAGCTCCAGTTGGGGCTGATGAGCATCAGTGACAAGGAACCACGCATCTGGCTGCCCGCACTGAGGTAGCTAGTTGGGGGGCAATCGGCCGCCCCGGGGTTCGTAAGGTTCTTCGTGCCTACCGGGTACTGGAGAAAGATTCCGTGCAGTGTTTAGTTGCGCCCCATCCAGCGCCGACCCCGGCACCCATCGATTCCACAGTCGCATAACCAGGTGCGCGACAAGCGCCGTCTTTAGGCAGTTAGTCCTATTTCGCGTCATCGTGCGGTGGTGCGTCGACAGACGTTGCATCAGGAAGATACCAAAAGCAACGCTACGCGCTTTAGGGCTAGGCCTATAGAAGTCCAGGACTACACCGAGTATCTTCGATGCCGTAGTCAACGATCTCTCGTTGGCTACCCCGTTCGGTTGTGGTTGACCCCTAAAACCGAAATTCCCGCACCCCAAGCCGCTCCCCGCGACTTGGGGTTTTTTTCCCTCCATCGATCAATCTCCCTTACTAGAACGTTTGGCGGTTCTATCGCGATAAGGGAGGAGGGTGGGAAGAGCCCCTCGGCGATCGTACGCATGAGCTCCACGATGCCTGGGCAGGCTTGACCATCGCGCCGGTCAACGTACAGCCTTGCGCTTCGTGATCAAGACGCTGAAGGACGACGGGGCGTGTCGTGATCCTCATCCTATTCCGCGCCCCCTCTATCCGGCATCTGAAAACCAAACTTCATATCATTGCCACAAGATCCCGGCGCGCCTGACGATACTCAGGACTATTGATGCCTTGTGATATCGCAGCATGAAGCAGTGCCTTCGTCTCTCGCGCGCAGTCACCGTTGGGATCGGAGATGGCATCCAGTTCTGCTTTCAGGTTATCAACTTGCAATGACATACGCCTAGGAGGTTGTTCGTTGCCCCGCGACACGCTCCCTGCCATCAGGTGTAGCTGCTCCTCGAACATGAGCAGGCAAGCCTGCCTGCCCAGCGATGTACTCGGATGGCCGGAATCGCGTCGTTCAGTTTGCTTGCGCAACCACGGCATAACATCGCCGGCCGGCATCGGGCGGGCGATACCATAGCCTTGCGCGGCGTCGACGCCGAGCAACCGGACTGCCTCCAGTAAATCGGCGGACTCCACACCCTCCACCACGACCTGCTTGCCCAGCCCGTGTCCGAGGCGCGTCAGCAGAAAAATGAAACGCAGCGCTTCGGTCTTGTCACCGTCAGCAAGTCTGACGATCCCGCGGTCCAGCTTGATCCAGTCGAACGGAAACTGACGCAGCCTCGTCAGGCTGCTGTAGCCGGCACCGAGGTCATCTTCCGCCAGTTGAACTCCCAACGCCTTGAACTTCCGCATTGCGATGGCAATGCTCCCCTCCGGCACCTCGCCGCTCTCAAGCAATTCGAGCGTTAGCGTGGCAGGCGGACACCGGTTCGCGGCCAGCGCTGCGCACGTCGCTTCGTAGTAGCGGTCATCGCCCAACGCCTCAGGCGGCAGGTTGATCGAGAGCCCGAGTGTCACTCCCTGGCCCACCCATGCGGTGCGCTGTCGCAATGCCTGCTCCAGGCCCTTCGAATAAAGCTCAAGAAGGGTCTCACCTGACAGGGCGGGCAAGAACTCGCCCGGCATCAGGAGACAGTTGCCGTCGCGAAGGCGAGCCAATGCCTCGACCTTGATGACATTGCCCGATTTGAGCCCGACGATGGGCTGGTAGTGCATTTCAAGCCCGCCCTCTTGCAGCAGTGCAGTCACGCGATTGCGGGCGATGTACGGTGGCGGGATGGTCACGACATCGAAGACGCGGAGCCGCGCTCAAGTGCAAGGTCAAACATCACCTTGATCGACCGGGGCATGGCCCCAAGCTCGGTCGAAACCAGCTGGCCCGGACAATCGCTGTCCTCGTAGATGACACCCGTTGGTGGGCATCTACGAGGACATAAGGAGAGCAGCTGTACCGAAGCGAATACCAGATTCATGGAATAGTCGGGGAAAGCGATGGATGTCGGCCTTAGCGGCAGTGTTCGGCGTATGGGCAGTCTCCGATCACTCGCAGGTATCCCAGAGAACGAGAATGTGGGCATCGGACAATGCGCCGCGAGTGGGCTCGAAATGCAGATCCCGGTTGGCATCGGAACAGGGACCCTCGCAGGCCACCGCTGCGGACGCCGCAGCCACCTGCGCGAGAACTCCATCGGCCATCGTGACATAGCAGTCCGCCCGCAAGATTGCTCTTTGCAAGACCTGTTGCGGCAAGAACGGCACCAACGTGGATAGCCACTAAGCGATGTCGAGTCCGGAGTAAAGTCACTTTGTACTCGCGCTCGTCCTATGCCACTTTCCGCTAGCACCGACTACGGATCTATAAGCCAACGCCTAATCTTTGGAAGATGCCAAGATGAGCCCAGGCGTTCGCGCGAAGCCAGCGTATACGCCGCGATCTCCACCCATTGCTCAGACTTCGTCGACTTGCTCGCACGCCATCTTCTGTGAGCAATCTGGACAGCGCAGCCCGGACACGGAAGCCGTTTCCACGCCTCCGCGATAGTCGGCCTCCGCAGTAACGAGGCCCCACAGCGATAGCAAACGGAACCGAGCTTGAGATGACGGATGCGCTCAAGGTAGGTGTCAGGCTCGGTACAGGACTACTGGAACCGCAATGGTCGCGATACCCAGCTTCAGGCGGGGTACAACAACAGCTACAAGCGCATCAACTACGGCGTTTCGGTCTCACGCCAGCTCAACGTCACGACCAATCAGTGGGACAACCGCGTGATGCTCTACGTAGGCATTCCGCCAGGCCAGAATCCGCCGGCGCCGTATTCGAAGACCAGCCTAGCCTGCAGCATGATGCATCGGGCAGCACCAGCCTGCAGGAAACGGTGACGGGCGTACACATAGCAGAGCAACTGCGATGATCAGGGCGACTTGCGTTGGCTACCTCTCAGTTGATCACAGAACGAATACCAACGTCAGACTGGCGAGACAGACTACCGGACCGGCCTTGATAAAACGTGGTCCTGTCCTATCCGTAAGCGGCGTGAATCAGGGTATTCAGAAGGAATAGGAAGCGTGCATTCATCAGAATCCATTCAACTCAGCCGATGCCTGTCGACGGACGCGCCGAATGCGGCGGTAGATCTCTCCTCTCACTTTTTCCGTGGGACGCGGACATTGGCAGCGTAAGCGCCGGCACTTCGGCGGCCATGGTCGTCCAGTCCCACGCCAGTACCACAGTAGCGTGGACTCCCAGAGATCTCTCCGGTACACAACGAACTTGAGTAGCCTGCCGCAGGATCCGCCGCTCAGACCAGACCCGCCAATGCTTGTCCGAACCCTGACGGCTTGCCCTGGAAGAACGCATCCGCGGCCTTGTCCTTCAGCATTTGCCTGCGCAGACTCAAACGGGTTCCATCCTCGTCGATCAGCCGGAGGGCGGCCGAGACGTACTCGTCTTCATTGTGTGCAACCAGCCATTCCGGCAGACCAAGTCGACGGAACATCGCTTCATCAATATGTTCCAGTACTTCTGGCCCTGTCTTGCAGACGCCAACCAGACCGATAGACGTCACATCCACAATGCCATTGGTATTGCCAAACGGGAACGGATTGACATACATGTCACATTCGTTGAGCGTGGCCATGTACTCCGCGTAAGGCTAGTGCATCTGGATCACGGCATCTGGCAGGTACGCATGAATGAATCGGCGCATTTCCAGATTCATCAATCCTCGCGTGAGACCTGTCAGGAAATGGAACTGGATAGGTTTTCTCGATTCGCGCTGAATTCGGGCCAGCGCGCCCAGGAAGCCAGGATTCAATTTCATTGGTGTCGAGGCCACCGCAATACGTACCGTGTCCGGCGTTTCGCGAAGCTTCGGCTCCACCTCAATGGCTGCTGCGGAGCGCACAAACGGCATGGATTCCTTGGGTAGAGGTAGCAGCTTCTCACTAAAGCACGCCGGATCACCCACCCAGTCTTCCGGCAGCACGAAGTAGTCGATGAATGGTGAGTTCGATGTGGCTGGGTGTCCGTAGGAAACCACCTGGACTGGCGCAAGACGCAGATTGGTCAGGAAAATGCTCGACGGAAACATGCCGAAGGCCGGGTAGTACACGACGTCCGGCCGCAACGTGGCCGCCTGCTCCCTGACAAACGTTACGGGGTCGCCCTGGATCTCCCGGAATTCGTCAAATACCTCGCGACCCAGATCGTCCACCAGGTCCTTCAATCCAACACCGATCACCCTGAACTGTTCGCGTGCGGCGCGCAGCGACGCGGAATGCGTCCGGTAGATCGAGTGGGCGCCAGAGAACCATTCCAGCGCCACGAGCATCACAGGCTTCTCGCCTTTGGCACGCTTTTTCGGTTTGGTCTCAATGTCGGTCACGCCCTGCTCGAGCAACTTTTTGCGAACCAGCCGGTTGATGGGTGCCTTGATGGCGTGTTTGTCGCGAGCGTCCGCGTAGCTGCAATGCATGTAGACATCGTGAAGGATCTGCACCGGCAACACGGCGAGATCCTCGATCTGGTCGAGCTTCGCGGTCAGCCACGGCAAAAGCACCTCACGCTTATGATGCGCTGATGGCATGCCAAGAAAGCGCGGCGAGAGTAGCGAACAGGCAAGAGAAGCCGCCACGTTCTTGTTGAACGCCCACATTGCGTCCATATCCAGCGGAATTTCGGAGTTCGGCGTGTACAGGATGCAGAACTTGAGTACGTGCTCCTGGCGGATCTGAACGTCATGGGCACCCGGGCCATTGAGGTTCAAAGCACGCAGGATGTGATCGGCATTGCCGAACGTGCTTGCCGCGAAGAGCGTCGACACCCAACGGTGCAGGAAGAAAAGGTGACGCGCCCCGTCGATCGACAGGTGGAACGTTGGGTCGGAGAAGAGTGCCGTCAATGCGCTGCAGATCCGGTTGACGATGTGCTGATCCACATCGAGCCCGATGCGCGAAGCGGTTGTCGTTGCCGCGAAGTGCATGTCCAACGCGCCGTAGTTTCGGTCCAGCATTTGCAGAAGATGCATGAACTCGCGCGTTGCCGCCTCATGTTGACGCGCATAGGCGAGCGTCTCGAACCGCTCGAGGGAGAACCACGCGTCAGAGGCGATTGCCGTCTGGAGGCCTTGGGTCGGCGCAACTTCCCCCGCAATTGCTTCAGTCTTATCTACAACCGTTTCCATGTTTCATCCAGACCGCCCGTTACCACTTTCGGGCCGGGGAACTGGGCCAATAGAGTAACCATTCGTAGGGTACGTCGTGGACGCCCCGCCAAACACAGGTCGTTGATTGGGGCCCCAACCAGGAAACTCGAGGCATCCGCACCGCCAGCATTGACCGCAATTGTCGTAGCGGCGGGTCGCATAGTAAGTAGGCGCAGGCCTATAAGTTGCGCAAATGCCGGGGAGATGGGAGAAGCTTGTGCAGCACGCCGGGAGTGCCGACGCGGAGCCGACACGGCGAGTCGATCCCGCATTTAGGCGTGAGCCTAATGCCTTCCGCGTATCGAAGCGCGATCATTCCGTCATCCAATATCCCGTTCGCTATGGGTTCGGATGATTGCCAGTGCGCCAAAGGCTGCATGCCTGGCCCATGGCGATTGCAACCAACTATGTGTAGAAATCTCCCCCATCGCAGTCCCCGTCTGTTTGCAGCCATGACTGCGATTTCCATGGGGTTACTGACTCACCTTGCCTACGGGCAAGGCACCACCGGCACACGCGGGCGGCCTGTTCTCGTGCAATCGGTGGCGTGGGAAGGGGCGGTCACGCAACCCGCGACGCGTCAGATTCTTGACGAGGCGGTCTCCGAAGCGGTTCGCAAGACCCTGGACAAGTCCCAGGTGCAGGAATTGGCCAATAAGCTGACGAAGCAGTTGCGTGACTCCGGCATGATGGTGGCGCAGGTCGTTGTGACCCCTGCGGGATTGGCACGGTTCGAGCGCACAGGCGAGCTTTCGTTGCTGGTGTTCGAAGGCAAGGTTGGCGCGGTCCGGGTCCAGAACAGTTCGCGCGTGAAAGACACGAAGATCGAAAGCGTTGCCACCCAGGCACTGTGTCCGGATGGGGTTGGCGATGAATGCACGATGACCTCACGCGGTCTGGAACGTGCCCAGTTGCTGCTGCAGGATATTCCCGGTGTCAGGTTGCAGCCGGTATCGCTGAGCCCCGAGGGTGTTGGGATCGGTCAGACTGCTGTTGGCATTACGACCGAGTCGAGCGCGCCAATGTTTGGTGGTTATGCCGGCGTCGACAACCTCGGCTTTCCGGCCAGCGGCGTGTATCGGGCATTCGCCGGAGTATCGCTGACCGATCCGCTGCGTATCGGTGACCTCTGGCAGATGACCGCGCTGGGCACGGATGAAGGTCAATTCGCCGGGTCGTTGCAAGGCTCGGTGCCGCTGGGCGATCGCGGGTTGCGTGGGCAGGCGGCTTACTCGCATTCGCTTTACTCGGTCTCCCGGGTGGGCGCACGGGGCAGTGCGGATACGGTTTCTGCGGGGGTGTCCTATCCAATCGTTCGTGGTCTGGACCGCAATTGGACCGTAGCCCTGGATGGCCTGAACACCAACTCGCGGCAAAGCGTGAACGGCATCAGCGCCTTCGGTCCGCGGCGGCTGAGTTCCGGGCGGATCAGCTTGACCGGCGACTCGGGAGATAGGCAGATCCAGTTGGGCGGGAGCTACTGGACGGCCTCGACGGCCTTGTCCTATGGCCACGTCACGCAGGACCTGCAGGTGACGGATATCACAGGTACGCTCGGCAACTATGCCAAATGGAGCGCCAACGGCACCGGCAAGCTCAATCTTGGCAACGGTAACTGGTACCTGCTCGGCACCATGCGTGGGCAACTTGCCTCTCGCAATCTTGATGCCTCAGAGAAGCTTTCCATCGGCGGGCAGACCGGTGTGCGTGCCTATCGGCCGGACGAAGGCCTGCTGGACACTGGTGTAGCGGCGAGCATTGAGTTGCGTCGATTGTTCTCCCTGCCCAACGGCGATCGACTCGCGTTCGGCCCGCTTGTCGATGTGGCCAGCGGCTCGGTGAACCGTCATCCCTATACCGGATGGCAGGTCGTCAATGGATACGCGGACGCGAATCTGTCTAACCAGCGAACGCTGGCCGGTTGGGGGCTGGGCCTGGATTGGGTTTCGACCCATGGGATCACGGGCAGCCTCGTCTGGGCACGAAAGTTCCCGGGCAGCCCGGACTCCGTGAACTATCCGGGCAGTGCCAATAGCCGCTTCCTAGCGTCGATTACCGCCCGATTCTGATCGCGACGCATTACACGCATCGCCTGCGCACGTTACACCCAACTGACCTGTACAGACCTCTGCCCCTATTTTGTTGATGCAAAGGTCGAAGCCCTCTTGAACCTGCCGAATTGCACAGTTTTTGGCAGCGCTTCAGGAAGGTATTTTGCATAAGAGCCAATCACCATGAACAAGCGACTCTACCGCCTGGTATTCAACAAGAAGCGCGGCCTCCTGATGGCAGTGGAGGAGAGCGCTACCTCCTGTGTCAAGGGTGGCAGCGCCGGTGGCGGACAGACAGCGGGCGCGGGCGGGAGCGGGGCGGTATGGCTCGCGCCGCTGCAGATGATGAAGCTGGCGGTGGCGTTGCTGTGTGGCACGGTCATGCCGCTTGGGGTGCTGGCGCAGGCCTTGCCGCAGGGTGGTAAGGTCGCGGGCGGCAACGCCACAATCCAGACGCCCAGCGCTAATCAGATGGTGATCAACCAGGCGTCGCAACGCGCGGTGATCAACTGGGACAGCTTCAATGTCGGGGCGGGCAACAGTGTGCAGTTCGTGCAGCCGTCGAGCACGGCGCAGGTGCTGAACCGGGTGGTCGGGATGAACGGCAGCACCCAGATCCTCGGCACGCTGACCGCGAACGGGCAGGTCTACATTGTGAACCCGCAGGGGGTGGTGTTCGGCAATGGGGCGGTGGTAAATGCCGGGGCACTGCTGGCGACGACCAAAGATATCGACCCCAATGCGTTCATGAGCAATGGCGCGAAGCTGATGCTCGGGGGCAACGGAACCGGTGGTGGCCTGGTGGTCAACGAGGGGAACCTGTCGGTGGGCGCGGGAGGCTGGATCGCGCTGGCCGGTGATCAGGTTCGCAATGCCGGGACGCTGAACGCGCCGAACGGGCATGTGGTGCTGGCGGCCGGGGACAAGGCGACGCTGGCGCTGTCCAACGGGCAGATGGTGAGCTTTACGCTCGATGCGGCGTCGGCCAATGCGGGCATCCAGAACACGGGTGTGATCAAGGCGGAAGGGGGACAGGTCCTGCTGACGGCCAACGCCGCCGGGACGCTGCTCAACAACGTGATCAATCTGTCGGGGGTAGTGGATGTCTCCGGGGCGAGCGGCGGGAACGTCACGGTCCAGGGCGGTCCGCAAGGGCAGGTCAGTCTTGCCGGCGCGCAGATCAATGTCAGCGGTGCCACGGGCCAGGGCGGTAACGCCACCGTGACGGGCCAGGACGTGGCGCTGAGCGGCACGCAGATCAACGCGACCGGCGCGAGCGGTGGCGGCAAGGTACTGGTGGGCGGGAACCTGCACGGTGCGGGCAATGTGGTCCACGCCAATACCGTTGCGATGGACGCAAACTCCAGTATCGATGCTTCGGCGACTCAGAATGGTAACGGCGGCACGGTCGTGCTGTGGTCGGATCAGAAGACGGCCTTCAACGGCCGCATCGCCGCGCGTGGCGGTCAGCTTGGCGGCAACGGCGGCATGGTCGAGACGTCCAGCAAGAACCTGCTGGAGTTCAATCCGTTAACGAGCGTCGATACCCGGGCGAACCATGGTGCCTGGGGCACGCTGCTGCTTGACCCGCTGAACATCCAGATCACGCATGGCGCGGCGGGTGGCAATACCAGCTCCAACGTCAATGGCGTCTGCGCCACGGTGAACAGTTCGATCACTGACGGTCAGATCATGGCCGAGCTGGCCACTAGCAACGTGACACTGACGGCCAGCAACCTGACCTACGATGATTCCACCGTCAGCATCACGAGCCACACCGGCGGCTCGCTGACGCTCAATGCCTACGAAGTGCAACTGAAGGGGCAATACGGCATCGATGGCGGGTTGGTACTGAACGCAGCGAGTGCAGGCTCGACGGTTACCGGCAGCATCGGCGGCAGCGGCGGTTTGACGGTCAGCGGTGGCGGAAAATTTACCCTGCTTGGCACAAACACCTACACCGGCGGCACGAACATTTCCGGCGCCACCACCACGCTGAACGTGGGGAATGGCAGTGCGTCTGGCACGCTGGGAACGGGTGCCATCGTCAACAACGGCAACCTGATCTTTAACGTGTCGGGGCCTATGCAGGTCGCGGACGTCATCAGTGGTGCGGGCTCGGTCGGCCAGGCGGGCTCCGGCACGCTGTATCTGTTGGGGGCCAACACCTATAGCGGCAGCACCGTGATCAGCGGCGGTACGCTCCAGGTGGAGACGGGCGGCAGCCTGGGCTCGGGGTCGGTGACGGACAACAGCCACCTGGTGTTCAACCAGTCGGGCAACACGACCGTGACGGGCACCATCAGCGGGAACGGCGATATCAAGCAGTCGGGGGCAGGCACTACCCTGTTCTCGCAGAACGTGGCGGTCACCAGCATGAACCAGACTGCCGGCAAGATGATCTTTGCCGGCAACGTCACGCTGCCTACGGGCATCACGGGTACCGGCGGCACGATCCAGGTGGGAAATGGCGGCGCAGGAACCCTTACGTTCAATGCGCCGGTTAACACCACCGGCGACGTGGTGTTCAACAGTGCTGGCGCGACCACGGCCAGTCAGGCGATCACGGCGGGCAACCTGACTTTCAACAGCGGGACGACGACCACGGGCAACATCAATGTCAAAAACCTGACGGTCAATGGCGCGGCGGCGACCACGCTCAATGGCACGCTCCAGGCGAGCAGCGGCCTGCTGTTTAGCTCGACCGGGACTAGCACGGTCAACGGCGTGATCAGCGGGGCTGCCAGCGTGACTCAGGCCGGCAGCGGCACGGTGACCCTGGTTGCCAACAACACCTACACGGGTACGACCACTGTCAATGCCGGTAGCACGCTGCAGGTGGGCAACAATACTCCCACGGGCACGCTTGGTAGTGGCGCGGTTACCAACAACGGCAACCTGATCTTCAACAACTCGGGTGCCGTAAACCTCAACAACAACATCAGCGGCTCGGGCAACCTGAACAAGACGGGCGGCGGCCAGCTCTATGTCTACGGCAACCTGACCTACACCGGCACGACCACGATCAACGGGACCTGGATGACGTTCCAGGCCGGCTCATCGCTGTCGGGTACGTCGCAGGTCATTGACAACAGCGGCATTCAATTTAACTGGAACACCCCGGCCACGTTCGCGGTCAATATCAGTGGCGGGGGCCAGGTGTGGCAATCCGGCAGCGGCAACCTCACGCTCACGGGAAACAATACCTACACCGGGACCACCACCACCAATGGCGGCACCTGGCTGATCGCAGGCTCGGCAATGGCCTTCGGCTCGGGGGCGCTGAATGACGGCGGTGGCGTGAATCTCAACGGGTTCAACGTTGCGGTGGCCAACCTCCAGGGTGGTGGACAGGTCCTCAACAATGGCGCCAATGCCACGCTCACCCTCAATGGTGCGAGCGGTGGTGGCGCAGTTTTCAGTGGTGTGATCAAGGACGGCACGGGCACGGTGTCGGTGGTGAAATCTGGCAATACGAACCAACAGTTCACCGGCAACAACACCTACAGCGGCGGGACCACAATCAACAGTGGCGGGCAGATCGAGCTCGCCGGCGGCGGTCAGATCGGCACCGGCAACGTGACCGACAATGGCAACCTGAATTTCTATAACACCAACAATCCGTTGACGTTGGTCAACAACATTTCCGGTACGGGTTCGTTGAGCGTCAACGCCGTCAACGGCAAGGTCATTCTCGCGGGCAACAACTCCTATACCGGCACGACTACGGTGCAATCCGGGGTACTGGATTTTGCCACCGAGAATTCTCTGTACGGTGGCAACACGGCCGCGTGGACGGCGGCCAATATCAAGGTGGCCGCCAATGCGACGCTGGAGGTGCGCCCGGGCAGTGGCGCTCTCGGTACCGGCTTCACTGACACGGATATCGCGACGCTGGTGGGCAACCTCAATGCCGCCAACGGCGGCTTTGCCAACGGCAGCTACTTTGGTATCGACACCGCCAACGGCAACTACACCCTCAGCCAGGCGCTGACCAACACGGCGCAGGGCACGCTGGGTCTGGTGGCCGATGGGGGCAAGACGCTCACCGTCACCGGTGCCAACACCTACACCGGTCAGACACAGGTCATCAACAACACCACGCTGACGTCGACCGGAACCTCTCTGGCCAGTACCAGCGTGAATCTGTCTACCGGTACCACGTACGATCTGTTGGGCCAGAACACGACCATCGGCTCGCTGCAGGGCAACGGCACAGTGACCGACAACGGCGCCAATGCGACGTTGACCGTTGGCGGGGACAATACCAACCAGACCTTCAGCGGCGTCCTCAAGAACGGACCCGCTGCCGGCGGCGGCGTGCTGTCCATTACCAAGGTGGGCACCGGCAATCAGCAAACGATTTCTGGCAACAACACCTATAGCGGTGTCACGACGATCAACAGCGGTACGCTCGGTGGCAATTTTGGCAACACCTCGCTGATCGTCAACAACTCCACGCTGTCGTTCACGCAGAACAACACCATCGTTTTCAACTACAACTACACGGGGACCGGGGACCTCGTCCAGAACGGTACCGGCACGACGATCCTAGCCAGCAACATCACGCTGCAGGGCCGCATCCTGGTGCAGTGTGGCACGCTGGATTTTGCGACGGAGAGCTCGCTCTTCGGCGGTGATACCTCGCAGTGGACCGCCAATCGTATCCTGGTCTCCAACGGTGCGACGCTGGCGGTCATGACGGGCAACGGTGCTTACGGCACGGGTTTCACTACCAGCGACATCACCACGCTGCTGACGAATCTGAATGCTCCGTCCGGCGGCTTTGCGGCAGGTGCGATGTTCGGCATCGATACGTCCAACGGCAACTACACTTTGCCGGTGGCCGTGAGCAATACGCAGCAGGGCGCGCTGGGCCTGACGGCGATGGGCAACCACACGCTGTTTGTTAGCGGTACCAATACCTACACTGGCACAACCACTGTGCTGGGGGGGGGCGACACTGGAGCTGCAGTCCAACACGGCGGTCAGCACTGCCTCGACGGTCAATGTCAACACGAACGGCACGCTGCGCGTCGATGCGGCGAATACGACCCTCGGCAACGTCACCTTGAGTGGCACGCTGGTCGCCAATGCCAGCGGCTTGAACATCAACAATGCCAACTTCTACGGCACACTGGACCTCGCGGGCAACAATGTCTCGATCGGTACGATCAACGATGGCTCGTACTACGGTCCTATTGCCGGAGCCGTCAATGGTGGCGGCGGACGAATCACCGATAGCAGCACCACCGCCGCCACGGTGAGTATTGGCAGTGGTTGGTTTGCCCCGGTGATTCAAGACGGCAACGGTTCGGTCAGTCTGGTCAAGACGGGAAGCGGAACCCTTACCATGCTGGCAAAATCGGGGAGCAACTATAGCGGTGGTACTACCATCGCTGGTGGCACGCTCTCCGTGGGGATGGATCCTTACAACGGCATCCAGCCCGGTTTCGGCAGCGGTGCGATCACGATGCTGGATGGCACGACGTTATCGGCGGGAACGAATCCAAAGGGCGGGACAGTCGTCATCAACAATCAGATTGTGTTGAAGGGGAATGCGAGCCTTTCGGGATCGGCTCAAGCGTTGGTGGTCGGCCAGCCGATTAACGTGGGGAATGGCACTACCCTTTCGACGGGAGGCTCGGTCGGACTCTCAGGCGCCATCTCCGGCGGCGGCGGCTTGGCGGTCACCTCTGGAACGACCACCCTTAGCGGCGCCAACAGCTACACCGGTAACACCAGCATAGCGGGCGGTTCAACGCTCCAAGTAAATGGTGGTACCGGGCTTGGCACCGGTGCGGTGAGTGACAATGGCTCGCTGATCTTCAATACATCGGGCAATATTTCGGTCGCCGGCAATATCTCCGGGTCCGGATCACTGACGCAGCAAGGCAGTGGCACGAGCACGCTGCTTGGCACCGTGAATCTGTCTGGGGCGACCACGATCAACAACGGCACCCTGCAGGTCGGCAACGGGACAGCGGGCAACTGGATCGGCACTGGCAGCATCACGGACAACAGCAATCTGGTCTTCAACACGGTTGGCAACACCACCCTGGCAGGCCTTACGGGCACGGGTTCGGCGAACCTGACGGTTGCCAACGGGTCCTTGAATTTCACCCAGCCGGTCAATTTGTCGGGGGCCAACAGCACGCTGACGGCATCGGCCGCCAATGGCATGACGGTGTCGACCAACGTGAGTGCCACGGCGGGCATTAGCCTCACTACCCAGCAGGGCAATCTGACGCTGAGCGGCAATCTGGCGGCCAGTAACGGCAACATTACGCTGGCGGCTGGCCAGAGCGGTGTACTGGACCTGGCAAGCGGGGCCGATACGGCTGGCGACGTGATTCTGACCAACCCCGGCAACCAGAGGGCGAGCGTGGGGGTCGGCAGGACCCTGGCAATCTACTCGGGCAACGCCAACTCGGCGACGTTGCAGACGCTGGTGCCGAACGGTACGCTGTACAACAAGGTCTTCGGCAGCAACGCGAGCACGGCCAGCGCGAACGCCAATTTCGGTATCAACCTGATATACCGTGTAGAGCCGGTGCTGCCGCTGACGGCCGGCACGACGGCGACCGACAAGGTCTATGACGGCTCGAACAATGTGGCCGTGGTGTTGTCGCCGGGCTCGCATACCACGACTTTCGACGGCGATACGTACGTCTTCAACTTCGATGGCGGCGTGGGTCAAGGCTCGGCAGCCAGTGCCCACGTGGGATGCTGGTCGGTAGTCGTGGCGCCGACCTCCGCGTCAGTGACGGCCGGGACGCTGGGTTCGTGCGTGAGCGGCTACGGTAATGTCTCATTTGCCGGGCTGACCGTGAACATCACGCCAGCAGCGCTCACGGCGACGGTGGGCAATTTCAGTAAGGTGTACGGCACGAACGATGGCCTGTTTACCTATACGCTGTCGGGTCTGCAGGGCACGGATACGATGGCCGGCGTGATGACAGGCCGCCTTGGGCGTCAGACGGGCGAGAATGTGGGCAACTACGCGCTCACCAACGGTAGCCTTGCGTCAAACGGCGACTACGCGCTGACCATCAACCTTGGGGGGGGCGAAGGAGTCGATCACGCCGACGAACCTGACGGTGACGGGCGTGAACACCAGCAAGACCTACGGCACGAGTGACCCGGGGCCGGCGTTCACGACCGCTGGCCTGGTGAATGGCGTGGTGCAGAGCTATGACACCAACGGCAACCTGGTCAACGTGACGCTCGCCGATACGGTAGCGAATTCGCTGACGGGCAGCCTGGGCCGCCAGGCGGGCGAGAGCGTGGGCAACTACGCGTACACCCTCGGCAGCCTGGGCCTGGCCAGCGGCAACGCCAGTGGCAACTACCGGTTGGCGATCAACCTCGCGGGCGCGCAGGAGACGATCACGCAGGCCAACCTGACGGTGACAGTGACGGGGCAGAACACGAGCAAGGTCTACGGCACCAATGACCAGGTGTTGCCGTACACGACCTCGGGCGTGATCAACACCACGGTGCGTAGCTATGATGCAAGCGGCAATGTGGTTAACGTGACCGTTGACGACACGGGCACGGGCGTGATGTCGGGCAATCTCGGTCGTCAGTCGGGCGAGAACGTGGGCAACTACGCGCTCACGCTCGGTAGTCTGAACTTCACGAACCACAACTATGCACTCGTGCTCAATCCCGTGGGCGCGAACGAAACGATCACCGCAGCGAACCTGACGGTGACGGCCTCCAACGCCACCAAGACCTACGGCACGAACGACCCGACGCTGGGCTACACGACCGCAGGGCTGGTGAACCGCATAGTGCAGAGCCGCGACGCGAGCGGCAACCTGGTCAACGTGTCGCTCGCCGACACGTCGGCGAACACGCTGACCGGTAGCCTGGGCCGGCAGTCGGGTGAGGGCGTGGGCAACTATGCACTCACCAACGGCAGCCTGGCCGCCAACGGCAACTATCAACTGACGATCAACACCACGGGCGCCAATGAGACGATCACGGCCGCGAACCTGACGGTGAACGCCTGGAACGCCACCAAGACCTACGGCACCAGCGACCCGACGCTGGGTTACACGACCGCAGGTCTGGTGAACGGCACGGTACAGAGCCGGGATGCGAGCGGCAATCTGGTAAACGTGACGCTCGCCGACACGGCAGCGACGGCGCTGACGGGTAGCCTGGGCCGGCAGTCGGGTGAGGGCGTAGGCAACTACGCGATCACCAACGGCAGTCTGGCGGCCAGCAATTACGCGCTGACGATCAACACCACGGGCGCCAACGAGACCATCACCGCGGCGAACCTGACGGTGAACGCCTCGAACGCCACCAAGACCTATGGCACGGACGACCCGACCCTGGGCTACACGACCGCAGGCCTGGTGAACGGTACGGTACAGAGCCGGGATGCGAACGGCAACCTGGTGAACGTGACGCTCGCCGATACGGCGGCGACGGCTCTGACGGGCAGCCTGGGCCGCCAGTCGGGTGAGGGCGTGGGCAACTACGCGATCACCAACGGCAGTCTGGCGTCCAGCAATTATGCGTTGACGATCAACACCACCGGGGCCAACGAGACGATCACGGCGGCGAACCTGACGGTGAACGCCTCGAACGCGACGAAGACCTACGGCACGAGTGACCCGAACCTGGGCTACACGACGGCAGGCCTGGCGAACGGCACGGTGCAGAGTCGCGACGTGAGCGGCAATCTGGTCAATGTGACGCTGAATGACACGGCGGCGAATACGCTGACCGGCAGCCTGGGCCGCCAGTCGGGTGAGAACGTGGGCAACTACGCGATCACCAACGGCAGCCTCGCCGCCAACGGCAACTATGCGCTGACGGTCAACACCACGGGCGCCAACGAGACCATCACCGCGGCGAACCTGACGGTGACGGCCTCGAACGCCACCAAGACCTATGGCACGGATGACCCGACGCTGGCCTACACCACTGCGGGCCTGGTGAGTGGCACGGTGCAGAGCCGCGACGCGAGCGGCAATCTGGTCAATGTGTCGCTGAATGACACGGCAGCCACGACGCTGACGGGCAACCTGGGCCGCCAGTCGGGTGAGGGCGTGGGCAATCATGCGATTACCAACGGCAGCCTGGCGCTGGCCAGTGGCAACGCGAGCAGCAACTACCAGCTGACGATCAACACCACCGGGGCCAACGAGACGATCACGGCGGCGAACCTGACGGTGAACGCCTCGAACGCCACCAAGACCTACGGCACCAACGACCCGACCCTGGGCTACACCACCGCAGGCCTGGTGAACGGCACGGTGAAGAGCCGCGACGCGAGCGGTAACCTCGTGAACGTGACGCTCGCCGACACGGCGGCGACGGCTCTGACGGGTAGCCTGGGCCGCCAGTCGGGTGAGAACGTGGGCAACTACGCGATCACCAACGGCAGCCTGGCGTCGACGAACAACTATGCGCTGACGATCAACACCACGGGCGCCAACGAAACGATCACCGCAGCGAACCTGACGGTGAACGCCTCGAACGCCACCAAGACCTACGGCACGAGTGACCCGACGCTGGGCTACACGACCGCGGGTCTCGTGAACGGCACGGTGCAGAGCCGCGACGCGAGCGGCAACCTGGTGAACGTGTCGCTTGCCGATACGGCGGCGAACACGCTGACGGGTGGCCTGGGCCGCCAGTCGGGTGAGGGCGTGGGCAACTACGCGCTCACCAATGGCAGCCTGGCGCTGGCCAGCGGCAACGCCAGCAGCAACTACCAGCTGACGGTCAACACCACGGGTGCCAACGAGACGATCACCGTCGCGAACCTGACGGTGAACGCCTCGAACGCGACGAAGACCTACGGCACGGACGACCCGACGCTGGGCTACACGACCGCGGGCCTGGTGAACGGCACGGTGAGGAGCCGGGATGCCAGCGGTGCGCTGGTGAACGTGACGCTGAACGATACGGCAGCGAACACGCTGACCGGTAGCCTGGGCCGCCAGTCGGGTGAGGGCGTGGGCAATCATGCGATTACCAACGGCAGCCTGGCGCTGGCTAGCGGCAACTATGCGCTGACGATCAATACCACGGGTGCCAACGAGACCATCACCGCCGCGAACCTGACGGTGAACGCCTCGAACGCGACGAAGACCTACGGCACCAACGACCCGACGCTGGGCTACACGACCGCGGGCCTGGTGAACGGCACGGTGCAGAGCCGCGACGCGAGCGGCAATCTGGTCAACGTGACGCTCGCCGACACGGCGGCGAACACGCTGACCGGTAGCCTGGGCCGCCAGTCGGGCGAGAACGTGGGCAACTACGCGATCACCAATGGCAGCCTGGCATCGACGAACAACTATGCACTGACGATCAACACCACCGGTGCCAACGAGACCGTCACGGCCGCGAACTTGACGGTGAACGCCTCGAACGCCACCAAGACCTACGGCACGAGTGACCCGACGCTGGGCTACACGACCGCGGGTCTCGTGAACGGCACGGTACAGAGCCGCGACGCAAGTGGCAACCTGGTCAATGTGACGCTTGCCGACACGGCGGCGAACACGCTGACCGGTAGCCTGGGCCGGCAGTCGGGTGAGGGCGTGGGCAACTACGCGCTCACCAACGGCAGCCTGGCACTGGCTAGCGGCAACGCCAGCAGCAACTACCAGCTGACGATCAACACCACCGGGGCCAACGAGACGATCACGCAAGCCAGTTTGACGGCGACGGCGCAGAACGCGAGCAAGACCTACGGCACGGACGATCCGACGCTGGGCTACACCACCGCAGGCCTGGTGAACGGCACGGTGCAGAGCCGGGATGCGAGCGGCAACCTGGTCAACGTGACGCTCGCAGACACGGCGGCCAACACGTTGACAGGTAGCCTGGGCCGCCAGTCGGGCGAGAACGTGGGCAACTACGCGATCACCAACGGCAGTCTGGCGTCGACGAACAACTATGCGCTGACGATCAACACCACGGGTGCCAACGAGACGATCACCGCCGCGAACCTGACGGTGACGGCGCAGAACGTCACCAAGACCTATGGCGCGGACGATCCGACCCTGGCCTACACGACGTCGGGCCTGGTGAGTACCACGGTGCAGAGCCGCGATGCGAGCGGCAACCTGGTCAATGTGACGCTCGCCGACACGGCGGCGAACACGCTGACGGGCAGCCTGGGCCGTCAGTCGGGTGAGGGCGTGGGCAACTACGCAATCACCAACGGCAACCTGGCAGCGGACAGCAACTACCGGATGACGATCAACCTGGCGAACGCCAACGAGACGATCAGTGCGGCTGGGCTGACGGTAACGGTGACAGCGCAGAACGTCACCAAGACTTATGGCAGGGACGATCCGACCCTGGCTTACACGACGGCAGGCCTGGTGAACGGTACGGTGAAGAGCCGCGACGCGAGCGGCAACCTGGTGAACGTGACGATCAGTGACTCGTCCTCGGGAACGCTGACGGGTGGCCTGGGCCGCCAGTCGGGTGAGGGC
>Ga0137300_1050_pt1 | contig 43143 bp, 42 predicted proteins | sample RamsorwD2O_NANAE_FD_97190 | JGI IMG/M metagenome (GOLD analysis project Ga0137300, IMG submission 97190) | Mouse cecal microbial communities from Vienna, Austria - N-Acetylneuraminic acid amended with D2O_NANAE | ecosystem: Host-associated > Mammals > Digestive system > Large intestine > Cecum... | reverse complement strand
GCCGTCCACGTGCAACAGCGTGATGGCGCCGGACAGGTTGATACCGTACTGAAACTGGTACGAAGGGCGCGTCTCAATGAAGCTGTTGCCCGTGATATCCAGCAGATCAACGATCGCAGGACCGGCAGACGACACCCCAGTCGCCAAGAACCCACCAGACGGATTGAAATCGACGAAGGTGTTGTTCTTGATCGTCACCTCGCCGAGTCCGTTGCTCGTGTTGGTGTTGACGTTCACCCCCATAGTGAAACCGACCGCGCGGTTTCCGCTAATCTCGATATGGGTATGCTTACCGAGCCCCGGCCCAACGTTCGTAGTCGCTAGGTTCATGAACGCGGACGGGCGCCCGGTGCCGACCTTTTCGGCGTAATTGTTGGTTATGCGGATGTCCCGAACTGCGTAGTCGGTGGCGCACTGGAAGGGAGTCTTCAATTGCGGCTCGACAAGGGGGCCCGATACCGTGTCATCGAAGTACACCGTGTTGCCAGTGATTAGGATTCCGTGGATGTTGGTCGAGCTGGCAACGATGCGATAGATGTCGACCGCACAGAACTTGATCAGGTTGTAGACGTTGTTCGCCACTACTACGTTAGTGGTGTCTACCGTGTAGTTCGGAGCAATCCAGTTCCCTTGGAAGTAGTTGTGCACACGGTTACCGATGAACCGCTGATTCGGCCCAGCAAGCTCCATCGCCACCTGACCACCGGTATGCCCAACAGTCCCTTGCATCGTATCGGCGGTAAAGAAATTGCCAGCCGCATACACCGTGTCGCACCACGAGAACACCGAGCTATGGTCGTCAGTGTCCAGACCATTGTTCTTGAACAGGTTGTTGAACAGCACCCAGTTCTTGCTAATCGTCACGTTCGCCGAGTTGCTCTGGCACATGACGATGGACGAGACACCGGCCGTGTTCAGCAGACTGCAGTTCATGACCGTCACGTTTTCGCCGCGTGCCGCTACCCCTCCCGGCGTGCCGCTGAAGATGATGTGCGCCTGCGTGAACCGGTTGTAGATCAGCGACGCGCGCTGCGGGCTGATCGTGTTGTTCGCCCCGTTCATGTCCATCGTCAGGCCACGGAACGTGATGTTGCTCAGGACCTGATTGGAGAAGAACATCGACATGCGGATCGGGTTGGCGTCAGTGGAGACACCATTTGCGATCTTGAAGATGGCGCCAGGCTCCGCATCGATGTACATGTTCGACGCCATCAGCAGCGCGGCGAGATTGGAGCCTGCCTCGTCGGTCATCGCCGTGGCTGGGACGATCTTGTACGTGCCACCGGGAACGAAGAGGCGCTTGCCAGCAGCAGCCGTCGCGTTGATTGCAGCCTGGACTGCCGCAGTGACATCCACAGACCACGTTCCGGCCAGCACATCCGCAATCTGCGCAGCGGAGAAGAAGTCGAACACGCTTACGCGTTCCGAGTTCTTCTGATGTTGCGTCGTCGGAGTGGCACCCGTGTAGGGTTGCTTGACACCTACCAGCGCGTCGCCATTTCCTACTGTCGTGGTATCGGCCAGTGCGGCTTCGAACGCGAGGAATCCAGCATCCGCAGACTGGACGACTTGATCCCAAATTGTGACGCCGGATGCATCCTTTACGATCTGTCGATAGGTGCCGGTTCCCCAAACGATCGCCTGGCCACGGCTATCCAGCGTGATAGGATTGGTATTCAGGATCGTCCCGGCCAAGTCCTGATATGTGGGCACCGGATTCAGTGTGCCGGGCGCATAGAAGCCTACGGACCCATTGGCGAGCGGTAGACCTCCGCTGTCAATGAACTGCTGTTTTCCGTTCTGAAGAAGCTGCATGTGGGCCTCTAAACAAAAAGGCCACCCTAAGGTGGCCTAGAATGAAAAGCCCCGCACTTGGCGGGGCGGGAGATAAAGAATGATTGAACGGTGGCTGGATCTTGGTCCTAACCTCAATCCAATTCTTGAGCGTGGTCTCGCTGTTATGGCAGTCGGATGCGCAATTGGCGCGGTCAAGGGTTTCTGGGAGGGCCTATTTCCCCCCAGGGACCATATTGACCCCACTGACGGCTCCCGCTGGTACGAGGTACGGCGCCACACGTTGAAGGAACGCATTGCCGCCAAGCTGACCGGCAAGCGCGTTCCCCCGGACGTTCTGGAGCGCCGCGAGCCCTGACTGCGGCTGCAGCATCATGTCCAGAAGCTTGTTCTGGATGTTCTCGTTGGCGCCCCCATAGACCCAGTTGCCGACACGTCCAACCATATTGCTGAGCGGCCCGGTGGCACCCCCTAGCAGGGCATTCACCGGCCCCGGTAGCGCGTGCTCCAGAACATTGTTCGTCGCCAAGTTCTGGAAGGTATTCGAACCGATCGACTTGCCAAGCCCAGATTTTCCAGCGCGCAGCAAATCGTCACGAAGATTCCTGAGCACCTCCAATTGAGCATTGCTAAGCGCCTTGGCATCGTTCGATCCAGGCACGCCGCGCTGCATATTGATGTTGGTAATTGCGTTCTGTACCTTCGCGAGGGTGATGTGACCCTGCGCATCGGTAAGCTTCAGCCCTTGCAAGTGCTGCATGGCGTTGATCGGCCTAGATTCGGCAGCATAGTCGGATAGGTATTTGCCGAATCCGGGCGCAGCAGCATCGATATTCCTATCGAGCAGGTCTCGGACGCTAAGTAGTTCACGAGAAGCCTGCAAGCCGGCAGGATTGCTCATGGCCATCCGTGAGTCGAGCATATCGTCAATCTGCTTGCGAACGCTGTTGTATAGAGTCTCGGGGTTCGTTTCCAAGCGCCCTTCTTTATCCACCAGTTTTGAACGAATGTTCGCAAGGACCGCGCGAACAGAGTCACGCTTTCCGCTCGGCCCGCTCAGGATGCTATCAATCGCATCAACCGTCGGCTGAGGGTTGGCAGGCTTGGCGTTGGAGAACGCGGCATTCAGTGCTTGCGAAGCCCGGACGTTGCGCACAGCCTCCGCGGTCGCGATGTCTGCCGGAGTTCCCGCCGCTTGTGCAAAGGCGCCAGCCCGAGCCTGAGCATTCTGCGCTGCGTGTTCGACGAACGCATTTGCCCCCTGAGGCGTTGCACTTTGCATTCCGCGCTCCAGTGTCGCAAGGCCCGCGTTTCCAGTAGCTTGGGCGAGCGTCGGCGTTGAACCCTGCACGATTTCTGCTGAATTCCCAGTAACAGGACCGGATCCGGCGAACTTCCTCAACACGTTGCCAGCAATACGCTCCTGGCCGGCACCGTAAAACGGATCCACTAGCGAGCGTAGGGCATTTGCTGCGTACCGCGTACCTGCTGTCACGCCGGCGATGGCGGCAGGCGTAGCGCCTCCAATTGCACCCCCGATTGCCGTCTGCCTCGCCTTGTCGGACCAGAAGTTGTCGCCGTCCTGAACCGGCGTGAGAGCGCCGGAAAGCGCCCCCTGCGCAGCGCCGCGGCCCATCAAACTGATCAGAGAGTTCCCGGCGCCCATTGGAACCAGACGGTTAAGCGGATTGACCACCGCGCCGGTGACTTCTCCGATCGTTCCTGCTACGGGATGCGCATCCTCATATGGCGCAGCCTGCGCGTTGAGGTTCTTGGCACCCTGAACGGCATCGTTCACAAGCCAGTTGCCGGCCCGATCCGCGCCAACCTTCTTCAGACCTTCACCTAGCAACTGCTGGGCACCAAGAACCGTCTTCCCGAAGCCCTTACCGGCAGTCGCACCGAGGGATTCGATCACACCAGGCTGCTCGGCTTTAGTGGCCGCAGGCGCTTTGGACTCCTGAGCCGGAGCATCCCACTGGATCTTTGATGCGTCGATCGACGGCGAGATGTCAGGCGCAGAACCGCCTTTACCCGCCGCAGCGTCCCAATGGATCTTCGACGGATCGATGTCGATGCCTTGGGAGTCACGTACCGCTTTTACGGCGGCAGGGAGTTTCGTCGCATACGCCGGATCCTCTGCATAGCCTCCCTTTTTGAGAGCGCCAGCGTATGCCGCAGCATCCGGACCCGCGTTCACAGCGTCCTTGTACCGGTTTTGGATCAGGCCTCCGAAATCCTGCCCGAAGGCATCCAGCGTCGGATAGGCGCGATACTGATCCGTCGATCCAGTCTGGTTGTCCTTTGCCGCAACGCCTTGTCCCTTGATGTTTCCAAGGTTGTTCGTACCAGGCACCACAGACTTGCCCCAGCCAGTCTCTAGCCCCCATTGGCCAAGAATGACCATGGGATCAACGCCGATCTTCGAGGCAACGGCCTGCGCAGTCGGCAGATTGGCCTTCACAAAGGCGTCGATGTCTTTGCTCATTGATAGTCCACCGAACCGTCAGAGTATTGGACAACCTTGCGACCGTTGTAGGTGCCAGTCTTCACCGGCTTGATCTGGCCGGTAAAGGCACGCATGGTCGTGCTCGCATTCCACTTGGCAGGGAAGTCCGCAGGATTGCCGCCCTTGTTGATGAAGTCGCGATAGGCCTGCTGCTCTTTGCCGACAGCGCCGTTCATCCCGCTGATGAATCCGATCATCTTCTCAATGCCGCGCGGATCGGTGTTCAAGTTCGGGTTGTTCTTCAGGAAGGCGTCCACGTTTGCCACGGCACCCGTACCGTTGAAACCCGACTGCATCTGCTGGATGGCGCCTTGCATCAGCACCTTGCCCAAGGCTTGCACGTCGCCTAGGTTGCCGCCCGCGATCTTGTCGACCATCTCACGAGGCACGCCGATAGCCTGCGCACGTTCCGCGAGTTCGCGCCATTTCTCCGTGCCACCGCCAGTCTTGATGCCCTGCAGCAGATCCTGCGCTTCGTTGAGATAGTGCGAGGAGTTCGCCGCGGCACGCGCACGACCGTTCATGTCGCTCTCGTACTCTGCCGACTTGCCTTGCGAGGCGGACTCGTACGGAGAGAGTGCAGTCTGGACACCCCCTGTCTTATTCGACTGGTTGACGAACTGCTCGCGGGTACCGGTGACAGGCGCACCTCCCGGGGTAATGCCAACCTGCGTCGGGGCCGATGCGGCTTCTGGCGACAGGCCATTCTTGACCGTATAGCCGACTGCACCCACACCGCCTGGCGCCATCGGGTTTTCATTGACGGCGATGGTAGATGGGCCAGTGTTCACCTTCTGGTAGTTCGGGAACATCGCGCGCATCTGCGTCTCGCCTTGCAGGGCAGACTGATAGTGCTGCGTCACCCACTGGCGAAGCTGCGCCGGGTCTGTCGGCATACTCTGCATTTCTGCGGCCACCACCTGAGGCGTCACGGCGCCAGCCTTCAACTGCGTCCCCATGAACGACAGAATGTCTCCGGGCTGAAGATCCTCTTTCTGCATCAGCGAGCCGAGCCCTTGGCGCAAGCTGCCCTGAACCTTCATGGCTTGCTCGAGCTTCCCGGTATCAAGGGCCTGTTGCTTCTGCTGGGCATCCAGAATGCTGTTGTTGATCGCAGGCAGGTTATAAGCGCCGGCTCCAGACGCCATGATCGATCGGAATTTGTTGTAGTCCGTGTTCCCGCTGGCATCAGTCGAAGCCTTGAACGCTTCGGACGCGGCATTGTTGGCGTCGATGCCCTGCTGAAGTGCTTGGGAATTGAGGTTTCCCATCCGAAACTGCATGGCCTGCATGGCAGTCTGCAGCGGATTGCTTTGGGGCGCCTGGACTTTCAGCGGGATGGAGGGGTCAAGGGTTGCCATGCTCTCGCCTCACGAAATCGGAGTGCCGTTGACGCCGGCGTAGTAGTTGTTCACCGGGTAGGATTGCGCACCAGAAGCTCCGCCCCCGGCGTTATTCGTCATCATCCCGTAGAGCAGCGCGTTGTTTCCGGCATTGGACAGGCCAGCACTCAGCGCATTGGCTGATCCAACCCGGCCAGCAGCAGCCGCGTTTGCGCCGCTCATCAGCGTGTCGCCAATGCTGTTCATCGCCTGCGCACCAAAACTGCCATTCGTTGCCGCGGCGTTCTGGCCGTTGTTCACGATGTTGCTAAACCGGTTCACGCGGTTGGCCGTGACGCCGTAGTTCGTATTGAACGTCTGCAGCGCACGATTGAACACATCGTTGTACGTTGAGTCTGCTAGGCCGGTGGCGTACCCGGCCGCGCCCTTCATGGCTGCGCCGGATGTCCCGAGCCCGCGCGCAGAAGCCGAGTTCTGGACAGCCTTCAGACCCTGATCTAGCGTGAACTGATAACCAGGCGTGGCCGCGGCATCCGATGCGGTAGGCGCCTTGAACGTCTGATTCAGGATGTTATCCGTCATCGGGTTCCAGTTCGCGTCATAGCCCATCGCGGCGCGCAATGGATTGATCGCAGACGATCCAAAATCCAGATACGGCTTCAGATTGGCCTGCGTCTGCTGCCACTGCGCATTCTGCATCGCGGCAGTGTTATTGGCCGCGTCTGCCTGCGATTGCGCTGCGTCGCTGGCAGCGCTCGAAGACATGGCAGACCCCGCCAGACCAGCAGCCGCGCTAACCCCAATTGCTGCAGCAACCATGCTCAGCTCCTTAAAGCCACTTTTCGTAAGTCGTCTCAACCGGCTCGAAATCGAGATACCGGAACAACGCCGAAGCGTCGTGCTTGACCTTGCTGCCAATGGCCCAGCGTTTCACGCCACGGCGCCGAACCTCTTTCTCAACGAAACGCATCATCCGGACGCCGGCCATCCCAGTTCGTTTGTCCTCGCGCACGAAGAAAATGTCTGGCGAGCACGTCAGGCACGGGCGGTAGTGAAGACCCGGCGCGATGAATGCAACCAGATAGGCCACGATCTCGCCTTCCTCGCGGCCGATCACCATCAGAAGCGAGCCATCGGCCTCGCGGGCACGGTAGACCTCTTCCATGGGCTCCAATGGCACGCCATGGTCCTTGTGCGTGGAGATTTCGCCGTAGTGCTCGTGCAGCAGCGGTAGCAGTTCGCCGTAGACCTCGGAGAACCGCTCGACCATGAAGGTGATTGCCATGTCAGAACCTCAGGTCCACGACCATGTGAATGCGGTCTTCCGCGCTGTTGTTTGTGACATCGTGCTCAATGGCGTTCTGGAACCACCAGATTTCGCCCGGGCGCATCCAGATTTGCTCGTCGCCGCAACTGAACACGTTCCCGGGCTCCGACTGGATCACGATGTGGTACCGATCCCAGTACGAGGCGTGCCACGGCGAATCGGCATGGCGGAAAATCTTGCCCCCGGGCTTCACGCGGTTGAGCATGCAGCGCCCGAGACGAGTGGCGCCCATGGCCGTCATCAGCGCCATGATGTGGGCTCGCGCTTCCGGCAGTTCGTTGACCTCCGGGCGCCATGGGCACTCGTGCAGGTCATAGCCGGCGAGCTTGTTCTGCTTGTAAAGCTTGACTTCCTCTTCCGTGGTGCACGGCACGTGGTCCTGAAACCGCAGATAGATCGTGTCCGTATCGCCGAACGGTCCTTGCGGGAACTTGCGCAGGAAATCGTCGGCCTTCCACAGATCGGGCTTGCGATATATGGCGTTCAACAGAGGCATGACGTTTGCGCCGTCCGCAATCTTCAGGAAGTTCCTCACGAGAACAGGCCTCCTGCCATTGCCTGAATCGTCACCGCTGTTGCGGTGTCGCACTTGTCCTGCAGCGTGTCGCCCGGGCCGAGCACCGGAACGTCAACGAGCACCGTCTGAAGCGGACCGATTGGCAGGTTGAAGAACACGTTCCCCGGCACCGGAGAGCCGCCATTTGGCACCGCATAGAGCGTCGGAGTGACGGAAGCAGCAGTGGTGTTGGTGAGGCTCACGCGACCGCCACGAAGCAGAATCGTCCCGGGAGTGAGGGGCATCGTGTACCGCACGACAGCAGCACCCGTCGCAAGGACCGCAGGCGCGAAGAACTTTGCGTAGTTGATTGCCATGAATTACCTCATTGAGCCGCCCGGAAGGTCATGCCATCCAGGCTGAAATAGGCGTTGTTGCCGGACGTCGCGTTGACACTTCCGGTACTCGTGACTTCTGCGATGCCAAACAGCGAATTGCTGACGTTCGGGAAAATCTCGACGTTCGCCGGCCGATAACCCGCAGGGAGAACAAAGATGTCCTGCCCGATCGTTCCGGACTTGACCATGCCGCGCAGCCGTACGATTCCGAACGGGTCGCGGTAGTAGCCTGGAGGGTTGAACGGCGATCCGTAGGACACCCACGAATTGATCAGGGTGGGCGTTTTCCACTGCTCGACAATCGGCTGATACGCCGGCCGGATATCTGCCAACGCTCCTTCGATCTCTTCCAGCTTGGCAAGCAGCCTCGACAGATCCGGCTGAAGGTGAAGCAGGCTTTCTAGATCACTGAGCCGATTGAGAATCAGCGAAAGGTTTTCAGGATTGCGGATCTCGTTGCGCAGTTCATCCACGCCACGCAGCGCGTCCAGTGCCGATTGCGGGTCGGGAGACTGGGTAGACAGGTAGCTGACACCATCCGTCGCGGCATTGAGCTGCGCGATGATCTGCGAGAAATCCGGAACATCGCCGCCACCACCCTGCTTGTTGAACATGGACAGCAGGAATTGCCACCAGACCTGCGTCACAACACCGTTGTCATCGACCATCGGCGCGCTGGGCGCGGGGATAGTGTTCGGAGGTGCTGTCATGTGCGCCCCGACTTCATGTCAATGAACGCACCGTTTAGCGCAGTCTTTACGGGCACCGACCACGAGAGCTCGTACACTCGGTCCCGAGCATATCCAAGGCGCTGCCACTGAATCAGGCTCTTGTACTGGCCAGCTTTACCAAGCGATTCCGCTACAGCATTCCCCCACGAGAACCCGCGATCGTCTGACCAGCGCAACCGGATTTCAGGATCAGCGGTATCTCCCGGCAACCCTTGTCCGGCTTCCATGTCTGCAATGAACTGGCGGTGATAAACACGAGCCCCATTCGCGCCGATGTGTGGAAACGACCGGACACGCAGAATCGGATTGCCGTTGTCGGTGTAGGCGTTCAGATCCAGCGCGTAGACATTCCCGGTAGCGTAGTCCCCCACCAGATTCCGGCCTGCATTGAACGAGTGACAGGCGCCGCGGTGACGCGAGATCGACCCGTCAGCCTCCAGATACCCGCGCTGGTGCCACAGTCCCGTGGCCATGTCGAACACCCATGTCCGGTTGGCAGTCGGGAAGCTCAGCACGTAGAACGGATGGCCACCTTGCTGGTAGGTGTAGCCAATGGCGTCGTCCAGTCGGCTGTATGTCGAGAATTCCTGCTCGATCGCGTGGGTGCTAATGCGCCCTGCGGCGTAGTTCTTGCCCGCAATGACCACACCTTGACCGTCCTTGTCCTTCGACAGCCAGAACACCGTCAGATCGTGCTTGGCAACTGAGTGCTTGGCCACGCAGCCGTGCTCGATGAACACGCCAGGCATACGCCCGAACGTGAAATCCGAGGCGCCCGTGTTGTACCAAACCTCCGTCGTCTGATCGCCAATCAGCCAGATTTCCCGGTGCATGACGATGTGCGTCACCAGCTTGTCCGGGTAGGTCGATTTCGACGCGATATCCAGCGAGTTGAACGTGATGTCGTTGTAGTTCGATATGTAGAACTGCTGCGTGTTCGGCTTGTTGAAGATGAAGAAGCCATCCACGATATCCACACGATCCGCGCCGTAAAACGCGGCATCCGTGATGGCCGTCATGACATTCGTGGCGAGATTGATCCACCAGCCAGACGACGAACCATCCACAAGCGCCGCATCCGTACCGTTGTCCTGCATCGAGACGTGGCCGCTCTGCGTCGTGAGGGTTCCAATCTTCGTGTAGACGTTGTTCGCGTCTACTGAATAGACGGTTTGTCCTGCCACCTCATATCGCCGTCCAGTCGTGGACGTGTAGATGCAGCGCGATTCACCAGCAACCGGAGGGGCCGAGACAAGCGTCAGGCCAGGCGTCGGGTAATGCGTGACCGGAGCGGCCGCATCCTGCGGATTCTGCTCGGGATACAGGTTCACGCAGCGCTGAGCATTCGCGATCAGGCTCCGGGCCGTGTACGCGCCGCTTGTGAGGGGGACTCGCATCAGTACGGATTCCCGCTATAGATGTTCCACTTCTGATACGAGCGCAGCCCACGCGGCATCTGCATCGCCTGAATCTGGTTGTTCATGCGCTTGATGACGCGCTTCGAGTTGGCAGCAAGACGAACTAGCGACGGAAGCGGCTCGATCTGGTACGAAGGCGCGAGATACGGGCCGAGGTTGTACCGGATCGCCGCCATGTACGGCGGAGGCAGGTTGATGACAGAGCCTGGCGCAGCAAACTGCGGCAGCACTTCCATTGTCACGATGTGCAGTTCAAACGAAGCGTTCGGGATGGGGTAATACAGCAGATTCCCCATTGGATAGGCGGCGTCGTAGAACGCCCACTCGGGAAACGATGTGAGTCCCTTGAGCGAGATCTTGGCGTAGTCTTCCCGCGCGTCGAGGAGCGTCACCGGATAGTCGATGGCGCTCGCGCTGCCAGCATTTAGCCGTGCGTAAGCTGCCTCGATCCGCACCGGACGCTGAATGTTGAAGTTGCCGCCGACCCCCACGCTGTACGACTGCGCTCCGGTGGAAGGAATAGCTGTATCCACCAAGTGATAGACGTTCAGACGGTCGACTTGCCACGCGCCCAACATCATGTTGAGCGTGGCGAGCGCGTCTGCGGTGTCGTCAGGGCCGATGCTCTGGCCGATACCGAGCGCACCGATGTCCTTGAGCGCCAGCGTGATGAGATCGACGGCTGTGGTCATCAGACAGCCTCAATCGCGGCGCGAAGCTTGGCATCCGACCAGCGGCCATCAACCTTCACGCCTTTCTCCGCGGCGATCTGCATCAGGATGGCGCGTTCGCTGTCAGGTTGCGCGGCCAGCAATGCGGCTTCAGCGTCCGCATCGGCCACGATCACGCCATTGACCCACTTCGGGTACTCGACGAAATCTGGCGATTGCTCGCGCGGCGTGAAGGGGGCAGCTTCGGGCAGTTTCCAGCCATCGCCCAGTCCTGCATGTTCCTCTGCGGTCTGGACAAGGCGCGATTCCTCGCCTTCCTTGCTCACCCATGCCGGGTACTCTTGGAACTCGTAGGTCATACGATCCTCGGAAAGAGAAACCCCCTCCGGAGAGGGGGCAGATTGGCGGATGAGTGGCATCAGCGAACGATGCGGCAGGCCAGTTCTTGGTAGACCGGAGCCCAGCCGTACAGCACGTCGATACGGCACGGCACCGTGTCGGTGCCGATGGCGTACTGGCGGGCGATACGCATCGAAATGCCCTTGTAGTTGCGACGAGCACCCCATGCGCCGTACTGCGACATGTCCTCCAGATCGGCAGTCGCCAGCGTGAAGGCATTCTTGTGGTACGCCAGGTTGGCGACGTACTGGGTTGCTGCTGCAACGTCCCACGTCACTGCGGCGCCGTTTGCAGGGCCAGCCGAAACGGTCTGGTACTGCTGGTTCGACGCGGCGGTGTTGATCGCCGGGAAGATCGACACAGTTGCATTGCCCGAGCCGTCAGCCGTCGCGTTGGCCGTCACGGTGAACTGGCGCAGGACGCCGGTCGATTGGCGGTTCTGCGGGTTCACGCCGTACACGCCGGCGATGGTGAAGGTGTCGCCCTTGTTCACGGTGCCAGCAGCACCCAAGCCCGCGAGGATCAGCGACGTGCCAGTCTGCGATGCGCCGTTCACGGTGCCGTTGGTACGGGTGCCGGTCGTGAACGTGTTCACGTTCTGGTCCATGCCGACATCAAAACCGAGGCTCGAAGCCTGGAAGATGCCACTCTCGTATTGTTCGCCCAGCTTGCCGGAGGGGTTGAACAGGCCGGCTGCACCCTTGACCATCTTGGCGTTGGTCGCCGGGTCCCACACTACGGTACGCATACCGTCGCGGGGGGCGGATTCGTTGTCCAGCTTGGTGCCAGCATCGAGCAGCGTCTGAATGTCGTTGGGGATGGTGCCCACGGTGCCGACGTTGTTCGCCACGGTGGAAGCGAGCGCCAGACCATCTAAATCCAGCTTGTTGGCGATGGTCGCCATTGCCGGCTTCAGATAGCGATCGGCGAACTCGTCGACGATCAAGGTCAGTTCTTGCGACGAGAACGTGAAGTCCACGTGGAACTGAGTCGTCAGCGTGACGGGCATCGACTGCTCATTCACGTTTTCGACGTTGAGGTTAGGGCCGGTCGTACCAACGAAGCGGTTCGGCTTGCGGGCGTTCACCGTGGCGCCAACCTTCGCGCCAGTGATCGCGAATTCCTTCGAGTACTCGCGGTTCGAGCGGGACGTGAATGCCAGGTTGTTCTCGAGAATCGCCAGCGATTCGTCGAGGATCTTGACGGGAGTGAGAAGGGTATTTGCCATTTGAGATCACCTATTTGCGGTTCGCCCGTTTCCACGCGACGTACTCCTCCGTCGAGCCGAATTCGGACGGCTCGGGCGGCGCAGCGCGACCCCCTACGGGGCTGATCGGTGGCGGGGCTTTGGAGACAGGAGGGGCTTTGGAAAGCGACGCTTCGATGCGCGTCAGTTCCATCGCCATACGCAAGGGAGGAAGGGACAGCAGGCGTTCGGCCTCTTCCGGATTGGCACCGAGGTGATGAATCACCTTGTGGCCGCCATCCATGGAAGTCACCGCTTCGAGAAACTCCTGCGGAGCACCGCCGAGCATCCCGAACGTGCGCAACGACTGCTCGAAATCGGGGAAATCCTTCTTTCCGGCTTCAAATGTCTTGTTGCAGGCCTCGTCAAAGCGTTCTTGCTGCACCAGGCGGCGTGCTTCTGCCTTGATGTCGTCGGCAGTCATGACCTTTGGGGCCTGCTGCGTCTGATCACCGGCCTGGTACGTGCGCAATTGCGCTTCGAGGGCTTCGCGTTGCCGCTTTTCCTCGTGTTTCTCGCGCGTGAGCTGATCGATGCGGCGTTGAACCCAGTCGTTCTTGGGCTTTTGCTGCTGCGTCGCGTCGTCTTGCTGCTGCGCGGCTTGCTCGGCGCCCGACTCCGAACTAATTTCTGCGGGCGTTTGCGCCTGTTCCGTAGGCGATCCGGCTTCTGCTGCGAGTGCTGCTTGTTCTTCGGTTTGCATGGACGTGTCCAAGGATTGAGCCCCGGTGACTGCCGGGTACGGACGAAAAAAAACCGCCCGAGGGCGGTCTTGAGAGGGAGCGGAAGCGGGTTAGCGCTGGCCGCCGATGATGTATTGCTCGCTCGTCGGCGTGATCGAACCAGCGCTGGTGTTCACGAACTGAATGGCAAGCGTGTTCGCTGCGGAGACCCGGACATTGCCGATCGACAGGCCGGTTTGATGCGAGGCCTTGTTGATGTCGAGCGAATCACCGACTTGCAGGCCAGGAACGGCAAACGTCTGCTCGACGGTGGTGTTGGCACCCACAGCGGCAGGTGTCAGGACCTGGCGGATGATGAACAGCGTGGAAACGGGGGTCTGGTTCGATCCGTCTTGGATAATTCCGATGTATCCAGGCATTTCTATTGCTCCGGGCTAGGTTGGGACGTAAAAAAAGCGCCCGGAGGCGCTTGGTTTGGCTGCTGCTGCATTGGATCTGGCGGGGAACCGTCCGCTGGCATTCCGGTTTCCATCATCTGCATGACCACCTGTGTGGCCACATGAGCGACCAGTTGCGGGTCCAGCGGCTGCCCAAGGGCCTGTAGACGCTTGGTTTCAGCGTCGTACTCCTTGATATTCACTTCCTGCTGGTCCTTGCCTTCGCGAGCGTCCTGCAGCATCTGCGACAGGTGCTCGATCATCTGGCCCATTTGCGTCATCTTCTGCTGCATGTCCTGCTCTTGCGGGCTCGGGCCTTCGCCGAGGATCGCAGGCGGAATCGTGCGGTGCAGACGTTCGGCCACGTCCGAAGCCATCGGGAAATCTGCTGCCTTGAACAGCAAGTCACCGGCCACCTTCATCAGATCGCGATCCTGAGACATGATCTGCGTCAGCGCATTGAAGGCTTCCTGCCTGCGCGTTTCGAAGTTCGGGCCGACCTCGACTGTCACGTCATAGCGGCCGATGCCAGGGTTGTAGATGAGCTGTACATCCAAGCCTTCGCGCTCTTTCTCGGAGGGCGCGGGCTGCCCGTTCTCCATCATCACTGGCTGCTGCTGCTCAGGATCGAGCGTCGCGAACGTCTCCGTCCCGTCTTCCCCGATGATGCGCAGAACGCGCTTCGTGTCGTAGATCTTCGGAATCAGGTCGATCAGGATGCGCCCGGTGTAGCGGATTGCTCTAGCAACGTTGTCGATGAAGTGATACGTCGCCGTGTCGCCCTGACGCTGACGAGCCTGGATCGCAACACCGGCTTGGGCATTGGACGGCTGGCCAAATTGCTCCTGATACTGGCCCGAGGCCATCATCAGTTCCTGCTGCGCGGTCTGCATACCGGTCAGGTAGGCCGCAGCGCCCACAGGCGGTTGCTCGCGTTGCGGCTTCTGGATCGGATTGCCCTGCTCGTCAAACGCGTTGTACGGCAGGTAGGGCAGGTTATCGAGGTTCGCCCGGCTCCACTCCGACTCGTAGCCCTCAATGGCTTCAGCCGCGGCGATGAACGGCGTCTTGGTCTGTAGCGCGATGAATTCGACGTTGGCACTCGACATGTAGTTGTACATGCGCTGCGCGTCCTTCAGGTTCCGCGTGTGGCCTTTGCGCTCGATCTTGCCATCAATGAACCGCTCTTCACCTACCACGCGCACCAGCGGGATATAGCGACCGGGCCATGGTTTCTTGTCGATCACCTTGTTGCCGGCGATCTTGTACCAGGTGATCTCAGGCACCACGACATCGCGCTTCTGCACGTCCGGGCTGGCCGCGAGAGCTTCCTTTTCCGCGCCTTCAGGCAAGTCAGACAACAGCATCGGGCCTCGCATCGGATGATTCACCAGCGTGTCGCGCTTAGCGGCCTTCCGGAAGTACTCGGCGATGCGGATCTTGTCCTTGTCGATCCACGAATTACCAGTGCGGTCCAGCGGGAAGTTCACATCCTTGGCTTCCTCACCAGGGTATTGCGCCTCGAACTCCGTCTTGGTGATGTCCTCAAAGACGAAGCCGAACTTGGCATCAGCACCATCTGCCGATTCGATGTCCGGGTCCAGATAGACCGTCATCGCATCCTTGATGCGGCGCAGGAAGATCTCTTGCTCGAACGAGCCGTCGTGCGCATAGTCCGTGATGACGCGCCAGTAGCCGATGCCACCCTCTACCGCAGACTCCGTGGCCGTGTCGTAGACCGTCTCAGCGTGCGAGTTGTACTCGATGTGCCGGACAATGCCGTCCAGAATCTTCGCCACCTCGACATCCGCAGCGCCATCCACCGGAAGCGTCTTGATGCTCGGCTTGTTCTTCTTGGCGTCGTTGATGATCTGCAGGTTGTGCTGACGTGTCTTGTTGATCGTCAGACACGGGCGATTGTCACCATCACGCGAATTGCGGATCTGGTCAGGCCACTGCCAGCCGTTGTCCGGATCGCCGTTGGCAAACTTCACGTCCTCGACAAAGCGACGGCGAAACTCGTCCTCGATCTCCTGGCAGCGTTGGAAGCGCTCCTGCGCCTCCTTCACTATCGGATCGGGTCCGTCATCCTTGCGTTTGCGTGCCATGCTTATTTCGGTCTCGCGCTTAGGTGAGTGTCACTCAGATCAACCACTCTCAATCCGTTCGGGAACGCCCAATCGTCGGGCGCCTGCACCTTCCACGTTTCTTTGCCCTCGCCAACGCCGAGCACGGTGACCGTACGGTTGATGTACTCGGGCATTCCTGATCTGACGATGTAAGCCGTATCGCCGGGAGCAAAATAGTTGTTCATGTCAGCCCATCCATCCGCCAGCGCCATGAATGCGCGGACGTTGCGGTTTGTCCTCGGTCTTGGGTTTCTTGCCTGCGCGCCTGGCTGCTTCGCAGGCGTAACGCAGCCCGTCAATCACGTGGTTGTCCTTGTCGTCCAGGATCGGGAGGACCGCCCCAGTCAGCGGATCTTCCTTGTACTTGTAGAGCGACAGTTCATCGATCAGGTGTTGGCAGCGCGGGTGCACCACGATGTCAAACGACTTCAGGAACTCGACTCCCTCTTCCAACGACTTCGCGCCCTTGATCGCCGGCATGATCTTCGGGAAGCCATGCTTCTGCATGTAGCTGATCGTCTCGGGCCGCGCGGAATCAGCCGTGATCGGCCATTTCTCGCTGTCCGGCACCGTCAGGAACAGATCCGGAGTGTCTACGATCTCGCAGCCCACCCGATACGCTACGTACGGCACATACAGCTTGCGGCCGACGATGTAGCACTGCACCAGCACCGTCGGGTCGACCGAGAATCCCCAGTCCGCGCCTTGGCGGATGATCTGGGACGGATCAACGTCGAACTCTTCGACCGTCCAGTTATGGAACACCCGCGCATTGCTGTTCTGGCGATAGCCACCGAGCCACACGTGCGCGTATTTGTCCGGATCGCGCCGCTTGTCGAACTCCATCTCCGCGCGCAACTCATCGGGCAACCAGGGATTGTCCATGTAGTTGGCCTGCACGACAGCAGCGTCAGGCGGCAACGCTTCGCCGCGGAGCAACTGGTCGATCGGATCGGACGGCTGGTCGGGGTTCCAGTCAAACCAGAGCTGCGAACCCGGCTTACGGATCGTCGGCCGGAGGATCGTCAGGCTCTTGTCTGTGGCGTTCTGCGCCTCCGTGAACCATGACCGATCGAATCCCTCCAGCGACTTGATCGACTCGGCCGTATGGTTCTGCATGCCCTCGAAGATCGTCACGCCGCCCTTCCTGGACAGGATTCGGCGGTCCTGCACATCGAAGTAGTCGCCAGCGTTGTATGCCTGGATCTTCGACTCAAGCAGCTTCTTGACCGAGAACTCCAGCGACTTCAGCGTCTCGCGCACGCACACGAAATCGAACTTCTCGCTCACGTTCTCTTCGAGCCAGAGTTCGCCGAAGAAGTGAGACTTGCCGGAGCCTCGCCCTCCGTGAGCGCCCTTGTATCGAGCCGGCTGCAGGAGCGGGGAGAAGACCCTAGGCGTCTTTATGCGCAGGATCGACAATTTCGCGCACTATCTTTTCGAACTGCATCGGTCCACCATCCTCGCCGGTCAACTCCACCGACTGCTTGGACTTCCCATAGCCGCGGTCCAATAGTTCCTTTGCCGCCGCAATCCGCGCCGAATGGTTCTCGCTGGTCGTTAGGATGGTTGCCAGCTCTCGGATGGCGTCCTCGCCAAACTCTTGCGCCAACGCCCTGATGTCGGCTGTCGCTTTGTTCGGCGTGCCCTTGGTTCGTCCACCTCGGCGCTCGCCAGGCTGGGAACCGCGTGGCATTTACTATCCTTTGCTATCGATCGCTATTTATTGCTACTTTTGCAATTACTTCTTCTTCCCCAGCACCTTGTTCGCCTTCGCATCCACCTTCGTGCTTCTTGTTCTCCATCGGATAGCGTCCACCCGGCAACCCGAAGTCTTTCGCAGGGATCTTGTCGCGCTGCTTTGCGGTGAGCTTGGCCATGGTGGGATCCGGAAAAGAGAAACGCCCAGCCGACACATGCCGGACTGGGCGCGAAGCTAGCTTTTCGGGCTAGTGAAGGAGACAACGGTTGCGGCGGCCCGGACTTGAACCAGCGACACGCAAGCTCTACCGACTGAGCTACGCCGCGGAAATGCAAAAAGCCCGCTGGCTTTCGCTCGGCGGGCTTTGGACGCAACTTCTGCGTGTATTAGATTACGTCCTATTCTCGGCACTTCTTGCGGAAAATGCAAGGGGACTGCCCATCAATCTTCAGATCTGTTACCGACAAGGACTGGCCATCCATGCTCAGCAACTACTCGCAGCTTCACTTTCGTACCAACGGGGCCAAAGAACCGGTCGGCCTGCTCGCCCGACAGGCTCCTCTCGTATGAAAACGGCTCCGTCATTAATTGCATTACCTTACGCCCGAATCGGTCGCTATGAATCCATTCTTGGACCTTCGCCTTGTGATCGGCCGAAGCAGAGAAATTTCTAGTCCAGGTAGTGTCCTGGATGGTAAGTGAACCGGGATGGAACCACGCGTCAATTGTGCACACAATCAGACCGTCATCTGTGTAAAGCCTTATTAGCAGATTGCTATCATTTTCATCTGGCGGCACCCCCTCGAAACCTAGGCTGTATTTCTCGCCGTCTACAGCGATCTGATCATTGGGCGAGCGCATATCCGTGTTGATGAGCGTAATGCGATGGTCAGCCACCCTAGCCCACCCGATTCGGCCGTCATCCTCCATGACACAAAGGTAGCGCCGCAACCAAATAAGCTTCGTCACTTCGCCGTCAATTGTCCAGTCAGTAAAACGCCGGCCGCGCTCAGGCTTGAGGGTACGCGTATAGACCATATCAGGACCATCACGGCGCCCTCTCTCTTTAACCGTCGCAAGTATTGTCTCCTTCGATTTCACTTTCTCGGCAAGCGCAGAGCGAAGAGATCTCAGTTTTAGTTGGCGTTCCTTCTTGCGCCCCTCGGCCAGATGCCCTTTTACTCGCAGCTCATACTCCTTCTGCGCCTTCTGCGCTGCCGCTTTGGCCACCTTGAACGCCTTCGCTGCCGGCCCAATACTGACCTCCATCTCAGCGATCATCTCGGGAGAGATCAGAACTCGGTCACGTAGCCAAGGCTGGATCAGGTCCCAGACGTGCCTCGGTAGTACAGAATCAGAGAACGCAACGCTGAGTTCTTTCCTTTTCGTCCCGGCATTCGTGAGATTCTGGCTTCCGATGCTGGCAAAAGACGCTGGATCTACGAATGCCTTTGCATGAAGATCCGGAAGGTGAAAGAGCTTGTGCCCCTTCTCTGCAAGCCGCTTTAGCGTCTTGATCGACGAAGCCCCAGAAGCAAATTGGTCAACCTCGAAAAGCGTATGCACTTCACACTCTTTTCCTGCAGCAAGGACGGATTCAGCAGTTTTTGATGTCAGATAGGGCGACAGCACAATCATGCCTGGCGCTGCTCGTAACGCCGCGGAGCGCCAACGTCCTGCTATGCTCTTGGCGAATATTTCCGGTGCATGCAATTGATTAGACTGCTTCCCCTTTGCTGACATCTTTTTTCTCTGTTTGATGGGTTTTTCTCATTGGAACCCAAGAATGCCATGCCGAACGAAGTCTCTGCAAGACGTGCTCAAATCTTTGCATCTGCCCATCTTTTCGCGCTGATTTAGGCAATTAGGCAACTGCCTCCTCCACCAAGCCAACGTCCCGCAATGCATCGTCCGCCTGCCGGAGCGCCTTGTCTTCTTCTCCCAGGCTTCCGTTGATCCCTCGCGTGCCCCTCAGGAATTGGGTCACCTTGGCGTTGTGCGCGGCGGCCGTATCGCGGTGTACGTTGCACTTCCGTGCAACATCCTCGAGGGTGATTTTTTTGCCTGACGCGTCCTTGTCGTTGCCAAAGTAACGGTCGATGAGAAATCGCCGCATCTGCCGGTGCGACAGGCTGCCGGCGAACAGGCTGGCGACATCGTCAGTCAGATACTGAATGGCAGCATCCCATTCCGGATTGGTCCGATGCCCACTACAACAAGACGAGCGACAGTTGCACTGATGCCGAGGGGGCGCGAAACGCGCCACCAGGATTGCCACATGGCGCCCGCTCAGCGCTTCGTCAATCCGACTACGGATCATCCCCGCCTGAGCCGCACCATCTGTCCCGATCAGACCTTTCCCGCTGCCGATCGTCCCGCGCATCAGCTTGGACATTGGCGTCTGGCCGTACTGCTCAGTCGAGTAAGCGAAGGCGAAACGCAATGCAGCGTGAGTGCTGGAAAAGAGAGCGTCAGTCATGAAAGTCAGCGCGGGCGAGCATTGAAGACTTCGTTGGCGTGGATGTTGAGCGTTTGGCCGTCTTGCGTCTCCACGGACAGATAGCCCCGTGGCTGCCCCATGCGGACAAATCTGGCACGCAGCCTACCGCGCGCCGGGCCGACAACTTCCAGCGGGAACGCTACGCCGAGTTCGCCGCGGCCCGCCAGTGACAATGCCGCCTGGAGCATGGCCCGCACTACCTCGCTGTCAGCCCGCGCCAGTGCACCGCGCTTGCTGCCTACGTCGATCGCTGCGTCGACCATGGCTTCCGTTACCGTTACTTTCATTTCTTACCCCTTTCCCATTTCGCGGTGGACATCTCGCGCGTACCCACTAGACACTCAGTAGTTAGAACCACAACCCACATACATCTCTGTCTGGTGAGCAAGACCAAAGCCTTCCTAGCTTTGGCCTTCATATACTTCTCCGCCCGGAGCCGCATAACCCGTCAGCCTTGCGATCTAGGGTGCTAACCTCGCCGCCCACACCGGTGTTTCAGATCTTCCCCCAGTACCGGTTCTTCCCATGCCGCTGGTGTATGCTTTCGCCCGTCCAGCACGGTGCTTTGCTGCCCTGTCTTTAGCGTCGACCTCCTTTCGCCTCTCGTAGGGCTCTCAATGCGCGTTCTACGTAGAATCCATCCTTGCTTGCGAGGTATCGGATCATCAGCCCTATCTGGTCACGCGTAATCTCCTGCTGCCCATGGTCGTCGAGCCAGCCAGGTCGCAGCGGATACGGGATGGCAAGAATGGCCGCCTCTCGAGCCAAGAGCACCGTTGGCCGATCGATTCCGTACTTCCGTTGCAGGTAGGTCAGTACGTTCATGTGAGAGCCCTCCTCACGGCCATGAGCTTCTGGCACACAGCCATCAGCCCAGCTCGGACATGCAGATCGTTGGCGTCCTCACCCACCACTTCGCTCAGGCAGTACGCCAGCCCTGCGTCTCTCGCTGATCGCTCCCCCGTACCGGATTTGTCGTTGTCAGCAAAGGTGTACTTGCGCCCCTTTGTCATTGGTGCGACGTGAGCGAGGTTGCCTGCTGAGAAGCAAACCAGTACCGCGGCATTGATGCGCATCTGGCGTGCAGCTGCGTCAATGGACAGACCAGTCGCGTACCCCTCGCAGAGAATTGTTTCGCTAGGCCGCGGTGGGCCGATATGAAAGACCGCGCCTTTGGCAACCGTGCCCGGCAGCATCTTTTTCTCCCACACCCGCTCTTCGGGAAGCCATCGAATGACCTGCGCTCCCTGCAACGCATTTGTCCCGAGATTTCGCATCGGGACGATCAGCGATTCATCTGGAAGGACGAGGCCGTTGCAGGCATGAAGTCCTTTTCGATCTAGGTATCCGTGCTTGCCGGGTACCGCGCTGCGAACCAGTTCCTCGGCCCGGCGTGCGGCCTGCTTTTGCCGCTCGACCAACCGCGTGCGCTCGGCCGCCCGCTTCTGGGCGAATGCGCGCTTCTCTGCATCTGTCCATGGCTTCGCGCCCGGGTCGTTGTACCAACGGACCTCGCCCTCTCCATCCCAGGCCAATACCCAGCCACGGCGACCATCCCAGAAGTAGGAGCCGTTCTTCTTGCGTGGGTGCTCTACGGTCGCACAACGTCGAATACGGTCGCTGGCGTAAAGATCGCCAACGATCAATCCGTGAGCCGCGGCGAAATCGCTAAACCGCAACACCGGGGCGCTCCTTTACCCTTCCCTTCAGGAAGGCCAGCTTGAGGGATTCGATCTTGTTAGCTGTGTTGCGCTCGATCGGCACGTTCGCGGTGGAGTCGAATGAGAAGCTGACCGGCGGCCATTCGCCGGTGATGTCTTTGAACAGATGTGCTGCCCGACCCTTCTGCTTCTCCGGGGTGCTATGGGCCCGCGCGTAGGTCACGAGTTGTGCGTAGAGGTGTTGCTTGTTCTCGGCAAGCTTCTTCTTGCCCAAGACGATCTCCTGCATGGCACCGGGTACGGCTTCGACGAGCGAAGCCGATTTCGGCTCGAAGCCGCATGACATGCAGCGCCGCCCGAATGGTTTGTAGCCACAGGATGGGCACGCAACGATCTCTTTTTCCTTGGGCTCCTGCCGAATGGCTTTGTCCAGCTTCTCCCCAGCGTCTAGCGCGTCCAAGCCGTTGTAGAAGATGTCCGTGAAGTCATCCAAGAATCGCTGGATATTGCCGCTGTGGTCGAGCAGCAAGCAGTCCTCCTTCCCGGTATCGGGCGACGAACGCAGGCCGCGGCCCCACATCTGGATGGCGGTGCTCAGCGACTTGCGAAGAGGCCTGCAATCCACGACGCAACCGACATCCGGTACGTCGAACCCCTTGGCCAGCGCCTCAACGCTGATCAGAACACGCAGAGCTGAATCCGGCTTTTGATACTCGGCCAGGAGCATCTGTCTCTCGGCCGGCGTCGTTTCGGACGTGAAGACGGCCGCCATGACACCGGCGTCGACAAACTGCCGGCAAATCTCTTCGCAGTGCTTAATGGTCGCGCCAAAGACGATCGTCTTGCGGCCCTGGCCGAACTTGATCCACTCGGTAACCACGTCGCCGACGATCTCAATGCCCCGTTCTTCTGCTGCTTGGTCGGTCCACTCCCCGCCGGCCGTAGCGGCGCCCGCCATGTCCGCCTTCTTGCAACTGAACACGCGCATGGGCACTAGCACGCCGGCCTCCGTGAGGTCGTGCATGGTCGTCGCATTCACGAGATTGGAGAACAGCCGGCCAAGTCCTTTCGAAAACGGCGTGGCCGACAGGCCAATCACCGAGGCGTGACATGACGAAATATGATCGGTCCAAGCACGGAGCTGGGTATGTGCCTCGTCGACGATAATCACGTCAGTATCTGGCCACTGACGGCGTGCGAGCGTCTGCGCGCTGGCGATCTGGAATGGCATGTTGGGCGCGTAACGCCAGTGCTGCGCCTGAATGACGCCGTGGGCGCTGAGCCCGTATCGATCAGCAGCCTGGCTGGTCTGGTCAATCAACGTTGTCCGGTCGCAAACAAAGATGGCGCGCTTGCCCTTGACCAGAGCCTCGTGAGCCACTCGCAGACCGAGATACGTTTTGCCGGCACCGGTCGGCGCCATGACTAGCTGGTTCTTGTGCCCAGCGCGGCGACCGTCGCGTAGACGATCATGGGCGCGGCTCTGGAACTCGCGAGGCGGCGGAAAGCTCGGATTCGCGTAGGTAATCGATTCCTCGAAAAGGTCGTAGCTCATGCAACGGCCCTCCCCTGCTTGCGTTGCAGAGCCTTAACCATCCGCACGGCTTCGTTCTTCTCGTTCATCAGACCGGCGAGGCGCTCCCGCAGTGACGCGATCTCGGCCTCCTTCTGAGCGATTGCTTGCGACGCGTCATCGCGGGCTGCCTGGATCTCCGTCAGCGCTGCTGCGACCTTATCGTCGGCCGACACAATACGTTGCAGTGATTCGTTCTCCGCACGCAGTGCCGATATCTGCGAAAGCGATTCGCCAAGCTGCTCTTCCAGCGCCCCTAGGCGATCATTGATGACCGAAATGTCCGCGGCAGGTTCGTTGGCCGAAGGCTTCGCGGATGCCGCGCGACTTACAGCGCGCTGATCGGCGGCAGCCTGTTTGATTGCTTGAAGCCCCGCAGACGCGATCGCCTTCTGTTGGTCTACCGGCAATGCGGCGACCTTCGCCGCGGCATTGATTGAGACCTCTCCATTGCGAGCAGCCTCTACGACAGCCGGCGCGGCCTCCTGTTTGATCTTTTCGACCTTACGTACAGTGTCGTGCGACAAGCCGGCGAGCTTGGCGACCTCCTCCCGCGTCTCGACTTTCACCGGTGCCGCAGAATTCTGCGGCACCGTGCCGCCCTTGATGAGCGATGCCTCGTAGTTGGCCAGGGCGACGGTCGCAAGGATGTCCTTGCTCTTCAGCGCCAACTCTGCACGCACGAAATCTGTCAGGTTCCGACGACCAAGCTGGTTGCGAACCACCCATAGCACGGCGTCTTCTAGGGTCTCCAAGCCATCGATCTGCTTTGTCTGGAACGGGATACCATGACGCGAGCAGATCTCGTAACGGTTGTGCCCGTCCAACAATATCTCGTGCCACATGGACAGTGGATCGCGGCAGCCGTCACGCAGCAGATTCTGTTCAAGCTGGGAGTACTCATCCGCAGTGAGCGGCGGAATGAGGTCGCGGAACTCGGGCTCGACGTGAATGGAGGGGTTCATGCTTCGGACAGGTTGAAGCGAGAAAAGAGGCGATCGACGACTGTGGCGGAGAGCCAGCCGCGGCAGTAGGCGCCGATCAGGCATCGCTTAATCAGCGATCGCATGATTCCTACCTATAACTAGAGCCCAGCCCTGATAGTCTGGACGTAAGCCCTCTAGGGTGACCTCGGGGTGCTTGCAGGCGGCAACGATGAAGGGACAAGCATCAACAGGAGCACGCCTGTCGCGGTGCACCCAGTTCCAGACTTCCTGTGGGCTGCGTCTGATCCTGCGTGCAAATTCAGCCTTGGTCTTGCATAGGCTGACGGCCAGTTCCAGGGTCTGCAGCGCGAGTTCGGCGTTGGTATCCATGCCACGAACAATAAACAATAGTTTTTCGAAAGTCAAACTGTTGTTTATAGTTGATCCTCACAAATGTTTATATAGTGAGGACCCATGGCACTCGGAAAGAACATCGAACATCTGCGAAACCTGCGGGGCATGAGCCGCGGAACCGTCGCACGCGGGATCGGTCTGGACGACGATCAGCCAATCTATGCTTTGGAAAAACGCGATAGCAAACGATCCAACCTCGCGCCTGCATTGGCGAAATTGTTCGCAGTGAGCTTGGAGTCACTCCTTGAAGATGACCTGACCTCTCTCACTGCAGCTGAAATTGGTGCTGGGGCAGTGGCAGCCCCGCGCGTCATTTCCACTGAGACGGGATCTTCGCTGGATAATCTGAGCATCGCCTTTGGCGCACTGAGTGATTCAGGCAAGGCAGAACTTCTACAGTTTGCTGAGTTCTTGCTTACGAAGGAAAAGGCGGAGCGATGAACGAGCGTGTCCAATGAGTGTCATTGAACGCCTGCTCGCAAAGCAGGAAGAGGGTTTTATCAGCCTACGGCAATTGCTTGAAGAGATGGCCATCGAGGGCGGCACCACGCCGCAGACGGCAGCGAAATGGCTCAAGTTTCTCTTCGACGAATATGACCGGACTGGGGAAGGGTCGGCGCCTGCCTGGTACCAGCGGCAGACGGTAGGCTGGACGCAAACGGACCCGGATCCTTGGAAAGATGCCCGTAAAGCCTTGGCTCGTATCGTGACCACCGGCAATCTTGAGTACGCCGATCCAAAGTGGAATTGGGAGGACATGTCAGATGACGTCCCGTTCTGACGCCGATCGCTTCGGGTTTCGTAGCGAAGAAATCTACGCCTTTCTCGAAACTCACGGACTCAAACTTACTGGGCAGCAGCAGAGTGCCGCTCGATCTGCAACTCCCGTAGAGCGCGTGCCGGAATGGGCACGACCATATGTCGGCCGGCGGCAAATCTCCCTCGGCGATGCGGCGACCATTCTTGCGGGCCTTCCGCCCGCATACGTCGGAAACCGGAGCGATGAAGAGTACGCTGAATTCCAGGAATGGCGAAAGGCGCTGCTCGATGCCATCGGGCCGGATAACGATCCGACTGCTGAAATCAGCGCCAGCACATGGAGCGCCAACCAAGACGCGGAACAATTGCTGAGCCATTCGGACATCCGCGCCTGGTGTAGCCACCGCGGTCACGTTTGGCCCATCCCGGAGCCGGCGGCATCGCAGCCTCGTACCTCGTCAGTTAGCTCTGAACTTGCAAAGCGGCTAGAAGCTATTGAAGCCGATCTTGCCCAGTGGGCACAGGAAGACCCGCGTGTCGCCGACCTAATGTCTGCAAGTCACGCTTATGCTGAATTGTGGAAGGAAAGCAAGGAAGAGGCGAAAAACCTACGGGCCCAACTTGCAGCGAACGAGGGGGAGCGTGACGAATGGAAGTTGAGAGCCTATGAAGCCATTGCCCAGGCTGAGCATCTTACTCAATTGGAGACTGAAGCGCGCGCGAGGATTAAGGAACTAAGCACCGCGTCCTCTAGAAAGGATCAAGCCAACACTCCGGCAGAAAAGGCTGATGCAGGCTCCACCGGGGGTGGAATTACCGTCCAATTGCCCTACATCACCAAAGGACTTACGGCGCTTTTCAGTGTCATGCGTGAGCAATGGTCGGACTACGACAAGAACAGACAGCCCAAGTCAGCCATCGTCGCTAGGGCAATTGACGCCGCCCTGGGCTACAAGCAGCAGAGCAGTGGAGAGCCCTCACGCAACGGCCAATCGCTGGCCGCCCTGATCCGTCCGGACGAGATCCGCGAAGCCGATCTGCGCGTCACGAAACGCTGAATACCGCCACTGTGCTTCCCGACGGTACTTCCCGACGGTATGCCTGGAATGCACCCAATAAAGTTGGGCGCCATCCTGCCTACGTCGGGAAATCAGCGAGACTCTGACGGTACTTCCTGACGATAAGACGGGTTTCCCCGTCTCCCCCTTCCCCGTGTCTACTGGCGCCGCATGCAGCGATTTCTGCAACCGGCACCAGCGCGACTCACCTTCCAGCCGAAGTCGCTCGCCCTTGCAGCAAGTCGCCGCATAAACACTTGTTGACTTGTATAAACTCTTGTTTATACTGCAAGCACGCAACGACGGGAGCCTAGATGACATCCACACCCAGCTTGCCACTGAACGGCAGCTCAGCAGTTCGCATCGATTCGAGTGCAGGAATTCTCGCGCTTCTGGATGAAGCAGACGCGAGGTTGAAGCACGCCCTCGCACTCGCTGGCTTTCTCTCGCAAGTGAAGGAATTGCACAGTGTCGAAGAGCGGGATATGGCCAGCCTCGGATCGCTGCTCTGGACTCTGCTTAAAGAGCATCAGGAGTTGATCGAGGTGGCACGGAAGGAAGAAGCGCCTCAGCGGCTGCAACCGCTGAAGCGCGTCGGTTGAGTGAACCCGGCTAAAGGAATACGTCATGGCTAAGGCTAGCACAAAGCCTCAGAACGTTGGTAGCTTGCTTTCTTGGATCGGCGACAACATCGGATTGCAATCGGGCGCACCTATTTCCATAGACCTGCGCGACCGGGACGGACAGCACATCCACGCGTCCGTTGCCAGCACTCTGATCCTGATCAACCGTATCAAGGCAGACGAGCGCGCCCGCATTCTCAGTGCCTTGCGCAACTGTGCTGAGCACGGCGAACTGCATCCAGATGATCTCCAGGCGTATCGCGCATGGAAGGAAGATCAAGCATGCACGACCGACTGCTCTGCAGCCGCGCGTGATGTTGGAGCGGTGACGTGCCTGCTCTACTCGCTCAACTGGGCCGGCGAGAAATGCGAGAACGCGTATGACTATGAGCAATTCCATGTACTCGCGCTCGAGCTATTCCAACATATGGGCCTGAAGCTCGAGCAAGCTGAGACACACATGGGGAGCCCCGCTGCTGGGCTCTTTGTTCAAATGGAGCCTAGCCATGGATGACCTCGCAAAGCCCTACAGCTTCATCACGGATGAGGCCTTTGATATGGCAGCAGCTCGCGCTTTGGCGCCACGACACGTCCTCAAGATGATGAAGATGTTGGATACGGTCAGGGACGTCGCGGCTGGCACATCGCTCCTCCTGCGCATGGTGATCAACGCCGACATCATGGACAACAGTGACGGCCCGAAGCCACAACTATCACACACCGACCTGTCCAGGCTGCAGACGCTCTGCCAGGCCAGTCAGAACATGCTTGAGGAGCGCGTCACGATGCTGATGGATGACATCAATGAGGCTGCCACATTGAAGGTGAAGCAATGAACACGACGATTCCTACCACAACCTCGCTCAACGTTACCGCGTCATTTGCCAACGGCAACTGCACGCTGTCGTCCGTAGGTATCGCCGATAGGCCGGGCGCACTGGCACATGAGAAGGCAATGAAGCTGCACGCGCTCCTGAATCAGTGTTACGGCGAAGGCTTTGAATCGTTCAACAACAACTCTGACAGCATCAAGGAGAACCTGATCTGGCTCGCGGCGGATCTCGCGAACGAGATATGCGCGCTCTGTGAGCTTGCTGAGGAGGTGAGCCGTGGCTGAACAAGCACTACGTAGGGTCCTCCGCCTTCCGGCCGTCACAGATATGGTCGGCCTCAGCCGGAGCAGCATCTACGCGCGAATCCAGGCTGGTACGTTCCCCTCGCCGATCAAGATGGGGCACTCCAGCGGGTGGATCGAGAGCGAAATTCAAGAATGGATTGACAGGCAGATCGCAGTAACTCGCAACACGTCATAACTGAAGAACGTCGCGCAATTCGTCGACGGCTCGTTCTGACGGTCGCACCCAAATGGACTTGCATGGAAATGCTGGGATTAACAAGGACGGTAATTGTGTAGAATTTACGCATCCCAATCTTTGTTCTGCGAGCATGTCCACAGCTAAGAAGCAATCCATGAAGGTGAAATTGTTTTCAGTCGAGGCGGCGGACGAAGACACCTCTCTCGGTGATGTACTTGCCATAATCGATGCGACGACGCTGGAGCAGCGGCTTAGAAGACTTGCCGGGGGGCACGAGATCCGCATAGAGAAAGTTGTTCGGCCAGGCGAGCGGAAGCCCTACTGGCTGCTAGATTTCGTCCGACTCCGTTTCGAGCACGGCCCAGGCCGTGCAAGCGCGAGAACACCACTTGAGGGCTTTGAGCTAGCTGAGGGAGACGGCTTTGGCGAGGAGACTGCAATGCTCTTCGATCCGAAGACGGGAAGTCTGTTCATGCAGTACAACCATTTCGGCGTGAAGGAGTCCGCCGCAGAAGCCTATTTCTCGATGTTTGATGACCAGCGGGCGTATGGGTTCGAATTTTTACCTGCCTTGGACTCTTCCGTGGAGGCGAAATTGGCAAGCGCAAGCCAGTTCTCAAAATTTACGATGAAGGTCGCACCCGCGGGCATTAACAAGGACCTTCGGAAAAGCAACGTTTCCCTCGGACGAGCGCTCGACATAGCAGACGAGCTTCGCGCACCCGTGGTCGAGTTGACAGTCGGCGTTGGGCATGCCAGAACAGGCCTACCAGTTCCGTCAGTTCACGACGCAGTGAACTTCGTGAAACGTATGATCCGCGTCAGCCCTGACTCTGTCTTGCGCGCAGGTGTCGTGGGGAAGGACATGAGCAACGACGATGCACCGAGTGAGTTCCTGGATTTGATTGCGCCGAAGAAGGTATGGGATTTCGACAACCTCGAACTCGGTTCGGACTTGCGCTACACCCAGAGCTCCCGTTTCAACGCACTGGAAAGAGCGCGCCTTGATTGGTTGCGGCATCGCTAAATGAAATCTCTACTGCTCGAACGATACTATCCGTATTTCCTGGCCGGCGTAGGTACTTTGGCCTGGTACAAGTTTGGGCAGGTGTTCGCTGTCGATGCACAGAGCTTTCTGTCAGCTGCGTTAGGACTCTCGGGAACGATTTTGGGCTTTCTAGCGACAGCCCAATCAATATTGATGGCGTTGCCATCAGACTCCGTAATGGGCCAACTCAAGCGCAGTGGGTACATCGACGACCTTGTACGCTATCTGCGGGAGTCGCTTTATGTCCTAGCGGCCTATGCGGCGTGGAACCTCTATGGTTTCGCGGTGGTTGAACCGAAATCCAATGCTCTACCGCTTTGGTATCGCACTACATGGATTGCACTTGCCATAGTGTCAGCAGCTTCATTCCATCGAGTTACCGAGATAGTGCTGCGAATTATGAAACGCAGATAGCCTATTGGCCTCGCTAAGTAGTTGGGTGTCTACATGAGCCGGATGGGCACATATGCGCGGGAAAACAATCTGGCTTGAGTGCTGAAGAACCATATGCCGTGTCGTGGGTGTGCACGAGAGTACACGGATATAACACGTGGCGGCATAAAGTTCTCGTCAATCGCAGCAACGCCATCAAACAGAGATGGTTGGCGCTTCAGCACTTCTTCTGCTCGACGCAAACGAGATCGCAACGTTCCTGCAGTCACTGAAAGATGGTCGCAAACGGCCATTTGATCGTTCTTCAGGTTGGCGAATACCCGATCACTCTCACCATCATCGAATCGGATCTCTGCTCTGCGGCGTTGCTTACACCCTACGGCCTCTGCAGTCCGCCGAATTCAGGGGTACAAACTGGGGTACAAATCTCCAGATAAGACCAACCATCGTGGAAGTCGCACTGTTATTACACTTCCTCGGACCCTCTCTCCGCCACAGATTTCGAGAAAACCCGGCAGATCCCAAGATCTACCGGGTTTTTTTTGATCTGTTGATCCGTCGACCAGCCGATTCCCGCCGCGGGAATCCCCTTCCGGCATCCCGTCCCGTATGCACTGCGCCTGACGCGCGCCTTACCCAGGCCGCTTTCATGTATCCACTCTGTACTCTCGTGTCGAGTCGGGATGCACAAGTGCTGGTGCTTTCGTACAAGCCTGTATCCGGTCATCACAAACGGTTAAATGCCGAGTGAAGTCCTGTCAGTTCTGCCTCTCGCGGCCTGAATGCCCTTGCTAACGTGCAACTGCTCCCCGTTTCTTCACGGCGGTAGCTCACCTAAATAACGCGTTCAAGGAAACAGCACATGTCTTCGATCAGCAGCCTGTCCTCGAGCACCGGCTACGTGCCGGCCGCCTCCAGCCAGAACAATGGCGCTCAGCGCCGCGCCGACTTTCAGCAGATCGTGCAGGACCTGCAGAACAACGATCTGAGCGGTGCCCAGCAGGCCTACTCGGCGCTGCAACAGACCGGTGTGGATACCAGCACGACCGCTTCGGTGTCCGGCACGTCGGGTACCTCCAGCGCGTCAAACAGCTCGCCGCTGGACGCACTCGGCCAGGCCTTGCAGAACAATGATCTGAGCGGTGCCCAGCAGGCGCTGGCCAAGCTCAAGCAGGCCCATCATGGCGGCGGTCATCACCATCATGGTGGCGCGGCCCCCGCACAGGCCATTGCGAGCACGTCCTCAGCGGACGCGAGCAATTCGCTGGCGGTCGAAGCGAGCGCCGCGGCAGTGCCGGCTGGCTCGATCATCAATACGCTGGCCTGATTTGCGCCGGTCGTGCGCGGTCCCTTGAGATCCTCGCCATGACCGGCCGGGAGGCGCGCGGCATGGTGTCGTGTGCCGCACAAACGACACCCTGGATGAAGTTGCTGTCAACCACGTATAGAAAGGCAGGCAACGGTCCCCTGCGCCAGGCTGGCGGCGCAGGGCGTCAATGCGACCGGGCTCTTTGACACCCGTGCGGTGTGACCCGGGCGCGTTCTCACTTTGAGCTTGGCTGCCCAGCAGTTTTCCCACCAATCCATCAGCTCTTTTGCCCTGTCCCCTGGCCGTGGCCCTGTGCGTCGGACACAGGGTCACGGCAGGCACCGCCGTCACCAGACGGCAGTGCCCTCGCTCTTCCGACGTTATCCCTTGCTACTACTGGTCGAGAACTGCTGCGTCAGGTAGGCACTGGTGCTCTGCATCTGCGACATGATCACGTCGAGCTGCGTGAATTGCGCCTTGTAGTTGGCGATATCCGCGTTGATTTGCGTCTGCGTCTGATCGTACTGATTGCTCAGATCCTTGAGTGTGTTGTTGATGCCCGCGGTTGCCGTGGTCAGCGCACCGGTACTGCTGGTCAGGTTCTTGACCAACGTGCTGATCTGATTGCCATAGCCACTTACGCCATCGGTGTTGCCGAACAGGTTGGCCACCGCGCCGGCATTGTTGTTCAGCGCCGTGGTCAGCTTGCTGGTGTCGACCGCCAGCGTACCGTCGTCCTGGAACGAGATGCCGATCTGCGAGAGCGTGGTGAGCGCGTTGTTCGACTGGGGCGTATTCAGCAGGCTGCGCATCTGCGACTGCATGATGCTCAGCGTGGAGTCTCCGGTCAGCGGCGAAGCCGTTTGTGTGCTGGGGTCATATGCGGACAGCGAGGCAGAGGTGCTCTGCAGGTTGTTGTACGCGGTGACGAATCCCTGTATGCCCGTCACGATCGAGCTGGTGTCGCGTTGCACCGAGACGCTGCTGGTACCTGTCTGCGCCAATGTCATGGTCACGCCGGCCACCGCGTCGCTCACGGTGTTGCTGGTGCTCTGGATGGCGATATTGTTGACAGTGAGCTGGGAATTCTGGGCAGCAACGGTCTGCTGCAGGTTCTGCGTTCCGGCAGGATCATATCCAACAAGGTTCGCGAGCGCCGTGCCGCCATCGGTTTCATTGACCGAAAGCCGCACACTGTTGGTGGCACCCGTATTGTTCGAGTTGATCACAAGGCGGTAGGGTGTGCCGGACCCGTCGTTGATGATGCTTGCGGTGACGCCGGCGTTGGCGTTGTTGATCGCGCTGGCAATGCCCTGCAGCGTGTTGTGGCTGCTGTCGATCGTGATGTCGACGCCGGTGTTGGCGCTGTTGGCCGTGAACGTGGCCCCGGTGTATGTACCGTAGGTGGCGCTGGACGTATTGCTGTCAAGCGTGCCGCCGGAGATCGAGCCGAAATCGACATGGATGGTGCCGGTGCCGATGGCAGCGGCCTGGTTGGCCTGTCCCTTCGAAACGAGCGATTGCGCCTGCGCGAGTTGCGTGACGTTGACCGCATAGTTGCCGGTGGCCGCCGTATTACTGCCGGCTGCGCTCAACACGGCGGTATTGCTGGAACTGGCAGTCGTTGCCTGGAAGAAGGACTGACTGGCAAGCTGGGTGGCCGAGCCCTGGAATGCCGCCAGCATGCTCTGGATCTGCCCATATGCGGAGAGCTTGGTCTGGTAGCTCTGCTGCTCCTGGGTGATCGCGGTCAGCGGTGCCTGTTCGGCCTGAGTGAGCTGGTCGAGCAGGGAACTCAGGTCAAGTCCGGAGCCAACGCCGAGGTTGGATATCAGGCCGGAGCTTGAGGCGGAAGTCGTACTGGATGTCGTAGTCATGACTCGCTTCTGGTGAGGGGATATTTCGTCTGTGACGATATCGGGCAGTCTGAGCAATGCTCAGGTTCTGCAACCAGGCTATTGCTTGTTCTGCACGCAATAACCCGTCATCACCATAGCAACGAGAAACTGGCGCTTATTCATGAATTGGCGCCACTTCCGCCAGCATTTAACCGGCGGTGATGTTGCGTAACGTACTGCAAGAAATTGAGGCGGGTGTGTGGGGCTGTCTGACTCAGATCCAATACAAAGTGGAAACATGGCCTGTTGCGCGGACATGCTTTCGGCACTCAGGCGATTCGAAGGCTCTTGGATGACAAAGCGACTACGGCGGTGGCGCGAAAGACTATCTTTCCTGCAGCGCGTGGAGTGCCAATTGCGGAAGCATCCCAGACCAAATTCGGAAACATCAAATAGAACCCCCGCGCACTTGGGAGCAGACTTGATCCGTTGGGCACCTCCCGGTCCCAGCAAGATCCGTTGTGACCCCAACTGATCTATTCCCGCGCGCCCACTGCCTCCTAGGTGTGGGCGTTTTTTTGTCCAATGGGCGATGGACAATGGGCAATACCCTGCTACCCCTTCCGCAGATAATTCACCAACCTGTCGATCACCGGCGCATTCCTCGGCGTCACCAGACTGACCAGGATGGCCGCGGCAAACCCGGCTGGCACACCGAACGCGCCCGATGCAATCGGGTCGACGCCGAACCAGCGGTTGCCGAAGATTCCAGTCATCTTGGTGAAAAACGGGTAGTTGACGAAGATGTAGTAGACCGCCACACCCAGGCCGGTTGCCATGCCGGCTACCGCGCCCGCCGCAGTGGTGCGGCGCCAGAAGATGGCCAGTACCAGTACCGGGAAGAAGCTCGATGCCGCCAGCGAGAACGCCGCGCCGACCAGGAACAGGATGTTGCCGGGCCGTAGCGACGTGACATAGGACGCGAACAGCGCCACCCCTAGCAGCACGACCTTCGCAGTCGTCACGCGCCGCTGGTGGCTCGCCTGGCGGTCGACCATGTGGTAGTAGACGTCGTGCGACAGCGCGTTGGCGATGGTGAGCAGAAGGCCGTCGGCCGTAGACAGCGCTGCCGCCAGCGCGCCGGCCGCGACCAGTCCTGAGATCACGTAGGGAAGCCCGGCGATTTCCGGGGCGGCCAGCACGATCATGTCCGGCTGGATCAGGATCTCGGCCCATTGGACGATGCCATCGCCGTTCATGTCCCGGATGCCGAACACGGGTGGGTCGACCTTCCGCCATTGCACCACCCACTGCGGCAACTCGGCGTATGGCGTACCTACCAGATGCTGCAGGAACTCGGCCTTGACCAGCGCCGCGAGCGTTGGCGCGGACACGTACAACAGCGCAATGCAGAACACCGCCCAGGCCACCGAGTTGCGGGATTCGCGTACCGATGGCGTCGTGTAGAGGCGCGTCAGGATGTGCGGCAGGCTGGCCGTCCCGAGCATCAGGCAGAACACCAGCAGCACGAAGTTGAGCCGTTGCGTCTTGCGCTCCTGCTCCGAAGCCGCAGGGTATGGCTCCGTCGAGGGCGTTGAAACCCGGCTGCGCGCGAGCGCGTCCTCGCGCATCTGGGTCCACTGTTGCAGCGCGTCCGCGGCATCGACCGGGAATGCCAGGCGCTCGCGCTCCACGCTCTTGATCTCGCGCAGCGGCGCATTGCGCGCCCGCAACTCGAGCAATCTGGCGTCGAGCGCGTTGCGTTCCTCCAGAAACGATTCCGGCAGTCGCGCGATGCGGTCCTGCAGCGCTATGGCCTGCTGCTGAAAGATCTCGCGCACCTGAATTTCGGCCGGATCGCGCTCGATCGCTTTTTCCGTCTGGTCGATCTGACTCAGCAACTTGCCATAGCTGACCTGCGGCAGCACTTCGTGGTGGTGCTTCCACGCGATCAGCGACACCGTCAGCAGAAACGCGACGATGAGCATGATGTACTGCGCCACCTGCGTCCACGTCACGGCGCGCATTCCACCCAGGAACGAACAGACGAGAATGCCGGCCAGACCGAAGAACACGCCAACGGCAAATTCCACGCCGATGAAGCGCGTGACGATCAGCCCGACTCCCTGGATCTGCGCCACCAGATAGACGAACGAGCATAGCGATGCGGCCAGCACGGCGATCGCGCGCACCGGCATGTTGCCGCCCGGCTTGCCGTTGCCGTACCGCGCCGCCAGGAAATCGGGGATCGTGTAGCCGCCGTACTTGCGCAGGTATGGCGCCAGCAGGAAGGCCACCAGGCAGTAGCCGCCGGTCCAGCCCATTACATAGGCCAGCCCTTCGTAGCCGGAGACGAAGATGATGCCGGCCAGTCCGATGAAGGATGCCGCGCTCATCCAGTCCGCGGCGATCGCCATGCCATTGAACATGGCCGGCACCCGCCGTCCCGCCACGTAGTACTCGTTGAGATCCGAGGTACGGCAGATCAGGCCGATGCACGCATAGATCGCGATCGTGACGAAGAGGAAGACGTAGCCAAGCCAGAGCGCATCCGCGTTGGAATGCTCCAGCAAGCCCATCATGCCGACGAAGCCAAACAGCCCGAGCGTGAACAGGCCGTAGTACAGCATCAACCGGCGGCGAAAGCGCGACTGGGTGTCTGGCATCAGCAAGAAAGAAAATCGTGCCCGCTCAGCATGAAACCGAGGCGGGCACGATGGGTGTCACGGGTGCGTGACCGGGACGATCCGTTTCCGGATCCGCTTGCTGGCCTTTACTGGGCTTGCTTGAGCTGATCGAGAATGGCCGGGTTCTCCAGCGTCGAGGTGTCCTGCGTGATGTCCTCGCCCTTGGCCAGCGAACGCAGCAGGCGGCGCATGATCTTGCCCGAACGCGTCTTGGGCAGATTGTCGCCGAAGCGGATGTCCTTCGGCTTGGCGATCGGGCCGATTTCCTTGCCCACCCAGTTGCGCAGCTCGGCCGCGATCTTCACGGCTTCTTCAGCCGTCGGCCGCGAACGCTTGAGCACCACGAACGCGCAGATCGCCTCGCCGGTGGTGTCATCGGGACGACCCACCACGGCGGCCTCGGCCACGATCGGGTTCGAGACCAGCGCTGACTCGATTTCCATCGTGCCCATGCGATGGCCCGACACGTTCAGCACGTCATCGATACGGCCCATGATCGTGAAGTACCCGGTTTCCTTGTCACGGATCGAACCGTCGCCAGCCAGGTACAGCTTGCCGCCGAGTTCCTCGGGGTAGTAGCTCTTCTTGAAGCGCTCCGGGTCGCCCCAGATCGTGCGGATCATCGACGGCCACGGACGCTTGACGACCAGGATGCCACCATTGCCATTCGGCACGTCCTGCCCGGTTTCGTCGACGATCGCCGCCATGATGCCCGGCAGCGGCAACGTGCACGAGCCCGGCACCAGCGGCGTGGCGCCCGGCAGCGGCGTGATCATGTGGCCGCCAGTTTCGGTCTGCCAGAACGTATCGACGATCGGGCAACGCTCGCGGCCGATATTCTTGTAGTACCACATCCATGCCTCTGGATTGATCGGCTCGCCCACGGTGCCCAGCAGGCGCAGGCTCGAGAGGTCGTACTGCTTCGGATGGATCTTCTCGTCGGCCTCGGCGGCCTTGATCAGCGAGCGGATCGCCGTCGGCGCGGTGTAGAAGATCGAGACCTTGTGGCGCTGGATCATGTCCCAGAACCGGCCGGCGTTCGGGAACGTCGGCACGCCTTCGAACACGATCTGCGTGGCGCCTGCGGCCAGCGGGCCGTAGGTAATATAGGTGTGGCCGGTGACCCAGCCGATATCGGCCGTGCACCAGAACATGTCATCGGGCTTGATATCGAAGGTCCAGCGCATCGTCATCAGCGCCCACAGCAGGTAGCCGCCCGTGCTGTGCTGTACGCCCTTCGGCTTGCCGGTGGAGCCCGACGTGTAGAGCACGAACAGCGGGTGCTCGGCGCCAACAGGTTCGGCGGGGCAGTTATCGGACTGACCGGCGGCGACGTCTTCCATCGAACGATCACGGCCTTCGGTCCAGGCAACGTTGCCGCCCGTGCGGCGATAGACGATCACGTTCTTGACGGCCTCGCAGCCGCCCAGCGTCAGCGCCTCGTCAGCGATGGCCTTCAGCGGCAGCGCCTTGCCACCACGCATCTGCTCATCGGCCGTGATCAGCGCCACGGCGCCCACGTCCACCAGACGTTCCTGCAGGGACTTCGCCGAGAAGCCGCCGAACACCACCGAGTGCGTGGCGCCGATGCGCGCGCAGGCTTGCATGGCCACGACGCCTTCGACAGACATCGGCATGTAGATCACGACGCGGTCGCCCTTCTTGATGCCAAGGGCCTTCATGCCGTTGGCGAAGCGGCTGACCTTCGCCAGCAATTCCTGGTAGCTGACGCGCGTCACCGTGCCGTCGTCGGCCTCGAAGACGATGGCCGTCTTGTCGCCGAGGCCCTTCTCGACATTGCGGTCGAGGCAGTTGTACGAGGCATTGATCTCACCATCCTCGAACCACTTGTAGAACGGTGCGTTGCTCTCGTCGAGCACCTTCGTGAACGGCTTGTGCCAGTGCAGCAGCTCGCGCGCGTGGCGGGCCCAGAAGCCCTCGTAATCCTTTGCAGCCTCGTCGCACAGGGCCTGGTAGGCCTCCATGCTGGGGATCGCGGCGGTCTTGGCGAACGACGCAGGGGGATTGAAAACGCGATGCTCCTGCATCACCGACTCGATGGCGGACATGGGTTGTCTCCTGTTTGACTTTGACTGCTTTCGGTGCAAGGTACGCTCGACGCCTTACTTAAACCTGACGGTTCAGGCAAGCATCCCACTTGCAACGATGCTGCGTCGCAACAGACCGGTGGGGCCTGATTCGGGAGACGCTGGGGCACAAGTGCAGTCGGCTCTACTAAGTTAGCACAGCTATAATGCGGCGGACCCTATACCTGAACGTCGCGCACGCCCTTTCCGGCGCGCCCTTTCTCCGGCGTCAGTGTTTCCGTCGTCTCCACGTCGCACCCCTTCCTGCCGGACACCCCTTGCCCATCCACGCCTTTTTCCTGATCGCCGCCATGGCCCTGGTTGGCAGCAACGTAGGCCTGGGCAAATCCATCATCGCGGAAGTACCGGTACTGCTGTTCGCGCTGCTGCGCTTCCTGATCGCGATCGTCTGCCTTTCCCCGTGGTATCGGCCAGCGCGGATGCGCCAGGTCTCGCGCGGCGAATGGATCAACCTGTTCCTGATGGCGTTCTTCGGCACGTTCATGTTCACGTTGCTGATGCTGGGCGGCGTGCGACTGACCAGCGCGATGGCCGCCGGGGTGATCACCAGCACGATTCCGGCCACGGTGGCCATCCTGTCATGGCTCTGGCTGCGCGAGCGACTGTCGCGGCGGACGGTGTTCTCTGTGCTGCTGGCCGTGGCGGGTATCGCGGTGCTCAATATCGCGCGCGGCAGCGGCCATAATGCCGCGACCAACAGCGGTGGCGGCAGCGGCGCGCTGATCGGCAACCTGATGATCCTGGGCGCGGTGGTATGCGAGTCGATCTACGTGATTCTGTCGCGCCGGCTCTCCCAGACCCTGGCCGCAATCGAAATCTGCGCCTACACGCATCTGATCGGCGGCGCGCTGATGCTGCCGCTAGGACTGGTGCCGCTGCTGACGTTCGACTTCGGCAGCGTGAGCGGCACCACCTGGGCGATGCTGCTCTGGTACGCGCTGTCGGCCAGCGTGTTCTCGTTCTGGCTCTGGATGAAGGGCGTCCGCCATGTTCCGGCGCAACTGGCCGGCGTGTTCACGTCGGTGCTGCCAGTGGCCGCGGCGCTCTACGGCATCGTGGTGCTCGGCGAGCGTCCGGGCTGGGCGCACGGCGTGGCGCTGGCCTGCGTGCTCGCAGGCATCGTACTAGCCAGCTGGCCCGGACCGATCGCGCGCCGGGCGTTGGGAGGCGACCCCGGCCGGTGACGTTCGGTTACCGAATCGCGGCGCGGGGCGTCAAATGCGCACGGTACAATCAGAACCCATCCTGATTGTCTTGATGCATTTACATTCAATTCCATGGCCCACTCCCCGCTTCGCCCGATTCCCCGCATCATCTTCGCCTCGCGCTGGCTGCAACTGCCGCTCTATCTCGGTCTGATCGTCGCGCAAGGCGTCTACGTCTATCACTTCCTGGTCGAGGTCTGGCACCTGCTGTCGCACGTCACGACCTTCGACGAGACCAAGATCATGCTCGTCGTGCTGGGCCTGATCGACGTGGTGATGATCTCGAACCTGCTGATCATGGTCATCGTGGGCGGATATGAAACCTTCGTGTCGCGCCTGGGCATCGACAACCACCCCGACGAGCCCGAATGGCTGGACCACGTCAATGCCGGCGTGCTCAAGGTCAAGCTGTCGATGGCGCTGATCGGCATTTCGTCGATCCACCTGCTCAAGACCTTCATCGACGCCGACCAGCGCAGCGAACATACGATCATGTGGCAGGTCATCATCCACCTGGCATTCCTGCTCTCGGCCGTGGCGATGGCCTGGGTGGACCGCATGGTCACGCATCCGCACCCGGCCGCCGGACCCGGCGCTGCCGGCGGTGCGGCAGAAGCGACACACTGAGCGCCACGCCGGGACGGTTGCCCGCCACCCGGGTGACGCCTGCGCTCATCCCGCCACCAAACCTCGTGTCGACGGCTGTATGCAAAGCGGCAGCCGTCGCCGCGACGGTGTATGATTCCGGGCTGTGTTTCACCGCTGCCCATCCCCCACAAAATGACAGTCATCAAGCAAGAAGACCTCATCCAGAGCGTCGCCGATTCCCTGCAGTACATCAGCTACTACCATCCGATGGACTACATCACCAGCCTGGGCCGCGCCTATGAGCTGGAAAAGAGTCCGGCCGCCAAGGATGCGATCGCGCAGATCCTGACCAACAGCCGCATGTGCGCCGAAGGCAAGCGCCCGCTGTGCCAGGACACCGGCATCGTGACGGTCTTCCTGAAGGTGGGCATGAACGTGCGCTGGGATGGCGCCACGATGAGCCTGGAAGACATGGTCAACGAAGGCGTGCGCCGCGCGTACAACGACGTGGACAACAAGCTGCGCGCCAGCGTGCTGGCCGATCCGGCCGGCAAGCGCACCAATACGAAGGACAACACCCCGGCGGTGATCAACATGTCGATCGTTCCGGGCGATACGGTGGACGTGATCGTCGCAGCCAAGGGCGGCGGTTCCGAAGCCAAGTCGAAGTTCGTGATGCTCAACCCGTCTGACTCGATCGTCGACTGGGTGCTCAAGACTGTGCCGACCATGGGCGCCGGCTGGTGCCCGCCGGGCATGCTGGGCATCGGCATTGGCGGCACGGCTGAAAAGGCCATGCTGCTGGCCAAGGAAGCCCTGATGGAGCCGATCGACATTCAGGACCTGCTCGCCCGCGGCCCGAGCAACCGCGCCGAAGAACTGCGCATCGAGCTGTACGAGAAGGTCAACGCACTGGGCATCGGCGCGCAGGGCCTGGGCGGCCTGGCTACCGTGCTCGACGTGAAGGTGCTGGACTACCCGACCCACGCGGCCAACCTGCCGGTGGCCATGATCCCGAACTGCGCGGCCACCCGCCACGCGCACTTCACGCTGGACGGCAGCGGCGTCGCCAAGCTGGAAGCGCCGGACCTGTCGCAATGGCCGAAGGTCGAGTGGGCACCGAACACCGAAACGTCGAAGAGCGTTGACCTGAACACGCTGACGCCGGAAGAAGTCGCCTCGTGGAAGCCCGGCCAGACGCTGCTGCTGAACGGCAAGATGCTGACCGGCCGTGATGCCGCGCACAAGCGCATCGCCGACATGCTGGCCAAGGGCGAGAAGCTGCCGATCGACTTCACGAACCGCGTGATCTACTACGTGGGCCCCGTGGATCCGGTACGTGACGAAGTCGTTGGCCCGGCTGGCCCCACCACCGCCACCCGCATGGACAAGTTCACCGAGACGATGCTGTCGCAGACTGGCCTGATCGCGATGATCGGCAAGGCCGAGCGTGGCCCCACCGCAATCGAATCGATCCAGAAGCACAAGTCGGCCTACCTGATGGCCGTGGGTGGCGCTGCCTACCTCGTGTCGAAGGCGATCCGTGGCGCCAAGGTCCTCGCCTTCGAAGACCTCGGCATGGAAGCCATCTACGAGTTCGACGTCAAGGACATGCCGGTGACGGTGGCCGTGGATAGCTCGGGCACGTCCGTCCACAAGACCGGCCCCGCCGAGTGGCAGGCCAAGATCGGCAAGATTCCCGTCGCGACGGCCTAAAATCTGGCTACTTGTAGTACGCCCCTCTCCCGCTGCGTGGAAGAGGGGTTGGGAGAGAAGGTGCAGTGGTTCAAATCGCGACTTGTCGTAGATGGAACAGCCCGCCCTCTCCCCTTCCCTCCCCCACAAGTGAGAGAGGGAAGCAAACCCTCCTCGACACTGCGCGCGTGAACCCCTCCCCCGTCGGCATCTTCGATTCTGGCCTTGGTGGCCTGTCGGTCCTGCGTGAAGTGCGCGCGCTGCTGCCGCACGAGTCGCTGCTCTACTTCGCCGATTCCCGTTACGCCCCATATGGCGAAAAGCCCGAGCGGTTCGTGGAGGCGCGCACGCTGCAGGTTTGCGAATGGCTCGTCGCGCAGGGATGCAAGGCACTGGTGATCGCCTGCAATACCGCAACGATGCATGCGGTGCAGACACTGCGTGAACGTCTTGCCGTGCCGATTATCGGCGTGGAACCGGGACTCAAACCCGCCGCCGCGGCCAGCCGCAGCAAGGTGGTGGGCGTGCTGGCCACGGCCAACACACTGAAGAGCGCCAAGTTCAACCGGCTGCTGACCTCGCTCGGCAATGAGAGTCGCTTTCTCTGCGAGGCAGGCGTCGGCCTGGTACCGCTGATCGAGCAAGGTGATGTGTCGAGCGACACGGTCCGCCAAACGCTGGGTACCCTGCTCTCACCGATGCTCGAGGCTGGCGCCGACACCCTCGTACTGGGCTGCACCCACTACCCGTTCCTGTCGGAAACGATTGATGACCTGGTCGACGGACGACTGGCGCTGATCGACACGGGCGTGGCCATCGCACGCCAACTCGCACGCAAGCTCGCGGAGTTCGACCTCGCGGCCAGCCCTGACACGGCGCCGAGCGTGCGCTACCTGTCCACCAAGGACGCCGCCCATCTGCGCGAAATGGCCGCGGCGCTGCTTCATGTAGAGGCCAACGCCGAGACGGTCGTGATCGAACCTGCGCCAGCTACTGAATAAAGCCCAGCGGCTTGTGATGCCGCACCTCGGGCTTCACGGCGTGTTCCTGACGTAGCTGCGCCAGGAATTCCTCGGGCGTCAGCGCTTCGCCAAGCACCACGCACTGCCGTTTGACTGTCGCGAAGTCGCCCGGTGTCAGGCAATCCATTCCATCGAGTTCCCGGCGAATGCCGTCGGTCATGTTCGTCGCATCGCCATCGAGTGCTTCGTCGACAAACATCGAGATCCGTTGCGCCGGCTTGAGCGCCTGGAAGCGAATCTTGAACGAGAACCGCCGCAGCGCGGCTTCGTCGATCCGATCGAACAGATTGGTGGTGCAGATAAAGATGCCGTTGAAGCGTTCCATGCCCTGCAGCATCTCGTTGACTTCGGACACCTCGTAGTTGCGCACCGCTTGCTGGCGGCTTTGCATAAAGCTGTCGGCCTCGTCCAGTAGCAGCACCGCCCCGTCCTCCTCCGCGCGCGCGAACATGGCCGCGATCTGCTGCTCGGTCTCGCCCACATACTTGCTCATCAGGTCGGAGGCGCGGCGAATCATAAGCGGCAGATCTAGCTCGGCGGCGATGTGCTCGGCCAACGCGGTCTTGCCGGTGCCCGGCGGCCCATAGAAGCAGAGCGTGCCGCGCTTGCGCGCGCCGAGGGCCTGCACGATCTTGTTCACCGCGTAGCGCGTTTCCAGATTCAGATTGTCCAGGCGGTAGTGCGTCACCACAGGACGTGCCTCCGCTTCGGGCTGCAATCCCATGGCGCGATCCGCGTGTTCAAGCTGCCGCAGGATCAGCGCTTCCACGGGTTCCTCGACATCGGGTCGCGCCAGCTCCACGAACCGCGCGGCTGACTGTACCTGCGCCGGTGTCAGCGTCTTGCGGGCTGCCAGCGTGGCGATGAAGGCATCACTGACGGCCAGACCGCCCAGGTGCTTGCGGATAATGTTCTCGCGCACCAGCGGCGGCGGGATCTTCAGCTCCAGATGGAACTGGAAGCGGCGCAAGTACGCCGGATCGATCTGCCGGATCGAATTCGAGATCCAGATCACTGGCACCGGATTCTGTTCCAGCGTCTGGTTGACCCACGCTTTGCCGTTGACCGAACCGCGCGTGTCTTCCTGGCCGAACAGGCTCATCAGCTCGCGCGCGCTGCCCGGGAATACGTCCTCCA
>Ga0137300_1049_pt1 | contig 43716 bp, 51 predicted proteins | sample RamsorwD2O_NANAE_FD_97190 | JGI IMG/M metagenome (GOLD analysis project Ga0137300, IMG submission 97190) | Mouse cecal microbial communities from Vienna, Austria - N-Acetylneuraminic acid amended with D2O_NANAE | ecosystem: Host-associated > Mammals > Digestive system > Large intestine > Cecum... | reverse complement strand
GTACAGGGGTCTATCGACCACGCACGCCTCGGCGCAGGTCCTCCATCTCCTGGTTATGCATGACCTCTTGCCGGTGGATGTTCGCCTCGTACTTTGAGAGCTCGAGGAGACCAGCACCGCCTGCCGCTTTCCCGGTGGCCACGGCCTGCCGTGTAGCGTTCTGCGCAACGAACCCGAACGTTGCGTCGGCCGGTAGCCCATCCTTACCAACCGATGCGCCAAACTTCTGCGAGTATGTCTCGGCCGAACGCAGAAGATCCTTCTCAGCTTTGATGACATTGGCGCCGGCCTTCCCATAGGCCTCCAGGAAATCGTCAGTGCTCTTGAAGCCAAGGTTCGCAACTTGTCGAGCGTCGAGGACCTTCTTGCCACCGAGCAATGCGCCGTTCGGGGACTTGAAGGCGCCCTCCAACCTTGCCATCTCCTTCGCGGCCGTCGAGACACCTGCTTTCGCTGCTTGGACGCCTTGCCACCCCTTCTTTGCGGCTGCAGATACATCGTAGAGCTTCTTGAGTCCACCGGCGGCGCGCATCACGGGTAGCATGGTGACACCGGCTTCGATGCCGGCGGCCATATAGGGGTGGGCCTTCTCGAAGTCACCCCACGCCATACCTGCTCCCGCGAAGCCGCTCTTGACGGTACCCACTTCACGATGGAACGTGTCTCGCACCTGCTCGGGCGAGATCACAGCCGAGGCCGATTGCACCGCATCCTTCTGGTCGGCAATTCCCTGGCCGACCCCGGCGGTGCCGTTTGCAATCTTCTGCTTGTCCGCTTCATAGTTCGGGAGCGAGTTGTTCGTGAGGCGATCCAATCGCGCTTGGAGGTCTCCCGGGCCCGACGCAGGCGCAGCTGGCCCGCTGCCGGCGGCGCCTCCATTGCCGGTATTCCCAGGAGACGTGCCACCGCGAACAGCGGTCGTGCTCGGGCCGGATGCCGCGGCGGCGCGGCCAGACGCGTCCGGGGTATGGCCTGCGCCGCCGCCCTGTTGCAGCACATGAGGGTCCTTGAGTGACAAGTTGCCCGCAGCCGGATTGGCCGAAACAGCAGCTGCAGCCGGGGCCACCCCCTGGTTGGCGTTAGGGGAGAAATTGGTTGGCCCGTTGATACCGCTAAGCATGGACATGATCTTGGACGTCGCCCGAAACTGATTCGTGTCCGCAAGCGCATTGAATCTGGCAACCTCTTCGCCCCCGCTGATGTTACCAGCCCGTTGGATGCGGTTCTGATGCTCGGCAAGCTTCGCCTGGTAGCCGGGGACGTTCGCCATCGCGTTGCTGTTCATCTGATCAAGCTCGTTCCGTGCGGCGGGATTCGCGAGAATCATCGGACCGAGTTCCTGGTCACGAACTGAGAAGCTCGTGTCCATCGATGTCTTCATGCTCACTGCTTCCTGATAGCGCTGCTCTGCGGACTGGACGCGAGCAGTAGACTGACGGAGGGACGCCGAGAGGCCCTGCGCTGTCTTCGTGTCCTCGCCGGAGTACCGATCCATGGAATTCTGGGCACGATTAGTTATGCTGTCGGTCCATGACTGGTCAGTACTCACCTTTTGCGACATCGTCTTCGAAAAGTCCTGGGCGCTGACTCTACCTTTCGTGGCAGTCGCTGCGGCCTGTGCCGAAGCCTCAACGCCGCCAAATGGGCTCTTGAATCCCGCGCTTGCGGTGATCGCCGCTTGGAAGGCTGATTTCTCCTCTGCCGAGAACTTGTGCGAATCCATAGCGCTCTCGGCAGCCTCCTGCACTTTGGAGGCACGACTTCCATAGTCCTTACTCATCGCCGTTATATCGGATGCGCTAGACTTAAAGCCGCTCGAATCGGACTTCATATAGCTCATCATCTTCTCGAACGATGCTGCTGCTTCGGCCTTCGTTGATTGCACGTCCGCACGAGCACTGGAAACGTTGTTGTCAAGCATCTGGCCTGCGCTGTGAGCGCGAAGAGCTGCATCTGCGCGCGTCATTCCAGACAGCGGATTTCCGGTGATTGCTGCACTAGATTGGGTAGCAGCGCCGACATCCGTGATCGGTCCATTACGCATGATGTCGGGGCTTGTCTGCTTCTCGTCAACATGGTCGCGGCCTGACCACCGCCCAGCAAGAGAGGCCATGGACATGGCGGTGCCTGTCAGCATGGCGAGTGAAACCAGTGGCGTCGCCGCAAGCATGTCAGACGCCACCGAGAGTCGAGTGGCCAGAATGTCGTAGTAGATCGCCGGGAAGTTTGAAAGCGTCAGCATCCCGGAATCAATCTGGGACAGTTTCTCGGCAACGTCGTTCTGGATATACATCTGGATCACTGCCGAGAACGGCAGCCAGCTCGACGTCCAGACACCGAACAGGAGGTACTTGATGTACATGCCCAGTGCGCCGCCGCCCTTCATTACGCCGTAGATGATGACCAATGGCGCGAAGCTGAAGAACATCAGCTGCATGAATACCATCGCCGGCATCATGGTTTTAGAGAAGAACGAGCCGGCGGCTGCAGAGTCGGTTCGGCTTTGCTCGAACGCCTGGGTCAACTGAACATTGCACTGATTGAAACTCCCCTGATCAGTGTTGCTCGACATGCAGTTGAACGTGTTCGCTATCGTGTTGTACGTCAGTGCGTTGATCATGAAGTCGCGCGAACTCTGGGCCATGCCTAGCGTGTCCGTTGCCGTCTTCCACCCGCCAGGTAGCACGTTCTGCAGCACGTCCTCGACATCGCCTTGGCCCCACGCATTGCCGGTGGGGCTCTTCTCCTTCATGTTCTTGTTGATCAGCTCCTTGAGGCCACGGTTGGTGCCATTGAGGAACCGGACGTTGGCGTCCTGCGAGATCAGTGCTGCCGATTCGTTGCAGGAGAGTGACTGGCCTTGCGGATTCGCAGTGTTCCAGTAGGTAGTGATGCCGTTGTCGCGTGCATGGGTCAGGATGTAGTTCAGCGAGTTCGCGCTTGATTTCATCGCGTCCATTGAGAACGAGGTCGCGTTCGGCGTGCAGTCCAGGATGAATGTCCGAATGCTGGCAGACAAGAACACGTCAGCATTGTCAAAGCCCCTGCGCAGCGAGTACAGAAGCTTGAGCGGCGTCACAAATCCGTCCGACGTGACAGCCATATAGCTGCCGTTCACGCTTTGGAAGGCGGTATTGGACAACTGGAACAGCTTGTGGCTTGCCGTTGTGAAGGCGCTTGCGGGAAGCGAGACGATCATCGGCACATTGTCGACCCTCGCCACGCTTCCCGTGTAGATGTCATTGACCAGTACGGAGGTAGGTATGGTGGTGGTCCAGACCACGGCAAAGAAGCCAAACAAAGCGCTGACCGGGCCCATGGCGCCGGGGACAGGCCCGTCGCTCTGCTTGCCGATCATGTACAGGATGCCGGAGATCAATGCCACAAGCCCGCCAACCAGAAACGTGCTGTTCAGGAAGCCTTGCTGGTTGAGGATCATGGCCACCGCGTTCAGTGCGGCATAGAACGAGCTCGGGTCGCCGACGACGTAAATGTTGAAGTCGAGCATAGCAGTCCCTTATCGGATTTCCGGCTTCACGAAGACGGCCGGATTGTCCTGGTTGATGGCTTTCGTGTAGGCAATTGCCTCATTGATGGCAGGCAGTTGCTCGGTTGCTGCACGACGCATGTCAATCACCTCGTGCAGCAAGTCGCTCTGCGCCTTCAATACGCGCTCATCGGCGGTGTACTTGGTCCCACCGAAAGCCGCCTGAGCAGCAACAAGCGCCGACTCGGCAAACTTGATCGTGATCTCATTGATAATGACTGGAGCCATCTGCCGTGCGATGTGATCAGCCGCGCCTGGCATTGCCTGAACCTTCTTCATCATCCCAAGCACCGGCGCACTCACGAGGCCGATGAACGTCTTCTGCTGGCTGGTAAAGTTGCAGGCATTGCCAGAGCAGAAGATCAGTTTTCCGACGATCGAATCTGCCGTGGTGGTGGCGCCCGTCGCATCTCCAAGAAGCATCGTGTAGACGTAGCCGCGCACGCCGCTGAAGTTGATCGAAGCCCGGGAAATCCTCCGGCAGCTGCCTTCGTCATAGCCATCTTGGCAGCGAAGGACGTAGACAGGCTTCTCACCGCCCATATTGCCGTCGCGCAGGTCGGGGAGGCGAAGAGTCGGCGACCAGTAGCGACCGTTGTCGACTTGCACGCTGCCGTCCGGGTTCGTCTGGTCTGAGTCGTTTTCTGGTCCAACGACGACCGCACCCACGAGACTCATGACGATCTCATTCGCACCGTCCGGATTGGTTTCGGCTGTCGAAGGATTCCCGAGCATTTCTCCGGCCTTGCTCGATTTCAATGCCTTCCATGTCATGTTCCCCAGTTCAGGAGCTTTGCCGCTGGCCGCAGCAGCTCGGGTGCCGGAGTTCGGTTCCGGCAGAAAGCTGTTGATTCCCGCGAAGAAGTCAGTGATCGCGCCAGAGGCGGTCTCCACTTCTGGGGCAATCTTCTGACCGACAAAACTACGGATCGCGTCACTGGCGCCGGACTTGTCCATGATCGTTGTGGCCAGTGAGCACGTATTTTTCATCATCGAGTTCAGGGCAGCGATCTTGTTCTGGAAGTCCTGCATCAGCTTGCCCAGGGCCGGGTTGATCGCATCAATCGCGGCCTTGAATGCGACGCCGACGGCGTTCGCGGCAATCTGGCGGAACAGCGCAACGAGCTGATCGGCGTTGATGAAGGAGAACGAACCACCAAAGAGGTCGATGCCGCCACACCCGGCAGAGATGCGCGGAGGATCGAACGCGATGAGGTTGATGTTCCGGATGGGCATGCGCACCGATGCGCCGCCGCCGACCAGGCCGCCTCGGGACTGGTTGGTGAACGATGAGGGTGTGGTGCTGTTCGACATGAACATGCCGTCAAGAGCGTCTTGCAGCCCCGCATGCGCGGCACCGGGGAGCCCGAGAAGCCAAGTCATCAACGATAGCGTGACGACGATCCGCTTGAGATTCAGTTTCATGGTGGTGCTCCGCATTAGTAGCGCCCGTCAAGGCGGTCTTTCAGATACTTCACCCAGGCTTTCGGGTCATCGCCAGCGCCCTTCTTCATGTCCTCGTTGGAAAGAACACCACGGTCGTATGTCCGGATCTTCGCGGCCAGGTCGGGTGGCAACAGGTTGTTCGATTCAGCCGCGATGATGATTCGCTGTTCAAGCTGGTCCTGAGCCATCATTCCCTGCGAGACCACGAAGTAGTTGTTGGGCGGAACCACCAGAACTGTAGTGGGCGTCAGGCGGAGGTTCAGGAGCTTGGCGTGGCCGTTGTCGTTCACGAACGTTGGAACATTTGGCAATGGCCTGCCGTCCATCGAGATGAACTTGGTGATGAATCCGTACTTCTTGCCGATCTCCTGGACGCTATTGGCCTGGGGGCGGCAATACTCACATTTCGAGTCAAAGAAGACCCAAAGGCCGCCTACCTTTGCAATGTGCTTGAGCGCTTCGGAGGTACCTTGACCAAGCTTCCGCAGGAAGAACGCCTTGGTGTATGCGGCAATCGGCACGCGGTTGTTCTCATCAAGGAATGGATCGGCGGCGACCACTCGCTGTGTCATCTCCGCATAGCGTTGAGATTTGTCCATGGCGACCCGCTGCGCGTACAAGTACGCTTCGACGTTCTCTCTCGTCGGATCATTGATCGCGGCGTCGAGGAGCTTAGGCATGCTTGCGCGGAGCCATTCCACAGAGAAGGGCTCGTCCTGAGCCTTTTCAGGCTTTTTTGGTTGGGCGGTATCCTGCTTCTTCGGTGGTGCAGGTGGCTGCTGTGCCGGCGGTTCGGGAGGGATCTCATCCTTCGGATCTTGGTACCAGAACCACCCTTCCGCTTTCCGTTCAAGGAAGCGAGTCGGTGTACCGTCGTCTTCCCTGGCTTGCGCGGCTCCGAAGGTAAGGGAGAGCAGTGCCAGTACGAGGAGTGTCTTTGCCATTCTTTACCCGTAGCAGTTGGCTGTAGTCACGTGTGGATCAGATGAGCGGCGTCACAGAGCCAACCAACGACCGTTGGTCCAGAAAGCCCCAGTAACGGCCGTCATAGCTACGCGGAAGCGTTCCGATCACGAAGAGCTTTCCAGGAGGCACAACCTCCTCCCGGTCAAAAGCTCCCGGACCACGGCCGAGCTTCTGGTTGAGCACTAGGTCCCCGATGTACTTTCCATTCACATACGCTCGGTCGTTTGTCACCCGGACCGTGTCGCCCGGAAGGCCGGCTACCTGCTTGGCGATCATTTTTCCGTTGAAGGGTTCGAGCATCAGCCCCTTGGGGGCGATGAACGCGATGATGTCTCCGCGTTGGACAGACTTCGGGGCGCCAAGCTTCACCCAATACAGCCGCTCAGGCATGCATCGGATCGGCGTAAGGTCGAGCCCAATCTGGTAGTGCTTGCGGAACTCGGTGACGGCAGCCAAAGCCACGAGGAAGCTCAATACAGTCCACAGCAGCGAGGCACGAAGGAACCGAATACGGTTCTGGTCCTTCATCCCGAGCCGAATGCGATCGAGATACCGATGGATCGGGTAGTGGAATCGCATCAGTTCACTCGATCTTGATTCCGAGCTTCTGCGCGACTGCTGCAGTCACATCCACGCTGCCGGGCCTGTTCAGCACGACAGAGGAGTTGACGACGATGATGCCGGCCTGGGTGTACTCCGACAGTGCGTTGTTCAGTTGTTGCACGAACTCTTTGCCCTGAGATTCCGCCTGTTCGACTGTCATCCCGGGTTTCGAGAGTGCCGCCTTCGCCTGGAGCTCTACCAGCTTTGCCCCATCAACCATGACCACCGGCGTCGCTTGAGCGCGATCGCCGGTAGCGAAGCTCCAGGTCAGGACGCTGGTGAACGCCGAAAACAGCGCGGCAACGATGATCGTCGTCAGGAGCGACACGCCCCCTTGATCAGGCGAGCGGCTCGGGGTGGCAGAGGACGGCTGAGTGGAGTGAGCAGTGGTGTCGGTGTCTTGGGTCATGGTGTGCTCGGGTAAGAAAAGTGTTCTGCAGGAAGCGCGATGGTCCAGCGGCCAGAAACTCGCACATTTGGTAATTGTGGAAGCATAACACGTACGGATACGCCGTATGGCTAGAAGTGCGTGGTGAAAAGCAGAATGCCCGCAATTGCGGGCATTTTCCGAGGATCGTGTCGTATCTGCTACGCGGCCAGGAGCGCGTCCTCGGCTGCCGCTGCTTCCTGGTCGATAAAGCGATGGACTGCTTCGACGACACTATCCCCGCGGTCGATGGCATCGAAGATGGTGTCGCGCTCGTCATCCTTGGTGGAGAACAGGACCTGTGTGAAGCGGTCAACGGTCAGCCGGAAAATGCCCCACTGGCTTTCGCTCTGCTTCACCATGACTTCCGAGTACTTTCCGGGAATCGTATGCACAGTCTTGAGCATATGCGCACCGTAGGGCTCGATCTTGAAGTGCCCGCCTGCGATCGCACCGTCAATGGACTCGCTGTTCTGCTTCAGGATGAACTGCCATGCCGAGTTGGCGGCAATTGCGCGAGCGTTCGGCGAGTTGTAGAGGTCTTCAATCGATTGCGTGACGATCAGCACGGCGCCCTTCTCCTTTCGCGCCTTGCGATAGAGGGCCTCCATTGCCTTGCCCATGACGGGGTCGTCGAGCAGTTCCCAGGCCTCGTCAATGATCAGGATCTTCTTCCGACCACGTGTGAGGAACATGTCGTAGTTGATGCGCGACATCAACTGAAGCAGCACAACCTGCTGGAGCGCCTTCCGACCCTTCAGGTCGCTAAGTTCCAGAACAACGAAAGCGTTGTTCATGTCCAGGTTGTTTTCGCCCTCGAACCATCGAGTGTAGGCCCCGCCTGCGAACGGATAAAGCTGACGGCCAAGGCGTTGGGTGTCTTCGTCGGGCTGCTGCAGGCAGAACTCGGCCACCGCCTTGACGGACGCGTTGCGGCCATACTTTTGATAGACGCTGGTGATCGCCTCTTCAAGACGGGACATCGCATACGCACCCAACGCCTCGTCGGGGGCTGCCATTTTGGCGATCATCGCCTTGATGATGTCCATTTCCTCCTCGAGGTTGTCGATGAAGGTGAATGGATTCAGGCACAGATCAGAGTCAGCCTTGAACTCGACAAATGAGCCCTTGGCTGCCTTGCATAGCTTGAAGTATGAGCGACCGGCATCAATTGCCCAGACTTTTGCGCCCTCGGCCAGGTAGTCGCTGACGATCTTCTGGGTAAGGAACGACTTACCGGCGCCGGCCTCGGCGAACACAATGCCGTTGTAATTGGTTGCTGACTCGTACAGATCGACCAGCGCAGGTTGCCCGCGGCGCGTTACGAGGAGGAGCGCCCCATTTCGCCCGCTGCCGGTCCATTCACCGATGACTGGCATGAACTGCACGGCGTGGGTGACGCCCATCGTGTGAAACCGGAACAGATTCTGGATTCCCTCGAGAGATGTGTTCAGAGGCAGGAGGTTGTTCCAGAGGGGCTCGAGAATACGGCTGTCCTCTCGGATCTCGAATGCCAGACTGGTGTAGTAGGCGCGCAGGCCGGCCGCGAGCTTGTTGAGCTTCTCCTTGCTGCGGGAGAACAGGAAGAGCGTGAAGTTCGCCTCACAGACGATGGAGCCCTTGCCTTCGATGTCGTGGACCAGGACGTCCATTCCATGCTTCTTGTAGCCAAGAGCTGGGATAAGGTGCGCCGTTGGGCCGAATACCTGGTGATTCAGCATGGAGGATCGGCTTTTGACCCAGTCGACCTTCTTCACCTGATCAGGGTAGTGAAGCGTCAGCACCATGTAGTAGGGGTCTGTGATCTGGTTCGACAGGCCCAGGGGGTCGCCAATCATGTGGTTCATGATGGCCAAGCTCGCCCTTTTCGGGAAGTGCTTGACGCTCATGACCTTGGCGAAGTGCGCCCCATCATTGAAGTTGATGAGCTTCGGATCGTCGTAGTTGATCGAGTCACCGGGAAAGAAGACCTGCTCTCGGATAGGACGGGTTTCGTCGTAGTGGAAGCTCGGGTGCTCGTACATATTCGCGATCAGGCGGAGAAGAACGAGGTATCCCTGAGCGTCGAGCTGGACGGTCTGGAGCTCTGCGGCCTTGAATGCTTCCTGAACGCGGTCGACTGTCTCCCGAGCAGCCGCGATATCCGCGGCGGAGGGGAGTGCGCGAGCGCAAGGCGTCTTGATCGTAAGGATGAGCCGCTGCCGGTTCACCAATACGCCACTGCGGGTAACCAGAGGCTCATGGCGGCCATTCCGGACGTACGAGGCATGCTGCTCTGCGAGCGCGCGGAGCACTTCGTTCTCAGTGTCTTTCCCTGCCATGTACGCGTCGAAGAATTCGTCTGCGTCGGGGGAAGACAGGAGTCCGATTTGAATAAATGTCCCGGCCGGGAACGGCATACTCAACGCCGAGCGGAACTTGTCGACGGTCGCGTCGTCCGCGCCTTTCAGCGGGTCCGCGATGAAGCAAGCGCCCAGATAGTGCTCGCCCTTGTCGGACGCCAGGAGCAGATTTGTATCCGGGTCCCACGCGCGAACAGTGATCTTGGCGTAAGGAACGTTGTCCCGGTCTCCGTCAATGGTGGGCGTGGACTTGGAACCCTTCGATTTTTGAGACCCGAGCATCGTGATTTCCTTGCCTTGTGATTCTGAATGGGGGATACGCTTTAGAAGACAAGTTCGCGGCCGGAGCCGCGAACCAGTTTCGAGATTGGCAGTGCAACGCGGCCTCCGACGAAAGCCGGAGGCACGAGCATTACAGCGTTGCCGTGAAAAGACCTTGCAGGACGCCAGGGCCCAGGGAGGCGGACAGAGCCACCGCCACACCGGTCACCACGCTCATCACGGACTGCTTGACGACGCCGATGGCCAGGCCGACAGCCAGCGAGCCGAGCGCGAAAACCGTGCCCAGCGAGCCGGTCATCCAGTCAGACAGTCGGGTCACGATCTGCGCGAACGTGGTATCCGAGGCCGCGGACGCGTTGACCGCAAGCAGGAGTGCCATCACGGCCATGGTCAGCAGAGCTTGCTTGTTGTTGGTAATGCGGTTCATGGAAGATTTCTCCTAATGTGGAAATGATCACTCGAGGTTAATGTCCGAGGGAGATGGCATGCCAAGCTTCGTCACATCGGTCCCCTGATACGGCTGGTTGGCGTCTGCCTGCGGCGCATCCCCCCCGGGAGTTCTTTGCGCTGCAGGTTTCCCGTTCGGCCGGCCCGATTCCTGGGGAATCGGAGCGACCGCTGCGAGCTCACGATGAGGAACAACCATGCCCTTGCCGGCGAACTCGGACTTGCCGAACGACCAGCGGCGCGGTTGTACCTCGGTGTACAGATATGACGGGTAGTGAAGATCGTCCTTGCTATCGATCCACGGAGCGATCCAGATGCGCATGACCTGCGCCGGCTTGCGGACCGGGCGTGCCGTTCCGTTGGCCTGGGCGGAACCCGGGACGGACGTTTGGATCAGCCCTGGCGCACCTGCGGCAACACCGCCGGTGAGCTCAGGGCGCGCAACGTTTCCCTGATCGTCCCCCGCCTGAACGCCACGAGCTCCTGAAGACCCAAAGGGGCGATCGCTCTCCGTCGGTTGCGGCATCTGGTTCGTCGATTTGTAGACGGCCAGCGGCGTCTTGCAGATGATTCCCTGCGGCATACCCGGGCACGAGAAGGAATCGTTGTCCGCTGTGTTCAAGATCGATGAGCAGCCGGTCGCGAGCAGTGGAAGCGTCGCGAGAAGAAGTCGAAATTTCATGGTGGGCCTCCTTGACCCGTTTACTTGAGTTCGACGCCCTTGATGAGGACGACAGTCAGCTTGCGGCCAGCATCAATCTCGACCACCGGCGTCATCTCCTTTGCCAGTTCCAGGTAGAACTGGGAGACCATGTTCGCGGAGGAAGAGAACCCTTTCGCCACGCCGGTTTCGAGGATCGATTGGGGCGTCGCGCGTTGGGTACTGATGAAGTTGTTGCCACCAGTGCTCAGGTCCAGGCGAGGCACCTGCGTTGGCGTGAGCGCCGTTGCGAAGCCGCTCAGGACACCAGCTGTGAGAGCCTGCGCGATCTTCTGCCCCTGCTTCGAAACGAGGCGGCCTCGAGCGCCAACCCGTCCGTCCTCGCCGACGACGTAGCCATCGACCTTGGCTTCCATGGTTTTGCCCCCTTCGCGGACACAGGAGAGGGTTTCAGTCCTGAGTTGGGCACGCTCGCTCGACAAGATCCCGAAGCCAGATACCAGTACAAAGCACTCCTTGACATCGTGGCTGTACTGATTCGGCAGCAGCGCTTCAGTCTTGATCCGCATGACGGCCGGCATAGGATTCTTCTGCGCTACCGAGTTGGTGGGCGCATCCATACCGTTCAGAAGGATCGCTTCGAACATTGAGCCCGCGGTGAGGTACGGTGTCGGCTTCGATTCCTGCTTGGCTTGAGCTGCAGTGGTCGTGGCTGCGTTGCCCGATACTCGAATGCGCGATACTTCCTGCTCTTTGGCACGCTCTGGCGGTTCCTCTCCCGCCTTCCCACCTTCGGTCGGAACAGGCAACGCGTCGGAGAGTGCCGGCGCCTTTCCAGGGGCGATGCCTTTGCGCTCCATGGCCTCGAGGCGGCCCTTCATCTCCATGAGTTCTTTCATCATGTCCGAGGTAACGCCGTTGGCCGACTGCTTGCGCTCCTTCTCCATGTCGTCGACCCGCGTCAGAAGTGCCCTGTTGTCCTTGTTGGCGGCTTCCAGATCGCTCTTGAGCTTGTCAACGTCTCTTTGGGTGGCAGAGTTCTGCGCGGAAAGCTGTTCCCCCGTGGTGTCCTTGGGCTTGGGAAGCAGCATGTTGCTTACCGCTGGCTGCTCAACCTGCTTGCGGGGCTTGCTGTGCGGTTTGATGAACAGCGACCCGATAGCCACCATCGATCCAAAAAGCACAGCGATAGCAATGACCGTTCGGGACCGGGGTGGCAAGTCCAGCCACTTCTTCTTGAACTTGTCGGAAAGCGACTCAGACATGTCAGTTGCTCTCCGTCTTGTCGGAAACGATGAACACTTCGGTGGACTCGCCCTTGCGCAATGCGGCGTATGGGAAGAAGGCCACGGCACGCACGCCGTCGGTGTAGAACGCGCCCTCGTCGAGATCGACGCTATCGACCGAGGCCTCGATGCGGTAGCGGAAGATGTCGTAGGTAGGGCCCGAGTAGCGGGTCAATGGATAGGCGATCACCGGCCCCATCCGTGCGACTGACTTCGGAAGAACGCCGTCCGAGAAGCCTTCCGGGACCTTGCCAAGAGCGATCTGACGCAGAACGTAGCGCAAGCGATCGGTATAGACCGAGCTGTCGGCGCCCCGCTCTTCGTCGCCGGGCACTGCGCCCGTGCTTGCGACGGGCTTGTCCAGTTGGAGGGTGATCGTCTGTGCAGGCAGGCTCTTGGGGACGAGCGTCAGCGAAACGACGGGATCGTTTGGCTTGTCACCGGTCACATACAGTGCCACCGAGCGATCGGTTTTCATCGTGACGTAGAGGGACTGCCCCACCGCCTTCACTTCGACGTCAGCCGATTGCCCGTCGATGGACTGGGGGTTTGCAAACGGTGTCGCGATACGATTGGGCAGGCCCGACGAAACGTTGATGACCTCATTGCGGTCTGGGCTCACGCGGACAACCTGCGGCTTGTACACCTGGGTGTCGCCTGGCATGGTGCCCAAGCCGGGCAGGTTCTGTGCGGGGACTTTCTGTACCCGCTTGGAGGCAATTTCCGCGAGGCGAGACTCTGCCGCCGAGAGCTTCTTGCCGGGGACCGGCGGGGGCAGTTCGTCCGCGAGGACTGGTAGCGCGATCAGCGCGGCGACAGCTAGTGCGAGGCGCTTCATTGCGCAACCTCCTTGGTTGTGTTCAGGGGCTGGATGCTCACGGATTCGGCGGCCTGCTGCTTGAGGATCTGATCGGCCTGCGTTGCCGCACTCTCCGCTTGTCGACGGAGGGCCTCTTGAGCGAGGACCGGATTCTTCTCGATCCAGGTGAGCGTATGAGGGTCGGAGCCTTCGTAATGGTCAAGGCTGTCCACCCATGGACGCCCGTCACGCATGACGACGTTCATCTCGATCACATAGTTTTTCGTGTCCTTGCCGCCGATGCTCTGGGTGGTCATCTGGCCAAGGATGAAGACCTTCTTCGTCTCCTTCTCGGACACCACCTTCGACGGGTCGAAGCGAACCGAGCCACCGTTGTGCTTGAAGACTGGGTTCTTGCTCAGCACCAGCAGTTGCTGACGAACGTTGGTGTAGACCCGTGGGGAGACTAGGCCAGAAAGTCGCTCGATCACGAAATCGACGTTCTTCGGAGTGATATTCGCTGTGAGCGTGGCCACGTACGTCGCGAAGCTTTCCAGATACTCCTGGTCGGCAGATTCCCAGCCAACGGAGACCGCCTTTGTGAGGTGCGGCGGCACGATGCGGGTGACTTCGTGGTCAGTGACCAGCTTGCCAACGGCAATGACCACGCCGACGGCAAGAATGACGTTCGACAGAATCATTACGCTGGCCAGCTTGTTGGAGCCCTCCCATGTGGAGGTAAGCAGCGGCATCTTCATCAAAACTCCGTTCGGTTGCTGTACGGATACATAACACGTACCGATAATAGATAACTAAAAAAGGGCGGGTTCTAGTAGAAGAAGTCGCGCTTCGATGAGTCCTGATACTGCTTGTTCAGCGCCATGAGCCCAGCCCAATAGCACAGGTGGTAGAGGATGCCTTCCAGCGAACCATTCTTGAAGCGTCGGAACGCCTTCACTGCCCCGTAACCGAGCGCCATGCTGACGAGCGTGAAGTAGCCGCCCAGTGAGATTCCGCCGGCTAAACAACCGATGAAAATGATGGCTTCGTCAAGTTCCCAGAAGAACAGCTGGGGTTGATTGTCGACGTAGCGCGGGATATCAATCTCTTTCACTGGCCTGCCCCCTGCGGAAATGCCAGGACGTCAATCACCGCCCGCCGGTTCCGTACGCCATCACCAAGGGCAACCGGCTCGAGTTTGCCCCGCCCTTCAACACTGATCCGAGCGGGATCGACGCCCTTTGCCGTCAGGTAGCGACGAACCTCGTTTGCGCGGACCTCGGAGAGTCGCTTGTTGTACTGAGCGGTTCCCACCTCGTCGGCGTGGCCGACCACGGTGATGCGCGCCGATGAAGTCTGGGCCTGATTCAGCACTTTGGCCAGCGGGCTCCAAGACACAGGCTTTGCCCCGTTGAACGAGAAATGGAGAGTCGCAGCCGCTACGGGCGTCGAATCCTTAGGCGCGGCGTTCAAGCTGGCTTCCTCTGCCGCCAGGCGAGCTTCCTCCTCCGGTATCAGTGCGCGCGAGCGTGCGGGTTCCATGACCATCCAGAAAGCGCCATCGCGCTTCAGTTGGAAGTTCCGCTGCTGGTCGGACAAAACGTGAGCGCGATGGGCGGGCTCAATTGCGATGCCGTCGCTTTGGGGAACGACGATCTGATGCGCGTCCACCGCCCACGCCTGCCACGCGAGGCTCGCGAACACAAGGGCGACTGCCGGTTTGAGAAGTCGGGTCATTGCGATACAGGATGATGTGATGGCGAAGAATAACGCGTACCGATAAAGAGTGCAACGATTGCAAACGTTTCGCACGCACAATAGAATTATAACGACGTGTTAAGTATTCGCAAGTGTGAGCCGAGACAAGTCTGTCCGCAACCCGGCCTGGTAGGCCTTATCCGACGTTGTGCCGCATACCTCTTCGCAAGGCATTCCCGCATCAGTCATAGGAGGGTCGATGAATGAGTGAAAACGGCAGCAACAACAGCAAGGGGACCAACTTACCGGTTCCGGGGTGGATGCAAGGACCACTGGGTGAAGGCTGTGCTCACGTCTGGGACAAGGTGTTTCATACAGATCCAACCTTCACGAAGGAGTTCAGCACTCATAGCGGGTTCTCAGGTACAGCAGTTACTCCAACCTACCTCGTCCAGAAAGCCACCAAGCTGTTCGGTCCAATGGGACTAGGTTGGGGATGCACCATTGTTTCGGAAGAGATTCTGGAGGGGTCTCCGTTGGGCTGGGACGAGAACGGCAACTCTTGGGGGCGCGAGCTGATCCATAAATTGCGCGTTCGCTTCTGGTACGAGATGGATTGGAGAGGCGAGATTCGACGCGGTGAGATCGAACAGTTCGGCCAGACGACGTTTGTCGGGCGTACGACCCACGGCGTCTTCACTGACGAAGAGGCGCCAAAGAAGAGCTTCACGGATGGGATGAGCAAATGTATGTCGTTGCTTGGATTCGGCGCTGACGTACATATGAACCTCTTCAGTGACGTGAAGTACTTGGAAGGCCTGCACGCCAAGTTTGGTAGTCCGGATCGCGGGCCTGGGCTCACCGACACCCCTCCTCCCGGAGCGAGTGGCGTCGATGCAGCACCGCCGAGGCAGCGTGCAGGTGCGCAGAGTCAGCAAGCTGATTCTGCCAAGTCCGATCGCTACACCATGTACAAGACCAGGCTTGACGACCAGAACCAAAAGATCGCCGACGTTGCGATCGCACGACAGACGGTTGAGCAGGACGCAGGGCTCACCAAAGTCGAAAGCGCCCTTCTGTTGAGCCACCCGCGCCTTCAACTCACCCAGCAGTCTCCCAAGGACGAGATTTTTCTTTAACCCACTGCCCCGGTCGCTTCTCGCGCACCGGGGCTTTTTTGCTCGACGCATGCGCACCGGTACCAGGAAAGGATGCAGGTGCGCTGGAAATGGAGGCAGCTCTCATGAGCATTGATCAGATTTATCGGACAAAGCTTGGCGGAACACGCGACACGCTCGCACTCAGTTCCATGGGCGCCGGCGCTTTGATGACATCACCCTACTTTGCCAACATACCGGCGGCTGTCCCAATGGCACTTGGCGCCGCCGGCGCAACATACCTTGGCACCCGGCTATTCGACTTCTGGCGCCAACAGAACATCCTCGAATCGAAGATCAGCATTCAGTCAGCCGCGGCGTTGACCAAGCCGGATGGTCTCTTGCTGGGCTTCACGACAGATACCGGTAAGCCAGTGTATCTGCCAGATGACGACTTGATGCGGCATGGTTTCATCGGCGGCCAGTCCGGCGTGGGGAAGACCGTGATGGGCAGATTGCTGATGTTTCAGCAGATCCAGCGGGGCGGCGGCCTGATTTTCATGGACGGCAAGTTGACTGCAGAGGACATGGAGACGGTCTACCAGTACTGCTGCGCGTGCGGTCGCGAACAGGACTTGCTCATCCTCAACCCCGGTGATCCGGACAAGAGCCACACGTACAGCCCTATTCTGCGCGGGGAGCCAGACGAAGTATCTGCGCGTGTCCTCTCGCTAATTCCGGCAACCGACTCGAATCCCGGGGCGGACCACTATAAGCAGAGCGCAAACCAAGGCATTACAACCCTGGTGGCCGCGATGCAGGCGGCCGGGCTAGCCTACAACTTCATCGACTTCACGATCCTGCTCATGAATCACAGAGCGATGGAGGAGCTCGAGACGCGGCTGAAAAAGACGCGCCCACACCACGACGCTACGAAGAACCTGTCGCTATTCCTTGAACAGTACAAGGGTGGTGGAAAACCTGGCTCCGGGCTGGAGAACATGGTCGACATCAAGCGGATGCGAGAGACCTTCGGCGGAGTTGGAGGCCGCATGTATATGTTCGGGACCGGTAGCTTCGGCAAGGTCATGAACACCTACACACCGGAGATCGATCTTTTCGAGGCGATCAAAAGCAACAAGATCATCTACGTTGCACTGCCGACCATGGGAAAGAACGAGGCGGCATCGAACTTCGGGAAGATGTTCCTCGGTGATCTTCGTACCGCCATATCTTGGGTGCAGGCACTTCCTGAGAGCCAACGCCCGAATCCTCCCTTCTTCGTCTTCATGGATGAAGCAGGTAGCTACGCTGTGCAATCCCTGGCCCGCCCATTCGAGCAGTCACGCAGCGCACGCATCGCACTCTGGCCTGCGGTACAAACAATGGCCAACCTTGAGTCTGTTTCCGATGAGTTCAAGGAGATGGTGATCGGCAACACCTGGACGAAGATCATGTTCAAAGTGGGGACACAGGCGACGGCGGAAGAGTGTGCGGAGCTCATTGGCTATCAAACGGGTATTGCCAAGTCGTTGAGTGCGACACAGAACCAGAGTACGAACTCGCCGTTGCTGAATATGACTCCGGAAGGTGGCGCTGGCGCAGGTTCGGGATTCTCGGAGGGCCAGCGGGAACAGGAAGAATACAAGGTTTCTCCTGACGATCTCAAAGCGCTTGGCAAGGGTGAGTGCATTGTCACGTACGGCGGAGATACGGTTTTCAACCTTCGCGTGCCCATGATCACGATTGACAAGAAACTGCAGCGGGAGATCGGCCCACTCCGCATCAACCACTTCCGACGCCCCCAAGTTGAAGGTGCCGACTTCTTCAAGAATGCCGACAAGTACCTCGGCGGGAGCAGCGTGCCCAGCGGTGGGAGGAAGAGAGATTTCGGTCAGGAACTGGCGAACGAGTAGCCCCTGCATTCGAAGGAAGGACAGGGATTGAGTAGCAGGCCTCCCGCTCGCTAACGACTGGACGGGAAGGCTGGAACACAACGTACGGAGCATGAAATGAGTGAAAACCTAAACTGGGAGAATGGCTATGATCACGTCGGATTGGATGGTGTTTCTGGTGATCGCGGCGATCTGTCTGACCCTCGTGATGTGCATCGCTGGCTTGAGAGCTTTGATTGTTCCAATCTTTTCAAAGATCTTGACGCCTTCGATCTTAGCGATTCTGACGGCGACGGCGAAATGGCTTCTGTGGGGGATGAAGAAGCTGCTGGACTCGCACGTCCTTTTAGCGAAGAACTTGCTCTCGCCGCACTCAGTAGTATTCCCAACGCTGGAACGACCCAAAAACGGCGGAAAGAAGATTACCTGAGGAACCTGACAGAGGAGGACTTTGAGGAGGGCGTGGAACGTCTCTGCTACCGGATCGTCAAGGCGAACGTTGAGGCTTTGTTCGACAAACGGACTAAGCCAGATCAACTGGTGAAGGCGGCACAGTGGCTGTTCGGGCGCACGCTGGGTGAAGTGAACTTTGAGCGGTGCTGCGAAACGCTGGGGACGCGCAAGGATGTCCTTCGACTGCGAATTCACTATGAGTTTTGGCGTCGCTGGCTGGTCCTGCCCGTGGAGTTCCCCTTCATGATCGATCCAGTGCCTGATGCCGTCGAGGGGGAGATCTACATCGTCGCGGGAGACGAAGGCTACATGCTGGCGCGGGCAGCGTGGTTGCAGCCGGGAATCCGGTCGGCCGCCCTTCTCGAGGAGGCGTCCGGTGGCGAGAACGTGGACCGATATCGCCGGGCGCTGCAGCAGATGGCCGAAAGGTACTTGATGTCGCAACAGAACGACAACTGGTACCTCACCGGCCGGAACCCTACGCTGAGGGCGATCGATCTGTCGGCTACCCCGTACCGGCCGCTGGCGAATCAGATCTCCTGGTCGAAGCTGTACTAGCTCCGGGCTAGGCTCAACATAAGCCGGCCGCCCTTGGCGGCCGTTGTTCTTTTCGCGCCGGGAGCACCAAAAAAAACCAGCTCTCGGGAGGGGAGCTGGTCGGGAGAAAAGCCTACTCAGGGGTCAGGTAGAGAGGCCATTGGAGGGAACAGTCACGATCCCCAAACTGCTACTGCACGTCTCACTCGGCCGTCAGGCCAAGCAATGGGTGCAATACTAAATGAATCGAAACGATACTACAAGCGTATTTATGAGTGTTATTCCCGGATCATGAGCGCCACGAGCGCAGATCGCCGTCATCGACGTGGACGACGCCTTTTGACGGGTAGAAGCCAACTCCGCCCCCCCGCAAATGCTGAGCGAGCTTGCCCATGTCAGCAACGGAGACGCCGGGGATAAAGATATCCGCAGCGGCGCCATTCATGTGCCTGGAGTCACCCTTCCCGCCGACGGCCTCATTGGTTGGCTTAGTGCGGTAGCCCGAGGTCAGTGCGATTACCTTGCGACGTCCGTTCATTTCCGTCCAGCCTTGCATTCCATAAAGAATATCGAGCAGTGTGGTACTCATCTGAACTGCGGCGTCGGCACGTACATCGCGCATCAGGCGGCAGATAGCGAGGTAGCCTGGCCACACCACGCGGCCGTTGGCCCAGTATGTCTCGCTGATCTCCTCGATGACTCCCTTACGAACCTCCGTCTTGATCCAGAGGCGCCTCGGGCGCTCCCAGAAATGCGGGTCCGTCCGTGCAAATAGTGGGTCGGTGCACGTGGCGATCAACGCGCCGGCTGTGCAAGTAAGAAATCGCCGTCTGTCCAAGGAAATGAACTCCAAATGCTGGGGGCTCTTGTTGGCCGTCAAGCCTTCCCGCCCGTTGGTAAAGCAGGATGCTAGTCTAACGCGTATGTGGAATATTGGCGTAGCTGTATTGCTACAAGTGGCGTACAAAAAAGAAAAAACCCGGCGGGGGAGCCGGGCTTGGGGGACTACATTTTTAGACCGAGTTTGAGCTTGAGCTCCTCGTTGAGATCCTTCGCGCCAGGTGGCAGCGTGTACGTACCGATCGGTCCGCCAACTGCAGCCTCCAGGACAGGTCGGATTTTCTCCAACGCGGTTCGCCCTGCATCATCATCGTCAAATGCAGCCAAAACGTCTGCTCCGCGGAACGTTTCGAACCATTCTGGGCGCCAGTTTTCGCAGCCTGGCAGGCCCATTATGCTTCGCTTCGTACCCAGTGCGACAGCAGACAGCAAGTCGATGCAGCCCTCGGTGATCAAAATGCGTTGCTTCGATTCACCAAGCCATCCCCACGGAGCAATCGTTCCGTAGCGTAGCGATTTGACCTCGTCGGATCGCGTCGCACGCAAGTAACGAAACTCCGCAGCCCTCCGGTTGTTCGACACCAGAACCAGAGGACGGAAAGCTGCTGCAGGCGCTTTTGATCCTTCCTTCCACAAGCCGGCTCTCGTCATGAGGTCCTGGCCAATGTGGTGAAGTAGGAACTCCTTGGCTTCCTTTGGGTTTGACGGAAGCGTCAGAAGAATGCCCTTTCGACAGGCGGTTCGAGTGATCTCCGGCGAGATTCCTCGACCGGCAAGGTACTCGATACCATCGCGAGACGGTTCGGGCAGCGCAGCAACAAGCTTGGAGAAGACTTCTTCAAGAGCCGAGTCATCCCTCTCGATCGCTGGCTTCGGCTTTGGGGGCGTGTACGAACGGATAGCGTTCGCGTCAGCACCACTGAGCTCCAGCGCAGTCTCGAGGGGAGACTTACCCAAGTACAGAGAAGCAGCTTCAATCACGTCACCGTGCTTGTTGCACGCGAAGCACTTCCACGTGTCGTCCTTCACACTCACCTTCACCGAACCTTCGGAAGACGCACCGCATTCCGGATTCGGGCAGATCGAGTAACGGATCGTGCCGCTCATGGGCTTGGGGATTGCACCAAGCATGCGCTCGAAGACCCAATCGAGAGGGAAATCCTTGCGCACCTTGGAGAAATCGACTTTCCAGTCCTTTGAATTGCTGTTAGCCATCTGGATGCTCCTGATGAAATTCCTTGATGCCAGGAGATGAATCACGCAGGTCCATAAGGGGGCCATTTGGGTCGCCGCTACCCCGGGGCAATTTCCCTTGTCCGGTGATGGCCGATAGATTTATGGTTACGTGTTACAGAAACCCACTTAGTGGGGTTTGGTCAAGAAACAATTGAAGGAGGTCGAAACCATGGACTATCGATGCGCGGTACAGGCGGTTGCAATGCGAGTGCGATGCTCAGCAGAGCTCGAGGAGGTGCCGCATCACGTCGTTGTCGATCGCGGCCTCGATCTGGTCGAGACGGTCCGAGTACTTGCGGTGGACGAATCCGCAGCGGTCGACATGGTGAATGTCATGAATGATCAGGCGTACGCTGCCCTTTTGAGGGTGTGAGAGTTTTATCAGAATAAGCGTTTCATACCCTCGTGTCAGGTGCGTTCCGGACGGGGTAACAGGTTGAACTGAAACGCCAACGGTGCGACATCGAGGGGACGCTCTCGAACCGTGAAGTGGGCAAGGCCCCTCGACAGTGAGATGTCGAGGGGCCTTGCCTTTTTTGTGGTCACTGAGGCTACCAGACAACATATTGCACGCCTGTGTTTTGCGTCATTGCGATACAATGAAGGTATGCATACGTGATATGGCGTGACGATGCGATTGCGAGCGCCGAATTGACCAGGGACCGAGCCTATGGACATACATCATTCCTGTCCCTCGTGTGAGGGCAAGAAACGGGTGAGCGGTTTCGTTACGGACTCTACGGGAAGGCTCCGTCTGACAAGAACGGCTCCCTGCCCGCAATGTGACGGAGTTGGCACGATAACAGACGAGCAATGCCGCTGGATTGCGATCGGTAGGTCGCACCGCCAAATGCGGTTTGCGCACAAGGAGTCTGCGGTTGCCGCGGCACTGCGCCTCGGTCTTTCCGTGGACCAGCTGACCGCGGCCGAGCTCGGGCGCTTGCCCCCCGCCATCCTGGCCCTTCCCGGCTCGCCGCCTGGCCAATCGCCCATCTGAGCTGACGTCTCGCCGGCACCCGGCTGTTCCCCGCCGGCGGGCCGCATCAACACAGCTGCAGAGTCACCATTCAGAGGAGAGTCCTTGTTCTCAAACCTGCACCTTTACCGCCTGACCAAGGATTGGCCCATGACATCAGACGGCCTCGAAGCCTTGCTGAAGAAGCGGCCATTTCATCCATGCGGCAGCCAGGATATGAAGTCATCCGGTTGGGTCAGCCCGCGGGACAATGGCCCGCTTGTTCATGCCCATGGGAAGCAGTGGTTGGTTGCCCTCCGCATTGAGACGAAATCGGTGCCCGGGGAGGCCATCCGGAAGTTGGTCGAGCAACGGGCACGTGAGTATGAGGAGCGAAACGGCTATAAGCCGGGCCGCAAGGTGCTCAAGGAGATGAAAGAGCAGGCCCTCACGGAGCTATTGCCACGGGCTTTCCCAAAGCAGGCGACGATTCAGGTGTGGATCAATGCCGCCGATGGATGGGTCGCGATGGATACCTCGACTCCGTCCAAGGCCGACGACGTGGTTAGCGATCTGATTCGAACGACTGAAACGATCCCGATCGCGCTGACCCAAACGAATCTCTCGCCGGCCCAGGCGATGTCCGACTGGCTAACCTCGAACGAAGCACCGTACAACTTCACGGTCGATCGCGAGTGCGAGCTGAAGGGCACAGACGCAGAGAAGCCAACGGTCAAGTACACGCGCCTTTCATTGGAGCGAGACGAGATCCGGCAGCACATCCTCGAGGGAAAGCGTCCCACCAAGCTGGCGATGACGTGGACTGACCGCGTTAGCTTCATCCTCACAGATAAGTGCCAGGTTAAGCGGATTGCGTTCCTCGACGCCGTGATGGGAGAGGTCAATCTCGATGGGGAGGATGCTGAGGCCGTGTTCCAGTCCTCTTTTGCCATCATGACAGGTGAGCTGTCACGTTTTCTCCCGGATCTCATAGAGAGCCTGGGAGGCGAAGCGGAGTACGTTGCAGAGTGACCGCGGCGGGCAGCAATGCCGGGGGCACCAGAGGCCGGACATCGGTGGCAGCGCATGAGCGAGCTGCTGGTCATAGCGGGTGGTGGGAAGTCAGGAATGCACCATCACTCAATTCGTCGTTGAGCCTCCGACTGGGGGTATTGAAAGGAAGCGTTTGATGGCATCGGTAAACAAGGTGATTCTGGTCGGGAACCTCGGTGCGGACCCGGAAACCCGCTACATGCCCAGCGGCGATGCCGTGACCAATATCCGGCTGGCGACGACCGACCGCTACAAGGACAAGCAGTCTGGCGAGTTCAAGGAAGCCACCGAATGGCACCGTGTCGCCTTCTTCGGGAAGCTGGCTGAAATTGCAGGTCAGTACCTGCGGAAGGGTTCGTCGGTCTACATCGAAGGCCGCATCCGCACGCGGAAGTGGCAGGATCAGTCTGGCCAGGACAAGTACAGCACCGAGATCATTGCGGACCAAATGCAAATGCTGGGCGGCCGGCAAGGGGGCGCGGACGGACACGATGACGGTCCGCCCCCCCAAGAGCAGGGGTATGCAGACGATGGCAACCAGGGAGATAGCACGTTCATCTAAGCCGCCCTCCTCCTCCCGCCGACTCTTCTCAGCCCGCATCGCGGGCTTTTCTTTTGCCGGCAGCACGCGTCCGTGAAGGCCCTACTACTTGCTGTGACGCATATCCGATCGCAAATCAACCCAGAATGGAGATCTGACATGAATCATCAACAGCAAGCTCGGAAAGCCTTTGAGACCGAGTTGAAGGGTATTGGACGCCGAATGGAGGTCGGTTTTGCTCTGGCAGGACGGCGTTTCGAAGTACAGGACTGGGGTCTGATCAACTTCCATGCCACCGAGACGCTGGCCATGCGCGAGATGGAGGGCTCATCGGATGCGCGGATTCTGGCCGTGATACCGGCTGAAGTCCAGTTTGCTGCAAACGGCAACGTTCGTCTGTGGAATTGCCTTGGGGAGCCCGTCGCGCAACGACGGGACCCACCATCGCAGCAGGAGGCTCTTCCGCTCTCATGATCTCCATCTCCCCTATGTCAGGTCATCGCAAGGGTCCGACATCCACTAGGAGATCAAACATGGCAATCCTGCATATCCTCAAACTCGCCGCACTGGCGTTTGTGAACCGTCTCTTTCGTTCTCAGACCGTGTCGACCACAGGGAAAGACCCCAAGGGCTTCAACATCTATGAGTATGAAGGAACGCCGAGCGTCACGCCCGGATACTTCATCGTCCGTTTCCGTCATGTTCTCAATGGTGAAGTTCGGACCGAGCACCGTCAACGCATGACCGACCAGGAATGGAAGGCCACGCGCGAGCGACTGGAGCAAAGCCGCGAGGAGGCCGGGGTGTTTGACACCGCCGCCCTTCCGGCGCTGTCCGTGAATAGCCACGACGGCCACTAGTATCGGAATCAACTGCACAGAAAGGGTCCGCGTCTATCGATGCGGACCCTTTTTCTTACGCGTCATTGCGTGCCATACCAAAGGGCAATGCAAATGCACACTCAACCAATGTCCGGAGTATCGTCATGCAAGTTCAAGAGCAAGAGGTGAAGTTTGAGTCGCTGGAATTGTGCCTGGGTCGTAATGGAGAGGTCAAAACAAGCGGCCTTCTGATCCGTGACCTCGACGGCTACATTGAAATGCAGCCTTTGACGTCGCGCGGGGTGCCTGCGCGATGCCTCATGCAGATTCCCAGCGATCAGCGCGTGCTCAATCAAATGGCCGAGGTGTTCACACGCCTGGCCGCGCGAGCTGCTGAGTCGCGTGGAACATAGAAATAAAGGCGGCCCGGATACCGGTGCCGCCTTTTTACTTTCGCCCTCCAGGTGCGCTCGAGTGGTGGTCGTCGGAACTAGATAGCGGTACTGCAGGCCGCCGGCGTGGAGCCGACGATACGGACACTTACCGAGTTCGGCTCGACCTTGTCGATCGCGAGATGGGTGCCGGCCATCGAAATCAGCCGCAGATCATTCATGTATGCCAAGTCGCGCGAGCCGCGGATTCGGCCGGAAGCATCGGTCCGAAGGACGCGGTACTTCGCCACGCCGTCGTTGGCGCCAAGGAATACGGTTGAGATGCCGCAGAGTGCTGGCCCGCTCGTCCGAGACTTGGTGATCACCATGTCGCCCGGGGTGATCGAGACAGGTTCCTGCATCTCGTAGGTATCTCCCGTCGCCTTCAGTGCGTTCTCGAGTACTGCGCCGGTGTCCGTAATGGCGAAGTAGCGATTCCGGGCGAAGAGCGAGCTGCTCTCAGGGGCGGCCTTGACCAGATAGAAGGTCCTCCCCTCCTTGTCGACGATCTTTGCCGCCGGCGCAACGCGGGCGCCAGCCTTGAGGGACAGGGAAGCGTCGCCGGCCTCGAGCTTCACCTCTCGGACAACCTCCAGGAGCGGCGTGGTCGTCTTGGTCGAGACCGTGAACTCCATGAGCTTTGCACCTGGTGCGGCGGTACGTGTGTCGCCGGGTTTGACCCCGTCGGCGCCATTGATGCGCTCGACCGCCGGGCGAACCTGCTCGACAGGTACAACGTTCGGGAAAGTCGATTTCACCGTCGTAGTACCGCCGGCGATCGCGGAGAGGGATAGGGTCGACATGGCCACGGCCATGCCAAGCGTTTTCTGCATAATTTTCTCCTTGGTAACCACAAGAACCGGGTTTGGAGGCCGATGTCCTGGGCTCAAGCCCCGCTGGCGGTCGGACCGGTGCCGTCCCGCCAGCAAGGCCCGTTCATCGCAATGTGCCGGGCTGATTCTTGGCTCGGATGGCCGCGAGGCGGTTCTCAGCGAGCTTTGCGATCGTTGGCTGCGCCCGCCGGCGGATCGTGTCCAGGGCTAGCTCGACGGACATGTTGCCGGCCACCGCAGAGTAGGCTGTCTCCGGCGAGCAGCCGTCCTCAAGCACGGATTCGGCCTCCGCACTCGCAACCACAAACGTCGGCACTGCGGTTACCTTGAACGCCTTGAAGAGGTCCGGATGGATCTCCCATGGGGCGCCCGCTCGGTTGACTTCGAGCGCGGCGAGCTTGGTTGCTTTGAGCGACCCGTCCTTGAAACCGCGGACCACCATAACGGCGCCCGTCTCCTTGGCCTGTCGAGCCAGCTCAGTAAGGACGGGCTTTGGCATCGAGAACGAGACAAAGATGATGAGGTCGTTCGCCCCCTGCTTTGCCGGCGCCGGGCCACCCTTCTTGGCCTCTGCATACTGCTGCATGATGTCGTCCAGACTCTGCGTTCGCACTGGCGGCGGCGCCTTAATCGTGGGGACCTCGACCTTGAACGTACCCGGCTTCACCGGCTTGATGTTCTGTCCAAGGACTGCAGCCGCCTCTTCTCGGTGCTTGGCCATTTCCGTCTGGATCTCGGCTTCGGGTGGCAGCGCGAGCGACTGTGCGATGGCCGTGCCAGCCCAGCCATTAGCCAGGAGAAGCGCCGCTGCAGCAATCACGTTTGCGGAATATCGCATAACCAAAGTCCCTCCAGCCCGGCATGGGCAGTTCAGTGTTTGTTTGGGTGAGAATGGGCGATCGCCCGATCGGGTCGCAGCATTTGCCGGCGATCTTGACGGTCTGCGGAATCGGGTACAGGCGCGTGAACTTGTACTGCCGCTTATCCATGATGATCTGCGGGTAGTAGCCGCACATGGCATCGCTGCCGAACGCTGACCACTGTGTTCCGGCGGCATGGAGTTTGGCCAGAACGCGCGTCGTCTGGAGCCGCGCAGTCTGCTCCATGCTCAGGTGAGCCTCATTGTTCCCTGTCAGGGGATACATGTGCCCGTAGGCGCCCGCGGCCCAGAAGATCTCTGGGATCGGAAAGCCTGCAGTAGCCGCCACTGCGTCGGCTGACATTGCGCCGATGGCAACCATTCCCCCGAACGGGAACGCGTAAGGGGCGATGATGCCGGCGAGCTCATCATCGTTGTGTGTCGGATCGGCGAATGACACCCAAGGGATGTCAATGCCGCGCTGGTCCAGACAGGAATCGTCCAGAATGGCGCCCATGACGTACAGGGCCGGGTTGATGTAGAGGTTCACCTGCATGAACGACGTCCGGGTAGACCCGATCTCGCCCGACTGGTCATCGGAGATCTGGCCGAAGGCGTCGGCGTTCACGCCGGTGTTCACCCTCACCCCACCGAGCAGCGGGAAGCAACCTGGGACGGAAGTCACATCCGTCATCATGTCGAACTCCCAGAATGACGTCGGGATGCCGACTTTCGGCGGGTTCTGGCAAAAGCAGATCGGGTTCACTGGGCCAGAATCGAAGTCGTCCTGGCCGCCCCCGAGAAGCGTCGCGGTGCCGAACAGTTTAATCGGCATCATGCATGACCAGCACACGTCGGAGATCAGGTTGGGAAACTTGCCCGTGCAAAGCGCGTCGGCGTTCGCTGTGCCCGAACCGAAGAGTGCACTGGCGAGTAGGAGGGCCGCTGAAATGAGCTTCTTCATGGCGCGAACTCCTCGATCTGCAGCATCTTCCCCTTCTGGGAAAGCACTGCCGGCACCCGCTTGATGCCAAAGTGCTGAGTCAGGATGCCCTGCTGGTCAAAGTAGACCGGTCGCTTCCATTCGCGATCTAATTTCAGGAACGAGCCCGCGACGAGGACGACCTTGTCTCGGGGGTTCTCGTCGATGCGCTTCTTGGCGTACTGGACTTGCTTCGGGTCGCGGCCGTCGATGAACACGATGGCCTTCGACAGAGCGGTGAAATCGAGCGGATTGAGCTTGGTTCCCGCGGGAACGAGAACATTGCCCAGGTGATCCTTCACGTTCTCACGGTAGGTATAGGTAGGATCGAACGTCCACACCTTTGGACCGGTTGCGGTCGTTATACCCGGAACTGGAGGGGGACTTTCCAGGTTGGAGAGCTGCTTGTTCCTGTAGTCTTCCCAGAACTTCTTCAGCTGGCCCTGCTTCTCCATGTTGGTCAACCGACCTTTGATCATGTCGACAGCGTCCTGCTCCTGGATGTCCCAGGTATTGCCGTATCGGCCGAGAGATTCGGCAAACGACGCGCAGGCGATGGTAGAGAGTGCCAGGCCAAGGAAGAGCGCTGTAGTGCGGCGGCTTACCTTCATATGGGCTCCGATCAACGACGTAGATAGCACAAAACCGCAACCTTGGCCGCGGCTTCCGATGCGCCACTCACCGTGAAGGCGAGTGGTTGGGGGATACCTGATTACTTCGCACCATTGAGCCACGCGTCGATTCGCGCAGCGTCTGCGGCGCCCGGCAAGATGCGGCCATCGGCGCTGAACAGCGTCGGGGTGCCGCGCACGCCGAGGCTGTCGCCCAGTGCAGCAATACGCTTGATCGGGTTGTCGCACTTCGCCGCCGGCGCCGGGACGTTCTGGGTGACGAGCTTGTCCCACGCAGCAGCGCGTTGCGCGGCAGGCAGGCACCAGATCGACTCCGACTTGGCACTTGCCTGCGGGTGGAGGGAGTCGAGCGGGAACATGAACGTATAGATGGTCACGTCATCCAGCTGCGGAAAAGCCTGCGCTTCGAGCTGCTTGCAATACGGGCAGTCGGGGTCGGAGAAGAGGTAGAGCTTGCGGGTGCCCTTGCCTTTCACGCGCACGATCGCGTCCTGAATGGGCAGCTTGCTGACGTCGATCTTGTTGGCGGCTTCGCGTTTCGAGGCGGTGAGATCCTGGCGCTTCTCCATGTCGTACATGCTGCCGAAGAGGAAGTAGTGACCCTCCTTGTCGGTGTATGCGATGTTCTTGCCCATGGTGAGCTCGTAGATGCCCGGAAGCGGGGTGGCCTCGACGCTGGTGAAGTTCGTGTTGGGATACTTGATCTTCAGTGTCGCCATCACGCTGTCGGTCTCAGGCGAAGCGTGGGCAGCGATGGACATGGCGGCAAATGCCAGGGCAGCAGCAATCTTTTTCATTCGTGTTCCCTCAGGTTCAGTTGTCGGAAGGGGTATGCAAATTCGATCGGATCTTCGGTTGCCCGCGTCTCGCGATCACTGAAGATTCATCACACGTAACTATACACGTTATGTATTGAAGATGGGCCTTCTGTATAATTTGACCTCGTGGAGGGCGCTGCTGGGGCGAATGAGCCACATTTATGTGGCGTGTGGCGGTTGCGATTCCGGTCGACGCGGCGAAATTGGCGTGAATATCTCCTCTTGCTCGCCGGAGCGTCCCCTGCCCTCCACAAGGCATCATCTTGGATAGAGCAGCTTCACCCTGGCGCCTCGCCGGGAGAACTGCATTCACTGGCTACGGATTTGAGGGACAGCACGTGACTGAAGGGCGTACGGAATTGCTCTATGCGGCGTTTAGAGAGAGGGTTGAATACCACCTTCTGTCGGCTTTGGTTCGCGGCAAGGCAACGCTTGGGCGCGGCGACGCATCCGCACAGAATGCACTTGCCCAACTTGAGGCCAGGCTGAAAGCCGTGGGCCGGTGGATTCGAGTTCATGGTTTCGTCGATGTCGCCACACTAGGGCAGCACTCGAGCGCGGCCAACCTTTCGCGCAAGGCAAGGGCCTTGATCAGTGTTCCGGGTGCGACATTGGAGTCAGCGCGGCGAGTCCTGACGGCCGAGCGGGTCGAGTTTCTGTGGGCTGAGCATCTCGCCGCAACGCTTGACGAGGACGAGACTGCAGGGGCGATCGACTGGGTTGAACTCGTGGATGCGCAGGGCAGAATCATTGGCACCGGCAGACCGCGACATGGCTCGCTGGTTTGGGAGCTCGTCGAGCACCTCGCAGAGGAAGAATGTGCCGCTCGCACTGTGTCTGCCGCAGCAATGGATGCGGATGCTACCCATGCACGGCATGAAGCCCCCGATCGCGCAGCGGCGCTCGTTGCGGAAGCGAGCTATCAACGTTCAATCGTCGCTGCGGCGTCCTTCTGGCGCCAAACCTACGCGGGGCTCGGCGGGCCGCGTTGAGATCCAACCCACCAAAAGAAAAACGCCACCGATTTGTAGTCGGTGGCGTGTGGGGTTAAGCAGCTTTCAGCTCGGGCCTGACAAAGGATGAGAACGTCAGGGTCGCGCTCTCCTTGAAGGAGATGAGCGTCTTGCCGATCGCTTTGAAGACAGCAATCCACGGCGGCACACTGATAGCCTGGCCACAAACTTCGTGTCCAAACGTCTGCGTGGTTCCTTCAACCATTTCCGTCCAGATACCCTTCGCGCGGCCATGTTCGGCCACCGTAGGGATACGCAACAGGTCGGGATCAACCGGATGCTGAATGAACGTGCCGGTGCTCTGGCGTTTTGCCAACGTCTTGTTCAGGGTTGGTAGCTTGGTTGCAGTGCCATCGACCACACACATCCTAAAGCCCTTGCCCGCGGCCTCATCGCGAATCATTTTATCCTTCAAATAATCGAGGCGGCTCCACGATTTGTCGTCAAGCGGTACCTCGTCCATGATTTCAGCGAAGCAATGCTCTTGGGGAACAGGCACCTCCACCATGTCAAAGTCGAATGACAGTGGGTTGGTGACCGCGACCATAGCCATCCGCTGCCGATGCTCGAGCATGTTGAAGTCCGCGGCATTGAGCACAGTCTCGTGAACAACGTAGCCCAGATCCCTCAGCATCGATCGCGAAATGGAGGCGGAAGCCGTTTTCAGCCAGTTTGGCACGCACTCGATTACCACGAACGCCGGCGACGTCTGAGCCACGGCCGCGAGGAACGGAACGACCAGATGGCCGACGTCAGGATGGTCTTCGGGATGCGTCAGCTTGAGCTTACTTCGCCCTGCGCTGGATGCTCCGCTGCACGGAATTCCAATGACGATGCCGTCCAGCTTCGGAAGCTGGGACATTAGCCACGAATCGAACACCACCTCCTGCATCGGTGCCGTGAGCAAAATCGTCTTGGCATCGTAGACAGGGTTGCGCTCGACGGCATGCGCCATGCAATCCGCTCGGATCTCGTTGGCAACTGCAAGCCTGGATGCGACGCCCGCCGCTTCCAGCCCCTCGTGCGCAGCACGATCCAGGATGCCAATGCCAGCGGAGAACGAGCCGATCAGCAACGGCTCACCTGCATCGAGCTTTGCCTTCAGGCGCTCCAGGCGCTCCATGGCACGGAGCTCCGAGGCGATGGGTAGGATGAAGATCCGATGGTACTTGACGACGATGCGAACTGCCGTCAAACCCAGCTTCACGAACATCCCGAGAAGGTCGCTGTTGTTGATGTCGATTACCGGGATCTCACGATCGCGGACGATCTTCTTGGAAACCACACGCTCGCCGCCGCTCGTAACGACTTCGAGTGTGAGCATGCACCGTTCCTTGTCGACCTTGGGGTTGAACTCCACGCCCGGGGCAAAACCTCCCCTCATGGCTTGGTCCCCATCGATCCAGAGGCGTGGGTTGCCGCGCCTCTCGCCGAGAGTCCGAATCTCCATTGTTTCCAATTGCTTGCTCATGTGTCATCTCCTGAGGTTGAAAGGGGCCACTTGCGATGGCCGTACGCCAGGTGATGACCACCAGGTGGCTGTAACCTGGTGAGCGGTGGGAGGTCGGGCAGGACGCGGAGGCGGGTCGGGTATCCACGGCCAGAGCACGCAATGCGCAATGCGCAGTGCGCATAGGGCAGAAGGCGGCAGCTGGTGACGGGGCTATGGGGTGGATGGAAAAGGAAACGCCCCGGCTGTCTTGCTAGCCAGGGCGTCGGTGGTGCAGTTCATTGATATGGCAGGTCATCGGGCTTTGAGCAGCTGTTGGATCTCCGCAGTGACGGGGCGAAACTGCCCTCGGTGCCCGTTGGTCGGTTGCGCCCTATGTGTGGGAACAGTGCTGGGGAGCTGCACCCTGGGGGCATTCCAGAGGTTGATGGGGGGAATTCTGAGGTCAGGCCAGGTGATCAAGAGAGCCTCCTTTGCGTTGGTCTGTGATCGGGTATGGCTCACAGCGTCAGCTAATGGCCGCGCAGAAAAACAAAACCCCCGTGAATAACACGGGGGCGTAGAGGCTTGACGGATCAGGGTGTGACCGATGGTCGGTCGCATACGAGCTGGGTTGCCTGCCCACCGGAGGCAAACAAGGTGAACGCGGCAGGAGCCCGGCCATAGAACCGATCCATGTCGGCGAGCTCGGCCTTCAGCGATTCCTCGCTGGGGCATTTCACCAGAATCCGGTCGCCTTCGGCGTAGCACATGGTCCAACGCTTTTCGAGGTTGACCCAGCACCCGAAGTAAGGGGCATCCTGGTCGGTGTCGTACTGTTGCCAGCCGGCGCCGCAGAGCGTGCTGTCATACACGTATCGATCCCGGCCAACAAACCCGAGCGCCAGATCCGCATCCAGATCGCGATGGACGGTATTCCTGCGTGCATTGACTTCCTCGCGGTACATCCCGGCCGCAAGCTGATTCCGCCGGCGGCGGTAGTCGAGGACGTGTTCGGCTCGCTCCTGCTTGGTTTTACTCTTCGCACGACGGGCAAACAGCCAACTGCCGAGGGCTTCATACATCTGACGGCGAAGTGCATGCTTGGTTGGAAGGGCTTCTGTCATCGGTATCTCCTTGAGGTGGGAAGCGTTTGCGTGATGCTTGGCTATGCAGATCACCCACCTGCAATCGAGATACAAGGTCGTGTACCGCATCTCCGAGGTAACAGATAACGGAGTCAGTCACGATGAAAAAGCTAGCCTTCGCGGCATTCCTTGCGATGCCGGGGTCATTTGTCATGATCGCCCTCCTCTGCATTCATCCTCGGATGCGTGCGGAGATGGCGGAAGTTTCGGGAATGAATGTCCTCCTTGACACCTTGAATCGAAACGCGGCGCTTCTGCTGCTGGTAGTCGTGCTCTATCGCCACTCGATGGCCGATCAGCACGTCCGCCGATGATGTGAAAAGGCCATTCGGGTTCTCCCGATGGCCTTTTTTCTTTGGGGCTTGCGATTGCCGCCGGCCAGGACCACGCCATGGCGCAATCTGAGACACCCTATGCAATATTGCGCGCTTGTGCCACGCTTCCGCTTTGGCCCACAAGACACACGTTCCTGGGATGTCGGAGAACCACTATCAGACGCTGGGAGTCAGCCCTGACGCTGATGCGGCAACTATACGCACCGCGTACCGGCGCCTTGCCCAGAAGTGGCATCCGGATCGACTGTCCAAGGCCCCGGAAGCCGAGCGGAAATTGGCCGAAGAGCGGCTCAAGGACATCAATCGCGCCTACGCCGTTCTGTCCGATGACGCGCGCAAGCAGGCCTACGATGCGCGCACAGGGTTCGGCGGCTTCGCGGCAGACGACGAAGCCGACGGCGATGACGATTTCGATTCTGGACCGAGCCGGCATCAACGCCAATCCTCGCGGCGCAACCCCCCGCCAAAGCCCCCGGAGCACGGCCGCGACTTGTTCGTGAAGGCCACTACCGATGTGCAGACAGTGCTTCGTGGTGGGTACGTGAGAGTCGGCTGGCTCGCCGATGACGACTGCCCGCTTTGCGACGGGACTGGCTTCCTTTTCCACGCATACACGACGGAGTGTCCTGAATGCGGCGGTATTGGCTGCTACGCGTGTAGTGGTAGGGGCCGAGCTAGGGCCAGGACGCGCTGCCCTTGGTGTACAGGACGCGGCTACCTATCGAGGGATCATCTATTCGAAGTGACGGTGCCGGCAAGGACGCACAATGGTTGCAACCTCCGGCTACTTGGGAAAGGCGGCCCAGGCTTCAACGGCGGCGCCCCAGGAGACCTCTACTGCATCATTCAAGTCAAGAAGCACAAGCTTGGCCACGTTCGGGGACTGAATGTCTACACGGAGATCCGAATCGATTGCATCGACGCAATGCTTGGTGCCACCCGAACATTCGAAGTCTTGGGCAGCGATCTCCAAATCAAGATTCCCGCCGGGACACGCGCCGGGAAGTACCTCAGGCTTGCTGGGCAAGGGCTGAGGAGCGGGGATGGGTCCGGGGACCTGGTCCTTCACGTCAGTATTGATATCCCCAAGGGCACGTTGTCGGACAAGCAGCGCCTTCACCTGCGGCGATTTGCGGGGTTGGAGCCTGAGCCGTCAACGGACCAGGAACAGGCCAGGCCAGCGACCACCCGCCATCCTGAATCCGGGCCATTGCGAGCATCGGAGCGCGAGACACCGAGGATGCGGCAGATCGTCTATGCCGAGGCGGTGGCCGACTTCCACATTCGGACAATGACAGCGCAGGAGTTCGCCAACTACAGCCTTGCCTCCAAGGCGTTCTCAGATTATGCGGACGGTTTCTATGCCTGGCGCGGGCAAAAGCAAACGGCGCAGCGCTTTGCCGATTTGCGCACGAGCATGCTATCGGTGGAGGGCATCAACAAGACGCTGTTCGCAGGCCAGCATGCGCCTTCAACGCTGGTTTCCTTTCTGCGGGCTCTCCGGCAGATGGAGCTCGGGGACCGATTGGTAGCAATCGGAAACTATGCCTGTCTGGTCTACGCATCGGCCGCCGGTGCCATCATCACGGACGCATCCCGGCACCGGCTCTTTGGTAAGCGGGTGCAACTGTTAGCTGCCGGCGCGTTGACACCAAAGGCTCTGATTGATGCTCTGCGGGAGGTCGATGAGACGTTTGAGGAGTTGGTCGGCCACGCCGGGAGATTCAGTGCGTTGAACGCTGCGGGCCTGACGATAGATATCATTGGGGCCGGCTTGGGAACTACCCTTCCAGGCAAACGAGCCCCAAGCAGGCTGCTCAACGATGAGAGCGCGGAGCTTGAGGACTACGGCATTGCCTCGCTCTTGGGCGATGGCATCGTCAGCGCGGTCGTGGTCTCGGACTCAGGTCAGATGGAAAGGCTCGCTGCATTGAAGCCGTCTACATTCATTCGCTACAAGCGATGGGCGTCGGAACTGGCGGATATTGCGCCAGAAAAGCGCGGGCATTGCTCCAGGATGGCCGCCCTCGTCTCCGAACTGGCACGGGGGATCGCGCCGGCGGCCGTCAACCCCTGAAGAATCGGGCCGGCGAGAATCTGCGCCAGCTATCCCACGCGGCTTTGAGCCGCTCGGCTGGCCTATTTCGTGTGCATGACGTGGCGTCGTGGCTGCCGCGATCGCCGGACGGGGGGCGGCGACTTGCCGGCGAGTCACTAGTCATTGCCAAAGCCGCGCCAGGAATCCCACGCGGCTTTCACTCGCGCAGCGGAGATTTCTTCCGCAAATCCCAGCTGGTGCTGCACGCCCAACGTCGTTTCGCCTGACGCAAAAAGAGCCGCGGCAAAGCTGTTCCGGAGTATTTGGGGGCTGATGCTCTCGGCAGACGCCTCCTCCCGACTCGTGTACACCCCCGACTCCTGCATGACCGCCTCACAGATGCGGAGTGCCATTACCGAGTTCATCGCACGCCCAACCAACCGCGCACCGGTGCCATTACGGCCACCCCGGGAGTTCGCTGCAGCGCCCCCTGCTTCGATGAGGTCGATCCATGAGCTGGTGCTGGGCTTTGCCACCGGCGAATCTTTCTCGAGGGCCTGCAGCCTGTTGGGATCAACAATCTCCGCCGGAAAAACCAGATCGCCCACCTTGCGACCCTTCTTCAGACATTCGCGCTCCCACTTCCGTCGCTGCGCCAACCATCGTTTGAGCAGGTCCGCGGCAAACGGCATGACGCGGACCTGGTGGAAGAACTTCGAATCCTCTTCCTGAACGGTGATTTGTACGGCACGTTTCGTCTCGATGCAGCTAACAGTCAAGCTCAGTGCCTGGTGAACCTTCAGGCCTGCCCCGAGAAACACCGCCACCATGGCTCGGTCACGTAGCTGTTTGCGGTGCGCGGTGATGTCGCTTGCTGGCTTGAGTGCGCTGTTCAGATGGGAGACCAGCCCGTCGTACTCAGACCGGCGCAGGAAGCCCATTTGCAGCGATGTATTCAATAAATTCTTTCTACCCGGCTCTATCCCTTGGGACGAACAGCTAGCGGGATTGAGCCGCTCGTTGGTGGTTGCATCGGCGCCAAGCAGGTGCTTGAATACCCGTTCCAGGAGCGCACGATATCGTTCCCGCTGGCTTGACGAGTTTGTCTCCGCGAGCGTCGACAGAAAGTCTGAGACATCCTTCGCCGTTGTCTCGGTGACCGGGATCTTCCTTTCGTCCAGGAACGAGAGGAACTTCCCCCACTGCAGCTTGTAGATCTCAACTGAGGAGACTTTCAGCTGTGGTGCATCCTTTCGGCGACCCTTCAGCGTTGAGAGCCAGCCGTCAAAGGCTTGTTCGGGGTTGTTCTGCCAGTCGACGGCTTTCGGCTCGAAGATTTCCTTGTTGGCCATGTGCGCTCGCGGGAGATGTGGAGGGGTGCTTCACGCTTGACTGTTAGCTACATTATATACTGGGGTGCGAATAACGGCACATATTCGGCCTTTCCCCCGCCAAGATCTGCCTATTTGTCCGCGGCATTGATGGGGATCAGCAACGCTTTCGTGGGCCGGTGTCGGTTGTTCTGCAGCCTATAGGTTGTAGCCATACGCTGAATTGGCCGAAACAATCGCCGGCGCCGGCACACGTAAGCTGACCGAACAAGGTGTCAAATGCCTTCTCCTCCCGTCGTCCCCCTCCGACTGCAGGCCACGGTTGCGGGAGCCGAGCGCGCATTCTTGGCCGCGGCGAAGAGCGCGCGGCCAAGCGGGGTTGGCTTGGTCCGAGACTGGAAAATCGTATGCACGATCGACTGGCCGGATACCCGGCCTGGGAACGGCATCGACGTGGCCATTTGCTCCGATCGGATCGAGTCTTCGGCCATGCCACAGCCGCGCATCATTGGCTGGGTGTGGCGGCAGTTTGCTCCAGCCAGGCGCTATGACAGGCACGGCTCAACCTGGCTCGATATTGGTTTTGCCGGATTGAGCGAGGCGCAGGACTTCTTCAGGCTTTACCACGATGTTCGCGTAGGGCTGATCAATCCGGATGTTCTTAGCCCAGTCGTGTCGCACTCTCCGGCCGAAGTGAGCGCATTGCTAGTGCCGGCGCGATCCACGATTCGGTTGGATGAGGGTGATATCGCAGCTACGTTTGGCCAACCGACCGACAACGGAACGAGATCGCTGCTGGATCAATACCGGGAGGCAACCGCAGGCATCACCCACGCCACCGTAGCCGACAAGCATGCGAGACAACGGATCGGACTAGACTTGCTCTGGAGGGCGCTCTCGAGGCGGCACGCCGTATCCTGCCAATTGACGGGGCTCCAGGAGCAAGCGCATCTTCGGGTCACACACATCAAGTCGTGGGCCGCCTCCTCGGACGCGGAAAGGATGGATTTGTCCAACGTCCTAGTACTCACTGCACACATCGACGAAGCGTTCGGCCCCGGGTTTGTCTCGTTCGATGATGACGGCTCCCTGTTAGTCTCGTCAGAGTTTCGGGACTACTGCCAGCTGCGTGAACTCCCTTTCCTAGCCACGGGACACCTCAGGCCGAAGCCGAACAAATTTATGCAAAGGTACCTGGCCTGGCACCGCGCACATGTCTACCGCCGCGCACCATCTGCCAGGATCTTCACCCCAAACTGGCTCGGCAGTTTTCAGGGGCACCGAGGCGGCTCGAAGTAGGGCTAGTCGGAAAAGAAAAACCCCGGCAGCTCGCGAGAGCACCCGGGGTTGGTTTGGATCAGACAGCGGGTCAGGCCTGCTGCAGCCAGGGGCGCCCCCCTCTTGTCGCTCGGTCATGCCCACGAAGCCGCATTGCACGCGCATTTCGCATAAATGCTTACCGGTTACGTGCTTGGCGCCGGGCCTTGCACCGATCAGAAAGAAAAAGCCCACCAGACATCGGTCCGGTGGGCTGGGCGATTAAACCGCGCGGCGTTCGAGGACGGTGACGGTTTTGGGAACCATGATGGTTCGTTCAACCGGCGCGAAGTCGGAAAGCAACTCAATGAAGTTCTCGCGAATTTCATCGCACGCAGCATCGAACGCCGTGACGACGTCGACGCGCGAGCGCAGTTCGTCCATGCTCATGTCACTGAAATCAATATCCTGATCGATGGGACGCATCGGCCAGGGCGAAAGCGTGACCGGGGACTTTTCGTAGTTCACGCGCCCGCGATCGCCGGTGGCCGAACAGACGCCACAACGGTTGTCCGCGGAACAGTCCTTCAACAGCGGTTTGAGCTTGCTAACGATAGCCAGCTTTTCCGTGTCCGAGAGCGCGATCGCCTGGATTGCCGATTGATCGAGGTAGACGTCGTCGTGCCAGAGGCCCCCATTGCGAAGGATCTCGGCGCCGATGATACCCTCCGCGCCCTCCAAGGTAGGAGCAACTCGCCTGAAGTTCCGCTGGCCGCACGACCGGCAAAAAGACAGATGCTTCGTGCTCTGGTACTCACTGCGATAGAGGACCAAATAGCCACCGGATCGCCCGTTCGTCCCAATCGTGTACAACCCGTGCATGGAGCGGGTGAACTCGCAAATGGGATCATTGATGCGATCCCAGTACGTCTCCGCCCCCAGCATGTCGTACGCAGCAGCGGTTTGCTCGCGGTTCAGGCCAATTCGGTCGACCTTGATGCAGTGGGCATAGGAAGTACTGCGGTTGTGGCTGCCAGCGGTGTGGTAGCGGAAGTGCGAGGACAAGAATTCCGTCATCGCAGGGCGGGAACGGCGGTCTACTGCTTTGGAAAAATGGCTCATGATCGATCTCCTGGGTAAGAGGCCACTTGCGATGGCCTGACAGGTAGGAGATGTTTCACACGCAGCGGTACTCAAAGAAAAGCCTCCAGTCACACATCGTGAGCTGGAGGCTGCGATCGCGGTGCGATCAGGTTATGCCGGTAGCGGTTCAACCTTGACGGTGACCCACGTTCCATTGACCAGATGGTCGGTAAGGCGGCAGCCGTTGAGTTCGTAGACAAACGTTGAACCTGCCTTGGAGCGGATGACCATTTTTAACTCCTCAGCCCGGCGCGGTACCGAACTGCTGCACGCCGGCATCCCGGAACCGCTTCAGTGCATCCCGCAGGCCATCGGCATTGGGCAGCACCTCCGCTTGTGTTTCGGCACCACCAGGCGCGTAGAGCGCGATTCCAATGGGTTTGCCCGGCTGCATGCTGGTGCTATCGGTAGTCCAGTCAGAGATCATGACCTGCCAGGGGCCCGATTTGCCTTGGAGCTCGAGGAACCAGCCCGAGTACCCTCCCCCGGTTGAGGCTTCCGTAAGGCCCTCCGATCGAAGAAAGCCGTCGATCTCGGCGCCGGTTTTAAAGGTGTGATCCATGTCCAATCTCCAGTTCGAGAAATTCTAGCCTGGTGCAGGCTCTATTCCTTGCCTCTTGATATGAACCGCAGGTGCAAACAAGCCGACCGGTCATCACAAGAAACTGGCCCGTCACACGCGAGTGTGTGACGGGCCGTCGATGGTTAGAGTGCTATAGGCTCAGGAATGTCCTGGAGCTGCTCGTCGGAGACGACTTCCAACTCGTCAAGCCGTTTCCGCGCATCCAAGACAATATCGGCAAAGGCCGGATCGTCCGCGGGAGCGCCACGAAGGACCGTTACGCCAACATCGTCGACAAAGGCGAACCAGGCAGGGGGACTGCCATTGCTGATCTCGCGATCACGCATTGTCTGTCCTCCGATCAGGCTCCCAAGCGTCATCGAGCAGCATGACTCTCCGTCCACGATGCAGCCTGAGACGATCATGCCGCCAAGCTTGTTCGTCTGGATACTTGCGTCTACGCCGCCACCATCTCCGATATCGACCGCGACTCGGTAGCCGCAGCCGTGACAATGCGCCGCCGAGGACTCGTACCCAAAATTGTCCTCATACAACGTTGCAAGGCAATCCTGCCCACAATGAGGACAAAGCTCCTGAAAATCGACTTGCCTGGAGGTAGACATTCTTGTTCCTTCTGAAGAATTGAGGCCTCGGATCTGGCCTGATATGCCGGAATGATCAACATCGCGGCATACCCGGCAGCACGCACGAGTTGCCGCAGGAGGGAGCCGCCGCCCCGCCGCGATGGCTCCAGACAAAGAAAAACCCCGGGCACTATGTGCGCCGGGGCCATGGGTTACTCCTTTACGATCACGCGGCTAGCGGGCTCGTTCCGGCGGGTACCGTCGTCGATCAGGTGAGCGATTTTCGTCGCGAGGTCGCGCAGGAGAACCCCCGCATGGACCACCTTCAGCACCATCGTTCCCTCAGTCTGGACCAGAATACGGAGTCCGTGCTGACCAGGGGCATGCTCGAGGACCAAAAAACCCTTCAGTTTCGAGGTATCCACGCGAAACTGCAGGGCAGGCGCCCGTTCGGCCTGGAGGTCATCGACATCTCGGAAAATGATTCGATCGATGTCAGCGCCGGCGTCAACCAGCATCTGCCAGAGCGTTCGCTCACCGTCCGGGGCATGGAGGACTTCCACAACCTCAATCATGTTGAGAAGGCGCTGCGATTTAATCAGGTCACGGTCGACCGGCAGCTTTGTTGACGAAAAGCCATTCACTTCGGTGTTTGCGGATTCGATCATGCTGTTTACTCCATTGGTAGGGTTGGTAGGGGCATTCCCCCTTGTCCTTGCCAATGGGAATGAGTCACACACGTCCACAACCAGAAGCTCCGGCCAAAAACAAAAAGCCCCGCTCATCTTTCGGATGAACGGGGTTCTGAGTTGCACTACTAGAGTGCTAGTCGATGCGACGAGTTTTGAAATGCGCAGTGCCTACTGCGCAGGCGGATCGCTCCGCTTTGCATCGTCGGCCGCCGGCGTCGTGCTGCCAGCTGGATCTGCACCATCCAAGATGGCCTTGATTGCCTTCAGTGCTTCCGGACGATCGTTCTTCAGCAGATTGTCGAGATCACTGAGCAACCTGTTCTTGACATGTTCCGCGGCATACTGTCCAGCTCCGTCGATGACGCACTGGATGTACGCCACACGTTCTGCCTCGGTCTCGAAGCTCTTCTCGCCGGAGTCAGCCATTTCTTCTGCCACCTGACGAATGGCATCGTCCTCGTCGGGGTCGTCTCAGAAAACGGAAAATAAAGCACGCTAAGCGTGCGTGGAGGCTGGCACCCAGCGGTACAGCGTCGGAATGGACACGCCGAGGTTCTTGGCCACGTCCTTGGGCGGCACCCCGCTGGCCAGCAGCTTCTTGGCCGACTCGATCTTGCTGTCGGTCATCTTCGGCTTGCGGCCGCCTTTGCGGCCGAGCTGCTTGGCGACTTCCAGCCCGGCGCGGGTGCGCTCGACGGTCAGCTCGCGCTCCATTTCGGCAAGGCTCGCCATGACGTGGAAGAAGAACCGCCCGGATGGTGTGCCGGTGTCGATGGAGTCGGTGAGGCTCCTGAACTGGACACCGTGCTTGTGCAGATCGCCGACCAGATCGACCAGTTGCTTGACCGACCGGCCCAGCCGGTCGAGCTTCCAGACGACCAAAGTATCGCCTTCGCGCAGCATTTCGAGCGTCTTGGCCAAGCCAGGCCGGTCTGCCCGCGTGCCACTCACCTTGTCCTCGAAGACCTTTTTACATCCGGCCTTGCTCAAGGCTTCGCGTTGCAGCTCCAGGTTCTGATCCTGCGTCGAGACGCGCGCATAGCCAATCAACATGGCTTGTCTCGCGCCCGGTCGATGCGTTCCTGCATCGCCTGCATCACTTCTTCGTGGGTGTACGATCTGGCGTTGGCGTCGGTGGCTTGCCGCAGGGCTTCCTCAACCTCGCGCGTCATCCGCTCGTAATCCTCCGGCCACAGCGCTTGCTCCATGCGCAGCGACGCCTGACCCAGCAGGTGCAGCAGGCTGAACAGCCGCATGTCGTTGGTGGCGACGATGCTCTTTGGCGAATCAACCGGCCAAGGGGCCTCGACGCGAAAACCAGCAGCATCACGCCTATCGGATACCAGGTCGAGAAGACCACCAAGGCATCGAAGGCTGGCCGTCCGGTGTTGGTAGGCAGTACGGCGGTCACAGCCATCAACCCGCCGACCGTCCAGATGATGCGCCACACGTAGGGCATCACGCGGGGCACGTAGCCGTCATCGAAAGCGGTCTGGTAGTAGCGGCGCAGGCCGCGCTCGGCAAGCGCCTGGCGCTGCCGCTCCGACAGCGCATCCGTCCGGCCATACCAGCGCCGGAATGGTGGACAGCGCAGCAGCAAAGGGGTGAAGAGGATCATCACCGCCACGATCGCGACACCCCACGCCATGACGGCGCCGGCATCGGGCCGCTTGGCGTTCTCGATCACGGGCGCGAAGACGCCCGGAGCACCGATCATCCAGAACAGCGCAATGTGCTGATGGAAGGAGAGCTTCATTTGCTCATCCACTTGCGCAGCAGGCGCTTTTTCAGGGAGGCGCGTTCTTGCGGGTTGCGTCCCTTGTGATTGGCGATGCGATCCGCCGTGGCGGCCTGGCGCTTGACGGGCCAGTAGGAGCGGCCATCCTTGCCCATCGACCAGACGCTGCTGGCCTGGTTTTCCAGCAGGGGCAGATGGGCGCTCAGGGCTTCGGGCGACGCGCTGGTCAGCGCCGTGCGCTCACGGGTGCGCCAGCGCTGATGCCAGAGCTTCTTGTCCTCGCGCTCGCTGCCGCAGGTCGTGTGCCCGACGATGGGTGTTTTGCGGCGGCTGCGGCTCATAACGTAGTGGTCTCCAAGAACATTCAGGACTGATCCCAGGCGTCGATGGTCAAGACCTGATCGGCAGGACAGGCGGCTACGCGGTCGGGAACTGGATGGTGTTCAGTCTCATGCCGACCCCATTCGATTGATCGCGTCGCTTGCGGCACGCTGCGACGCAAGGAGGTTTGCGACCTGGTTTAGCAGCCGTGTCCGCTGCATGTCTGTTACCTATCTCCCCGACCGCTCATTGGACCAACTCCAGAGATTGGGCTCTATCGCTCAGCCAATACGAAACCGGCATTGGCTGATGCCACAACCGAGACGAACACAAATGGCTCGGTACCTGTATTTCGCGCCCCGTGCACTTGGCCCGGTCTTGCCACGGCTATCTCACCTTCCCTGAGGGCACGAACAATCCCATTGCCCTGAAAGTAATCAGCCATTCCCGACAAAACAGTCCACGTGTCTTGGCCGTGAGGATGAATGTGAGCCGCAATTTCCTGCCCGGGATGGACATGCCAAACCACGATAATTGAGTCTCGGGTTTCAAGCACAACGGAACGAATAGGCTCGCCTTCGGACGGCTGAACATACTCGGCTACAGAAAATATTCTCGATTCAACAGTCATCGGAGATCCCTCTTTCACAGTGCCCCCAGACAGGCTGGATATGAATTCTAACTCGAATTTGAACGGGAGGCTGGTCGTGCGGTCGTGCAGTTGCCGATGAGCGTGTCGGCTGCTGCCTCCTTGCCCACCAGCGAACTCACGTCCGTTGCGGCCATCCAGAAGGTCTTGCCCGAGCGCGGCTCATAGGTCGCGGGATCGAACACGCCAGAGGGGCCGAACATCGGCGGCTTGATTGGTCATGGCTCCATGCCTTTGTCGTTACGGTCTTCATCGTCGGCATCCTGACGCACGGCGGGCAATTGCTGGAGCAACGCCGGCAGCCATTCCTGTACCGTCTCCCACACCACATCGAGGTTGATGTCGAAATAGCCGTGAGCCATGCGATTACGCATATTGCGCATGCTGCGCCACGGCACGTCGGCATGCGCCTGGGTGAACTCGACGTAGCCATCCATCACCTTTGTGGCCGCCTCGCCGATGACGATCAGGCTCATGATGACGGCCTGCTGGGTGCGCTTGTCGGCCAAGAAGTCGTCCTTGGCCATCCCTTCCACGAAGCTGCGCGCATCGGTTGCGGCCTGCTGAATGTGGTCGAGGTAATCGGGCAGGCGGTTCTCGCTCATATCGGTTGCGCCTCCGCGAGCACCTTGGCCCGGAACTTCGGCGGCAGGTCGCCGGGAGTCAGCAGATCGACGTCAACGCCGAGCAGCGATTTCAGTTCTTCTTCCAAATCGCCCAAGTCCAACAACGTGGCACCGGGCAGCGCATCGACCAACAGGTCGAGGTCGCTGCCATCCCGGTCGGTGCCATGCAGCACCGAGCCGAAGACGCGCGGGTTCGCGGCGCGAAAGCGGCCTACCGCTTCACGCACTGCGCTTCGCTTCATGTCAAGCACAACAGACGGTCGCATGCGCATCCTTTCTTATCGAAACTCGTTGAGATGATATGCAATCAAGAATAGAATTTCAAGAACTATTTTCGAGAATCGCAATGCCTTGATTCCCGTG